>Ga0163163_10005409_pt1 | contig 11040 bp, 8 predicted proteins | sample S65metaG_FD_119766 | JGI IMG/M metagenome (GOLD analysis project Ga0163163, IMG submission 119766) | Switchgrass rhizosphere microbial communities from Kellogg Biological Station, Michigan, USA - S6-5 metaG | ecosystem: Host-associated > Plants > Roots > Rhizosphere > Soil | place: USA: Michigan... | reverse complement strand
TGTTCAAGACCTTCTCGTTCGTCAACGCGTCCGGCAACCTGATGGTGGTCTTCACGGACGGGCGCGATTCCGATCTGCAGCCCAAGGGCCGGCCGGTGGAAAACCTGATCGCTGAGGCGCGCACCTGGAAGATACCGGTGCACATGATCCGCACGGCGTATAACCGCCGCGAGGGCGAAGTCGTGCAGGACAAGATCTGGCGGCCAACCGTCGAACGGACGGGCGGACGTTTTTACGCCGTCTACGACGAGGAGTCGATGATGCGCGCGCTGGTCGAGATCGATCGCCTGTCGCCGGGCCGGATCGATGTCAAGGAGTACAGCGTTCAGCGGCCGCGTTACGCCGGCTACGCGCTCCTGGCGACGGCGCTGTGGCTCACCGCTGCGTTGTTGAAGTTGGGGTTTGGAGTGTTTCGAACGTTTCCATAGTTGGTAGAGGCCGACCTGCAGGTCGGCCTTGGAGGCATTGTGAAGAGCGTCACCGCCTATCTCATCGCCGCCGCGATCTTTGTCGTCGTCGGCCTCGTCGTCCTGACCGCTTCGCGTCTCGAGCGGGAGCTCGCAGACGCCCAGGAGCAGACGTCCACGCAGCAGTTCGGCCTGGCGCAGAAGAGCCTTGCTGCGGCCGAGGGCCGCCTCCGCTATGCGCGATGGGTGCCGAGGGTCGGCGACGATACAGTCAGGGAAGTCCGGGCGCGGCAGGCCGCCCTGCAGTACTGGCAGGGTGACTACGCCAAGGTCCTGCCGGCACAAGCCGAACCGGTCGCGGCCGTCGACGAATCGAACGCTGCGTTGCAGCTCGTGGTTGCCAATGCCGCCTTCCGCACGGGACTGAAGGGCGTGACGGATCGGACCGCTGCGATCCAGGTGCTGAATGAAACGGCGAACGGATACCTGACCGTACTCAAGAACAACACCTGGCAGGAGGAGGCGGCGTACAACTATGAGTACGTGATCCGGCTCCGCGACGAAGTTGCGAAAGGCCGCAAGCCACCGTCAGACCAGCCGCAAAAGGGAATGGAGCTGGGAGAGAGCGGTGCGCCGTCCGATGCGACGAGTACCAAGGGCTTCCAGATCTACGTGCCGCTGCAGGGCGATGAGAAATCGCCGGAAGGCGGCGACGCCGGGAAGGCAACAGAAAAGGTCCGCAAGGGGTGATACCGAAGGTCACGCTCGAGACGTTCCGGTTCGAAGAGCCGGCGCTCCTGTGGCTGCTGGCGATCCCGGCCGCGCTGGTCGCGCTCTGGTGCTGGCGGGTCGTGCGGCGTCGCGCCGATGCGAGGCGGATGGCGGCCGCGCGTGTGCTGCCTGTGCGCGAGCGTTTCAACTTCGCGGGAGATCTCACGTTCTGGCTCGCCGCCCTGATCGCGTCTGCGCTCTGCATCGTCGCGATCGCCAAGCCGCAGGCGCGCATCGCGCTGTCCCGCCGCGCAAGCGCGGACATCGTGATCCTGCAGGATGCGTCAGCGTCCATGTATGTCAACGACGTCAGGCCGGATCGCTGGCGCCGATCGGTCACGTTCCTGCGGACGTTCGCCGAGGCGTTGAGCTGGAAGGGCGATCGCGTGGCGCTGGCGCTCTTCGCGCAGCTGTCGGCCCCGCAGGTCCGCCTGACCAAGGATCCGAACTCGCTGTTCTTCTTTCTCGACAATCTCGGCGACCATTCGCCGTTCCGGCTCGAAAACCTCACCACGTGGGATACGAATATCGAAGAGGGCATTCGCTGGGGGCTGAACCTCATCGAGAAGGATCAGCAGCTGTTCGGGAAGAGCGGTAATCCCAAGGCGTTTCTCGTCGTGTCGGACGGACAGGCGTGGACCGGTGACGTCGCGCGCGCGCTGCAGACCGCCAAAGATCGCAAAGTCCCTGTCTTTGTCGTCGGCGTCGGGACGACCGTTGGCGGCATGATTCCCGAGCCCGCCGGACCGGACGGAACGCGGCCGCCGTCGAAGATCCATTCCACCCTCGATCGCCGATCACTGCTGCAGATTGCCGTGGCTGGTGGCGGCGAGTACTTCGAGATCGGCGAAGAATCCGACCGGACGATCGCCTTCCGGATCGTCGATCGGCTGCGACGGCGTGCGGCGAACGCTGAACCGGTGGAGACGTTCGAGGATCTCTACACGCAGGTGCTGATGGCGGCGGCCATCGTGTTGTGCATTGGCGCGTTGGTCATTCGCAAACGAACAGAACTCGCCTGGCAGGCCGCAGCGGCGGTTGGCGTGGTTCTGCTGCTCGCCAGCGTGATGTAAGTCCTCTCGGGCCGACCTGCAGGTCGGCCGCTACTGCGGTTCGATCCGCAGTAGCGCTGCCTGATCTTCATCGGTCACGACATACAACAAACCGTCCGCACCTTGTCGGACGTCGCGAATCCGCTGATGCAGGTCGCGGAGCAGCGCCTCGCGCCGGAGCTCCTCCCAGTTGTCGTTGAACACGACACGCTGCAGCTGACCCGTGGGCGACATCTCGCCTTCGCGCATGCCGCCGACAAACAGGTTGCGGCGCCAGTTCGGGAAACGGTCGCCGTTATAGAACGTCATGCCGGAGACGGCGATGGCGGGAACCCAGTACAGGGTCGGCTCCTCGAATCCCCGTGCGGCATGGGCGGCGCTGAATCGCGGGCCGCGATAATCGCGGCCATAGCTGACGACGGGCCAACCGTAGTTCTTACCCGCCTGAATGACGTTCACTTCGTCACCGCCGTTCGGCCCCTGTTCCGCCGCCCAGATCTGCCCGTTATACGGATTCATGGTCAGACCGAGCTGATTGCGGAAGCCCATGGCGTAGACATACGGCTTGTAGTCCTTCCTGCCCACGAACGGATTGTCCGGTGGCAGCGAACCATCGTCGCGCATGCGAATCAGTTTGCCGGCGTAATCGTTGCCATGCTGCGGCCGATCGAGACTTGGCGGGGGACCGGTGCCGGGGCCACCGATGGACATGTAGAGCATGCCATCGCGCCCGAACGTCAACCGGCTGACCTCAGTGTCCACGTCGTCCGAAAGAAAAATCTCCTTCACGTCCGTCAGCGACTTGCCGTTCCAGACTGCGCGGCCAACCGCATTGCTCGCCAGGTTGTTGCCGATCGGCTTGTGGTAGCTGAAATAGACCCACCGGTTCTGTGCGAAATTCGGGTGGAGGACGATGTCCATCAGGCCGGCTTCAGTGCCGCGATAGATCACCTGCGGAACGCCGGACACCGGGGTCGGATCAATCACGCCGTTGCGGACAACGCGGAGCGCGCCGGCGCGTTCGGTGATCAGGAATGTGCCGTCCGGCAGAACGGCGAGCCCGTACGGATGCGAGAAGCCTTTCGTGACGACCGAGACGCGGATGTTGGCTTCGGTTGTCTGGAACGTCCACGGCCCGTCACCGAGCGGCGGCGAGGGCAGCAGCTTCGGTCCCGGTGGAACGACACCACGCTGGTCGCGCACGACCGGGTATGGATACTTTGCCTGAGCTGGGTTAGGTGCCGGCGCCTGCGGCGGTTGCGCCGTGAGCGCAACTACCGCAATCAAGCTGCCGCCGAGCGACACCGCGAGACGCGTCGGAACCCTCATCCGTGATCTCCTCGTCGGATGTCATTCTGCGGCTACCGGACGTCGAGCAGCTCCACATCGAAGACGAGCGTGGCGTTCGGCGGGATGACGCCACCGGCGCCCTGCGCCCCGTAACCGTAGTCCGGTGGGATCGTCAGCGTCCGTTGTCCGCCCACTTTCATGCCCGCGAACCCTTCGTCCCAGCCGCGGATCACTTCGCCGGCGCCGAGCCTGAAGGTAAACGGCTCGCCGCGATCCCGCGAGCTGTCGAACTTCCGCCCCTTGTGGTCGGCCTTTTCCTGGTCGTAGAGCCAGCCGGTGTAATGCACGGTGACGCGACGACCAGCGACCGCTTCGTTGCCGCTGCCCGTGACCCCGTCGGTCTTCATCAGTTGGGTGATGTTCGACTGTCCCATGTGCTCCTCGGATGCGCAGCCAGATAGAGCTGCGGCGATGGCAAGGATTATTGCCCCAGTACGTAGCTGATTCGCCACAGGCGTCCCTTTGAATCATCCGTCACGATCAACGATCCGTCCGGTGCCTGCGCGATGCCCACGGGACGGTACACCGCGTCATTCGGTCCCTTCACGACATCCTTGCCCGCAAAGCCGCTCGCGAAAACCTGGCTCTCGCCAGACGGCCGCTCACCCTTGAAGGGGACGAATCGAACGTTGAAGCCGTCCATCGGAAACGGGCTTCGGTTCCATGACCCGTGGAAGACGACGAACGCACCATTGCGGTACGACGCCGGGAAGCGCGTGCCGGTGTAGAACACCATTCCGACGGGCGCGTTGTGAGCCGGGAACGTGGCGATCGGTTTGTCGTACTTCGCGCAGTCGCCCTCGGATTTGCCGTCACCGCCGTATTCGGGGTTCTGCAGGCGCTTCTTCGTCTGCAAATCGAAAAAGCAGTACGGCCATCCGAAGTTCGCTCCCTGTTTCAGCAGTTGCATCTCTTCGGCCGGTCGATTGGCGTTGTCCTCCGCGGTGAAGGATTTCGGCCACAGCGTATCGAGCTGGTCCCGGCCATTCTGGGTTGTATAGAGCTGCCGCGCCGTCGGGTTCCAGGTCATGGCGACGGTGTGACGGATGCCCGTTGCGAACCGGTGCGCGGCATCGTGCTTCTGGCCTGCTTTGGCCGCGTCGTACTTCCAGACTCCGCCATGGAGCTCGAGCTGGCTGCACGGGTTCTGCCCGGCAAGACCGGGCGTGCGATCCTTCGGCACCTGGCACGCGTTGGTCGGGGCGCCGACGTGGACATACAACGCGCCGTTGTCGCCAATGGCGATCGACTTTGCGGAGTGCGGATTCGCCGGCGGCAGCGCGTCGACGATCACCTCCTGCGGGCCACTGGGCAGCAGTGACTTCCCGTCCATCTTGAAGCGGACGACCTGCGTGTTCGACCCGACATAGAGATACCCGTCGTGCCAGAGGATCCCTGTTCCCTGGAGGCCCGGTCCGAACTTCTGCTGCATTTCGTACTTGCCGTCTTTGTCGGCGTCACGCAGCGCGACGACGCCTGGTGTGGGAGGACCTGACGGCGGCGGCGCAAGCGGCCCGCCGGCGACCGCGAGGACGGTGTAGATGTCGCCATTCGGTGCCACCGCGACGTGCCGCGCCGGACCGCCAACGTCGGCGATCACCTTCGCGCAGAATCCTTGCGGCAGCGTCAGTCCACCGTTATCCGGATCACACTGATTGGTGTTTCGATTCGACTGCGCCATCAGCGTGGCTGCAGCACACGAGCACAGCAGCGCAATAAGTACTCTTCGCATAGAGCGATCATAGGCCACTTATTCCTGGCGATCCCGTTGGCCTTTGCCTTTGGCCTTGCCCTTTGGCGTTGCCCTTTGCCCTTTGGCCTTTGGCCTTCGCCCTTAGCCCTCATAATGACCTCTGGTGTTAGAGGAGGCTCAACGTGAAGCGTGGAATCCGGTTCGTCCTTATCTTCATTGGCCTGGCCGTCATGGCATCGATGGCCGGCGTGGTCCTGATGTACCTGGCGGTCTCGCGCGGGCCGACGGTTCCATCCACTGCCATGCTCGTGCTTCGGCCCGGCGGCGAGATTCAGGAGGTGGTCCCGGACGATGTGTTCGGACTGCTTGCGGGGAACACGCAGACGGTTCGCGGGTTCATTGACGGGCTCGAAAAGGCGAAGCGCGACCCACGCATACGCGCGGTCCTGTTGATGCCCTCCGCGTTGTCGTCGCCGTATTGGGGCAAGCTGCAGGAACTGCGCGACGCGATCGTGGATTTCCGGAAGTCGGGGAAGAAAGTCGTGGCGTTTCTCGAGTACGGCGGCGATCGCGAGTACTACCTGGCGAGCGCGGCCGACAAGGTCTACCTGCTGCCGACGAGCTCGCTCGATCTCGTCGGAGTCGCCACCTACGAGATGTTCCTTCGCGGCACGCTCGACAAGATCGACGCGTATCCGGATTTCCTGCATGTCGGCCAGTACAAAACGGCTGTGAACCAGATGACCGAAAAAGGGTTCACGCCGGCGCACAAGGAGATGTCGCAGTCGCTCAATCGCGACATGTACGACCAGCTGATGCGCACGATAGCCGCTGCGCGAGGGAAGAGCGAGCAGGAGATGCGCGCGCTGATCGATCAGGGGCCATTCGTGCCCGAGGAGGCCCTCCGCCGCGGTCTCGTGGACGGCCTGGCCTACGAGGATCAGCTCGACGATCGCGTGGCCGAACTGCGTAACGGGTCGCGGGAGCTGCGCCGCGTCGAGGGCCGCGACTACCAGCGCGCTGCGTCCGGGTCCGGACGTGGACCGCGCATCGCCGTCATCTACGCAGTTGGCGCCATCGTTTCCGGGCGAAGCACGTTCGATCCGCTGAACGGAGCGGTTGTCGGCTCCGAGAACCTCGTCGAGCAGATTCGCGACGTGCGGGACGACAACTCGGTGAAGGCGATCATCCTTCGCATCGACAGTCCCGGCGGCTCGTCGGTGGCATCGGACGTGATCTGGCGCGAGCTGATGATCACGCGTGACAAGAAACCCGAGCGGCCGCTGATTGCCTCGATGTCCGATCTGGCCGCGTCCGGTGGCTATTACATCGCGATGCCGGCCCAGGTGATCGTCGCGCAGCCGGGAACGCTGACGGGTTCGATCGGCGTGTATACCGGCAAGATCGCGCTTGCCGGCACGCTCAACAAGGTGGGCGTCACGACGGAAACGGTCAAGGATGGCGCGAACGCCGATCTCAATTCGCCGTTTGCGCGATTCTCACCGTCCCAGCGCGAGCGGCTGCAGGATCAGATGCAAGGCTTCTACGCAAACTTCGTCGGGAAGGTGGCGGAGTCGCGCAAGACAACGCCGGAGAAGATCGACGCCGTGGCTCAGGGCCGTGTGTGGACCGGACGCCAGGCGCGCGAGCACGGCCTGGTGGACGAACTCGGTGGTCTCGACGTCGCCGTCCGCATTGCGAAACAGCGCGCCAGAATCCCGGCAGACGAGGACGTGGAGCTCGTCACGTATCCGCGGCGACGCAGCCTGTTCGAGGCACTCCGCGCTCAGTTTGGGGGCGGCGTGAATGTGTGGTCGGCCGTGACGAGCGGTGCCGAGCAGCGCGCCATCGCGGCGCTGACGGCTCCCGCGCGATTGTTCCGCCGCGGCGAGCCGCTCGCTCTGATGCCTTACGCGTTCGTTCGGTGAAACCGCTGCTCCTGTTTTTCAGCCTGGCGTACATAGGAGCATGGCTGGTTTTTGTTCCGCTCGTCGTGCTGCACGGTCCGCTGGTATGGACGGCGCTCGCAACAGCGACGCCGACGCTGGCAGCCGTTGTCACGCAACGCATCACGAGCGGAAACTATCGGGCAGTGCGACTGATCGGGCCCTGGCCACGCACCGCCGCGGCGGCGTTGGTCGGCGTGCTGCTGATGATGCTGGCATACGTCGCACTGCCGGGGATGACCGCTGCGGAGCCGGACCGGCTGCACTGGTCGGCTCTTGCCTCTGTCAGCGTCTACAACTATTCAACGCTTCTGGGCGGCCCGTTGGGGGAAGAGCCTGGCTGGCGAGGTTACGCGCTGCCACGACTGGAAGCGGCGCTCGGCCCGGTGCGCGCCTCGATCGTTCTTGGCGTGTTGTGGGTCGGCTGGCATCTGCCACTGTTCTTCTATCCCGGTTGGAGCACCGCGCCATTCGCGACCTACCTCGGCATCCTTCTCGGCGCATCGCTGATCCTGACATCCGTGACGAACCTTGCTCGTTTCAATGTGCTGGCACCAATTGCCGCGCACGCGAGCTTCAACACGATCTCGGGATGGCTGGCCGGATTGTTCGCGGAAACGCGACCCGCGGTCGGAATCCGCTTCGAGGCGGTACTTGCGGCATGCGGTCTGGTTGTTGGTGCGGTCTTGATTGGGATGACGCGGGGAAGGCTGTTTTACGAAGGCCGACGAGACGGTCGGCCTCTACTGATTCCTGATCCCTAGACCAGCCCTTAGGCCTTACCCCTTAGCCCTTAGGCCTTAGCCCTTATACCTGCTGGGCGTCCATCAGCCGGCGCATGACGTCGGCCTTCACGTCGATCTTCAGCTTCTCCTTCGCCTTCGTCATGAACGAGGCAAAGAAGCGACCGCGGCGCTCATTGAGCAACTCGGCGCGGAAACGCTCGCGACCAAGCTTCATCTCGTCGGGCGTGACGTCGTCTCGCTCCGCGACGCGCACGATCACGGTTGCGTCGTTTGTCTGAATCGGATCGCTGACGCCGCCTGTCGGAAGCGAAAACGCCACCTTGTCGACTTCGGGATTGACGCCGACATCCGGCAGCGCGCTGTCCCGCGCCACCAGCTGGCTGTCCTTCGCTTCGAACCCCTGCGCCTTCGCCGCGGCGGCGAAATCCTTCGCGCCCTTCAGCTGCGCGGCGATGGCCGATGCGCGCTGGCGGCTCAATTCAGTCGCCTTCGAGCGAATCAGGTCCTCGCGTACACGATCCTTCACTTCATCGAGCGTCGGCGTGTAGGCGTCCTTCTTGCCACTCACGGTGATGAATACGGGGCCGCGCGTCGAGGCGAGCGGCTCGCTGGCGGCACCGTCCTTAAGCTGGAACGCCGCATCGGCGACCTGCGGCGCGGATCCCAGGCCGGGCACCGGCTCGGTGCGCTGGAAGAAACCGGATTCCTCCACTTTCAGGCCGTTCTCCGCGGCTGCCTTGTTCAGGTCGTCCGCAGTCTTGATCTTCTCGGCCAACTGACGGGCGCGATCGGTAATCTGGCGATCCGCAATCTGCGCGGCGAGCGTCTGCTGGATCTGCGCGCGAACCTGATCCAGCGTCTGCGTCGAGCCGGCCTGCTTCTCTACCACCTTGATGATGTGGAAACCGTACTGGGTCTTCACCAGATCACTGACCTGGCCCGGCTGCAGCGAGAACGCGGCCTGCTCGAACTCCGGCACCATCTGACCGCGCGGGAAGAAATCGAGATCTCCGCCCTTCTCCTTTGAGCCCGGATCCTCTGAGTACTTTTTCGCGAGCTCGGCGAAGTTTGCGCCCGCCTTGATCTTGGCCAGCAGCTCCTCAGCCTGCTTGCGAACCGCGGCTTCATCCTTGCCGCCGGTATTGAGGAGGATATGGCTCGCGCGCACGCGCTCGGGTGTCGTGTACTGCTGACTGTTGTCGTTGTAGTACCGCTGAATGTCGGCCTGGGGCACCGCGACGGTCTGACGCGCCTGTTCGCGATCGAGCAGGAGGTACTTCACCTTTCGCTGTTCGCCGACACGGTAATCGGCTTTGTGCGATTCGAAGTACGGCGGAATCTCCGCGTCGGTCACGGTCACCTGCGACCGGAACTTGTCGGCGGTGAGCGCAACGACCTGCACCTTGACCTTCTCGTTTCGGCGGCGGAATTCGTTCTCGACCTCCGAATCCGACACGGCGATCCAGCTCGTGATTGCGGAGCGCAGCTTGTCGAGGACGAGGCTGCGGCGCAGCGACTCCTCGAACTGCGACTTCGTCAGTGGCGGATTCTGCGACTGCAGCAGCTGCTCGTAGCGTTGCTCGCCGATGAAACGCCCGTTTTCCTGAAACGCCGGGATCGCGAAGATCTGCTGGGCGAGTTCCTCGTCGCTGACGCGAATGCCGTGGCGGTCTGCTTCGATCAGCGCCACCTGCTCGTCGATCATCTGGGTCAGCACCTGCTGATCGACGCCGAGCTGGCGCAGCAGCTGCGCGTTGATGCTCCCGCCGAATTGGTTGCGGTACTGCTGTATCTGCTGCAGATACCGCTGCTGGAAGTCGCCGGCGGTCAGCGAACGTCCCTCAACCTCGGCGATGGTCTCGCTCGGCGCGGCTCCGACCGTCGTAGTTGGCCGCAGGTAGTCCTGCGGAATAAAAAAGATCACCATCGTCACCGCCACCAGCCCAAGGCTCCACTTGAGCCAGCCGCGGTGCCGGCGCATCCGGTCCAGCATGGTCATGGACGAAACACCTCGAAGAAAAAAATGATCGTACCATGAACGATGGTATATTTGTTACATCTATAAGGACTTAGCGGTTCGTATCGCCTCCCCCTACCGTTGCCATCGGTGAAACCGATTTCCTCGAAGCTTCGCGTCGCATCTCGTGGTGGCCGCACAGGCAGGCGCGCCGATTTTGCGGCGCGGTTGAAGGGGCGGATCCGCGCCCTTCGCGGGCGTCTGGAGCATCGCGACGCCATCATCGAGTCGGTCCGCGAATCAAACGAAACGCTCGATCCGAAGGCGGTCGCCGAGTGGCTCGTCCGGCAGGCAAACGACTGGATTCCGGCGCCATGCTGGGCGGTCATTGCACACGATATGAACGGCCAACTGAACGTCATCGCCGACGTCGGTCTGTCCCCGAACCTCGGTCCGGCGCTGTGGTCGTCGGCGAACTGGGTGTTCCGGCACGGTGTCGAGTTCACCTCCCGCGATCTGGCGCAGGACTCCCGCGCAACGGCAGGCGCCGTCGGCACAGCCGTCGCGTTTCCACTGATCTGCCGGCATCGAACGGTCGGTGCCCTCGTTGGCCTCGACTCGACGCCGTCGACAGCATCACCCTCGCTCGGGCCGTCACTGGTGCTTGCGGTGCGTACCGTGCTGGAACCGGCGGCCATCGCGCTCGACAACGCAACCGCGCTGCAGAAAGCGGAGGCCCTGTCGGTGACCGACGACCTGACGCGCCTATACAACAGCCGCTACCTCAACCAGGCGCTGCGCCGCGAGACAAAGCGCGCAACACGCACCAGACGCGCGCTGTCGCTGCTCTTTCTGGACCTCGACGGCTTCAAGACCGTCAACGACAACCATGGACACCTCGCCGGCAGCAAAGCGCTGGCGGAAACCGCGATCATCGTCCGCGGGTGCGCACGGGAGACGGACGTCGTGGCCCGGTTTGGCGGCGACGAATTCGCCCTGATTCTCCCGGAAACGGCCCAGGACGGCGCCCTGGCCGTGGCCGCCCGTATCCGTGACCGGGTGGGATCTGCCCAGTTTCTGGCCTCAGACGGTCTTTCCGTTCACTTAACCGTGTCGAT
>Ga0163163_10005408_pt1 | contig 11040 bp, 9 predicted proteins | sample S65metaG_FD_119766 | JGI IMG/M metagenome (GOLD analysis project Ga0163163, IMG submission 119766) | Switchgrass rhizosphere microbial communities from Kellogg Biological Station, Michigan, USA - S6-5 metaG | ecosystem: Host-associated > Plants > Roots > Rhizosphere > Soil | place: USA: Michigan... | reverse complement strand
TGAGGGCGGCCTGATCGCGTGGCTGGAGCTCCAGGAAAAAGTCGTCGCTTTCCGCGCGCGGAATGCGTTCGAACGCTTCCAGACGTTCTTCGGGCGTCAGCGCGGGCCAGGACTCCAGCAGGGAATTGGTGGTTTGAAGTTCGTCAGCCATGATCGTTCAACCGGAAATTGATTATAAGTGGAGCGCCGGGGCGTGACACTACAGTGAATGAAATGTGGCGATGTGTTTCGCTAATCGCGTGGCGAAATCAAACGAACCGACACTGGATCGTGTCGTCCGCCATCAATACGAATGGGCTGGCCTCGATTTTCGTACAAGTCCAGGAATTCGGGATACTGCCATTCACCCTGTCTGGTGATTTCCCAGGAGAAAGCCTTGTACTGTCCAGGTGGAATGCCGGAGATCTTAAACTTTCCGGCCGCGTCGGTGAACCCCGTCATAAAGAGATCGCTGCGTCCGCGAAGCTGGGATTCCGGAACAAGGACTACAGTCACGCCTATTGCAGGCAGATTCTGTTCGTCCAGCACCGAGCCGGATATCGTTTCCGCTCCATCGGCCATGATGATGTCGAGTGTGCCGGCAGTTGGACCATCAATGTGCAATCCTCGGCTCAGAACGTCCGATCCGCCAAAGAGCGCCGATTTCAGATAGAGTCCTCCATTTAGCGGAGAGCCACTTGGACCTCGTGCATTGGTCAGGCTCAACACCTCAAGCGAATAATCGCCCGGCATAAAGCGATGTATGGTGTATTCCTCATCTCCGTTTCGTTCGATCGTGGGAGACGGGGTTGAAGAAATCTCGGGCCGAAGTTTGACGACCAGCTGCGGATCGTCGCTTCGACGGGTCCGGCCTTCGATCGTCAGGCGAATTCTAAGATCAAACCCCGGACCAAGGACCATCGAGAGATTCCCAACATCCACGTTGCCGACATCGATGGACATTCTTCCGAACGTCTCGATACCGTCCGCATTAATGGCATCGGCAGTGAGGAGGTACGAACCCGGGACGACGTTGTCAAAACTGAACACACCCGTACCGTCTGCGGACGTCGAGTAGTCACTGTTGCCGGAAGCGGGATTTCGGGGAGTCAGTAGAACGTCTGTCGTACGGCGGTTACTCGAAATGGATACGATTCCAGAGACCTGGCGCTTTCGCGTTTCAATCAGACGGATGTCTGCCCCACTAAACGTCTCACCGCTGCGAAGGTCGATACGCATGGCCCCGGCCGCGTCTATCGCGTTGGGGAAATAGGTCGAGACAAATTGCGGACTTTTCCGCTTCGACGATTGCCCTGACTGTTCCGACAGCAGCCCTGTCGTTTGCGTACCGTAATCGGCCGGGTCCGCTCGGACGAAGTACGAACCAGGCTGAACCCAGTAAATGCGATATTCGCCAAGATCATTTGTCTCGGCGGATCCCGCGGGGGCCAACACGCGCCGGTCCCGCGAGTCCTGAATGAATGAAAGTACCTGAACCTGGATTCCAGCGACGGGCAATCCATCCCAATCCACGACGCGGCCCGTGATCACACCTGCGGGAGCAATTCCCAGCGCTACATCAACCTTCCTTCCGACGACAACAGTGACCGGCGATGGGCGGCCGCTGAATACAAATCCATCTCGCCAGGCAAAAATCCGATACTCTCCCGGTGCAACGGCCGGCAATTCAAAGTGTCCATCGACTGAAGCTATCGACACCGCGACATCTCGTCCGCCCATTGTCTCCAGCGTTACGTTCGCCCGCGGTACGGGCGTCGACGAGCCGGCCGCCACGACAATCCCTTCAATGAAGCCGGAACCCTGAGCCCACACGACAGCTGAAGCCAGCATCAGAACCAGCGCCAGTCCCGCAATCTGAATCGAAAATCGAATCATGGTGAATTCCGGCGCCATTCTATCGGATGCCGAGTCGCGCGTGGAAGTTTCGATTCGCGGGCGCCCCCTGTAGGCGCGGTCATAGACCGCGCACGCTCGATCATGCACGCCAAATCCGCTTGCAGGATTGTGCGCGGTCATAGACCGCGCCTACAGCGATTTTGATTCCCCCACGACGCCCTTTTTCTATACTCGGGCAATGCTGAAGAGGCGAACCACCATTGCCCTGATTGCCGTTACTCTCTTCGTTATTAGTTCGACCCTCATTGGGGCGGGAACCGCCGAGGATGCCTTCCACAACCATCGCAGCGGCGTGATGGTAACGGCGGAAGGCACCGTGATTCGTTTGCTTGCCGACGACAATGATGGCTCCCGGCATCAACGCTTTATTATTCGACTGCCATCCGGGCAGACCTTGCTGGTCGCTCACAACATCGATCTCTCCACCCGAGTTCCTGTTCAACAGAATGTACTGGTGAAACTCCACGGCCAATACGAATGGAGCGACAAAGGCGGCACAGTTCACTGGACCCACCGGGATCCACAGCAGAAGCACGAAGCCGGCTGGATCGAAGTCGGCGGCCGAAGATACAACTAGACCGCGTCGCGAGTCCCGTTACTCATATCGAATCTTCACGAAAATGTAGGAGGTTGCATCCATTACCGATAAGCCATTCAGTCTAAATCCCTACGATTCTGGTGCGTCAATTGCCTACGTGACGGCTGCCTGTCTTTACAAAACCAAAACTAAGGGAGTGTAAATCCATGCTTACGTCTCATCTTCGCAGATTTGGAGCTGCCGCTGTCGCGAATGCCCTTATATATGTTGGCATCGCCATGTTCGCCGTCTCGTCTCCGGCATGGGGACAGGACGCAGATTATTCTGCGACCAGTCCCTCTTCTCAGGACCCTGTTTATCCTGGAATTCCGCCGCAGACCAAAGCCGAAACCACGGTGGGTTCCCAGTCGCTTCGTATTTACGGAACGATTCTCATGAACGCGTCCGTATCCGACTCTATCGAAGTTGGACAGGATCTTGTGCTTTGGCCTTTACCCAGTGGAACCACGTCGTTTCCCGACGGAACCACAAAACGAAACGGGAATATCCATGATGTGATTTTTACTGCGCGCCAAAGTATCGTCGGTTTCCAGGTGAAGCCGGCTGATCCTTCCGTCGACAAATGGAAACCGTCCGGCAGAATTGAATTGGATTTCTTTGGCGGAAGGCCCTTCGACGCCAATCAGCCACAGGGGCGAGTCTTTAACGAACCCCGCCTTCGCCTGGCTTATCTGCAGATACAAAATGGAAATTGGACCCTACTCGCGGGCCAGGATCGAATGATCATTTCGCCGCTGGATCCGGTGTCGCTCTCGCATGTCGCAGCACCGCTGGGCGCAACGGCGGGCAACCTGTGGGGCTGGCAGCCGCAAATTCGTGCGGAGTACACACGCGGGATGGGAAAAGCGACTTCGTTATTTCAGATTGGCGTCATCCGGCCCCAGTTTGCGGATGCCCGGCTGGAAACTCCACCGGCTACCGGATCCGCTGTCGACAACACGACGTCGGGGCTGGGCGAACGAACCTCCAAACCCATGTATCAGGCGCGATACTCTGTGACCCTTCCCATATCCGACTCCAAGGCAACGTTTGGAGCTGGTGGACACTACGGCCGTGAACGCATCGGCGCTGAACGTGATATCGATTCCTGGGCATTCGCATTCGACTTCAGTGTGCCTATTCATTCCCGTGTTCGATTGCGAGGAGAAGGCTTTATCGGCGCAAATTTGATTCCCTTCCAGGGCGGTGTGATCCAGGGAGTTGCGGTTTTCAATCCTGGCGGAGGTGCGCCGATCCAGTTCAACAAGGTCGGCAGCGGGGGCGGGTGGGGCGAAATGATCGTGAAGCTCACCAGCGACAACAATAATGTTTTCTACGCGGGCGCAGGAACGGATGATCCGAAAGACTCCACCCTGCTGCCCGGATCCGGAAGGTCGAAGAATACCTTCGCCTGGGCCAGCTTCTTTCACAAAGTGACTACCAATGTGACTGCGGCCATCGAATGGTCCAACTGGCAGTTCAAGACCAGAAATTTTGCCGGCACTGTCCCATCGACAAATGCGGCTGCGGGTCGCGGTAACGTGTTCAACCTGGCATTCGCCTATCAGTTCTAGTATCTGAAAAGGGAGAAGGGCCTTCCCTGTTCCCCAAATGACAAATGACGATTGATTCATCAATTCTCATTTGTCATTTTTCAATAGAGCCGGAGAGTCTTTATATCGAGGCGAATGTCTTCGTCGCCGATAACGATCGGCTGAAGGACATTCGAATGTCCGAAGATCCGCACTTCAAGGTCATACGTTCCCGGCAGCAATCGCGAGAACTCGAATTCTCCGCCAGTGCCTACCGGTACTGTTATGGAATCGCGGCCCATCAGCCGGATTGTCCCATCTTCAATGGGTACTCCACTGGCTTCTTCGATAATGCGGCCTCGAAACGACGACAGCGCAAGCACGGTACCCGGAGCATGCGTGCCGGTTGAATCCGGAGGTCTGGGCTGTTTCGCATCGTTGGGCAAAACAGCGATGGTCTCCATCTCAATGCCTTCCAAATCCCGATCACCAACCACTATAGACGCGCCAAGCGACGGCGCTGGCGACGAGCCCGGCGCGGCGATGGTGTATCGTCCAGGAGCCACACCTCGAAATTCAAATGACCCGTCGGAGAAAAAAGTCCCGGGATTGCCGGACATATAGATGGATCGAGGTTCCGTGTCTTTTGCCCGGCCCGTCACGCGCGCACCAGATACTGCCGAAACAGGAACTGTCGCCAGTGTGATCGTCAGTTCCGGCGACGTCTGCCCGATCGGTGGAGCAGGCGCGGTGGTTAGCTGAGTGACTCCGTTCGCTGTCAGGATTATCTGGCGTTGGAGGAGGGCTGGAGGAATCTTCAGCGGATATGTCAAGACATCCGTGGTGCCATACGTGATGGACTTCAAAACATACCCGACAGGGAGATTCACGACTTCGACTCGAAACTCCGGAGGACCGATTGAAGGTGAAAGGTTAAAGACGAACGAGTCCTTTATCGTCTGCGCTCTCTGAACCCCAGTGGAGGTATCCGTAAAACGAACCAATATGAACGATCCCTCTGCAAAGACAGGCAACTTCGCAACGGGTTCCATTCGAACCCGGATCGGTATTGTTATCTGAAGCTGAGCCAGACTGGCACTGGTAATTCCGAAGACGCCACTGGAACTGGCAGTACGGATGCTGTTGTCCATCATGACAAAGTCGATACCGGAAACAGCACCGCCCGGCGTAATCGCGAAGATCCGCGCGTTCGAAACATCCGCCGTACCCGGATAGAAGGTCGGCAAATCCACACGTCCCGCAACAATGTAGTAGCGCCCCTGGGGAATTCCTTCCAGACGATATCGGCCCTGTTCATCCGTTTGAGCCAGAGCGGCGAACGACCCCGCTAACGCAGCCTCTGTTCCAGCTTCGGGAGGAACCATCGCCGACACGCGAACACCAGCGGCTGGAGTTCCTGCGGAAGTGCGCACGACGCCGGAAACCGTGCCACTCTGGCCCGGCAAGGCGGGAATTCCCTGTGCCATCAGCAATGTCAGTAGGAATGCAATCAAGGCCGCTCCTGAATTTGTACGAGAAGCCTATCACGGACCGCCCCGCGCATTCAGGTTCGAGGATTTGCAGCTCTTGCCCGCCACACGTGATCCGAACAAACGCGTTTTTCATTCAAAATGAAGAATGCGATTGGGAAACCCTGAATGTTCCGACCATCCGTGCTGCAGAACTCGCAAAAGACGAAGCCCCCGCACCGACTGCACCTCACCGGATCATTGCCCTGGGACTTCGCCGAACTCCACTGCGATTCATCGCACCGGCAGATTTTTAATTCCGACAGTCGCGGACCGGATCGAAATCCGCACTGTGCACAGGGGCCACGCTTGCCTTTGAAGCCGTCGGCACTAACTTCTTCCATGTAGCCACAAACTGGGCAACGCCATTCCATAACAGCCTCCGCTCCGACTCTACTCGCAAAACTCGGTGTCATATTGCTTCTTCTCATTCGGTGAAACAGGATTACACCGGAAATTGCTCCTTATTATCCCTGGGCCAGACCGATTTCGAAGAGCTTTGCTTCGCGTTCGCGGCGGTCTCGGAGCCCGTTGGATTCCGGCCAGAGGCGTTTCATCGCGCGCAGCAATTCGGGGACTGCTGAAAACCGGCCGTTCGCGACCGCATCCCGGATTTCACGCATTTCCTTGCGGCTTCCCGGATTGCTCACGGAGTCCGTCATGGAAGTTCCGCGGTTGTACACGAGGCTGACCAGTGCCCCAAGACAAAGCCGCGGCATCTCCCTGGACCGAAAGAATACGTTGCGCGTATCGCCCACGCTTTGGGGAAGAGATCTGCCGATAAAGACGGTCCACGCGGAGTTCCACGGAATGACAATGCCGGCCAATGCCGCGAGTCCGGCAGAGGTGCCATTACCGCGAATACCGATCCACGGTTTCAGTGCGGACATCTGCGAGCCGGTCAGCAGGCCGGCCCAATCGGCTTCGAATGCCGATTGATAGCCGAGATCGTAGCCAACACCGATCGTTACACCGCTGGCTCCGCCAGGCCAGCCTGGCCGCGAATTCATGTCGTAGAGACGGCGGCTGCCAACTTCCTCTCGGGCAATAAAGGACACCGCGCGCGCAGGAATCCCTCGAGACGGTTCGGTCAGAGTACGCAACTCCCTCCATGTCACCGAGTCGACGATGCCTGTCACGGGAATACCGCGCCGCGCCTGAAATTCGCGCACGGCATCCGCACTTTCGCCACCGAAGTCTCCATCCGGATCGAGGATCGCCCCATTTCGGTTCAGCAGTCCCTGAGCTTCCATCACATCCGGACTCTTGTCGCCGCGTTTCAACACGGGACTGTCTTGCCGCTTCATTTCAGGTTCTGCCATCGAAAGAACCTCCGATTGACTGCGATGAACGGGTCGCAGGCTGGCTGCGAGCCCGGGATTGTATGGTGTTGCGCTGCTGTATGTTGCTCTCCGAAAAAACGAATCACAAGCGCAACTTTTCGTGTCGGAACAACATTTTGAATGGCGCCCCTGCCACGCCCGCAGGTTGCTTGACCGGGATGCAACGTTCATGGTCGAATTGCGATGCGAATCCAGAGGTGACACCCATGGTTTTCAGGTCCTGGCGGAGTACTCGGACGGCACTATACTTTTCGTTCCTCGCAGTTATCGCCGCTTCCATTTTTGTTTCGATGCAGCCGGCCCGGCCTCTAGCGGCTGCCGCACTCGCACCTTCTTCAACTCAGTCGGCCGCTTCAGGAAATCTGCCGCGTACAGCAGACGGGAAGCCAAACCTGGCGGGCATCTGGAAAGTTTCAAACAAGGCGGCAAACGACCTGCTCGATCAGACATCAACGCCGGGAAAGAGCGTCGTGGAGGGAAACCAGATTCCGTATCTTCCGGCCGCTGCCACGAAACGGCAACAGAACTTCGCGAACCGCAAGACTACCGATCCGCTGGAGAAGTGCTTCATGCCGGGTGTCCCCCGCATCATGTACATGCCTTATCCCTTTCAAATTTTTCAGACGAAAGACCATGTCGCGATCACGTTCGAATGGTCCCAGGTCTATCGGCTGATCTATCTCACCGGCAAGCCGGCGCCGGCCGGGCTGGAATTCTGGATGGGCGATTCGCGCGGGAAATGGGAGGGCGACACGCTGGTTGTCGATGTCAGCAGCCACAACGACAAAACCTGGTTTGACGGGGCGGGAAACTTTCACAGCGAGGCGCTGCGATTGACCGAGCGGTATTCCCTGCTCAACGCCGATACGATTCAATATGAAGTGTCCGTCCATGATCCAAAGGTTTTCAGCAAAGACTGGAAGATCAGCATGCCGCTTCAACGCCAGAAAAATCTGGCTCGTGTGATGGAGTACCAGTGTCAGGCTGAACGCGAAGAAGCCAACGGGGCGTTCGAACGCGACCCGCGCACCTGGTATCCCAAAAAGTGAACGGAGACTTCCGATGAACACGATGAAGAAACGAAACGCAGTGATTGTGAGCTTCATGATCGCGGCAATCTCGGTGGTGTCGTTCCTGATGCCTGTAGCAGCCAGTCAACGCGGGCGCGGAGGCGCTGGTGCAGCGCCGACACCCATACGCCGTACCGCAGACGGCAAGCCGGATCTTACCGGTTTCTATGGCGCCGATTCCGGAGGCGCGAACTACGGTCTTGAAAAACATCCTGCCGACTTTCTCACACCGGGCACACAAGGCGTCGTGGTCGATCCTCCAGATGGGAAACTGCCCTACCAGCCGTGGGCGAGGGCGGAACGAATCAATCGGGAACTGCCCGAGCGAGGATACGACGATCCGACGGCGCATTGCTTTGTCGCAGGCGTCCCGCGATCCATGTACACGCCGTCTCCCTATCAGATCCTTCAACCGCCGGGTTACATCGTGATGTTGTTTGAACGAATGTCCTGGCGGCAAATCCCGCTCGATGGCCGCGCCCATCTCCCGGAGACTACCCGCCTGTGGCAGGGAGATTCGGTGGGTCACTGGGAAGGCGACACGTTGGTCATCGATACCACGAATCTGAACGGCAAGACCTGGCTGAACGAAGTCGGCGACGTCATGAGCTATGACGCTCACATTGTTGAACGTCTCACACCAAAGGATGGCGACAATGTCACATATCAGGCCACGGTAACGGACAAAGTCGCATTTACCGCGCCGTGGACGATTCAAATGAATCTACGACGGCAGCAGGACGAAATTCTCGAAGTGGCCTGTCACGAAGATAATGGTGACCTGCAACATTTAAAAGACGTCCGGGATGAAGCACGCGCAAAGAAGAACGCTGCACCGAAGCCATAATCCGAACCTTAATGAATACGGAGAAAACTTTCATGAAAGCAATTATCAAGAACACCGGACTCACGGGTCGAATCGCCGCCCTTACCATGGTCGCAATTCTATTGATGGCGGCAACGGCACTGGCGCATCACTCCTTCACCGCCGAGTTCGATCAGAACAAGCCCGTCAAACTGACAGGCAAAGTAACGGAAATGAAGTGGTCCAACCCGCATGCCTGGATTTATATCGATGTGACCACCAACGGCAAAACCGTGAACTGGGCCTGCGAAACGGGTGGCGCGAATTCACTGATCCGGCGCGGATGGAGAAAAGAAGACCTCAAGTTCGGTACTGTCCTGAGTATGGACGGTTGGCAGGCTCGAAACGGAAGTCCGACTGCAAATGTTCGAAGTATCACGCTTCCGGATGGGAAGCGGCTGTTTGCGGGGTCATCGAATACCGCCGTCGAGGAGAAATAGGGGATTTGTCATTAGTCACTAATGACAAATCCCCCTGTCTGCTTACCGGCCCGCCTGCTTCTCGAACATCATGATGAACTGCTTTCCATCCGGCGTAATGTCGTACTGCCGGCGGTAGTTTCCTGGTCCCTGGATGAAACCATTGATCGGTGTCTGAACGAGATCGCCCGCTGAAAACTTCGGGACGGTCTGAATCGCAACCGTGAACATTCGCGAGGCGTTATCAAAGTACAGTTCCTTTCCATCGGGCGACCATAGAGGATGTCCTCCTCCGTTCTTCGTGATTTGAAACTTTGCGCCTGTTAATGGGTACGGCTGCACATACAGTTCAAGTCTTCCCGTCTCATCGGAGACATATGCGATCCATTTCCCATCCGGCGAGAACCGGCTGCTGTGCTGCGCTGAATTCTTCACCGCTATCAACGGTGCGGCCTTCTTGTCTCGAAATGAATACGTCCATATGTCATAGTCCGCACTGCCGCCTTCCGTGTTCAGCGTAATGTAAGAAAGCATCTGATTCACTGCGGAATACGACTCCGGCGCTCGCGCAGTTTCAACCAGCCGTTCTGCCACGCCAGGGGCGGCCAGAGGTTGCGAGTAGATAGCCGGCTTTCCGTCGCGGATCGAAATAAAGAGAAGCCGCAAGCCATCCGCAGACCAGATGGGATAGTGATTCTCGTTCTGCATCGTAAACCGGCGCATTGAGGAGGGGCCTGGAAGGTCCATCAAATAAACCGAGGAGTCCGGCCCGATGTTCGTGTCGATGGTCAGTTGTTTTCCGTTTGGGGCGATTCGCGGCGCGAAGACCGAATCCGGAACCGGGGCAATTGTCTTCTTTGCGCCTTTGAAGTCCACGTACGCAATCTCAAACTCTGACGCAGGACTTAAGCTTCTTAACTGAGGCAGAGCCAGCAGCACAATGGTCAGCAGAAGGGTTTTCATTTCGTTCTCCTGAGGATTCGGTGCGGGAATCATACAACTCGAATTCGGACGCAGCGGATTTTTTCCGACCAACCGGGTTTTTGATGGGACAGGCGCCGTCGCAGTCAGGTATCATGCTGGGCCGTGACTACACCAACTCCCGACACCAATACCACCAGTTCTCCGGACTCCGAAGGCCAGACAAACTTCCGATTCTTTGACAATCGGCAGAAATATCTGATGTTCGTCAACACCTGCAGTGAAAAGTGGGCCGTTGCGAATCGAGTTGCCATGGAACTCGACAACATCACGCCGCATCCGCCGGCATTGCGTCTGTTCGATGCGGGCGTGGGCGACGGCACTGTTCTGACGCGCGTGATGCGCGCCATGCACCGCCGTTATCCGACAATGCCCTTCTATATTGTCGGCAAGGAAATCAGCCTTGAAGATGTGCGGCTGACACTCGAAAAACTTCCGGATCGTTTTTTCGAACATCCGTCGTCGGTTGTGGTGTTGACGAATCTTTATTACTCCGAAGCACCCTGGCTGACGCCAAAGTCGCCGAAGGCCACTCAGGATCTGGTTTGGAAAGAAGTCGAACTCAATGGAAATTCTTCTCATGAGTTTGAAGAGCAGCTCACCGAGTTGCAGTCGTTTCTTTCGTCGCACTGGAAAGCCAATGTCAGCCCCAAAACCGGCAATCCGACATACGAGCGCCCCATTGTATTGACGTTGTACCGCAAGGATCACAAGTTCCTGCTCGATTCGATTGTGCCGAAAAAGGGTCATGCGACTGCCGATTACGACCTGATCATGGCATCGCAGCCCTATCGCGCAAGTGCTTCGGCAGAATTCAAGGCCAGCCGC
>Ga0163163_10005407_pt1 | contig 11041 bp, 14 predicted proteins | sample S65metaG_FD_119766 | JGI IMG/M metagenome (GOLD analysis project Ga0163163, IMG submission 119766) | Switchgrass rhizosphere microbial communities from Kellogg Biological Station, Michigan, USA - S6-5 metaG | ecosystem: Host-associated > Plants > Roots > Rhizosphere > Soil | place: USA... | reverse complement strand
GACGCAGACGTCGTGCCCGAGCCGGGGTGGTTGGAACCGCTGCTCGGCCACTTCGGTGACGAGCGCGTCGCGCTGGGGGCGCCCCGGGTTCGCTCGATGCCGGGACCGGGTGTGCTCGCCCGCTACGAGACGAGTCGATCACCCCTCGATCTCGGGGCCGAGCCGGGCCGCGTGCTGCCGGCCACGCGCATCGGCTATGTGCCCGCTGCCGCGGTGGTGGCCCGCGCCGCGGCGGTGCGCGAGGTGGGCGGATTCGACATCGCGCTGCGCACCGGGGAAGACGTCGACCTCGTCTGGACGCTCGTCGAGCGGGGCTGGCGGGTGCGCTACGAGCCCCGGTCCGTCGTCCGCCACCTGCCCCGGCGCTCCTGGCGGGCCTTCCTCGGTCAGCGGGCCGGCTACGGCCGCTCAGCCGCGCCGCTGCACCGTCGGCATCCGGGTTCGGTGGCACCCGCCGTCGTGAGACCGTGGACGGTCGCCGGCTGGGTGCTGTTGGGGCTCGGACATCCGCTGCTGGCGGCGGCCGCGGTGGCGGCGCCCGTGCCGGCGCTGCGCCGGGCCCTGACCGGCGTGCCCGGGCGTACGCGGCTGGCCATAGGGCTCGACGTGCTCGGCTTCGTGGCGACGGGTGAGCACCTCGCGTCTGCGCTCCGCCGGGAGTGGTGGCCGTTCGCCGCGCTGCTGGCGCTGGCGTCGTCGCGACGCCGCCGGCTCGTCCTCCTCGCTGCGGTCGTCCCGGCGCTCGTCGACTGGTGGCGGATCACCCTCGAGCGGCGCGCCGGCGAAGGGCTGGACCCTCTCCGCGCCGTCGCGCTCCGCTTGCTGGACGACGGTGCCTACGGTGCTGGCGTGTGGGCGGGCGTGTGGACGTGCCGCGATGCCGGCGCCCTCCTCCCTCGTCTCGCGCCGAGCGCCGGATCGCGGCGAGTCGGTCAGGGGACGAGGACCACGCGGCCGAAGGCCTGCCGGCTCTCGATGTAGCGGTGCGCCTCCGCCGCTCGGGCGAGGGGGAACGAGCGGTCCAGGACAGCCGCGAGCTCCCCGGTCGCGACCCGGCCGATCAGTGCGTCGATGAGCGCGTGCGTGCGCTCTCGTCGGAAGGCGAGCTCGGCACCGAGGAAGACGCCCGTGAGGGAGGCGTTCTTCTGCATGAGCGGCCAGACGTCGGGCGGCCGATCGTCCCGGCCGGCCTGTCCGACCCAGCTGATCCGGCCCCGGTAGGCGAGGGCCCCGATGCTGGTCTCCAGCGTGCGTCCACCGACGGGATCGACGACCAGGTCGACGCCGCGCCGCTCCGTGAGGCGGCGGATCTCCGCGACCACGTCCGCCGCCATGTAGTCGATGCCGTGGTCGACGCCGTACGGGAGCAGGCGTTCCACCCGCTCGGCGGTGGACGCGGTCGCGTACACGACGGCACCGGCGGCCTTGGCCAGCTGGATCGCGGCCAAGCCGACGCCGCCGGCGCCGGCCTGGACGAGGACGTGCTCCCCCGGCTGCAGGCGGCCGAACTCGAACAAGCAGTCCGCCGCGGTGCCGAACTCGATCGGGATGGCGGCAGCTTGTTGCAATGTCAACGGCTCGGGAACGGCCCATACGCCGCCGGCGGGCACACTGACCAGCTCGGCATGGGACCCGGCGGCCATCGTCGCGACGACGCGGTCGCCCGCCGACCACCCGGATACGCCTTCGCCGACGGCGCGCACGGTCCCGGCGGCCTGGTACCCCACGATGTGCGGCCGCGAGGTGAGCTGCCCGCTCTGGCGGTGGAGCAGATCGCCGCCTTGGATGCCGATGGCCGCGACCTCGATCAGGAGACCGCCTGGACGCAGCTCCGGATCGGGCACCTCGGCGTAGCGGAAGACCTCCGGACCACCGGTCTCGTCGTAGACGGCCGCGCGCACGGGCGGAACCTAGTTCAGGAGGTCGACGGCACCTGCTCGGCGGCCCGCCCCCTCACCTCGTGCGCTTGGTCGAGCGTGCGGCGTTGCCGGCCTTCGACTGGCGACCTTCGACGGCCTGGTCGATCAGGATCACGATGATCGCCCCGAGGATGCTGCCGATGATGCCGCTCGGACGGAAGGCCAGGCCGTCCCCGGCGATGAGGCTGACGAGGAGCCCGCCGACGAACGACCCGATCAATCCGAAGAGGATGGTCTTGCCCCAGCTCAGTTCGTGCCGCCCGAGCAGCGTCCGGGCGATCCACCCGATGGCCACCCCGAAGGCGATGATGCCGAGAATGAGCATGCGGCTTCCTCCTGGTTCTGCCGGTCACGTCGAGCGGTCGACGGGACGGCCGGAGGGTACTCCCTCGGGCCGAGCTGGCTCCCTCGCGCTCACCGGTCGGCCCGCGGGCCGCCCTTGGCGACCGGGCCCGCGTCGGCGGCGCGGCGGAGGACCGCTCCCGGTTCATCGAAGCGGAAGCGGTCTCGGAAGTCCCGCAACGTGTAGCCGACGACCGTGCTGGCGGTCGCGGCCCGGGCGGTGGCCGACCGGATGCCGGTGATGACGAGGGCCAACGCGAAGACGAGGCCCGTCGCCACGATCGCGATCGCGAAGCGTCGTCTCCGCCACCGCAGGTCACGCAGACTCACCATCAGCACGGCTCGCCCCCCTCTTCTCCGCCCCGCCGCAGCGTTGCTGCGGCGGGTCCCGGAGACTACTGACGCGTTCGCCGATGGGCCGGGTCGGCTTGCCCGGCGGTGCGTTCCGTGTTCCGATGGTTCCGTGGCCTACGAGATCGAGAAGACGGACGAAGAGTGGCGCCGTGAGCTGACGCCGGAGCAGTACGACGTCCTGCGGAAGGCCGGCACGGAGCGGGCGTTCACCGGTGCCTACTGGGACGTGCACGATGACGGCACGTACCACTGTGCGGCCTGCGGGGCCCCGCTGTTCTCCTCCGACACCAAGTTCGACTCGGGCACCGGATGGCCGAGCTTCTACGCGGCACTCGATCCCGAGGCCGTGGAGCTCCACACCGATCGGAGCTTCGGCATGACCCGCACCGAGGCGCGGTGCCGTCGATGCGGATCGCACCTCGGCCACGTCTTCCCGGACGGTCCCCGACCGACCGGCCAGCGGTTCTGCATGAACAGTGCATCGCTCGAGTTGGAGCGGACGCCCGCCCACGCCGGAACCGCAGACGGATCTGAGGACGGGGCCGACGAGGCGGTGGAGACGGGCGAGGTCGGGGCCGGCTAACGAGCGGGGCCCGGGCCGCCGGCGTCGGTCGCGGCGCGATCGGACGGCTCGGACGCTGTCGTGGTCGCCGTGGTGGTCGCGCTGGTCGCGGTGGTCGTGGTGGTCGTGGTGTCCGGGATGGCGACGGGTCCGACGTCTCCGAGCAGCCCGTCGACCTTCCGGGCCAGCGCCTCCCGGTCGTCGCGCAAGCGGTCGGCGAACCATCGGCGCTCACCACGGGCCACGCGCCAGGCACTCAGGAGGCGCCAGTTCAGCAGGGCGGTCTCCACCGCCCAGAGCGCGACGAAGCCCGAGACGCCGAGGGCGATCGTCACCAACACCGCGAGGTAGTCGTCGGCGAGGACGATGCCGAGGATGATCCAAGTCAGCGGAAAGACGGCGACGGCCACGAGCACCCTCACCGTCCCCTTCGTGACCGGTACGTCGACCCGGCGGGACGCCAGACGGACCACGGCGTAGGGGACGAGGTTGGCGAGGAGGCCGACGACGATGAACGGCAGCAGGACGACGAGCAGCACGATGGTCGCCACGGCGCGCCGGAAGCGGGCGGCGAGGCCCGGACCGGGGGCGATCTCGGCGTCGTTGAGGTGGCTGAGGCGGACGTCGAGGGCGTAGTCGGCGACGGCGGCGACGACGTCGACCCGGGCCTCTTCGTCCAGCTCCGAAAGGCGCCGCGCCGCGCGCTCGACCTCGCCGAACGTCGGCTCGCGGTCGGTCGGGCCGAGCGGCCGCAGCGCGACCTTGGCCGCGAGTTGCAGCGCGGCCTCCTGCCGGGGCGAGCCGTAGTTCGGCGAGCATGCCCGGAGCCGGGCATCGATCTCGGCGGTCAGGCGGTCGACGGCGGCCCGGTTGTCCTCGCTCACCTCCTCGCCGAGAGGCACGATCCCGGGGAGCTCGCCGGCGAGGTCGAAGGGCTCGCCCACCTCGACGTAGGCGCGACCCCGGAACGCGACCCGGTCTTCGTAGGCGATGCCGACCGGAACGATGGTGATCCCCTCGACGCCTTGAGCAGCCGCGCCGAGGGCAATCCGCGCCGCGCCCGTCTTGACCTCGGCGAGCCGCGAGCGGGCACTCGTCGTGCCCTCGGGGAACAGTGCGACCGTCCCCCCGGTGGCGAGGACGTCGTGGGCCGCGGCGAACGCCGACCGGTTGCCGGCGGCCGCGTCGCGACGGTCCTCGGCCCGATCCGCGGCCCGGTAGACGGGGATGAGCCCGGCGAGGGCCAGGAAAGGCCGGGCCGGCCTCCTCTTCCAGAGTGTCGCCTTCGCCATGAACCTCGGTAGTCGACCGAGGGCGCGCACCGCGACGATGGGGTCGACGAGCCCGTTGAAGTGGTTCAGGACGAGGAGCACCGGCCGGCCCGTGGGGATGTGGGCCCGACCGTCCACGTCGATCTCGCGGAAGAAGCCCCGCAGGACGACCGTCGCCACGCGCGCCAGGAACCGGTCCGTCGTGCGTCGCGCCGTACCTGCCGTCATGTCGCCTCTCGTCCGCCGCGGTCTGGTGGGCCCGTCGGTCTGCACCGTCCCGTGGGGTCGTCGGATCTGGGGCCGTCAAGCCGGCCGTGTCGACGACTCGGCGTCGGCACGGCCGCCGATGGTAGTGACTGCCCAGAAGGCCGCCAGCACGGCTGTACCGAGGTGCCAGATGCCGTGGAACTGGAACCAGCTGTCCGGGCGGCAAGCGGGCGATCCGGTGCGACCGAGCAGGAAGGCGCCTACCGTCACGACGCTGAGCACGGTGAACGGCAGGTCGCGCCGGTTCGGTCCGCGGTGGTCGCGCACGCGGCGGGCCAGGTAGGCGACCGCCGACGTCGCCACCAGGACCGCCAGCGCGACGTTCGTTGCTCCGGGCCACGCGACGAGCACGACTCCCATGAGGACGCCCGCGCCGACCCCGGCTGCGGCGGCGAGCGTGTCGGGGCGCCGGCGCAGCAGCAGTGCGAGCTCGTACGCGGCCACGAAGCCCAGCGAGGCGAGCAGCGCGTCGTCGTGGAGCCACCTCGCCGGACCGTTCGTGAGGGCGTGGAACGCGACGCTGCCGACACCCTCGAGCGCGACGAGCGCGGCGAACACCAGCGCGGACAGGTTGGCCGACGTGCGGCGCTGCCAGAAGACGATGCATCCGCCGGAAACGACGTAGCCGAGGCTCGTGAGGGCGTTGAACGGTTGCGAGACGAGCCCGCTCCGGATCAGCTCGCAGTCGGAGGCGCCGATCGCCATCGCGGCGTCAGCGTGTCCGCGGCTCGCGCGACCGAGCGTCGGGCGAGCGTCGGGATCCCCCGCGAGAGGAGGCCGCGGCCGTACGCTCCGCGACCGTCACGGCGCTCCGTCTGGGGCGGAGCCGCGATGCCGTGTCGGACGTCTGGAGATACGGATGCTCGCTTTCCTCTTCATCCTCCTCGCCGCGGTGATCGCGTCGTTCCCGGCCACGTGGCTCCTGATGCTCTTCCTCGGGAACATCGGCGTCACGCAGGTCGGCTTCTGGGGCGCGCTACCCGGTGGCATCCTGCTGACGTTCTTCATCGCCGGCGCAGGAGCAGGGGCGCGGAGCATGCGGGCCTGATCCCGACGACGTCGCCAACGGCCGGGCACCGCGGCCGCACCGTCACGCGACCGTCAGCCGCTCCATCGCGCCTCGAACCCGGAAGGCGAGGAAGATCGAGATGATCCCCCGCGCCAGCGCCGCGGCGCCGACCCACAGCAGGAGGAGCGTCGCGGAGCGGCCGGGATAGCCGATGGCCCAGAAGCCGATGAGGATCTCGGCGATGCCCACGAGGAGCTCGAGCCACCAGCCTTCGGTGCGTCCGGCGGCCAGCGAGTTCACCACGTCGAACATGCCGCGGAAGAGCAGGTACCAGCCGAGGATGGCCGCCAGCACCGTGAAGGTCTCACCGGGCCAGATGAGGGCCACGAGGCCGGCGATGATGCCGATCACGCCCATGACGTAGTAGAGCCAGCGCCAGCCCGGCGCCCGCCGTCCGACCGCGATCTCGGTGATGCCGCCCGTGAAGAACACGACAGCCGCGAGGATGGCGATGCTCCACACGGAGACCCAGTTGAACGAGAGGATGACGAAGCTGAAGATCAGCCACAGGATCCCCGAGACGAGGAACAGCCACCAGGGGGCCAGGTCGTCCGCATCGAGCGCAACCATGTCGAGCGAGAACATCTTGTGGTGCTCCTTCCTCGGGTACGGCCACGAATGTAGAGCGCGGGCCTCGCACAGCTGGTAGCCCGTCCGCCCGATGAACACGCCCCCGGCGACGCCCGAACGGTTGGCGCCCTCGCGGCTGCTGGGTCTCGACCGGCGGGGCTGGCCGGGCACCATCGTCGTCGCGATCGCGATCGTCGCGATCGCGATCGGCTTGCCGGTCGTGAACGCACTGGTCTCGGCCGGACGTCCGCTGGCGGCCGGCACGGAGCTCGACGCCGGCCATGGCGTCCGCCTCCGCGTCCCCGAAGGCTGGCAGCTCACGAGCCGACGCGAAGCGGCGGCATCGTCCGTCACGATCCAGCGAGGATCGACGACGTTGCAGATCCGGAGCTCGCCGTCCCGAGGCGGCCTCGACGAGGAGTACGACAGGGTCGCCGACGGCATCCGAGACGGGCGGGGTGTGCAGCTGCTCTCCGACCCGACGACCTTCGTCACGACGAGCGGACTCGTCGGCCAGCGCGGCTCGTACGCCGGACCGACCACCGAGGGGCGCTTCCTCGTGCTCGTCGGGGGTGGCACGACGATCGTGGCGACGGTGAAGGCGCCTTCGGGCGAGTTGCGGGGCGGCATCGACGCAGCCAACCAGGTCTTGCGCACGTTGCGGTGGGAGCCCTCGTGAGCGCCCCGCTGGCCGCACCGGCGTGGGGCGATGGCGGCACTGTCGTGCAGCCGCGTCAACCCGCGTTCTGGTTGCTGGCGGTGTTGATCGCGGCCGGTGCCATCCGGATCGGCATCCTCGTCGCCCAGGCGTTCGCGCTCCACCCGGCGGCCGCCTTCCTCGCCGGCGCCCTGCTGACGCTCTACGCCATCCCGTTCCTTCTGTTCGTCAACCGCCTGGACCTGTTCGAGCGGGAGCCCGCGACGATGGTCGCGGCCGCGTTCGCCTGGGGAGGGCTCGTTGCGACGTCGGCTGCGCTGCCGGGCAACGAGGCCGTGGTCGGGCTGGCCACGAAACTGGTCAGCGCAGACTTCGCCGTCCGGTGGGGGCCGGCGCTCGCGGGGCCGACCACCGAGGAGCTGCTCAAGGTCCTCGGCGTGGTCGTGCTCGCCCTTGTCGCCCGTGACGAGTTCGATTCGCCGCTCGACGGCATGGTCTACGGCGCGCTCGTCGGACTGGGCTTCCAGGTGGTGGAGAGCTTCGTCGCCTGCATCAACGCGGTGACCGTGGCCGGCGGGCACGACCAGGTCGTACCGGTCCTCCAGGTCTTCTTGGTCCGGGCCCTCGTCGGCCTGTGGAGCCACGCCGCGTACACGGCCATCAGCGGGTACGGCGTCGGCTACGCCGTGTGCCGCCGTGATCGCACGTGGACCGAGCGCATCGGCGTCGCGGCGCTGTGCTTCGGCCTCGCCTACCTCGCGCACTTCCTGTGGAACGCGCCTCCGCTGACCGACGCCTTCGGGGAGGGGTTCGGTCTCGTCGTCGCGGTGCTCGCGAAGGGCATCCCGGTGCTGCTCCTCCTCGTCGTGATGTACCGGATGGCGCGTCACGAGGAGGCCACCTGGTTCCGGCGCGCGGTGGCGGGCGAGGTCGGCACGGACGTGCTGCTGGCCGACGAGCTCGAAGAGCTCATGACCCTCGCCCGGCGGCGGGACGTGATCCGTATGGTGCGGTCGATCAGAGGACGGCGAGCGGCTCGGCTGGTCGAGGAGCTCCAGCAGGCTCAGCTGGCCCTCGGCGTCGCGTGCAGCCGAGGCCCGGCGGCGGGTGCGGACGAGGCGGAAGCGGCTCGCCGGCGGATCCGTGCTCTCCGGGTGGAGCTCGCCCACGCGGGAGTGGAACGGGCCGGCACGCTCCCCCACGGTGCCGAGGGCGGCTCGGGCGCGGTGCGCTGAGCCCAGCGGCGGCGGGGCACACTGGGCGCATGGAGATCTCGGACGCCCTCGACTTCCTGCGCACGAACCATCGAGGGGTGCTGATCACCCGCGGTCCCGGCGGCCGCGTCCAGAGCTCGCCCGTCGTCGCCGGCGTCGACGAGGACGGCCGGGTGGCGATCAGCAGCCGCGAGACCGCGTACAAGGTGAAGAACCTCATGCGCGACCCGCAGGCGAGCTACTGCGGCTTTCCCGACGGCTTCTTCGGGTCGTGGGTGCAGGTCGACGGATCGGTCGAGGTGGTGCACCTGCCCGAGGCCATGGAGCGCCTCGTCGACCTGTACCGGTCGCTGGCCGGCGAGCACCCGGACTGGGACGAGTACCGGTCGGCGATGGTCCGCGAGCAGCGCGTGGTGATCCGCCTCGCCGTGGAGCGGGCCGGGCCGTCGAAGTCGGGCTGAGCGTGCGGGCGTGGACGGGCCGCGCCGTGGTCGACCCTCAAGTCCCGTGACCGTTGCTTCCGGAACCACCGCTCGAGCCGGAACCCGAGCCGGAGTCCGAGCCGCCGGATCCGCCGGAGCCGGAGCCCGTGGTCGACGGACCGCCGCCGGAGGAACCGGAGCTGCCGCTCTCGCTGACCTCGTGGGTCACGACTCCGTGATCGAGCCGCACGCGGATGCGGGTCTCGCGGCCGGCGCGGTCGAAGCGGACCTCGATGTCGGTCGGGCCGGTCTTGCTCTCCTGCACGACGTACCCGGCCGAGGGCGTGGCACCCAGCAGATGGAGGCTGCCGCTTTCGACACGAACCGTGACCCGCCCGCCGATCCCGGAGAAGGTGATCGGCGAGGTCGATGCGGCGGTGGTGGTCGGCCCCTGACCAGCGGACGACGTCGACGGGGCGTTCGGGGTCGACGTGGACGGACCGGGTCGGGAGGCGGGCGCGGTCGACGGCGCGCTGGAGACGGTAGGGGCCGGAGCGATGGTGCGGGCAGGGGTGGCCGACGTCGGGTTGGTCGACGTGGACGACGCCCCACCGGTGGTGGCCGGGGAGACCGCCGTCACCGGGGTCGGCTGAGTAGGGGAGTTGACCGTGTCGATCCGGGTGTCGCCGGACGGTCGGACGGCGAACCAGAGGCCGGCCACCAAACCGATCGCCGCGACCGCGGCGGCGCCGCGGATCGCGACACGGCGCCGATGCCGGATGCGAGCCGTCTTCTGCACCCGAGCGAGCGCGAGATCGGTGTCGCCCGCCGTCGCGGCTTCGGCGCTACGGCGCAGGATCCGGGCCAGCTCGTCGTCCGGCGCGCTCATGGCGTGTCCTTCCTCATCGCTCGGTCCTCCCGGGCCTCGTCGACGGACTCGCGGAATCGCTCCCGGCCGACGTGCAGGTGGAACTTGACCGTGCCCTCCGAGATGGAGAGCTCTTCCGCGATCTCCCGGACGGCCAGACCCTCGACGTAGTGGAGGGCCAGGGTGATGCGCTGCTGGCTGGGGAGCGTGTGGAGAGCGCCGAGCAGATCGACGGGCTGGTCGGGGGCGACGGTCGCCTCGTCCTCCGCGCGCCGGGCGGAGGCCCAGCGGCCCCGCGCTCGGCGACCCCGCTCCGAACGGCGGGAGTGGTCGCGAACGAGGTTGAGGGCGACGCGGCGCACCCAGGCGACCGGGTCGTCGTAGTGGCCGATCTTGCGCCACTGGAGATGGGCGCGCACGAAGGCCTCCTGCACGCAGTCGGCGGCGAGCTCGCGGTCGTCGCACGCCGCGGTCAGGAGGCCGACGAGCCTCGGGTAGGCGGAGCGGAAGACGTCGTCGAAGTCCTGGCCCGTCACGGTCGAGTGGTCCTGCGTCGTCGCCGCCGACGCGGCCGGCGCGCCAGGAAGCCCGAAGGTCACGCTACCCGGCGTCCACGCGAGTGAAGGCGTGCCGCTCATCGAGGAGCTCCATCCGCTCCGTCCCCACCCGCCGTCGCTCAGTCGTCCCGACCGTGACCGCCGTGGTCGTCTCCGCCGTGATCGTCCGCGCCGTGACCGCCGTGCCGGCTCTGATCGTCGCCCCGGTCTTCGCGACCCTCATCGTCGCCGCCCCGCCCCGGACCTGAGTGATCCGCGGCGCGCTCGTCGTCGCCCTGCGCCTCGCGGACGTCACGGGCCCCGTCCTGGCCGCGCGGGGCCTCCCCTTCGGCCACCCGGCCCCTCGGCTCGTTGCGGTCCTCCACGGTGGTCGGCGACGTGGTGGTCGACGACCGGGCGGGACGAGCGGCGACGGTGGTGGTGACGGACGTCGGGGCGACGGACGTCGGGGCGACCGTGCTCGAAGGCATGGTGACCGACGAGGTGATGGGGTGGACCTCGGGGCTCGCGTCGTCGTGGCCGGTGGCGAAGGCCGCTCCCGCGGTGATCGTCACCAATGCTGCCGAACCAGCGGCGATGAGTGCGGTGCGTCGATGCATGGGTGCTCCGTTCGTTGGTTGACGGAGCAGACACGACGCAGGGCCCGTCGAGGTTGGGTGCACGGACAAAGTCGTTCGCCGGCCGATCGGGTGGCGGGTCCGGGACGAGGAGACCGGCGACGCGTCAGCGGGGGGCGAGGATCCGGACCGGCACCTGTCGTGGCCCTCTGACCTGCCCGGACGCCCACATGACGGCCGCCTGGTCGGTCACCTCGAAGTCGGGGAAGCGCGAGAGCCACTCCTCGATCGCCACCCGCACCTCGAGCCGGGCCAGGTTGGAGCCCAAGCACCGATGGATGCCCAGGCCGAACGCGGCGTGCCGGTTCAGCTCGCGGTCGATGACGACCTCGTCGGCTCGTTCGAAGAAGT
>Ga0163163_10005404_pt1 | contig 11042 bp, 9 predicted proteins | sample S65metaG_FD_119766 | JGI IMG/M metagenome (GOLD analysis project Ga0163163, IMG submission 119766) | Switchgrass rhizosphere microbial communities from Kellogg Biological Station, Michigan, USA - S6-5 metaG | ecosystem: Host-associated > Plants > Roots > Rhizosphere > Soil | place: USA: Michigan... | reverse complement strand
CGCAGGCGGCCGACGTCGCCCACCCGGCATTCTCGAACCTCTTCGTGCAGACCGAACACCTTCCGAGCGTCGGGGCCTTGCTCGCCACCCGGCGCACGCGCTCGCGGTCGGAACCCGAGGCCTGGGCCGCCCACCTGGCGGTGGTCGAGGGCGAAGCGGTCGGCCGAGCCGAGTTCGACACGGACCGCGCCCAGGTGCTGGGCCGCGGCCGCGACCTCCGCGCGCCGCAGCGGATCATGGACGGGCGTCCGCTTGCCGGGTCGACGGGAACCGTGCTCGATCCGGTGTTCGCCCTGCGCCGGCGTGTGCGCATCCCGCCCGGCGCGACGGTGAGGATTTCCTTCTGGACCCTGGTGGCGTCGTCTCGTGGCGCCGTGCTCGACCTCATCGACAAGCACCACGATCCGGCCGCCTTCGACCGCGCGGCGAACCTCGCCTGGACTCAGGCGCTGGTGCAGCTCCACCACCTGGGCATGGACCGGGGCGAGGCCGCGCTGTTCCAACGGCTCGCGGGCCACCTGATCTACGCCGCGCCAGCGATGCGTGCTTCCGTGGACGTCCTGGAACAGGGCGGGGGAGGGCAGCCCGGACTCTGGCGCGTGGGCATATCCGGCGACCTGCCGATCGTCCTCCTGCGGATCGCCGACACCCACGAGCTCAGCGTTGCGCGCCAGCTCATCAAGGCGAGCGAATACTGGCGTAGCAAACAGCTGGCGTTCGATCTGGTCCTGCTGAACGAACGGGGCGCCTCCTACGTCCAGGACCTGCAGATCGCCTTGGAGTCCCTGGTTCGCGCCGCGCAATCGCACGGACCCCTGGGCGAGCATGTGGCTGCGGGGCGGACGGTCGTGCTCAGGGCGGACCTGATCCCTGAGGACACCAGCGATCTCCTGGTCGCCGTCGCGCGCGTCGCCCTGGTGGCCAAGAGCGGTACGCTCAGCCAACAGCTCGAGCGGGTCTCCGATCGTGCTGTCGCCCGTCCGCCGGCGTCTCGCCGAGCGGTCGCCAGCGCATCGGACCGGGCGATCGCGCCGAAGCTGGAATACTTCAATGGCCTCGGCGGTTTCGCAGGGGAGGGCCGTGAATATGTGATCATCCTCAGCCCGGGTCAGTCCACGCCGACGCCCTGGATCAACGTCGTGGCCAATCCGCAATTCGGTTTCCAGGTGTCGGCGGACGGCGCCGGGTACACCTGGCGCCTCAACAGCCGCGAGCGCCAGCTGACGCCCTGGTCCAACGACCCCGTGGTCGATCCGGCCGGCGAGGCGATCTTCATCCGCGACGACGAGACAGGCGAACTTTGGAGCCCGACGGCCGCGCCCATCCGCGACGAGGCCGAAACCTACGTCTGCCGCCATGGGCGCGGCTACAGCCGTTTCGAGCACGCCTCGCGCGGTATCGAGCTCGAACTCCTGCAGTTCGTGCCGCGCGCGGACACCATCAAGGTGTCGCGACTGCGGATCCGCAACACCTCGGGCCGTCCCCGGCGCCTGTCGGTCACCGGATACGCCGAGTGGGTGCTGGGACCGTCGCGCGCTGCGGCGGCGCCGTTCACGATCACCGCGATCGATCCAGAGAGCGGTGCGCTGTTCGCTCGAAACCTCTGGAATCCGGCCTTCGGAGCGCCGGTCGCGTTCGCCGACCTCGGCGGTCGGCAGACCAACTGGACCGGAGACCGTCGGGAATTCATCGGCCGCAACGGGACGCTCGCGGCGCCGGCCGGGTGCTCGACCAGGGCGCCGTTGTCCGGCTCGTTGGGCGCCGGCCTGGATCCCTGCGCGGCGCTGCAGAGGACAATAGAACTGGCGCCGAACGCGACCTGCGACGTGCTCTTCCTGCTGGGCGAAGCGGCGACCGAGGCCGAAGCGCGCGTTCTCGTCGCCCGATACCGATCCGCCGATCTCGAGGCGGTCCTGGCCGAAGTCACGCGATATTGGGACGACACCCTGAGCGCGGTGCAGGTCGCGACCCCGGATCGCTCCATGGATCTGATGCTCAATGGATGGCTGCTCTACCAGACCCTGGCCTGCCGCGTCTGGGCCCGTTCGGCCTTCTACCAGGCCAGCGGGGCGTATGGCTTCCGCGATCAGCTCCAGGACGGCATGGCGCTCGCCGGCGTCGAGCCTGGCCTCACCCGCGGACACCTGCTGCGGGCTGCGGCGCGGCAGTTCGTCGAGGGGGACGTCCAGCACTGGTGGCTGCCGCATTCCGGCCAGGGCGTGCGCACGCGCTTCTCCGATGACCGCGTCTGGCTCGCCTACGCGGCCGCGCACTACATCGAGACGGCGGGCGATCCCGCAATCCTGGACGAGGCGGTGACCTATCTGAGCGGTCCGGTTCTCGAGCCGGGGAAGGCCGAAGCCTTCTTCGAGCCGGCCACCGGCGAAGAGGTCAGCAGCTTCTACGAGCATTGCGCGCTGGCGCTCGACGCCAGCCTCGACCTGGGCGGCCACGGCTTGCCGCTGTTCGGCGGCGGGGACTGGAACGACGGCATGAACCGCGTCGGCGAGCGCGGGCTTGGCGAGAGCGTCTGGTTGGGCTGGCTCCTGCACGCGACGCTTGCGGCCTTCCTGCCCCTCGCCGAAGCGCGCGGCGACCACGTCCGGGTCAACGCCTGGAAGGCGCATCTGGCCGCGCTGGACGTTTCGCTCGAGCGCAATGCCTGGGACGGCGCCTGGTATCGCCGCGGATGGTTCGACGACGGCTCCCCGCTCGGATCGGCGGCCAGCGACGAATGCCGGATCGATTGCATCGCCCAGTCGTGGGCGGTGATATCCGGCGGCGCCGACCCGGATCGAGCGGCGCAGGCCATGTCCTCGGTGCAGCGCGACCTGATCCTGGAGGACGAACAGGTGGCGCTGCTGTTCGCCCCACCGTTCGATAAGACCCCGCACGACCCAGGCTACATCAAGGCCTATCCGCCGGGCATTCGGGAGAATGGCGGCCAATACACCCACGCCGCGGCCTGGTCGGTCATCGCCTTCGCCGCGCTAGGCGAGGGGGGCAAGGCTGCGGCCCTGTTCGCCATGCTCAACCCGATCAACCATGCGCGGACCCGCCCGGCGGTCCACCGCTACAAGGTCGAGCCCTACGTCATGGCCGCCGACATCTACGCCGCGCCCGGCCATGTCGGGCGGGGCGGTTGGACCTGGTACACCGGCTCGGCGGCATGGATGCAGCGCGCTGGCGTGGAGTCCATCCTGGGCCTCCGCCGCAAGGGCGAGGTCCTGACCGTCGATCCCTGCATCCCGAGGGAGTGGCCGGGGTTCCGCGCCACCTTGCGGCACGGCGCCAGCCGCTACGACATCATCGTTGAAAACCCCGACGGGGTCATGCGTGGCGTGCGCTCGGCCGAGGTCGATGGGGCGCCGGCCGAGACACGGCCCCTGGCTGTCCGCCTCCTCGACGACGGCCAGCCGCACATCATCCGGGTGTGTCTGGGCGAGGGGGCGACGACCTCGCTGCCGGCGTCATCGCCCCGCTCCAGCGCGACCGGCCATTCTTGATCTGCGTCAAGGCGCGGCAATCGAACGGGGAGCACCTATATTCAGCAGGGCTTTGCGGTGATCCGAAGTGGGTCGCGGGCGGGTTCGCCAATCGGGTGTCCGGCCATGGACGAGATGATCTGCTTTCGTGTCGTGAAGGAGCCCTACGGCTGGGCGGTCCGCATGGGACAGGGCATGATGACGCCCTTCCGCTCCCGGCGGCGCGCGATCGAACACGCCAGTGGCTTCGTCGAGGCGCTCCGGCAGCGCGGCGAGCCGGCGCAGGTCATCATCGAAGGATGGCCGAGCGATCGCGAGACGGAGCCGCGCAGCTGGTCGCGCATCACCACGTTCTGGCAATGATCCTTGTCGCCGCGTAGGGCGGCGACTCCCGACTTTCAGAGATCCGCGACGCCCTTCGGGAATGCGAGGGCGTGATGAGATTGGCCGCGGGCTAGGCAGCCTCGCTCGGCAGCAGCAGGGCGGCAATGGCCAGCGCGATCGCCGCCAGCGCCAGCCAGGTCAGATGAGCGTCCTTCGTTGCTGATCTCGTCCGCGCCATGTTCGCCTCCCGTGACCGTCAAGCGGCGTGAGCCGCGGCTTCCGTCTCCGCCCTGGTCTTGCGCAGGGGCGCAAAGTCCTCAGCGTGCAGGGTCTCTTTCTCGAGCAGCAGTTCCACGCCGCGATCCAGGTCCGCGCGCCTGGCCGAAAGTATGTCGCTTGCGCGGGCGTCGGCGGCGGCGATCAGACCCCGCACAGCCAGGTCGATATCCCGCTGCGTGGCCTCCGCCGCCTCGGACCGCCGCTCCACAGCCAGGAATGCGGGCTCGGCGGAGGGCGTGAAGGTGCGTTCGCCGACGGTCGCGTCCATGCCGTAGCGGACCACCATGTCGAGCGCGATGGCCGTGGCGTGCTGCAGGTCATCCGCCGCGCCCGTGGAGATGTCGCCATCGTAGACCAGGGCTTCCGCGGCGCGGCCGCCCAGCAACACGGCGATGCGCTCTTCGAGTTCGCTGCGCGCCATCAGGAAGCGGTCCTCGGTCGGACGCTGCATCGTATAGCCGAGCGCCCCCAGACCATGCGGAACGATCGACACCTTGCGCACGGGGTCCACGTTCGGCAGGGCCGCGGCCACCAACGCGTGTCCCATCTCGTGGCAGGCGACGCGGCGGCGCTCGGGCTTGCTGATGATCCGGCTTCGCTTCTCCAGACCGGCGACGATCCGCTCGATCGCGACCTCGAAGTCCGCCAGGGTCACGGCCGTCCCGCCTCGCCGGGTCGCCGCGATCGCCGCCTCGTTGGCCAGGTTGGCGAGATCCGCGCCGGCGAAGCCGGTGGTCATCCCCGCGACCGCGTCCAGATCGAGTCCAGCCGTCAGGGTGATCTTGGCGACGTGCACCTTGAGTATCGCCACGCGGCCCTTGCGGTCGGGACGATCCACCAGGACCTGCCGATCGAAACGGCCCGCGCGCAGCAGCGCGGGGTCCAGGATCTCGGGCCGGTTGGTGGCGGCGAGCAGGATCACTCCGCCGCTGGGATCGAAGCCGTCGATCTCGGCGAGCAGCTGGTTGAGCGTCTGCTCCTTTTCGTCCAGTCCGCCCACCGCCAGGTTCGTCCGGCTGCGCCCAAGGGCGTCCAACTCGTCGATGAAAATGATGCTCGGGGCCGTGGCCTTGGCCTGCTCGAAGAGGTCGCGGACGCGCGCGGCGCCCACGCCCACGAACATCTCGACGAATTCCGAGCCGGAGATCGAGAAGAACGGAACGCCCGCTTCACCGGCGACCGCCCTGGCCAGCAGGGTCTTGCCGGTTCCGGGAGGCCCGACCAGCAGCACCCCTTTCGGCGCCCGCGCGCCCAGGCGGCCGAACGCGGAGGGGTCCTTCAGGAAGGCGACGGTTTCCTGCAGTTCCTGCTTGGCTTCATCGACGCCGGCGACGGCGTCGAAGGTCACCTTGACGTCGGTCTCTGCGTAGAGCCGGGCGCGCGACTTGCCCATGCTGAGGACCCCGCCCAGCCCCCCGCTTGTCGACATGCGGCGAAGAAGGAAGCTCCAGATCAGATAGAAGCCGACGGCCGGAACGACCCAGGACAGGATCGCGTTCGCGACGCCGCTCGGGCGGGCGCCGGTGACCTTGACGCCCTGGGCCGCGAGCTTGTCCGCGATCGCCGGATCCACCCGCACCGTCTCGAAGATCGGCGGCTCGCCCTGGGCGGGCGACCTCAACCTGCCTTCGACCACATCGGGCCCGATCGTGACCTCGCTGACCTTGCCCTGCGCCGCCCACGTCTCGAATTGGCTATAGGGCACCGTCTGCGCCTGGCTTGCGGCGTGGTACACCCATTGACTGATCCACAGCCCCAGGAGGGCCAGCATCACGTACCAGGCGGTAAGGTCGTTGCGCCTGGGCGTCGCGTCGTCGGTCTTCGACGACCTCGCTCCCCGATCTGTCGGCACCGGCTCCGCCATGCGCCTTTGTCGCGGACCCCAGACGGCCGGACCTTGTTGCAGATCAAATTCGACGAGGCGGCATTCGCGTCAAGTGCATCCCGTCGGGCCCGCGCCTAGCGAGGCCGCGGCCACCCATGGAGAAGTCCGCTACGCATCGACCTGGCCAGGGCGACGGTCAGAAGAATTCGCACTGGCCTTCCGCCTCCGTCACCGGCTGGGCAGGCGCCCCGCCGGCGAGGCGTGAGAGCGCATGGGCGAGATCGGCGTCCGCGCGCGGGTCGACCGTCCAGGCCGTGGGAACCCTGGCGCCCAGAATGTCCGCAAGCTGGGCCAAGCGGTCGAGCCTCTGAGACAAGGCGTCGGCGGCCTGCAGCTGGACCAGGGCGCTCGCGTCCAGACGGGCGGGCAGCCCCGCCACGATCGCGCCGATAACCGCCTGCAGGTCGTCCGCGCAACGGCCAAGGTCGAGGAGCTCGCCGTGAACGCGGGCGAGCAATCCTGCGAGCGCCACGGGCTCGGCGACCGGTGTGTCGGGGTCGCTGCTGCGATGCATGTCAGTCCCCGAAGAACTCGATGGTCCCGGACTCGGGCGCGGCCGGCCGGACAAACCGTTCGGCGCGGAGAATCTCCTGGTCGTCTGCTGGGATCGTCCGTTGGCGGACGCGCCCGCTCTCCGGCCAGAACTCAATCCGGCGCGCCGAGACGCCCCTCGTGCTGCCGCCCAGGAAGACGATGCCCTCATGCAGCAGAAAGCGCTCGGCGAACGCGGCGTTGGCCCCGCCCACATCCGGCAGGTGTTCGGACAGGCGCGCGCCGCCGAACAGCTTCGCCACCAGCCGCTGCTTGCGCGCGCCGGCGTGCAGCAGGCCATTGATCAAGAGCTCCATCGCGTGCGCCCCGTAGCGGATCGCCTCGGGACCCTCGAACGCCTCGCCATGCGGGAGGAGGAAGTGGTTGATCCCGCCGACGCGGGCATAGGGGTCATGGAGGCAGCACGCGACGCACGACCCCAGGGTCGTGGTGACCACCAGCTCCGGAATCTCAGACACGCGAAATTCGCCCTGGACCAGAAAGACCTTCTGGAGGGCGGGCTTCGTTGTGGAAATCGCGGGGGCCGGCATGGATGTCATGTGAGCTGGCCGACCACGGCCTCGACCTTCTTCTTCAGAACCTCGAAGCTGAAGGGTTTGACGATGTAGTTGTTGACGCCGAGCTTCACCGCCTCCTGCACCAGCAGCGTGTCGGCGCGGCCGGTCAGCATGATGAAGGCGGTCGACGCCGTCGCCGGGCTCGCGCGGACCGCGCGCAGCAGCCCAAGGCCGTCGAGCCTGGGCATGGTGAGGTCCGAGAAGATCAGGTGGACGCGGGCGGTCTGCAGCAGCTCTCGCGCCTCCTCGCCATCCTGGCATTCGCGGATGCGTGTGAAGCCCAGCTGCACCAGGCAGGAGCGGACGAGCTGGCGCGTCGACTGCTGGTCGTCGACGATCAACGTCTCGAGCGCGGCGGCGGCGGGCATGGTCAGATGCTCCCTTGGTATTGATAGGTCGACAGGCCCACGAACCGGAGTCCGCCGCCAGGCTTGAGACGTTCGGAGTGGCCGACATAGAGATGGCCGCCGGGCGCGAGCAGGCCGGTCATGCGGTCCAGGACTTCGTCGCGCAGCGCCTCGTCGAAATAGATCACGACATTGCGACAAAAGATGACCTGGAAGGGCCCTTTCATCGGCCAGTCGCCCAGAAGATTGGCCATGCGGAAACTGACGAGGTTACGCATTTCCTCGCCCGCGCTCCAGGCCGGGGCTCCGCCGCCATCGTCCTCGCGAACCATCCACCGCTCCCGCAGGGCCGGATCGATGCGCGTGACGGCCGCGTCGGGGTAGCGGCCCCGGCGCGCATGGGCGAGCACCTGGGTGTCGATATCGGTGGCCAGGATCTTCAGGTCGTAGCGCGCGGCCTCGGGCAGGAGCGCCAGCACCGTCAGGGCCATGGAATAGGGCTCTTCGCCCGTGGAGCAACCGGCCGACCACAGCCGCACCCTGCCGCCTTGACGCGCATGGTCGATGAGGCCGGGCAACACCTCGGCCGCGAGATGTTCGAAATGGTGCGCCTCGCGGAAGAAGCGCGTCACATTGGTGGTGAGCGCCTCGATCATCCGACGGCGCTCGTCCGCGCCGGCCCTGGTGAGGATATGCGCGCAGTAGCTTTCGAACGAGGCGAGGCCGAGCATCCGCAGCCGCTTGGACAGCCGTGAGTAGACCAGGGGCATCTTTCCGCGATCCAGGGCGATGCCCGTCGCCGCGCGCAGGATCTCGGCGAGCTGGCGGAAATCCGCGCGGGTGAATGCGAACTCGCCGTCGGTGAAGTCTTCGTCCAGGCCGTCAAAGGCCGGGGGCGTCGCCGCGACGGTCATGGCGTCGGTTCCGAAAGCGCCGGCAACACCTCGTCCAGCGCCAGCAGGGCCACCATGCGGTCGCCCGCCGTGAACAGGGCGGTGATCAAGCCGTCGAGCGCCTCCGACTTGAGGTTCGGCGCCGGCCGCAGCTGGTTCCTAGGAACGGTTTGGATGTCGCAAACGGCGTCGACCAGCAGCCCGACCTGCCGCCGGCCGATCCACACGACGATGACGACGTGGCGCGCCGTGGGCTCGGTCGGCGGCAGGGCCAGGCGCGCGGCGAGGTCGACGATCGGCAGCACCGCGCCGCGCAGGTTGATCACCCCGCGCACGCACGGCGGCGAGTCGGGAAGCGGGGTCGCGGGCGTCCAACCACGGATCTCCTTGACGCTGGTGGCGTCGATACAGAATTCCTGATCGCCGACACGGAAGGTGATCAGCTCCACCGAATTCTCCGCAGCCGGGTCGCGGGGGGCAAGGTCAAGCATGGGCGGCCTGCCGGACATGATCGTGGCCGCGGGCCCGACGCCCGCCGATGATGGCGTTGACATCGACGATCAGCGCGACGCGCCCGTCGCCCAGAATGGTCGCGGCCGCCACCCCATCCATCGGCCGATAGTTGGCCTCCAGGCTCTTGATGACCACCTGGCGCTGGTCGATGATCTCGTCGACCCGCAAGGCGACACGCTCGCCGGTGTCGTCCTCGACCAGCAGCGCGACGCCATCGGTGGGTCCGGCAGGGCAGACTGGACGCCCGCCATAGTTCAGGGCCGCGCCCAGGTCGATCAACGGGACGGGGGTTCCGCGGATCGCCATCACGGTGACACCGGCCCCCAACTGGCGCACGTCGCCGGCCTTCGGCTTCACGGATTCCACCAGGGCTGTCAGCGGCACCACCAGGCACTGCCCGCCGGCGCTCACCAGCATGCCGTCCATCACGGCCAGCGTCAGCGGCAGGCTGAGGCTGAAACTGGCCCCTTGCCCCCGCCGCGAAGTGACCGAGATGCGACCGCCCAGCGCCTGCACGCTGCGCCGGACCACATCCATGCCGACCCCACGGCCGGAAAGGTCGGAGGCGTGTTCGGTCGTGGAGAACCCGGGTTCGAAGATGAGGTTGTCGATCTCCTCGTCGCCGAGCAGGTCCGTCGCCGAGATCAGGCCGCGGTCGATCGCGATGGCGTGGACCCGTTCTCGATCGATCCCGCCGCCGTCGTCCGTCACCTCGATCACGACCCGACCGGCGCGATGGGCGACGACGACATGGATAGAGCCTTCGGACGGCTTGCCGGCCGCGGCCCGCGCAGCCGGCGACTCGATGCCGTGGTCGATGGCGTTGCGGATCATGTGGGTCAGTGGGTCGGTCAGGCGTTCGATCACCGCGCGGTCGACCTCTGTCTCCTCGCCCTCGGTGGTCAGCGCGACCGACTTGCCGGTTATCGCCTCTACCTCGCGGATCAGTCGCGACATGCGTTGCAGGAGCGAGCGGACCGGCTGGGCGCGTATCGCCATCACGCTTTCCTGCAGGTCCCGCGTCAGGCGGCGCAGGTCGTCGAGCGCCGAGGTCGCCCCGGAGTTGCTGGCGCCCGGCAGGGCCGAGACCCGTTCGGCCAGGGCCGCCTCGCCGATCACGAGTTCGCTCACCAGGTCGACCAGCCGGTCGACGCGCTCCAAATTCACCCGGATGCTGGGGGGCTGGGCGATCGTCGGCGAGGGCGTCGGCGCGGCGCGGGGCGTGGGGGCTTCGTCCAGCGGCGCCGACGGGATGTCGGCCGACGCCGTCTCCTGGCCGCTCTCCGGCGGCGGCGTCTTAGCGATCTCGAGGTCGCAATCGCCTTCGACGAACTCGAAGACTTCGCGGATTTCGGCTTCCGGGGCCGCGGTGTGGAGTTCCAGTGTCCACCCGAGATAGGATTCCTCGGGATTCAGGGCGTCCAGCGGAGGCAGGGCGGTCGTGTCGAGTTGCACGCTCAGGGGCCCCAACCCGCCCAGTTCGCTCAGCAGGAGAAGGGGATCGTTGGCCTTGCGGTAGAGGTCCGCGTAGGGCCGCAGCCGCAGGCGCCAGGTCCGGGCCTGGGCTGGCCCGTCGAGATCCAGGTTCACTGGAACCGGCGCGAACGTCAGGCCGTCGAGATCGTCATCGCTCGGCTCCGGGAGGGCATCGCTTTCCGGCGCGGTCAGGGCCGCGAGGGCCGCCGTCGCGGCCGCGACGCTGGCGAGGTCAAGGGGCTGGCCGTCGCGTTCGGCGGCGATCAGGTCGCTGAGCACGTCGGCGGCGCGCAGCAGCGGCTTGAGCGTCGACGGACCGGCCGGGATCTGGCCGCCGCGCAGAGCATCGAGGACGTTCTCCATGTCGTGGGCGAACTGGACCAGTTCACCCATGCCGAAGATCGCCGCGCCGCCCTTTATCGAATGGGCCGCGCGGAAGACGGTGTTGATGGTTTCGGGATCGGGGTCGCCTTGCTCCAGGGCGTCCAGGCCCGTCTCCAGGTCGGCGAGCAGGTCGACGCACTCCTGGAAGAACTGGGCCCGGATCGGGGCCAGCTGTTCCGGTGACATCCAATCTGCGGCGCCGGGTGGCAAGTCAGACCCCCACGCGGCGCAGCGAGGCCGTCAGCTTCTCGGGATTGAAGGGCTTGACGATCCAGCCGGTGGCGCCGACGGCCCGGGCGCGGTCCTTCATGGCCGGATCGCTCTCGGTGGTCAGGACCAGGATCGGG
>Ga0163163_10005400_pt1 | contig 11047 bp, 10 predicted proteins | sample S65metaG_FD_119766 | JGI IMG/M metagenome (GOLD analysis project Ga0163163, IMG submission 119766) | Switchgrass rhizosphere microbial communities from Kellogg Biological Station, Michigan, USA - S6-5 metaG | ecosystem: Host-associated > Plants > Roots > Rhizosphere > Soil | place: USA... | reverse complement strand
GAGATTCCGGGGTGCCGGTTCGTGGAACCCGACGGCGGTTACTTCCTGTGGGTCGAGCTGCCGGACGACATCGAGGTGGCCAAGCTCTTCCCGGCCGCCAACGCGCGCGGGGTCGCGGTCGTCAAGGGCAGCGACTTCCTGCTGGAGGGCGGCGCGCACTCGCTGCGGCTGGCCTACTCAGCCGTGCTCACCGATCAGGTGGACGAGGGCGTCGCGAGGCTCGCTGCCGCCATCAGCGATGTGCGAGGCTGACCGCACGGCATTGGCACCAATGCAAACGCGCGACCGTCGATAGACGGCGCGCGACGACACGACCGCGCACCGTAAAGTTCGCGGTTCGGCGTGTGTGCGGCAGGAATCCTCTTCCGATTGGCAGTCATCAAGACGACAATGTCACGACCGGCGCGTATTGATGAGCGCCGCTGCCAAATGGCCAGGTCAGACATCGACATGTGCATTCCGCAATGAGCGATCGACATCACCGTGTCGCAATGACGACACAACGATATCCGGCCCGTTCGTGCCCTTCCGTTGGGCGAGCTTGTCTGGTCACATAACGGCCAAGACTTCACCCCGCCCCCACCGGGTACCGGGTGAGCCGGCCGCTCCACCCCACCCCCCGCTGTGGCCGGCTCACCCGGTGCCTGTTTTCTGGCCCGGATCCGGCGCGGTCGGCCGGACGGTTCTCTCTGCTCTGGCCTCGGACGCGTACCCTGCGCACCAGGGCGGACAAGAACCAGGAACAGGGGGTGAGCCGACCATGGCTGACACGACCGAACACGGCCCCGGCCCCGGCCACGCCACGGGCGGCATCAGCCGGGCGATCTCGGCCCCGGTCCGGGCCGTGACCCGGATCTTCACCCCCGCCACCAGTACCTCGGCATCGAGATCCCGCCCCACCGGCAACGCCGTGGTCGACTGCGGCTTCTACATCCACGGTGTCCGGCAGCCGGGCGAGTGGGGGCACGCCCAGGCCCTCGCGGCCGCGCAGAAGCGCGACGACGCGTTCGTCTGGCTCGGCCTGCACGAACCGACCGCCGCCGATCTGGACGAGATCGCCGGCATCTTCGAGCTCGAGGCGTTCTCGGTCGAGGACGCGGTCGAGGGCGGTCAGCGACCGAAGCTCGAGCCGGACGGCGACCGTACCTTCCTGGTGGTCCGCACCGCGAGGTACGTGCCGCACGCGGAGATCACCGAGAACAGCGAGATCGTCGAGACCGGCGACCTGATGATGTTCATCGGGCCCAACTTCATCATCACGGTTCGCCATGGTGACCTGAACGCGCTCGGCCCGATCCGCGCGGAGCTGGACCAGCAGCAGGAACTGCTCGCCCTGGGTCCGTGGGCGGTCGTCTACTCCATCCTGGACAAGGTCGTCGACTCCTACGTCGAGGTGGCCGACCGGGTGGAGACGGACATCGATGCCATCGAGTCACACGTCTTCTCCCGCAACACCCACAGCCGGATCGCTCGCATCTATCAACTCAAGCGCGAGCTGGTCGAGTTCAAGCGGAGTGTGGTCCCGTTGCAGCGTCCGCTCAGCGCGCTGGTCGAGGGTCGCTGCAGTGGGATGCCGTCGGACGTCACCCGGTACTTCCGCGACGTGCACGACCACCTGGTGCGTACGGTCGAGCAGATCGTCTCCTACGACGACCTGCTCAACTCGGTGCTACAGGCCCGGCTGGCCCAGGTCACGGTCGAGCAGAACAACGACATGCGCAAGATCGCGTCGTGGGCGGCGATCGCGGCCATGCAGACGGCCATCGCCGGCATCTACGGCATGAACTTCTACAACATGCCGGAACTCCATTGGAAGTACGGGTACGCCGGCGTGCTGCTGGTCATGTTCGGAGCCGCGGTCGCGCTGTATCGGCTGTTCCGCCGCTCAGGCTGGCTCTGACGCCCAGGCCAACTGAGCCGCGACTCAGGGAGTCTTAGGCGGCTTCGGGGTCGGCTTCGACGCCTTGGGCGTCTCCTCAGGCTCCGCGAACGGGGCGAACGTGTTGTCCGGCGTCCCTGGGCGGGAACGCTCGTGCAGGTTGTCCGCGAGCTTGCCGGCCTGGGCCGAGACGCTGTCGGCCACGGACGCCGCGCCGGCGGTGACCCGCTGGGACGTGGACGACTTGTGCTCGCCGTACGGCGACTCTTCCAGGCTCGGCATCGGATCGTACTCGTCCCACTGGGCCGCGACCCGGCGACGCCGGGCAATCATGGCACCGGCCGCGCCGGCGGCGGCGCCCGCGGCGACCAGGCCGATCACGACCGGCCACTTGTTCCGCTTCATCTCCGGCTCCCTGCGCCCGTTGGTGCCCCGCGCGTTGGCGGCGCCCTCCCGTATCTGGTCGTACAACGGGCTGAAGGTCCCCTTGGTTGTGTTCCAGCGGCGCGCGGCCATGACGCGGGCCTTGTCGTAGCCGGGGGTCATCCGCTCCGCCGCTCCGCCGGCCGCGTGCGCCGCGGCCATCTTCAGGTGCCCGTAGCTCCGCGAAAGCTCGTCCATGAGCTGCTCGGAGTGCGTGCGCGACTTGCTACGACCGAACACCGGTCCACCCCCTCGTACCAACGCGACGTATCCCCCAATCCTGGACCTTTGCCAACCGGCGGCGCACCGGAATGGGCGATTGGCCCCGCGGCGCGGGTCGACGGGCGTAGTGGCAGGATTGCCGGTGTTGTCAACCCCAGAGGAGTCATCGTGGGCGAGATCTTCGCGACGCTACATACGAACGTGGGCCCGATCCGGCTCGAACTGTTTCCGAACCACGCCCCGAAGACGGTGGCGAACTTCGTCGGGCTGGCCGAGGGGACGCAGGAGTACGTCGATCCCCGTACGCAGGCGGCGGGTCGCGGGCCGTACTACGACGGTGTGATCTTCCATCGGGTCATCCCGAACTTCATGATCCAGGGTGGCGACCCGACCGGCACCGGCCGGGGCGGCCCGGGGTACTCGTTCAACGACGAGCCGCACCCGGAGCTGATCTTCGACCGCCCGTACCTGCTGGCCATGGCGAACGCCGGCAAGCGTCCGGATGGCAGCGGCACCAACGGGTCCCAGTTCTTCGTCACCGTGTCGCCGACGCCGCACCTCAACTTCAAGCACACGATCTTCGGCGAGGTGGCCGACCAGGCGTCCCGGCAGATCGTCGACCGGATCGCGACCACGCGGACCAACCAGGACCGGCCGCTGCAGGACATCGTGATCGAGCGGGTGGAGATCGAACGCCGCTGATTCCACCGTGACACGAGTAGGTCCGCGGGATCCGGCGGTTGGGAGCGCTTCCAATGGCCGGGTCCCGCGGACTTTGCGTGAAAGCAGTCCCTCAGCGTTACCCGATACAGTTGCCGCCATGACGCAGGTGCCGCCGCCGACCCCCCAGCCGGTCGTGCCCGTGTGCTATCGCCACCCGCGGCGGGAGGCGCACGTCCGCTGTACCCGCTGCAACCGGCCGATCTGCCCGGACTGCATGACCGAGGCCTCGGTGGGCCACCAGTGCCCGGAGTGCGTGTCCGAGGGCCGGCGCAACGCCCGCTCCGTACGGACGATCTTCGGCGGTACGACGGCCGGCGCGCGCGGCTGGGTGTCGGCAGGCCTGGTCGCCATCAACACGCTGTTGCTGTTCGTCTCGGTCGGCACGTCCGGCGGAATCGGAGCCCTGTTCGGGGGTGGCTTCGGCGGTCTGCTCGGTCAGGCCACCAACCTCACTTCGGATGGCGCGGTCGTGGGCCAGTGCCCGGTCCGGTTGGGTGGCGGGATCCAGTTCGTGCCGTGCGGCGTGGCCGACGGCGAGTTCTACCGCCTGTTCACGTACATGTTCCTCCACTATGGACTGATCCATCTGGTGACGAACATGTTCTCGCTACTGGTGCTCGGGCGGGCCCTGGAGGCGGCGCTGGGACCGCTGCGCTTCACCGTGCTCTACCTGGTCGCCGGACTGGGCGGCGGCGTTGCGGTCTACGTGTTCACCCCGACCGGCGCCACCGTGGGCGCATCCGGGGCGATCTTCGGCCTGTTCGCGGCGCTCTTCGTCGTGCTGCGCCGGCTCGGCCGCGACACCACGTCGTTCATACCGCTACTCGTGATCAACGTTCTGATCTCGTTCGCACCGGGGATCTCCCTGGCCGGGCACCTGGGCGGCCTGGTCACCGGGGCCGCCATCGCCCTCGCCATGGCGTACGCGCCGCCGAAGTCCCGCAACCTGGTGACCACCCTGGTCGTAGCCGGGCTGCTGCTGGCGATGGGGGCCGCGGTCATCGCGCAGACCGCCGCCCTGAACATGAACGTCGCCTAACTACAGCCCCGGGTGCACCGTGCGGAGCGCGGCGAGGGCGTCGCGCGGCTCGGCCCCCAGGTCGTACCGGCTGAGCAGGAACAGCTCTTCGCCGGCGTCCAGCTCGAGCATGTCGGTGCGCAAGCCCAGCCGCAGCCGCTGGTCGACGCGGACCCGCTCCAGCTGCGACCAGGCCAACTCCCGGTGGCGGGCGAACCCGGTCCCCACGCGGACACCCGAGGCGGTCGCGCGCAGCCGTTCCCGCCCGAGCACATCGCGCAGTCCGTACCCGGCGACGAGTCCGGCCGCGACCAGGCCGAGCCAGAGGCTGAACCCGCGGCCGGCGGTGAGCGCGACCAGGACCAGCAGCGCCGCGACCACGAACTTGCCGACGATCACCCCGGTGGAGACCCGGAAGTAGACGCTGCCGTCCGCTCCGTGCCGCACCCCGGGAGCCTCACCGGGGTCGCCACCGCCGCCATGGTGATCATCATCGTCGGGCGGCAGGTCGTCGTAGGGTCCGCGGATCCGCACCGAACCAGAATCGCACGTGACCCGGTCCTAACCTTCCTCGAACGTTGCCGTGATCGCGGTACGCGTACGGGCGTGTCAGTCTTTGCACGTGAGCGACACCGCAGCCGGCAAGGGGCTCGTCCTCGTCGTCGAGGACGAGCGGCCGATCGCCGACCTGGTCCGGCTGTACCTGAGCCGGGACGGGTTCGGGGTGCACGTCGAGAGCGACGGCAGCAGCGGGCTGGCGGCCGCCCGCCGGCTGCGCCCGGTGGCGTGCGTGCTCGACATCGGTCTGCCCGGGCTGGACGGGACCGAGGTGTGCCGGCGCCTGCGGGAGAGCGGCGACTGGACCCCGGTGATCTTCCTGACCGCGCGCGACGACGAGGTGGACCGGGTGGTCGGGCTTGAGCTTGGCGCGGACGACTACGTCACGAAGCCGTTCAGCCCGCGCGAGCTGGTGGCCCGGATCCGGGCCGTGCTGCGGCGCACCGGTGGAACCCCACCCGGGGCTGAGTCGCCGCGCAGCGTCGGTGTGGTCACGCTCGACCCGGGCCGTCGCCGGGTGCACGCCGACGGGGTCGAGGTGACGCTCACATCGACGGAGTTCGACCTGCTGGCCCACCTCATGCAGCGACCGGGTCGGGTGTTCACCCGGGAGGAGCTGCTCGGCTCGGTCTGGGGGTACGCCGCCCACGCCGGCACCCGCACGGTCGACGTCCACGTGGCCCAGGTCCGCGGCAAGCTCGGCGACGCGAGCCCGCTCGCTCGCGACGTCATCCGTACCGTGCGCGGAGTGGGCTACACCGCCGACGAGCTCGAGACATGACCAGACCGGTCCGGCGCTGGGTCGGCAGCACGCTGACGGTGCGGGCGGTCCTCGCCACCTGCCTCGTCGCTCTCATCTCCGTGCTGATCACCGCCGCCGTCGCGCTGCCACTCGCGGCCCGCTCGGCCAACGAGGAGTCGCGCCTCGTGCTGGCCGACAAGGCCCGGGTCGCGGCGAACGCGATCGACGGCCGTAACAACGCCGTCTCGCAGGCCAAGGAGGACGCCAAGGCCACCAGGGTGGTGAACACCCTGCGAACCCAGGGCGTGGACGCGGTCCTCATCCGCGACGGCCGCGCGACCACGCCGGGCCTGCCGGCCAAGGTGGTCAACCAGATCGCCGCCGGCCAGCCGGTGAGCCAACGCTTGCTGTACCAGGGCCGTCTGATGATGGCCGAGGGACGCCCGGCCGGCGACGGGGACGGTCTGGTGCTGTTGCAGCCGACGACTCCGGTCACTTCGCTGGCCGTGTTCGGCCGGCTGTGGATCGCCCTCGTCGCTGGTCTGTTCGCCGGCCTGCTCGCCGGGGCCCTGCTGGCCCGCCGGCTCGGCCGCCCGCTGCGCGAGGTCGCGGCCGCCGCCCGCCGTCTGCACGCCGGCGACCGCCGGGTGCGCGCGCCGACCAACGCCCCGCCGGAGGTGGCCGACGTCTCGATCGCCCTCAACGATCTGGCCGGGGCGCTGGCCACAAGTGAGAACCGGCAACGCGCCTTCCTCATGTCGGTCTCCCACGAACTGCGCACGCCGCTCACCACGATCAAGGGGTATGCCGAGGCGTTGGCCGACGGCGTGGTCGGCGTGGACGGCGCGCAGCGGGCCGGACAGACCATGCTCGCCGAGTCCGAGCACCTGGGCCGGCTGGTCGAGGACCTGTTGACGCTGGCCCGGCTGGAGGCCGACGACTTCGCGTTGGAGTTCCTGCAGGTCGAGCTCGTCGCGCTGGTCACAGACGCGGTCGAGTCGTGGGGTGGCCGGGCGGCGGCGAGCGGGATCGTTCTGCGGGCCGAGGTCCCGCCGCAGCCGGTGTACGTCCGGACCGACCCCGGCCGGATCCGGCAGGTGCTCGACGGCCTGCTGGAGAACGCGTTGCGGGTGCTGTCATCCGGCGCCCCGCTGACGGTGGCGGTCCGACCGCCCGGCGCCTCCACCGGGTACGGGGATGAGGCGACGCTGGCGTTCCCGGTCGCCGGTCAGGCCCCGCCGCCGCCGAGTACGTCCACTGTGGATGGAGCACCGCGCGGATCCGGTTGGCCGTACGCGATCCTCGAGGTTCGCGACGGTGGCCCGGGCTTCACCGACGACGACCTCGCCGTGGTGTTCGAGCGGGGCGCGCTGTACGAGCGGTACAAGGGAGTTCGCAAGGTGGGTACGGGCATGGGGTTGGCCCTGGCGGCGAGACTGGTCTACCGGTTGGGCGGCACCATCGAGGCCGGACACGCCGCGGAGGGCGGGGCGCGCTTCACCGTACGGCTCCCGCAGTAACGTCCACTGTGGACTAACTCGGGTCCCGTCCAGCCCGGCGGAGGCTGATCACCGCGTATACCAGGGCGATGAGTAGACCCGCGGCCGCCGTACCCACAGACAGATACAGGGCTGGCGAGCGCCACGTGACGCCGCCGTCCGGCGGGTTGGCGAACGGGATCTGGCCGGGCGGCCCGCCGGCGAGCGGGTCGGCACCAGGGACGTTCGGCTCAGGGGTCGGGTCGGGTGTCATCGTCACGACGGGCATCGGCGACGCGTTGGGCGAGGGACTGGGCGACGTCTTCATGGGCACGGGCTTCATGACCGCCGGCGTGGTCGCCGTGTGCATGGGCCGACGGGTCGTCGTGGTCGGGGCCGGGTTCGTCGTCGGCGGGTTGGTCGGGGTCTGCACTGGGACAACCATGATGTCGATGCTCGCCGTGGTCGGGGCCGCCGTGTTGTTCATGGCCCAGGACACGTGGATCGTGCCGGCCGACCCGACCGGGGTGCCCGCCCGTGCCCGCAGCCCGATCCCTTGCGTCGCAACGGGTACGGGCGGTGGGTCCGCTGCCAGTTGTACGGTGCAGTCGATCGCGTCCGGCGACGACAACAGGCAGTCCGGCGAGAGGCTGACCACGTCGACGCTCGTCGACACCTCCGACAGGTCGACCGTGATCTCGACCTCACCGCCGGTCGCGGCGGCATCGTCGATGGCGGTCACCTGGATGCTCACGCTCAACGTCTTATCCGCCGCCACCTGGCCGAGTGCGTGGTCCGTGAACGGCGGGCCGATGAGGATCTGCGAGGCGGTGTAATCCATCCGCGCGGCACTGGCCGGACCGACCGCAAGCCCGAGAGCCAGCGGCAGACCCAGCGCCGGTGCCACGACAGTGATCGCCACCACGCGCTTGCTCGGGCGCACGCCCACACCTCCCCGCGAGACGGACGCTCGATGCTCCGCGCGCAGCCTGAGCGCACGGTCAGCCCCACCCCGAGCGATCCCGGGCGCCATGTAACCACGACCGATCCAGGGATCCGATGCTACGAACGGCTGAATGTATTGGATCTACCGGATTTACCTGAACCGAACACGCTCCTGACCGGAACCGGGCCATGCTGGGGAACGCTGGACCCGTACACCGCGACGAGGAGGACCAACGATGACGGGTACCGCACGGGTGCGACTGGTGATCGGGCTCGCCTTCGGCGTCGCCCTGCTCGCCCTGGCCGGATGCGCGCGGAGCACCGGCAGCCAGGCCACCGACACCACCTTGCCCTGGGACGCTCAGGCGCTGGAGTCGATCGGTTTCACCACCGACGATATGGCCGATCCGGTCACCACCGTCACGCAGAGCCCGATCCCGGGCAAGCAGGCCCAGGGCAAGAACCGGATCATCACTCGGCACAAGCTGGTCCGGTTCGCGTTCGGCAAGCGGGCGCTGCACGGCGAGGCCGTGGTGCAGACCGACGAGGGTACGAAGACCGTCGTCGTCCAGCGCGGCACCGTCACCGCGGTCGACGCCACCACGGTGACCGTGAAGTCGTCCGACGGGTTCACGCTGACCTGGACGTTCGGGGACGGGGCCAAGGTGATCAAGGACCGGGCCCAGGCCGCCCCGAGCGCGCTGACCGTCGGCACCACCGTGGGTGTGGCCGGGGAGAAGGACGGCAGCGCCACGACCGCCCGCCTCGTCGTGGTCCCGCGTACCAAATAGACGTTTCTGTCAGAGATCCGCACGACTGTACGACAGTTGTGCGGATCTTTGGCGTGCATGTGGGGTGAAATGCTCCACTTGTACGGGCAGATGGGAACGCTGGCCGGGCTTGCAGCGCTGGCTTCAGTGGCCCCCGGGAGTGCGGACAAGCTTGCGTGTGACAGACTCAACTTCGATTTGACATCGGGGTCGGGCGTGGCAACATTGAGTCCGGCCCGCTCAACTTGGGCCACCAAGACACACAGACGTGGAGGAACACAACATGGCACGTGCGGTCGGCATCGACCTGGGCACGACGAACTCCGTGGTGAGCGTGCTCGAGGGCGGCGAGCCAACAGTCATCGCCAACGCTGAGGGGTCCCGCACCACGCCGTCGATCGTCGCGTTCGCCAAGAACGGTGAGGTGCTGGTCGGCGAGGTGGCCAAGCGTCAGGCGGTGACCAACCCCGACCGGACCATCCGTTCGGTCAAGCGCGAGATGGGCACCTCCTGGACCGTCGACATCGATGGCAAGAAGTACACGCCGCAGGAGATCTCCGCGCGGGTGCTCATGAAGCTCAAGCGCGACGCCGAGGCCTACCTTGGCGAGACCATCGCCGACGCGGTCATCACCGTTCCGGCGTACTTCAACGACTCCCAGCGCACGGCGACCAAGGAGGCCGGCGAGATCGCCGGGTTCAACGTGCTGCGGATCATCAACGAGCCGACCGCGGCCGCCCTGGCGTACGGGCTGGACAAGGGCAGCAAGGAGCAGACGATCCTCGTCTTCGACCTCGGCGGCGGCACCTTCGACGTGTCCCTGCTCGAGCTCGCGGACGGCGTCATCGAGGTCAAGGCCACCAACGGCGACAACCACCTCGGCGGCGACGACTGGGATGAGCGGGTCATCGACCACCTGGTCAAGACCTTCCGCGGGCAGTACGGCATCGACCTGTCGCAGGACAAGATGGCCATGCAGCGCCTCAAGGAGGCGGCGGAGAAGGCCAAGATCGAGCTGTCGGCCGCCACCACCAGCAGCATCAACCTGCCCTACATCACGGCCGGCCCGTCGGGCCCGTTGCACCTGGACGTGAACCTGACCCGGTCCGACTTCCAGCGCATGACGCAGGACCTGTTGGACCGCTGCAAGGCCCCGTTCGAGCAGGCGATCAAGGACGCCAACATCAGGCTGGGCGACCTCGACCACGTGATCCTGGTCGGCGGCTCGACCCGCATGCCCGCCGTGACCGACCTGGTCAAGCAGCTCACCGGCAAGGACCCCAACAAGGGTGTGAACCCGGACGAGGTCGTGGCGGTCGGCGCGGCGCTGCAGGCCGGTGTGCTCAAGGGCGAGGTCAAGGACGTCCTGCTGCTCGACGTGACGCCGTTGAGCCTTGGCATCGAGACCAAGGGCGGCATCTTCACCAAGCTGATCGAGCGCAACACGACCATCCCGACCAAGCGCTCGGAGATCTTCACGACGGCCGACGACAACCAGCCGTCCGTGCTGATCCAGGTGTTCCAGGGCGAGCGTGAGATGGCTTCGCGCAACAAGAAGCTCGGCACGTTCGAGCTGACCGGCATCGCGCCGGCGCCGCGCAACGTTCCGCAGATCGAGGTCACCTTCGACATCGACGCCAACGGCATCGTGCATGTATCCGCCAAGGATCTGGGTACGGGCAAGGAGCAGTCGATGACGATCACCGGCGGCTCCGCGCTGCCGAAGGAGGACATCGAGCGGATGATGCGCGACGCGCAGGAGCACGCGGACGAGGACAAGCAGCGCCGCGAGGAGGCGGAGACCCGCAACCTGGCCGAGGCGCTGCAGTGGCAGACCGAGAAGTTCCTCGCGGAGAACGGCGACAAGTTGCCGCAGTCCGCCAAGGACGAGGTCAACGAGGCCCTCTCCGACCTGCGGGGTGCGCTGGGCGGCTCCGACATCGAGCGGATCCGCACCGCGCACGACGCGCTGTCGCAGGCCGCACAGAAGGCGAGTTCGATGGCGACCGCGACTCCGGGCGCGGCCGGTCCGACCGATGCCGGCGCCGGCGCCGGTGCCGCCCCTGGCGGTGAGGACGTCGTCGACGCCGAGGTCGTGGACGAGGACGACAAGAAGTGACCGGTCCAGAACAGCGGATCGAGACCGATAAGGCCGGTCCGGCGTCTGACGCCGGGCCGGTCCAGGAGCCGGTGGTGATTAGAGACAAGCGGAAGACCGACGAGACGGGCCAGCCCCGCCCGGACGAGGCGGCGGCTGGCAAGCCCAAGACCGACGAGGAGACGGTGGAG
>Ga0163163_10005398_pt1 | contig 11048 bp, 7 predicted proteins | sample S65metaG_FD_119766 | JGI IMG/M metagenome (GOLD analysis project Ga0163163, IMG submission 119766) | Switchgrass rhizosphere microbial communities from Kellogg Biological Station, Michigan, USA - S6-5 metaG | ecosystem: Host-associated > Plants > Roots > Rhizosphere > Soil | place: USA: Michigan... | reverse complement strand
TGCCAGCCATTCTTCCTGAGCATAAGCACTATGCCTCTTGCAGTGCCATGCCCGAAGTGAGACATTGCGACGCAGCATGCCGCGGCACCGGCGCGGATACGGGTTTGGTCTGTCTTGTGCCCTCGGGGTGCTGGTCGCGGTGTCGATCGCGTCCCCGAGCGGTCAGACCGCTGCGCCCTCGCCGGGCCGGCTGAAGCCGGACACTACGAATGCCAGAACCGCGCCGGTATCAGTCTCGAGCGAGCCGCCGCGCGCACTCCTCGACAAGTACTGCGTCACCTGCCACAGCGACCGCCTGAAGACGGCGAACCTCTCGCTGCAGGGACTCGACCTGACGAAGGTGGGGGAGCATGCGGACCTCTGGGAAAAGGTGGTTCGCAAACTGCGGGCCGGTGTGATGCCGCCGCCGGACATGCCACGACCATCGCTCGCGGAATACGAGGGACTCCGCGATTGGCTCGAGGCCGAGATCGATCGCTCCAGTGCCGGACGCGTGACTCCGGGCACTGTCGTACTCCATCGGTTGAACCGCACCGAGTACGCGAATGCCATTCGCGACCTGCTCGACCTGCAGATCGACGTGGCGGCACTGCTGCCTGCCGATGATTCCGCCAACGGCTTCGACAACATCGCTGGCTCGCTGACGATCTCGCCGACGCTGCTCGAGTCGTATGCGACGGCGGCGGCGCGCGTCTCCCGCATGGCGGTGGGTTACTGGAAGTCTCCGACCGAAGCGACGTATCTCGCGTCGAGCGACGCCTCGCAGAACCAGCGTCTCGACGGCATGCCGTTCGGCACTCGCGGTGGCATCGTCGCGCGGCACAACTTCCCGGCGGACGGCGAGTACAAGTTCTCGATTCAGAACTTCGGCATCGGCAGTTTCGTTCCGAACGAGCAGCTCGCGCTGGTCATCGACGGTGAACGCGCCCATGTCTGGCCGTATCGCGGTGTCGGTCTTGCGGTCGGCATGACGGCCGACACTGACGGCACGCTGGAAGTGACGGTGCCAGTCCGCGCCGGCTCGCGCCTCGTCGGTGCGACATTCCTGGCGACGAACTATCGCCCGAGTCTCGACATCATCCGCCACTACGACCGGCAGTCGCTCGAGAACAACAGCATTCCGCAGCTGCAGTACTACCCGGCGATCGGGTTCGTCCGCATTCAGGGGCCGTTCAATGCGCAACGCCCTGCGGACTCGTCGAGCCGCCGCCGGATCTTCACGTGCAAGCCGGTGGCGGCGACACCCGAATCTGCCTGCGCACAACAGATCCTGACCACACTCGCGCGGCGCGCGTACCGCCGACCGCCCACCGCCAAGGAGATCACCACGCTGATGACCTTCTTCGGCGAGGGGAGAAAAAGCGCGTCGTTCGAGGATGGAATTGAGTACGCGCTGCGATTGGTGCTGGCCAGCCCGCAATTTCTGGTGCGGGCCGAACGCGAGCCCGCCACCGTCCGTACTGGTCAGACGTATCGGGTGTCCGATCTCGAGCTCGCGTCTCGACTCTCGTTCTTCCTCTGGAGCAGCATCCCGGACGACGAGCTGATCACGATTGCGGCGCAAGGTCGGCTCAGTCAGCCGACGGTGCTCGCCCAGCAGGTTCGACGGATGCTCCGCGACTCGCGGTCGGATGCGCTCGTCACAAACTTCGCGCAGCAGCTTCTCTATCTGCGGAACCTGCCAGCCACGTCACCGGACGGCATCTTCTATCCGAACTGGGACGACGAGCTGCGGCAGGCGTTCAAACGCGAATCCGAATTGTTCTTCGAGAGCATCCTGCGGGAAGACCGCAATGTTCTCGATTTGCTGACCGCGGACTACACGTTCGTCAATGAGCGGCTGGCGAAGCATTACGGCATCCCGAACGTCTACGGCGCGCGATTCCGCCGGGTCACGCTGCCGCCGGAGCTCGACTATCGGCGCGGACTCCTTGGTAAGGGCGCGTTCCTCTCCGTCACGTGGACGCAAAACTTCCGCTCATCGCCGGTGAAGCGCGGCGTCTGGGTGCTGGAAAACATTCTCGGCACGCCGCCGCCGGAGCCACCGCCCAATGTGCCGGCGCTCGAGGAGACGAAGGCGGAGGGCGGCAAGACGCTCACGCTGCGTGAGCAGATGACGCTGCACCGTGGCGCGCCGACGTGCGCCGGGTGTCACAAGATCATGGACCCGATCGGATTTGCCCTCGAAAGCTTCGACGCCGACGCGAGGTGGCGCACGAAGCAGGGCGGCGACGGCGGCATGCCGATCGACACGAAGGTGAAGCTGTTCGACGGACAGGATGTGAACGGCCCAGTCGGACTGCGCACGGCGCTGCTGCGCTATTCGCCGCAGTTCCAACGGATGTTCGTCGAGAAATTGATGACCTACGCGGTCGGCCGCGGCATGGAGTACACGGACATGCCGACGATTCGGGCGATCGTGCGCGGTACCGCAACGGACAACAACCGGTTCTCAGCGATCGTCACCGCGGTGGTGAAGAGCCCGCAGTTCCAGATGCGCGTGAAGGCCGAAGACACACTCGTCGCCACGCACTAGGAGCCACAGAGGTAAATATGTTTGTCGCCAAGAAATTCATCCATCGTCGGACCTTCCTCCGCGGCGCGGGGGTGACGCTGGCGCTGCCGCTGCTCGAATCGATGGTCCCGGCGCTGACGCCCGCGCGCCTGACGGCCGCGACGCCGGTGCGCCGGTTTGTGGGCATCTGGCATCCTCATGGCGCCTCGCCCGGCTATTGGAGTCCGCTGAAGGAGGGCAGGGACTTCGAGTTCTCGTACATCACCAAGCCGTTGGAGACGTTTCGCAACCGTGTGGTGCTGATCAGCGGGCTCGACATGCCGGAAGCGATGGCGACAACCGATGAGCCCGGTGGCGATCATGCGCGCGGCGCCGTGCTGCTGTCGGGCGCGCGGCCGCGGCGGAACGCCGTCAGCCCGTTCCTCGGCGTGACCGTCGATCAGCTCATCGCCAACAAATACGGCCAGGACACCATCCTCTCGTCGCTGCAGCTCGGCGTCGAAGACATGGGCAACTTCGGCAACTGCAACTGGGGCTACAGTTGCGCGTACACGAATTCGATTTCCTGGTCGTCGGCAACGAGCCCGCTGCCCACGCAGGTCAACCCCCGCGTGGTGTTTGAGCGCCTGTTTGGCGACGGCACCAGCACGGAAGAGCGCTTGCGCGACCGCAAGCGCAACGCCAGTATCCTCGACGCCGTGGTCGGACAGCTCGGTGCGTTCAAGACGAGCCTTGGCGCCGGCGATAAGGCACGCGTCGATACCTACGTCGACAACATTCGAGAGATCGAGCGACGCATCAAGATCGCGATGGAGAATTCGGTGAAGGAGCCGGACAGTGATGTGCCGTTCGGCCTGCCACAAAGCAAGCATGAGCACTTCCGGTTGATGTACGACCTGATGGCGCTCGCGTTCGAGGGCGACATCACGCGATCGATGACATTCATGCTCGGGCGCGATCTGAGCGGTGCCAGCTTCCCGGAATCAGGGTTCACCGGCGGATGGCACGGCACGTCGCACCACGGCGACAAGCCGGAGAACATCGCCAACTACGCGAAGGTCAACCGGTATCACGTCCAGAACCTCGCGTACTTCGTGGAGAAGCTAAGCAAGATTCCCGATGGCGATGGCTCGCTGCTGGACCACGTGCTGATCTACAAGGGCAGCAACATGGGCAACTCGCACCGCCACGCGCACGAGAAGGTTCCGGTGATCCTGGTCGGCGGCATCGACGGCACGTTCAAGGGCAACCGTCATCTGGTGTTCCCCGACAACACGCAGCGCACGTCGAACATGCTCGTCAGCCTCCTGCACCTCTACGGCATCGAGCAGTGGGCGACGCCGGACGGCAAGGGCATGACGGACAAGATCGGCACGAGCACGGGCCGGCTGCAGCCGCTCGAGATGGTGTAGCGAGAATGGACCACTGCGCGGATCACGGCACACCGAGACACCGATGCACTGAGGAAACCAATTCACGCTCGGTGTCTCACTGCCTTGGTGTGTCGGCGTGGGTGTGCATCGTTGCGATCCTGTGGGCGACGACCACGCCTCTGTCGGCACAACTGGCGGGCCGCCCGACGCGGCCGCAAGTGGTGCCGCCGCAGGGCGCACCGCGGAAAGTCATCTTCAAGAGCTGCACGTCATGCCATGGCATTGATGACTATGCCTATTACGCGCTCGACCGCGCGGGATGGGACGCGGTGATCACCGCCAAGCACCGCGACCAGAAGGTGACGCTTGCCGACACGGACCGGGCGGTCCTGCTCGATTGGCTGGTGGAACGGTTCGGTCCGACGACGAAACCGTTCCCGCGCGCGTACGTCGCGCAGGAAGTGACGAACTTCCTCTCCGACAGCGACGCCGAGGCGCTGCTGAACCGTGCCTGCAGCACGGCGTGCCACGGAGCCGATCGCGTCAACGCCGCGCGCTTTGCTCCAGATCGCTGGCGCGTGGTGACGCTGGACATGCGGGAGCGCGGCGCCAGGCTCGCAGACGATGAACTGGAGCGCCTCGTCGAGTGGCTGGGCCGCACCAAGGGAACGAACGACAGTGACCGGCAATAAGTCTGTGGGCCGGCTCCCGCGAGCCGCGCGAATTCACGCGGGTGGACCAGGCATTGTGCTCTTCCTGTCACTACTCTCTCTCCCTGCGATTGCCACTGAAGGGCCGCTGCTGACGCTGCACGCGAACGCTGCCGGAGCCGACGTGCCGCTGACGATCGAGCTGTTCCGCTGGTCAAGCGACGCCGAGCGCGCGCCGATGCTGGCGGCGCTGGCACCGCCTGCGCCCGCACCGCTGCCCGCGCCCGCGCCTGAAGGCGGCGCCCGCGGCGCTGCCGCGCGTGGTGGACGCGCGGGACGAGGCGGGCGTGGCGGTGGCGCTGCGGCGCCGCCGAATCCGCTCGCCAGGCTGGCGACGGCCGTCAAGGCGGCGCCGACGCTGGGATTCATCTGGGGCAACGGCGTCACCGGCTATTCGATCAAATACGCCTGGCACGCGTCTGCTGAGGGCGGTCGCGACCGCATCGTGCTTGTGACCGAACGTCGTCTTGGCGCGCATGCGCCGGACTGGACGCCGGCGCCAGCGGCAAATGTCGACGCGGAGTTCACGCTGGTGGAAATGCGGGTCGATGCGAAAGGTGTGGGCGAGGGCAAGGCGTCCCTGACGACGACGATTGCACTCGATGCCGCTGCGAAGACGCTCGCGCTCGACGGTTATGAAGCGGCACCGGTGCTGCTGAGAGTGACACGATGACGACAACCTCCAACTTCCAATTCCCAACTCCCAAACCCTCCCGACGATGCTCCGTCGGGAGTTGGAGGTTGGTAGTTGCGCGTTTGTCAGCGTTGGTAGTTGGGAGTTTAGTCGTCGCGTCAGCGGCCGCTGCCGCGCCGGCCGACATCGCTGACGCGGCAATGCGTGGCGACCATGCGGCGATCCGCGCCGCGGTGGCGAAAAAAGCCAACGTCAACGTTCCCCAGGTCGACGGCACCACGGCGTTGCACTGGGCGGTCGAACGAGACGACGTCGAGATGGTCGATCTACTGATTCGCGGCGGCGCGCGCGTCACAGCGACGACCAGGGAAGGCGTGACGCCGCTGCAGCTCGCCGCCACCAACGGCAGCGTGGCGATGATTGACCGGCTGCTCAAGGCCGGTGTCAAGGTCAACGACCCGTTGACCCCGGTGCGCGACACGGCGCTGATGATGGCGGCGCGAACCGGTACGGCCGCTGCGATTCGCGTGCTGATCGAGGCCGGCGCCGACGTCAACGCGAAGGAGACCTGGGGCGGCACGACCGCGCTGATGTGGGCAGTGTCCGAGGGACACGCGGAAGCGGCGCGGATGCTGCTCGCTGCCGGTGCCGACGTCAACGCGAAATCGAATTACGTCGCGGCGGCCAACGGGCGCGGCTTCGAGGGTCGGACCCCAGTGGCGAACCGCAACGAGCCGAAGTCCGAGGAGTTTGCCAGCGGCTGGCTGACGCCGTTGATGCTGGCGGCTCGCGAAGGCAACGTCGAGCTCGCACGCATCCTCGTCGGGGCGGGTGCTGATGTGAACGCGTCTGCCGGCGACGGCAAGACAGCGCTGGCGCTCGCGATCTTCAACGGCAACTACGATGTGGCGTCGCTCCTGGTAGACAGCAAGGCCGACGTCAACAAGGCGGACGCGCAGCGGTTTACGCCGCTCTTCTACGCGGTCGATCGGCGCAACATGGAGACGGCACCGAACTTCCCATGGATGGTCACCGCGGACCCGATGCCGCTCATCCGCAAGATGCTCGATCGCGGCGCCAATCCCAACGCGCCCGTCAACAATACGCCGCGTGCCCGCATGCGCGAAGGCTCCCCGCGCATCGTCTTTGCGACGGCGCTGATGCGGGCGGCGTTTGCGGCGGATCTCGAGCTGGTCAAGCTGCTGCTGGAGCGCGGCGCCGACCCGAAGATCCTCTCCAAAGACAACGAGAACATGCTGTCGGCAGCGGCAGGACTTGCGTTCATCCACGGCTATCACCGCGGGAGGTCGCCGGCCGAGCGCCTGCAGGTGGTCAAGCTGTTCGTCGAGCTGGGCAACGACGTCAACTGGCCGGACGATTACGGCATCACACCGTTGATGGCCGCCGGCAACTTCGGCGACGTCCCGATCATTCAGTACCTGATCGACGCCGGTGCCGACCTGAGCGCGCACGATCTCGGCAAGAAGAACGACGGCCAGTTCGGCTCCAGCAACGAGCCGCTGATGCCGATCGACTACGCCATCGGCGTCGGCACCTTCGTGCCCAACAACGCCGTCATCATTCACGAAGACGCCGTCGCGCTGATGGCCAAATACATGAAGGAGCGCGGCATCGTGCACACCACGTCCGAGTGCACGCTCCGCGGCTTTACCTGCTCGCAGGCGAGGGTCGATCCGAAGGTCGCAACCCCCGCGGAAATCGTGCGCGCGCGCAAGTTCGCGACCGGCCACCAGGTCGAAGGGCTCACCGGCGGTCTCGAAGCGAAGTAAGCCGCCCGCACTCCACCTGCCGCGATCCTCCTCGGCCTTCAGTGGAGAGATCAGCGTTGACGGTAAGCTGGACGAATGACTCGGCGCGCGGTTGTCGTTCTGTTGGTACTGGCGAACGCGCTCGCCGGGCGTGACGCCCGCGCCGATATCGTGGTCGAGGCGCCGCCCTCGCTTTCTTCCTACGCGAATCGTGTTCGCGGCATCGACATGGCCGCCGTTGCCGATGCGCTCGCCCGCGCCGGGCTCGAGCTTCCTCCGGCTATCCGCGTCACGCTGGTGCCAGAAGCGGATCCGGACGCCCGCGCCGTACCCGACTGGATTGCCGGTATGGCTCTCGGTGATCGCGACATTGTCATCTTTCCTGAGCGCGTGCTCTCGTATCCGTACGACTCTCTCGAATCGGTGATTCGCCACGAGGTTGCGCACCTCGCGCTGACCGCGCGTGCCGGAGGCACGCCGCTCCCGCGATGGTTTCACGAGGGCGTGGCGACCTCTGTGGACGTCGGCTGGAGGACGGCGGCGCAGCTGCAACTGCTGGTCGCGATGCTCGCGCGCCCCGATACTGCGAAACTGACGCGGCTGTTCGTCTCGCCGTCGCGGGCGGAAACGGAGCAGGCCTACCTGCTCTCGGCGCTGCTGATGAACGAGGTGCGGGGACGATACGGAGCCGCCGTGCCTGGCGCGATCGCCCGCGACGTTGCTGCCGGAATGCCGTTCGCCGAGGCCTTTCACGCCGAGACCGGTCTCACACCCGACCGGGCGGCCGACGAGGCGTGGGCTGGCTATCGCCGATGGACCGCGTGGGTGCCCGCCGTGACGAGTCAGTCCGCGGCGTGGGCGGCAATCGTGATACTTGCGTTGTTGGCATTCGTGGCGCAGCGCCGTCGCCGGGCCCGCCGACGCCGGTCGTGGGACGAAGAGGAAGCCTGAGCCGAGGAACTATTGCTGGTGCACAGTCGCTAGTGTTCGCGCAGTCGGAAGCCATCGCGATCGGCCGGCAACCGCCCATCCCCGGGCGCTTCCACGCCGACCAGCGAAAGGGATCACCCGCGCGATCCGGCGGTAGTGACTGTGAAAAATGACCGCGAAATCGAAGGAATCCGCGGGAGCCTCGGCCGTCATCGTCGCTTCCGTCCGCGCCTGCACATCACAATAACGACACCGAACCCCGATTTGTGACGCGTGACGATTGTTTGCGGTTCGCAGGGCGTCCCAAGGTCGTAGGACTATTTAGTCAGGTCGATATAATCGACGTCTTCCCGGTGCCACTGACCCCAGGTACTCGTCTCGGTCCGTATCAGATCGAGTCCGCCATCGGTGCGGGCGGCATGGGCGACGTCTATAAGGCGACCGACACCAGGCTTGGTCGCACCGTCGCGATCAAGATGCTGACGGGCGGCGGACATGGACCGCGATTCCTGCAGGAAGCGCGCGCCATTGCGGCGCTGAGCCATCCGAATATCTGCGTGCTGCACGACATCGGTCCCGACTACCTGGTGATGGAATACCTCGAGGGCGCGCCTGTCCAGGGGCCGCTCCCGCTGGAGGAAGCCATCCGCGTTGCCGTGCAAATCGTTGACGCGCTCGACGCCGCGCATGCCAAGGGCATCCTTCATCGCGATCTCAAGCCGGCGAACATCATGCTGACGCGGACCGGCGCGAAGGTGCTCGATTTCGGCCTCGCCAAGATCGTCTCCGACGATTCCGAAGCTGACGCAACGCGCACGATGGCCGGAACGGTGCTCGGAACCGCGGCGTACATGTCGCCGGAACAGGCGCAGGGACGGCCCGCCGACGCACGTTCGGATGTGTTCAGCTTCGGGGCGGTGTTGTATGAGCTGTTGACCGGCACACGTGCGTTTGGCGGCGGGTCGATGCTCGAGACTTTGAGCGCGGTCGTGCACACGGACCCGCCGGCGTCGGACTCTCCGGCGTGGGACGTCATCAAGCGATGCCTGGCGAAGCAGCCGCAGCAGCGTTTTCAAACGATGGCCGAAGTCAGAGCAGCGCTGCAGCAGGTTGGCGGCCAGCGGCCGGCGCGGCGGCAGATGGGGCCGTCGATCGCCGTGCTGCCGTTTGCCAACATGAGCCGCGACCCGGAAGACGAATACTTCAGCGATGGCCTGGCGGAGGAAATCATCAATCTCCTGGCGCAGCTCCCGGGCCTCAAGGTGATTGCGCGCACGTCGGCCTTCGCGTTCAAGGGCAAGAACGAAGACATCCGCAGGATCGCCGAGACGCTTGGCGTGACGACGATCCTCGAGGGCAGCGTCCGCCGTGCCGGCAGCCGGCTCCGGGTGATGGCGCAGCTGATTCAGGCATCCGACGGCGCGCATCTGTGGTCACAGCGTTACGACCGCGAGATGGCCGACATCTTTGAGGTCCAGGACGAGATCTCCGCGGCGATTGCCTCGGCGCTGAAGGTAAAGCTGGCGCCGGCGGCGGAGCGGCGGCTGCCGAAGGTGGGCGCCTACGAGGCGTACCTCAAGTACCGGTCCTATCAGTGGAAGTTCACTCCTGAGGCGACGCGGCGCAGCCGCGAATGTCTGGAGCAGGCAATCGCGATCGACCCGGAGTTCGCGTTGCCGTACGTCGGACTCGCCGACTCCTACCTTGCCATCTCGTCCGCTGGCGGAGTCCCGTCGCACGAAGCGATGCCGCGTGCACGCGAGCTTGCCTCGCGCGCGCTCGAGATCGATTCCGATCTGCCCGAAGCGCACGCCATGCTCGGCATTGTCGCCGGTCACTACGACTACGACTGGGTCGAAGCGGGCAAACGATTCGCCGCGGCGCGACGCGATCAGATGTCGCCACACCTGCGTCAATGGCACGCGCAGTTCCACCTGCTTGCCATCGGCCGGGGGGTCGAGGGTGTTGCCGAGCATCGGAGGGTGCTCGAGGAGGATCCGCTCTGCCAGACATGGCACTACACGTTTGCCACGACGCTGCATGCCCTCGGACGTGACGAGGAAGCGATCGCCGCGATGCGGAAATCCGTAGAGATCGATCCCGATTTCTGGCTCGGATGGCTGTGGCTCGCAGTATTCCTGTCGCTGCGGCAGCAGCACGATGACGCGTTGTTGTGTGCTGAGAAAGGCATCGTCCGGGCACCGTGGTCACCGTTCGCGATGGGCATCACGGCCGCCGCCCTGGCCAACGTCGGACGAGACGCCGATGCCGAACCGTATCTTGCTGGACTGCGTGGCGACGCCTACGGCGGGCCGGCTGGGCTCATGGCGTATCACGTCGCGCGTGGAGACGCCGAGCGGGCGGTCGAGTCGGCAATCGACGCCGTCGGTCAGCGCTACACGATCCTCCTCATCACAGTCGTGCGACCGTTCGAATCGCTGTTGCGTCAGTCTGCCGCCTGGCCGACGTTGCTGAAGAAGATGAATCTGGCCGCATGAAGGTCGAAGAAGGCCAACTCCTCTGGACCCCCTCGGCGTCACGCCTCGCGCGCTCGCACCTCACGCGATACCTGGGCTGGCTCGCTGAGCGCGGCCACACGTTCGACGACTACGAAGCGCTGTGGCGCTGGTCGGTCTCGGACCTCGACGCGTTCTGGAGTTCGGTGGCGGAGTTCTGCGGCATCGAGTTCTCGACGGCTCCCTCGCGCGTGCTTGGGAAACGGACGATGCCAGGCGCGGAATGGTTTCCAGACGCCCGGTTGAACTATGCGTGGCACGCGCTTCGCCACGAGCGTCCGAATGACGACGCGCTCTTGTATCTCTCTGAGCGGCGGCCGCTCACAGCGTTGCCATGGACGGATCTTGCACGGCAGGTGCGCGTACTGGCCACCCGCATGCGCGCGCTCGGCATCACGCCTGGCGATCGCGTCGTCGCCTATCTGCCGAACACGCCGGAGGCGATCATCGCCATGCTGGCGACGGCAAGCATCGGCGCCGTGTGGGCCAGTTGTGGTCCGGATTTCGGCACGCGCGGTGTGCTCGATCGCTATTCGCAGCTCGCGCCGAAGCTATTGTTCTGCGTCGACGGCTACAGCTACGGCGGCAAGCCGTTCGATCG
>Ga0163163_10005397_pt1 | contig 11048 bp, 10 predicted proteins | sample S65metaG_FD_119766 | JGI IMG/M metagenome (GOLD analysis project Ga0163163, IMG submission 119766) | Switchgrass rhizosphere microbial communities from Kellogg Biological Station, Michigan, USA - S6-5 metaG | ecosystem: Host-associated > Plants > Roots > Rhizosphere > Soil | place: USA... | reverse complement strand
TACGAGCCACCGTAGTCTGGATAATTATCCCGTTGACCACGGTTGCGGTCGCGGCGCCAGTCTCTATCACGCTGATAGCGATCAGGATACTGCGGATACTGAGCTTGCGCAGTTAAGTTCGCAGATAGACCGATCCCAAACAACAATGCTAACGCGAATAAGGTACCTGCAATTTTGTTTTTGAAGTCGATCAGTTTCATTGTGTAAGCCTCCTTCATACGACTGTCTACTTGGCAACACGTATGCCGTTGCCGAAAAAGCCCAGTTTTCGCTGTTTTCCAGGAGACTAATGCACGAATTCATACCAAATGGTGTTGGGTTAGCCGACATGGGTGTTTTAACTTCTCGTTGTCTTAGCAAGGACCATCTAACAACGCAGCGCTGGCCCTTTTGCGAAAAAAATCTGTATTATTCACCTACTCTCCCCCAACCACACGGAAACAAAGTGACAGTTGCTCTCCAAACTTTGAAACAGTCGTTCATGCGTGCACTCAATCTAAAGTGTCCCGCATGTGGGCGAACTTCGATCGTTGCGCGACCCTTTCACATTAAGCATCACTGTCAGAACTGTTATTCGATCTACAAGCGCGAGGAAGGATTTTTTGTAGGAGCCATCCTGGCCAATGTCGTGATAACCGAGCTGATCGTTTTAGGAGTTTGCTTCTTTGCACTTTTGATTTTGGGATTTGCTTACGAGAGCGTGCTTTGGTTGTTATTTTCGTTGGCGATTATTTTCCCCATTGGCTTCTTTCATCACAGCTGGAGCTTTTGGCTCACCTTGGATTACCTGGTTGAAGGACTGCCTAAAATCAGGGGGCCAGGAAGGTAGGCCAACCACTGCAGGTTTGCGCTAGCGAAATACTCATTTCCAAAAATCAACTTATCTAGGTTATACTCCGCTTAGCTCGCCAGGCCGGTAGTTTCAGGCACTCAGTCAAAATCAGACTAAGATCGCGCAGGAGCTAGCAAGAATCCTTCGTTTAAGAGCGAGTCCGATATTTTTAGTGCGTCATGCTACTGACGCTTGAATCAAACATTTGAAAGCAAGCCGCTGACTTGATCGGTCGATCAAGCTGAAGAAGCGCTTTCCAAGGAACGTTTGAAGTTCAATCTACTTGCCGACAGGTAGAGCCTACTCAGTTTCCAGCTGAGCCGCTCCTTATCGCAGAGACCCTTCCAATTGTCCTCGCGCCGCGGCTAGTCAGGTTTTCTGTTGAAAGAAAGAATTTGCGGTCGTGTTGTGGGTGAACTCCACCCTGACATGACGCCCTTTGTGCTGGTCCCTCAGCACAATCCAAAAACTACCTACCGCCCGCCAGTTGCGAATTGGTTCGCTGATCAATTCTCGCCCGCGGTCAAATCCATTAACCCAATTCACGGCGTGATGTTGAGTCATCTCGCTAATTACGGATTAGATGGCGCGCCTCGCCTTGTGCTTGAAGGTCGCGTCGCTTTTGCCGTTCACAATTTTTACATGACCCCACATTCGCATTCGCTGCGCTCTACTACAGGTAGAGCCGGTACGATCGGGTGTGGCGAGGAGATCTAAAGTCGAAATGGCTAAACAATTGATAGTTAGCGTCAACGGACGCGAAAAGAAGATAGCAATCATCGAAGACGATAAGGTGTCTGAGTTTTACATCGAACGCGGAGAACACCATCAGGGTATCGTCGGAAACATTTACAAAGGTCGAGTGATGCGGGTACTGCCAGGTATGCAGTCTGCGTTTGTCGACATCGGATTAGAGCGCGATGCGTTCCTGTACGTTTCAGACTTCTTCGACGAGGAAGAAGAGTTCGAGCGTATCGTGATTGATAAGTCGAAGAAGGGAACTCCCGATGCCGAACACGCCGCGGCAGAAGAGGTGGCCCAGAATCGAGTCGAGCGCGAACAGCAGATCGAAGCCACTCATGAACGCGTGGCGCCGCTGCAGGAAGAGGAAGCCACTACCGCGCCTGAAGTTAGTGAGCAGTCAGACGGTGGACGACGACGAGGACGCCGCGGTCGCAGACGCTCACGTTGGGAGAAGAGTGACGAGGCTGTAGCACCAACACAGGAGCAGCGAGCTTTTGAGGTCCCCGACACACCATTTGTTGCGGGTGATCCGTCAATCGAAAGAATTGTCGACGAAGAGGAGTCTGCGGCGGTTAATGGCGAGATGTTTAAAGATGCGCGGCTTCAGGAAAAACTCTTCGATCAAATCCATGCAATTGAATTCAACCTTGAAGATGATTACCGCACTGCCGAAGTTGGTTCATTGATTTCAAACGGTCTCGGTGAGGCATCGTTTGAGAGGGTTGATGATGGCGGAAGCGATTCCGAGGCAGACACTGCAGCGCGGAACGCCCGGCAAATCCAGGAAGCCCATCTCGCAGGTTTTGTCGATGACGTTGATACCAACGTTCTACGTAGCGGAAGTTTTGAAAGAATTAGCGATGACGAGGATGGGGAAGGCGCTCCTGCTCCTGCCAAACGAACCAGGAAAGCTGCGGCTACAGCGGATCCCAAGAAGAAACGCACGCGTCCGGTCGCCACTAAAACTGCGGCGAAGAAGCGAACTGCCGGTAAAAAGTCGTCAAAGAAAAAGGCAGAGTCTGAGGGAGACTATGCTGACTCTGAAGCAAGTGTGACGGAAGGTCAGTCGCGCGCCGAGTTTGCAACCAGGCGTGGTGGACGTCGTCGTCGCCGTTCCGGTAAAGCAAAACCTGGACAGGCGACCACCGGTGAAGAGACTAATGCCGGTTCAAATGGTGTCGATGAGGCAGTCGAGACTCCGCAGCCGATTGAAGTTGCTGAAGAGATTGTGAATGAGCCAGCTCCGGTCGTTGCTGAAACAAGTCAGAGACCACCGCAGCGAGAACCGCGAGGACGGGATCGCAGTAACTTTCGCGGACAGTCACGTCGGGATCGTCACCAGCCGGCAATTACTGATCTCCTAAGTGAAGGTCAGGAGATCCTTGTTCAGATTGCTAAGGAGCCAATCGCAAAGAAGGGTGCTCGCATAACTTCCCACATCGCGTTACCCGGTCGGTTCCTTGTTTACATGCCGACAGTTGAACACGTTGGCGTGTCACGAAAGATCGAATCAGATAACGAAAGACATCGCCTGAGAAAGTTGATTCAAACGATCCGTGCGGAAGAAGACATTCCTTCGGGCGGATTCATTGTGCGAACGGCTGGCGTTGGGGTAAGCGAGAAAGAGTTGCGCGACGACGTTCGGTACCTTGTTCGCACGTGGCTCGATATTCGTGGTGGTGCTGAGAAAGCGAAAGCCCCGGCCATGGTCCATCGCGATCTCGACTTGGTGCAGCGCCTTTTGCGAGACCAGTTGGCGGATGATTTTGAAGCGATTCGAGTTGATTCTGAGGATGAATATCAGGGGATCGTCGAGTTTATTAATCGTATTCAACCGCGACTGGTGAAGCGGGTGAAGCTCTACACTCGTGAACAACCAATTCTCGAAGCGTATGGCGTACAAGCCGAAATCGATAAGGCGATCAAGCCACGTGTCTGGTTGAAGTCGGGCGGCTATCTCGTGATCAATCAAACAGAAGCGCTGGTAGCTATCGACGTTAACACCGGAAAGTTTGTTGGACGCGGTAGCGGCCGGCTTGAAGACACCATCACGCGAACGAACCTTGAAGCAGTTGACGAGATCGTTCGTCAGATCAGGTTACGAGACCTGGGCGGAATCATCGTGCTTGATTTGATCGATATGGAAGAGCGTCGCAACCGGCAAAAAGTGATGCAGGCACTGCAGGAAGCGTTACGCAACGACAAATCGCCAACCAAAGTGCTTTCGTTCAATGACTTTGGTTTGGTGATTATGACTCGTAAGCGCGTCAAGCAGTCGCTTGAACGAACGTTGTGTTCGCCGTGTCAATACTGCCAGGGCGCGGGTTTGATCAAGTCACCACAGACAATTTGTTACGAACTGTTGGACGAAGCACGACGTCTTGCGAAGGGCATGAATGGTGATAAGGACCACACGCAGGTAACACTGCGCATTAACCCCGAGGTGGCAAAGGCGCTGCGCAGTTCGGAACGTGATGTACTGGTAGAAATCGAAGACTACCTTGGTCCGATCGATATCACCAGCGATCCGGCGATTCACCAGGAACTATTTGATTTTGCCTTATTGTAGGCAACGCAATCTGGTTAGATTTAATCAAGAAGGACAGGCAGAAATGTCTGTCCTCTTTTTTACGTAAGCTTGGATAAGCGGGCGGGTGACATGAGCAAACTGGGAAATTTTTGGAAGACGATCCTCGCGGGCGGTGCTGGTGTTGCAGCATTAGCCGCACTAAACGCGTCGATAAAACGTAACGTTCAGGATCCAGACAATAGCGCGCTCGGAGGTGATGCAAGATTTCTTTCGTGGAAGCATGGTCGGATCTTTTACAAGGAAGGGGGCTTGAGAAAACCGGGGACGCCTATTGTTTTTGTGCACGGAGTTGGCGCTGGGGTGTCAAGTTTTATGTGGCGCAAAAATTTCAATGCGCTCAGTCAAAGGTCTCCGGTCTTTGCCATCGATTTGCTGGGCTTCGGATTATCGGACAAGCCTGCGGGAGCGCCATACTCTGCGGATTTGTACGTTGAGCTAATTTCAGATTTCATTCGGGAAGTGGTCGGCGGCAAAGCAAACATAGTTGCGAGCTCGTTAGGAGCCGCATACGCGGTTCGCGTGGCTCGCGAACATCCTGAGCTTGTTAATGCGTTAGTCCTGAACGCACCTGCTGGTTATGACGCGTTTAGTGCGCGACCTGGTATGGCAGGTGCCGCATTCTACGGATTGTTACAGTCGCCAGTGCTTGGTACTTCTTTCTACAACGTAATGGCGAGTGAACGTAGTATTCGCGACTATGCGAAAGGAACGCTCTTCTATGACCATCGTCGGGTGACGGATCGCCTCGTTTCAAATCTCTATGCGACGAGTCACCAATCTGGTGCACAACACGCAATCGCAGCGTTCGTATCCGGTTATCTAAACGTCGACATTCGCGAGGCATTCGCGCAGTTAAAGCAACGCGTCGTGCTTGTTTGGGGTAAGCAAGACACGACAACTCCGTTGGCCAAGGCAAATGTGCTTTTGGAATTAAATCCGAGAGCTGAGCTGGAAGTGTTTGATTTCTGTAGGATGATGCCGGAACAAGAGCATCCGGAACTTTTCAACGCGTTAGTTGAGGAGGTGTTTGCCGTAGCGCAACTTTACAGGATTACTTCAGCGGGGTAGAGGACTTCGTGGTTGAAGCACTCGAGCGGTTAAACAGCAACCATCTCTTCTCGATTCACGTGCTTGTAAAGAATGTCACGCTGCTGAGGCGTGAAGCCAGACTCACGAATTAAAAACTTCAGCATCTCTTCATCTGCACAGTTGTTTGCGCCGGCCGCTGATACGACGTTTTCTTCAATCATGATCGATCCCATGTCATTTGCGCCAAATCGCAAAGCTACTTGCCCGAGCCTGAGACCCTGCGTCAGCCACGACGATTGGAAGTTCTCTATGTTGTCCAGGAACAATCGAGAGACGGCCAGCATCTTCAGATAATCAATACCGGTTGGTTCATCTTTGATCCGGCGACCGAGCGCGGTGTTCTCGCGTTGAAATGTCCACGGAATGAATGCGGTGAAGCCTCCGGTCTCGTCCTGCAGATCTCTGATTCGTTGCAGATGCTTAACGCGATGCTCGATCTTGTCGCCGATGCCAAACATCATCGTGGCAGTTGATCGAAGTCCTACGTGATGAACCGCGCGCATCACGTCAAGCCATTCATCAGTCGTACACTTGGTCGACACGCGCTTGCGCACTTCGTCATCGAGTATCTCCGCACCACCACCAGGCAAACTGTACAGTCCCGCAGCTTTCAATCGACCCATGATCGTTTCGTAATCAAGCTTGGAAATCAGGTGGATGTTGTGGATTTCCGGCGGCGAAAAACAATGGAGCTGAAAGTTTGGATACTTTGCTTTAAGTGAACTTAGTAGATCTTCGTACCATTCGATCCCGAAGTCAGGATGCAGTCCACCCTGCATCAAAACTCCAGTGCCACCAAGTGCAATAGTCTCGTCGATCTTCTGACAGATTTCTTCAAACGTGCGAATGTAAGTATCAGCCGCGCCGGGTCGCCGATAGAACGCACAGAACGTGCAGACAACGTTGCAGACGTTTGTATAGTTGATATTCCGATCGATGATGTAGGTAACAATGTTTTCGGGATGACGGCGAGCGCGAATCTCATCGGCTGCCGCTCCCATTGCGGCGACGTCATACGATTCGAGCAGCAACGTGCAATCATCCGCTGACATACGCTCGCCGGCGAGAACACGGTCAAGAATCGCTTGGGCTTTTGTTGAATTAGTCATGGCTGGCGAGAAAATACTAAGCTATGGTACCAGCGTTTTCAAAGGCTTCAACTCAGGTATCAATAAATGTTTATGGGCTAGCTGGTAATAGAGACTCAACCCTCTTTGCAATTGGTCGTCAACGCTAAAACAGATGTTGCTGTCCAGGTATTCGCGTATCGATTCCTCCGCTAGACCTAGTAGCTTTTTGTAATACTCCACGATTTCATCCTTGCTGGCCAGACCTTCGTCACGAGCCGCGGCAAAATCCACCTGACGAGCACGATCGACCGCGTCATTACTTACTACCCACATAGCAAAAACGAAACCGAGGTCAGTGTAGTTTCGCCACAATCGAGCCATGTCCCAAACCTTTAGAGCAGTCTGCGGAAAGACCATAGCCGGATCTCCGATAATAAGCGCCGCATCGTTCGACTCCAGCATCTGTTCGAGCTGGGGCGACTGAGTTGTCCATGCTGGTTCGTGGTCCAGGAACTCACGAAAGATAATTCTTACTAACGTTGCCGAAGTCCGCGACGACTCGTCCAGCGCAACACTGCGAATGTCTTTGAGTTCTGAATTCCGTGAAACCAGCAGTACGCTGCGAACCTGTTCTTTCGAGGCAACGCAAACATCTGGTACTAGCACGATATTAGAAATGCGCTGATACTCAATCACCGGAACAAGCGCTGCTTCAACCGAGCCCAGACTAAGCAATTCCGCGCATTTCGCCGGTACGGCTTCAACGTATTCAACAGTGCTACGCCTTGATCCGTGAAGGAAACTCCAGATTAAGGGAGCGGAGTTTAAATAACTTGAAGCGGCGAGTCGTAAAAGCGGATTAGTTGCGGAGTCGATGCGTCTGACCTCTGTCAAAAAATATTTTTGCTGTAGCGCATGCTAATGGATCAAAAATTCGAGTGCAAGCGGGTGAATTGACACCCTTTCTGCGTCGCTACTACTATCGCCCCCACTGAGAAACTCATACATGCCTATCTACGACATATCCATTCCGCTGACGAATGAAATGCCGACTTATCCGGGTGATTTCGGCATCGAGATCACAGCCTGGTCGAGTTTGGGGAGTGGAGATTCAGCCAACGTCACCCATCTCAACTTTGGTGCTCACACGGGAACTCATGTCGACGCACCAGCTCATTTCATCGCCGGTGCAGCCGCAGTTGAATCCTTGCCTTTGGAAGTATTGATAGGCAAAGCGCAAGTGGTTGAACTACCAAATTCAAGTGCGGTGATTGATCTTAAGCTTGTTTCAACCGAATGTCGTGAAAAAAGAATCTTATTCAAGACTCGCAACTCGAGTTATTGGCAAGACGAGTCAGGCGAATTCAGGAAAGACTTCGTCTATCTCGAACTTGAGGCCGCGAAATATTTGGCTGAGCAAGGTGTAAACCTTGTCGGCATCGATTACTTGTCGATCGAGCAGTTTGGCCAAAAGGACCACCCGACACACATCGCTCTTCTTTCCCACGGTATCGTGATTGTAGAAGGTTTAAATCTGACTGACGTTCCGGCCGGAGAATATGAACTTATCTGTTTACCTTTGAGAATTCGCAGCGGGGAAGGAGATGGGGCTCCCGCCCGCGCAATTCTGCGCACCCTAAACTAACGTGTCACCAGCTAAACGAGATAACCCTGATTACCGTGAACGCGTATACAAACTTGTACGACGCATTCCGCCGGGTCGCGTGATGACCTACGGACAGATTGCGGAACTGTTAGGTGAAGGTTATACGCCACGAACAGTCGGTTTTGTGATGCACGGTTCACCTGAAGGAACGCCATGGCATCGAGTGCTCAACGCACAAGGTGGTTGCTCTACCGGCAACGTCGTCTTGCCGCACAACAAGCAGCAGTTAATGCTTGAAAACGAGGGTGTCGTATTTGATAAGAATCGCTGCGACTTGCAGACTTTTCTTTGGAAGCCAAAATCACGAGCGAGGAAAGCACCTCAAGTAGTCCTGTATCGACGCAAAGCTGCTAAACAGTCTCGAGGAAAAAAACGATGAGCTCCGACAACATGCAAAGAGTTCCTTATCAGGTTAGTCCGCCACGTTATTCGGTTTCCCACCAAATGGTCACGACGGCGTTTGAGTTACCAAATTATCGCGTTGTACAGAATCTTGGTGTAGTGAGAGGAATCGTGGTTCGCTCCCGGAATGTCCTTGCCACGCTCGGCGCCACGTTGCAAACGATCGTTGGTGGCAATATCACGGTTTGGACCAAGCTGTGCGAACAGACTCGTGAAGATGCGTTCGAAATAATGATCCAACATGCAACAGAAGTTGGAGCTAACGCAGTTGTTGGTGCGCGGTATGACACGACGGAACTTTCGCAAGGTGTCACAGAAGTCCTGGCATATGGAACGGCCGTCATAGTTGAACCCATGAACCCGGGCGAAAGCTACAGGTCATGAATCTCTCTCGTTTGTCTGATAAGCAAAGAACGCGAATTGAAAATTCGATCAAGAATGTTCCATTTGGAGATCTGGTCGGACTGAAAGTCGAAAGTGTCGCACCGGGCCTGGCAGTATTAAGTCTCCTCGTGAGAGCCGAGCTGAAACAGAACAATCAGGTGGTGCATGGTGGCGCGATCGCAACCCTGATTGATTCAGCCGCAGCGTTTGCGGTCATTCCTTTGTTGGACGAACAAGAAACGACCACTACCGTCGATCTGACAGTTAGCTACTTGCGACCGCTAGTCGACGGCTCTGCGACTGCCACTGCGCGAGTGCTGCGAGCTGGGTCGCGTGTAATTAGCATTTCTGTAGAGGTTCTGGACCAATCAGGAAGTCTGGCAGCCACCGGCCTTACAACCTTCCTACGACTCGGAAAACGCGCACAAAATTCTCCGTAGACACAATTGTGTTTATCAATGTAAAATGCGGTTGTCCGTACGGGTAAGACCGCCCAGCTTTAAACCCGATGACTCCCGCCGCACAATTGCTCGTCCGGCACTCCCAGCCAAAGCATGTATTCCCTTCTAGAATCGCTCCTGGCCCAACATCCGCGTCAACTCACCCCCTTGAGGTGTGCTCCGTCAACAATTGCGCAATTACACCGCTACTTTGAAGAAGTAGTGCTGGAAAATAATCTTGGCGCGTTGGTGATCGAGAGCCTGCCTAAAGTCGAGGAACGCAGTTCTCGCGAGACTAGTCGTATTCGCGACCTGGTCAAAACCGCGCAGAGCGTCTTTTTGTTCGTTAGTAAAGATGATGCGCTGTCGCAACTTATGTCGCGAAGCAAGGGTAGTCGAGAAGCCAACGTTTTCGAGCAACAGTCGAGTGCCGCATACGAACGTTTTGTAGTCATTGCAGATGCGAGATTTTCCGCTTTGCTCGCCTCGACTCGTTCGCACGATGAGGCGCAGTTAGGAGATTTGGTCGCGTGGACTTTTGAGCCCGACGTTGTTTATTCAGCGCTCGAATACCTGATGGCGCGTGTGACTGCCGAGTATCCAGAGCACTCGTCATCGTTCGCCAGTGCCGTCCACGCCTCGATGCCCAAGGCGACATCGTTGCAACTCACTCTGGGAGTGACGACCAAGCTTGCCCGCCTCCTTCAGGAACAAGCGGAACGCGAGATTGCCATAAATCGCATTGCGACTGCGATCAGAAACTCGCTTGAACTCGATAGTCTCCTGGAGACTGCGGCTCATGAGGTCGGCAGAGCGCTCAACGTCAAGAGTTGTGCGGTGCAGGTTGAGGGAGAACTGGTTGGCAAGACGCGGTCTAATTACTACTTCCGAGCAGAGCCTGCAGTCAGCGAGGAAGACCGCAAATCGCTCTGGGCTGATGTTGAGCTCGTCAGAGCGTGCTTACCTCAATCGCCAAAGTTGTGGGTGATTGATGGGGATCACACACACGAGACTGGAGTTTGCGCGCAGGCTGCGGTGCCGCTGGCTTACGAAGGAACGTTTGTGGGCTTATTAATGGTCGAATCCGATGATGCCGCGCGAGTATGGGCTGACAATGAACTTCTGTTGCTACGCACTGTCGCTGATCAGTTAACAGTGGCAGTCAAGCAAGCACACCTCTTCGACCAAATGCGAATGCTGGCACTCACGGATAGTTTGACGGGGTGTTACAACCGGCGTTCCTTCGAACTTCAATTAGAAAGAGATCTACATCTCGCCACTCGCATGAGACAACCGCTGTCGTTGATCATGATCGACCTGGACAATTTCAAACAGATTAATGACTGCGCCGGACATATCATGGGTGATGCAGCACTGCGCCAGGTTGCAGCAAATATAAAAAATGATTTGCGAGCGGTTGACAATGCGTCGAGATTTGGTGGCGATGAGTTCGCAATCATTTTGCCGCAGGCTGACGCGAAAGGCGCCTTGCTTGTTGCTGAACGACTTCGAAAGAGCATTGCCGAAATACACATCCAGGGTTTTGGATCAATCACTGCGTCGATGGGGTTGGCTACGTTTCCACTTCATGCATCTTCTCGCGATCTGTTGGTGCTAGCGGCTGACCAAGCGCTCTATGAGTCGAAGCATTCGGGAAGAAATCGTGTGAGTCTTCCGGTTGTGGAGAGCGGATATTTTGGAAATGATGATCCGTTACCGGCCGAAGCAGAAGTTGTGGGATCGGTACTCAGTAGCTGACATCTGCTGTCCAGCGGGACGTAAAAGGCCACCGCGGTGGCCTTTAGTGTTTAGTGCCATCTACGCTGGGGGC
>Ga0163163_10005394_pt1 | contig 11050 bp, 7 predicted proteins | sample S65metaG_FD_119766 | JGI IMG/M metagenome (GOLD analysis project Ga0163163, IMG submission 119766) | Switchgrass rhizosphere microbial communities from Kellogg Biological Station, Michigan, USA - S6-5 metaG | ecosystem: Host-associated > Plants > Roots > Rhizosphere > Soil | place: USA: Michigan... | reverse complement strand
GTACGGCGTCGCTGACGTGGTAAAACTGTCCCGGGCCCAGGTCAGCGAGGAAATAATCGTCAGCTATATCCAGAATTCGGGGACCGTGTATAGCCTTGAACCCAAGGATATTCTTTATCTCAAGGATCAGGGCGTGTCGGACCGGGTGACCAGTGCCATGCTCGACCAGCGCCGGCACGTTACAGAAGTCGCGGCGACTCAAACACCCGCTCCAGCCCAGCCCGCTTACCAGCAGCAACCTGCAAGCGTCAGCGCTCCTTTAACACCCGTGGCGACCGATTCGTACGCAGCGCCGGCTTCCAGCGTTTATGTCATACCGTACTACGGCTCCTCCTATTACGGGTACCCCTCGTATTCGTATTACAGCTACCCGTATTATGGGGGTTACTACGGCTGCTACAGCCCTACGTTTGCCTTCCGATTTGGTTTTGGCGGCCATAGCTTTGCCCACGGCGGCAGCTTCGGTCACGGAAGTTTCGGCCATGGCGGTAGCTTTGCCCACGGTAGCTTCGGGCATGGGGGCAGCTTCGGCCACGGTGGAAGTTTCGGCCATGGCGGCCATGGCGGGCACCGTTAAGGTGCGCGATTTGTTAGGCTGACCGTATTGACGGTCCTTTCGAGAGCCTCTGAACAGGAGGCTCTTTTTTATGTCCTGGGGTGGTCAAAAAAGGGGCGGCAAACACCAATCCTCGTGTGGTTGGGGTCGTGTTTTCGAGGCAAGCTTGGTTGTTGAGGCTCGGTAGCTTCTTTGAGATACGCGATAACACATGAGTATGCGTGACCGAAATGCCTGGCTGAAGGGCGGCCACTCGCAATGTAACGAAAGGCCCGCAAGCCCCTTACGCCGGGTCCGTTTTGTCTTGTTGGGTGCGCCCGGGGTCGGCAAAGGAACCCAGGCTGATTTGTTGGCTCGTTATTTCGGCGCGTGCCACCTTTCGACCGGGGACATCTTTCGCGCCGCTCGGGCGATGAATGGCTCGGCCAGCCGCGCCCTGCAGGCCGCCCTCGAATTCATGAAGCGGGGGGATTTGGTTCCCGACGAGACCGTTTTGGCTTTGGTCGCTGAACGAATTGGCTGCCTGCGCTGCCAGGGAGGATTCTTGCTCGATGGTTTCCCCAGAACGGTGGCCCAGGCCGAGGCGCTCGACGTCCTCCTGGCCGGCCATCAGCTACAACTCGATGCCGCCGTCAGCTATGAATTGCCACTCAATAAAATTGTCGCCCGGCTGGCTGGACGCCGCACCTGCTCGGCGTGCAAAAAGGTGTATCACCTCGACCAGGTTGGAGAATCTGAAGCCTGCGTAAATTGTGGCGGCAAGTTGATCCAGCGAGAAGATGATCGCCCGGAATCCATCCGCGTTCGAATGAAAGCCTTTCGCCAGGCAGCCCAGCCCCTGGCGGCCTATTACGAAAGCCGCCATCTCCTGGTATCCGTTCCCGCCGAAGGCGCGCCCGAGGCCGTGCTCCAGCGCACCCTCGATTCGCTGCGAATTCATTCCTGAATCCATCGGGCGTAGGCCCGCTCACCATAATATTCGTAACCCCGGTTCTCGTTCGGGGTTCCTGTAACCAGGGCGTGGATGAACCCGTTCCGCTCCACCTGGACTGTGTGAAGAATCTTTCGTTCCGGATTTTCCTTCAACAAAAACTGGATCCGCCCCGACAATGCCGAGAAGCGCTCGAACTCGGCGTCGGCGCGCCGCTCAAACTGAAAAATCTCCGCCAGGTCGAGTTCCATCTTATGACTGCGCCCCCAGGTGCCGCCTTGAGCGCTGACGAAACTTTTGCCCTCCAGCAGGGCGATCGCGTCGTTATATGCCAGGACACAGAGAAAATGAGGCGTCTCTGACTTAAGCCATTCCGCCAGTTTCCCGGTGTGCCCCAGCGATTTATCGTAGGCGTAATTGCTGTCCAGAAAGGCGATTCGTACGACGTCGTTGGGGATGTGTTCCAGGGTGTTGAGATAACCGAAAATCAGGCTGCCGCCGCCGCTATGGCCGGTCAGCACCGTTTCGGTGGTTTGGCCGGGGAATTGATTCTTCACAGCGGCAAACAGGGCGGGGATACCCCGATCCCCGTTTTGCTTCCTCCAGGCCGGCCAGCCCTGCAAACTGTTCGCGAGATAGGCGACCACCACCACCTGGTTGGTCAGCATTCCTCGCAAGAACCGCGTTTGGGCTCCAATATGCTGGATGTCGTAATGCCAATCGTCGCCAGGCCGCGGAACCTTGCCGATCGTTTGTTCCGTCGTATTGCCGTTGGGCAAGGCATAATAAACGAGCAGCACCTTTTTGCCCTGTCTGAATTCCTCTTCCCTTGGGCTATTTATCGTGATTTGGACCTCCCCAGGAAGGGCCAGCGTGGCGGTTCGTTCGCCGAACGCGTCGGTCGCTTTCCAGGCCGCGACAGGCTTCGCGGCATCGGTCTGGGTCGAACTCGACGCCTTCAACCCCGGCAGGTTTGTCGGGTAACGCGATGTTTTCAGCGGCCCCTCATCGCTCAACAACACTGAGTCCTTGGGGTCGGCAAGCACCTCCGCCAGGGTCCTGGGTTCGCCGTTCACCATGACCTGCTGCAGAACAAGCCGCGTGCATTGGCTATAATCCACCCATTCAGCACTATGACCCAGGTAAAGCGGCTGAATGGCTTTGCCATTAGTTTGGTGCCAGCCGTAAATGGCAACCTTCCCGGGCGCGTGTGGAAGCATCGCCGATATGACCACGTCCTTCTTGTGGCCGGCCACCAGCGACCCCAGCGGCCGGCCTGCCAGCGCGGTCGTGAGTTGTGTCCTAACCAGCGAATTATGGCGGCCGAACACCGCGATCGTAGTCATCGCCGGGCTGGGTGAAATCGGCTCCGGGACGAGTTTTATCTCCGCGGTCCGATAAACCGCATCCACCATCTTGCGGGTGGGCAGGGAACACTTCAGCGCATCGGCGATTTGCTGGGCGGTTGCGGGCGAAAGCGGGGCTAAAAAATAATCTTCGTCCGACCCAATCGCCAGGTAATCAGGTGTCACGAAAAAGGTGGCCGTGTTCGTTTCGGTCGCGGTTACGCTGGTGACCTGGACCGGGCACAACTTTCTTAGGAAACCGGGAACATTTCCGGCCAGGACCTGGGTCATCAGCTCGGTTTCCCGCGCCGCCAGGCTGAGGGGTGCAAGGCGTTGGATTAGTTCGGCGCCGCCGGGCGCGTTCGTCGCGCGTGGAGGCAAATTCAGCTGCTCCGCCAGCACCGAAGTCCCCACCAGGGACCCGAAGGCCATCGTCACCGCAAGAGTTCCGGCCTGAAAGCTTAGCCCATTCACCTTAGGTTTCTTTTTTTGGAAACAGTGGGGCAGGGGTGCCAATGCTGCCGCTTTCCAGCAGACCCCAGCGCGCCTGGGAGAATTGGTCCGGCGTACCCTGCAGTCCCAACTGGAAATAAATTCGCGAAGCCGTCCCGGGCAGAAACGGCCAAATCAAGATCGCCAGGATGCGCGATATTTCTGAAAGATTGTAGAGCACCTCGTCCAGGCGCGCCGCCTTGGCTGGGTCTTTAGCCAGCTTGAAAGGAGCGGTATGGTCGACGTATTGGTTCGCCCGGGTGACCAGGGACCAGGTCGACAACAAGGCCGCCTGCAGGTGGTTCCGCTCCAATGCGGCTCGGGTTTCGGCCACGACCCGTTCGGTTTCCGCTGCCAATTCGTTGGAGCGCGGCGGAATTGCGCCGTTCCGATAGCGTTTGAGCATCGACAGCGAACGATTGACCAGGTTTCCGAGAGAATCGGCCAGCTCCGCCTTGTAACGCGCGGCAAAGCCGGAATCCGTCCAATTTCCGTCGGGACCAATATCCAATTCGCGAACGACATAATAACGAAAGGCATCGACGCCCCACTCATCGATGACAGCGACGGGATCAACGACGTTCCCCTCAGTCTTGCTCATTTTCTTTCCGTCCTTTTGCCACCAGCCGTGAGCCAGGATCTGCTTCGGCAATGGCAGGCCCATGGCTTTAAGCATGATCGGCCAGTAAACCGCGTGAAATTTCAGGATGTCTTTGCCAATGAGGTGAATGTCCGCCGGCCAGAGCGAGACCGGGGACCCGCCTTCCGCAGGGGAGTAATTGAGCGGGCCGGTCACGGCGGTGTCCCCCAGCGCGGCGGGAATACTTGCGTAATTGACCAGCGCATCAAACCAGACGTAAGTGACGAAATTGTCGTCGAAGGGCAGGGGAATTCCCCAGTTCAGCCGCGATGCGGGGCGGGTGATGCAAAGATCCTCCAGCTTTTTATTCTTCAGGAACCCCAGCACCTCGTTACGGCGGTAATCCGGCGCGACGAAGCCCGGGTTGTTTTCAATGTACTCGATGAGCCAGGGTTGATGCTGGCCGAGCTTGAAGTAATAGTTTTCCTCCTCGAGCTCGACGACCTCGCCGTAAGCGGGGCCAAAACTGCCGTCCGGCAGCCGATCCCGGTCTGTCAAAAAGGTTTCCTCCTTCACGGAATAGAAACCACGATAAAGCTGCTTATAAAAATGGCCCTCTTTGTGGAGTTTATCGAGAATGGCTTGGACCACCTGCTTGTGACGCGGCTCGGTGGTTCGAACAAAATCATTGTTCGTGAGTTCCAATTTGGTGGTCAGGGCCTTCCAGGCCACCGCCAGTTCATCGCAATAGGCTTGCGGCGTTTTGCCTTCCGAAAGCGCGACCTGTTGAACTTTCTGCCCGTGTTCGTCCAGGCCGGTCAGAAAAAAGGGGTCCTCCCCGAGACTGCGCCGCGCCCGGGCGATGACATCGGCAATCACCTTCTCGTAAGCATGGCCGAGGTGGGGTCGTCCATTGACATAATCGATGGCGGTGGTGATGTAAAAACGCTTGCTCATCCGGGCTTACTTTGACGAAGGGCAGGGAGGTTGGCAACGGCGATCCGCCTCGCCGGGTCAATGGCGCGAGGCCGCAGGGATTTCCAGGGTGGGATCGCCAAAAACCATGAATTTCATGCCCTGGAAAAAAATACTCGGCGGGTACCAGTCGTCGTTGGGGGTTAGCGAAGCCAGCCGCTCCTTTTCGAAATAGTGGCCGATGGCGCTGGCCCAACAATCCCCCAGCCGCGGTTGTTCCGCCTCCGCGATGGCAGTGACGAACCCCTCGACCAGCGTCAGCGCACATGGCTGGCTGCCCGTATTGCACCCGATGTAAGCCACGGCCCCGTTGGGCCCGGCGGTGAGCAGTTGTTCGCCGAGGCCGGTCGGGTTGAAGCGGCCCCGTTGGTAAGGGGACGGGGGTGGTGGAGGTGCGTGGAAAACCTCCTGGCGATCAGTGCCCTCGTGCTCCTTGCCGGCGACGTCGAGATAGGCCCCGTACGGCGGGAGGGGGGCGAAATAGGCCGTACTGCATCCGGCGGAGATCACGATGGGGAGTTGCGACGCGTTGTGGATCACCGCCAAATCGCGCACGGAGAAACATTGTTCCCAGGCGTCCGACTGGCCATGGCCGGCGTGAACGATGAGCCCGACGCCCTGGTTGAACAGGTCCCGCACCCCCTTGCGCGTCGGGGTGGCGGACCCAGCCGACTGGCCAGGATCAGCATAAAAACGCTTCTCGATCTGCCAGCCGTCCAGCCGCTCCCCGAGCTTGTCCAGCAACGGCCGGCTATCCACCCACCCGCCAACTGCCAGAAAAGCGGCCCGGCGATTCCCGGCGGGGTTGGTGCGCATACCGTCCTCGTAGGCCATGGTTTTCGCCGCCAAAAGTCGAACCTGCTCCGGCGTGCTTACCGGCCACCGCCCCACAGCGATTTCGGGGCGATAATCGATGCGATCGAAATTAATGGGATCCCCCTTGTTCTTCTCGCCGCGCACCTCGCCGAAATAACCTGCGTGAAACGATTCTTTTTGCCCGTTCCAATCTTCGAAACCGCCATCTCGCCGCGCCAGGTCTCCGTAATAAAGGTCACTCGGATAAAATGCGTAGTCGAAAGCTGCGGGAGTAACGCGATCCAGCACCATGTACCGGACAGGCAGGACGTCGACATCCCCGACCAGGAGCGCATAACCCAGCCCGTGGTTTCGCCAGCGGTCGTAGAGAAAATGTTTGAGCCGTTCGGGATCGTCCACCCCCCGGCCGCCCTTGAGGATTTGCTCCAACGAGAAAAGGTCAACCGTCATGCGCTGTCGCTTTCGGGCGGCAAACTCTTGCAGGGCGGGATGGAAGGCCGTCGGCGCGACAATCGCCAGGCACCTGGAGTGGTTGGTCGAGGGCGGTGAGGCTGTCGCGGCCAGGCTTACGCACGCCAGCAAAGAGCCGAGGGCCAATGATTTCAGGGTCACCTGGATGGATTAGCCGTCCTCGCGGCGCACTTCAACCCCAAAGCACGGGGCCCAATGCCGGGGGCTGTTCCGGGTCCGCCGCGGTCTCGGGCTGCGCATCGGGATTCACTCTCGTCAAATCCCGCGCCTTCCGTAAGATGGTGCTGTGCCGTTTTGGACGAACACACAACTCCTGGGAGACGCTCAACGATTCTTTCGCCGTCACTGGCAGCGCTTGTTGCGCATCCGGGAAAAGATTCGGTTCAGCGAGGAGACCTTCCACCTTGTCCTGGCAGGGGGAGTGGGGGTCCTGGGCGGCCTGGTGAACCTGGTTTTTTATTATGCGACCGAATGGGTGAAGGAATTGTTTTTGCGCCGGCCGGGAGATCCCGCCGAGGTCGCGGAATTAATTCCGCTCTGGCAGTTAATTATTACGCCGACGCTGGGAGGTTTGGGCGCGGGACTGGTGCTGTATTGGGGACTTCGTCTGGCGGGGCCACAGCGGTCGAGTAATTTGCTGGAGGTGGTCGTCGCCGGAGATGGCCGGTTGCCCTTCCGCAGCGCCATGGTGAAGTTCATTTCCTCGCTCATTACCATCGGTTCCGGCGGTTCCATCGGCCGGGAAGGTGGCATCACCCAATTGGCTGCGACCCTGGCTTCCAAATGGGGACAATTGGCCAAGTGGCATCCTTATCGGCTGCGCCTGCTGGTCGGCTGCGGTGCCGCGTCCGGGATCGCCGCCGCCTATAATGCGCCGATTTCCGGCGCGGTGTTCGCAGCCCTGGTGGTGCTGGGGAATTTTTCGATGAGCCTGTTCGCCCCGCTGGTCTTCGCCTCCGTAATCGCGGCCATGGTTTCGCGCAGTTTCTTTGGCATCCGCCCCTGGTACACGGTTCCTCCGTTCGAGTTCACCAGCCTGACGCAATTGCCCTGGTTTCTCAGCCTGGGGCTGGTCACGGGGGTCGCCGGCGCCCTCTTTTTGCGACTGCTCAATTTGAGCGAAGAGGCATTCAAGAAACTGCGCGCTCCAGTCTATGTGAGGCTCGCGCTGGGAGGATTGCTGGTTGGCATTCTCGCGACCCAGTTCCCACAGGTTTGGGGCAACGGCTACGTCGTGACCAATCGCATCCTTCACGGGGAGTATGGGTCGACGACGTTTTCGGCCGACGACGTGGTGCAATTGGAACCTTTGGCAACGCGGCTCAAAGACAATTCGGGTGAGGATTTAGTCTCCCATTTCATTAGCGGCCAGCTTTCCGCTGCCACGCAGGACGAGTTGAAGAACTATATCGGCGGCCCCGACCGCAAATTGCAGGAATCCCTGGCGCGGGACCTGAACCTGATCATTCGCCACGGACCGGTGTACGACCCCGAACGCTTCGCCAAATCGGCACTCTCCTCTGAAACCGTCAATCTCCTGCGGCAGGATCCCAAAGGCGGGGACCTGATTCGCCTCAACCGAATGCTGTTAATCGACGCCTATCCCGGGGAATTGGTCGCCGGCCGCGTCTATTCAAATGCGGCCAGGAATCTCCTGTTCCTCGTCGGCCTCTTCCTGGCCAAGTTAATCGCGACCCTGGCCACGGTGGGTTCGGGCGCGGTGGGCGGCGTTTTCACCCCGACGCTTTTCCTGGGCGCCGGGTTGGGAGCCGCCTTTGGGTTGGGGTTGCAGCAATTGGGGGCGGGTGAAGGTTTGCCCCTGGCTCCGTTTGCGGTTGTGGGCATGGGAAGCATGCTCTCCGCCACGACCCGGTCTCCGCTGCTGGCCATGATCATGATTTTCGAGATCTCCCTGGACTATTCGCTAATGCCCCCAATGATGCTGGCCTGTGTGGTGTCGGTCCTGGTAGCCCGAAAACTGCATCCGGAGTCTATCTACACCGAACCCTTGCGCCGGAAAGGAGTGATGGTGTCCCAGGACGCCACCACTTCAGAAGCCGCCACCGAACGAACCGTCGCCGACCTGATGCGCGCCCCGGTGACACCGGTGCGGGAAAACTCGCCGCTGGGAGAACTCGCCAACCGGTTCCTGACGAGCGCCAATAATTTCCTGCCGGTGGTGGATGCGCGCAACCAGTTGGTTGGAATGGTTGCGCTCCAGGATCTTAAAGAATATCTCGGTTCCAGCGATCAATTGCTCGGGGTCATCGCCTATGATGTCATGCGCCCGCCGCCCTCCTGCGTCACGCCTAATCAGCGGTTGCTCGATATCCTGCCCGTCGCCCTCGCCAGCGAGCAGCGCAACATCCCGGTCGTCAATACCCTGAAGGAAAATCGGTTGGTAGGCGCCTTGGGTCGCGGCGAGGTGTTGGGCATGTTCTCGGAAATGATCGCCGCCCGCAGCAAGGCCGAAGTCTAGCCGGTTCAGAAAAGGGATGCCAGGCCGCCCAGGGCGGCCGCCGCCAGCCAAATCACCAATACTGCCCGCGTGGGCGTCAGCCCAAGCCGGACGAGGCGGTGAGATAAATGATTGGTATCTCCCTGGTAGAAGGGCCGGCCCAGGCGCCACCGCAGCAGCACCACCCAGCAGAGATCCAGCAACGGCACAGCCAACACCAATAATGGCGCAAATACCGCCCAACGCCTGGGATGGTAAAAGGTATAAAAATGGGGCAGGATCGCCAGCACGGCCAGCAGGTAACCCACCAGGTGGCTGCCCGAATCCCCGAGAAACGCTCGGGCTCTTGGAAAATTGTAAGGCAAAAAACCGAGCAAGGCCCCGAACGCCAGGAACGCCAGCAGAGCCACCAGGTACTGACCTTCCGCCGAGGCGATCAGAGCAAAATTCCAGGCGCCGATGATTCCCAATCCCGTGCACAGGCCGTTCATGTTATCCATGAAATTGAAGGCATTGATGATTGTCAGGATCCAAAGAATCGTGATCGCATAGCTGAACAACAGGTTTGGAACAAACAGGGTGATTCGGACGCCGGCGGCCGCCACGATGGCTGCGATCAGGACCTGGCCCGCGAACTTGGATCCCGCCGAGAGATCGTGTTTGTCATCCAGCAAACCCAACAGCAACATGCCGGCCGCCCCAGCCAGGATGGCGGCCAACTCCAGGGCACGCCGGTTGAGCCCATGCCGCAACAGGCCGGCAGCGCTCCCATCAGGCACGGAGGATTTGAGGCCAGGCTGCGTAAGGCCTGCAGGCTCGCGGCTTTTCGAGGGCTTAAGCTCCGATTGTACCCAGAGCGCCACGCAGGCCACTAACGTGGGCACCAGCATGCCCGTCATGACCGCCAGGCCACCTGCCAGGGGCACTGCCCGGTCGTGGATTTTTCGGTGGCCCGGTTCATCAACCAGGCCCAGGCGCCAACACCAGCCTCGCCACAGCGGCAGGGAGCCCGCAGCCGCAAGAAAAGCGGCCGCGCAGGCCAGCAGGTACGCATTCGCCGGAAAGGTCAAAGGCCCGCCCCTTCCCGGAACCTTCGGACGGCGCGATGCTTCGGGCGAGAATTACCCATGTTGGCTCAACAATTTCAGGTAAAGCTCATACAGGTCGTCGACCATTTTCTCAACTTTGAAATGCTGTTGAACGAAGCTCTGGCCTTGCTGGCCCAATTGACGTCGCAAGTCCGGCTTCCCGGCCAACTCCTGCAACGCTCGAACAACTCCAGCCACATCGCCAGTCCGAACCAGGAAACCAGTTTGTCCCTCGAGGCAAACCTCATCGGCCCCATCGAAATCGTAGGAAACAACCGGCTTCCCACCGGCGAGCGCCTGGGGCAGGGCGCGGGAGAGCGCTTCCCGGGAGGAAAGGTGTGCCAGGCAATCCATGATCCCCACGTAACGGGCAACCTCTAAAGGCGGCACCAGGCCGGTGAAGACCACCTTTTCCATCAGGCCGAACCGCCTCGCCAATTGTCTGATTTCGGCTCCCTGCGGCCCATCGCCAACCAACAAAAGCCGGGCCTGGGGGCATCCAGGCAACAGCGCCTGGAACGCCTTCAACAAATCCTCATGCCCTTTCAGCGGGGCGAGTCGCGCGATTTTGCCGATGACAAACTGATCCGCGCCGAAACCCAGTGACCGGCGCAGTTCCAGGTCATTGGTGGCGTTGACGAACGGGTCAATCCTGAATCCACTGAAGACGCGCGTGTACATTTCCGGTCGCCCAATCCCCGCCGCCAAGTACCGGCGCGTCATGGCCTGGGCGGAGCAGACGAAATGCGTCGTGGCCCGGGCGGCATAGCGTTCCGCGGCTGTGAAAAGCCAGTTGGCCAATCGGCCCTGAAACGGTCCGAAGGACGGTCCATGGATATGATGAATGATGACAGGAACGCCGGCGTCGCGAGCGGCCAACCGGCCGAGGACGCCGGCTTTGCCACTGTGGGTGTGCACCACCTGAGGGCGCTGGCTGCGAAGCAATTTCCTTAAGGCGAATAAGGCGCAGGCGTCCTGGACCGGATGCACCGGGCGCACGAGCGAAGGCACGAGCGTGAGAATCTGCGGAAAAGGTGCAAAGGCCGGTTCCAGGGAACCTTCCGGCCCACGAGTGGGCCCGGAAATGAGCAGCGGTTCAACCCCGGGCTTTTCCCGCAAGCCCAGGACGGTGGCGACGGTGTTTTCCTGGGCGCCCCCGATCACCAGGCGGGTGATGATATGAGTGACCCGCATCGCGAGGCTCAATGCGCCCCGGCTTTGAGCTCCTCCAGTTGCGCGCGCACCAGTTTGGGTTCCTCCACGTTGCTGGGAGGAGAATGTGTCAGGTACAACTCGAAATACCGAATGGCCGCATTAGTGTCCCCTTCCAGAAGCGC
>Ga0163163_10005393_pt1 | contig 11053 bp, 8 predicted proteins | sample S65metaG_FD_119766 | JGI IMG/M metagenome (GOLD analysis project Ga0163163, IMG submission 119766) | Switchgrass rhizosphere microbial communities from Kellogg Biological Station, Michigan, USA - S6-5 metaG | ecosystem: Host-associated > Plants > Roots > Rhizosphere > Soil | place: USA: Michigan... | reverse complement strand
CTCATGCTCAACCCGACCCTGTCCGACCTCATCGGCGGGATCCAGAGCGTGACCCTCGGCGACGAGGAGGCGCGCCGCCGGCGGACCCAGAAGAGCGTCCTCGAGCGCAAGGCGCCGCCGACGTTCGACGTGATCATCGAGATCCAGGACCGCGAGAAGGTCCTCGTCCATGCCGACGTCGCCGACACGGTCGACGCGATGCTCCGTGGCGACGCCGTCTCGCCCGAGCTGCGATGGCGTGACGAGGCCGGGGTTCACCGCTCGCAGTCGCGACCGCGACCCTCGCCCCGCGAGCAGCTCGCCCCGGATCGCTTCTCCGGGCTCGTGGGCTCGGGTGGCTCGTGGCGAACCGAGCCAGGCTGGCGCGGCGACGGTGGCTACCGCTCCGGTGGCGGCTACGGCGGACCGGGCCTCTTCCCCGGCGCGGAGCGCGGCGGCGGCCGGCCGGGGTTCCGGACGGGCATATCGGGTTCGTGGCGGCCGGGCCGGGGCTCCAGCGGGCCGGCGGCATCGGCCGGACCGGCGCGCAGCTCGGCGGCAGTCGAGGCCCCATTCGTCGCCGGTGAGATCGCGGACCGCGGCCCGGTCGAGCGGGGGACGACTGCCGCGCCGGAGCCACGCGCCCGAGATGCGCGCGAGCTGTCACGCCAGCGCGAGTGGCGCGAGTCCGCTGTGAAGGCGATCGGGGCGCTGAAGGTCGACGAGGGCACCGCGCCCGTGAATGCCGATGCGCTGGACGCCATGCCGGTCAACGGCGAGGCGTTCGACGCCGACGATGAGGCCTTGATGGATCGGGCGATCGACGGTGAGGTCGACCCCGACGGACCGGCGATCCGGCTCTCCGGCGCCGGCTCACTGCCGACGCTCCGGGTCCTCCCGCAGGGGATCAGCCGCAAGCGCCTCGAGCAGGCGGTCCGCGAGCTCCAGCTGCCGGTCATCGTCGCCCGCGACGTCGACGAGGCCGACGTGGTGATGACGCTCCGGAACGAGTATCGCCAGAAGACCCCGATGGTCCGCGAGGCTGAGGAGCGGGCCCTCCCGATCTACGTCCTGAAGACGAACACGATCGGCCAGATGGAGGCCTCGCTCACATCGATCTTCGCGCTCGAGGTCGACCCCCGCGACGCCGCCATGCGCGAGACCGAAGAGGCGATCGGGCTCGTCATGGAACGCTCAGAGGCCGTCGAGCTGTCGCCCCAGAACGCCTACATCCGACGGCTGCAGCACCAGATGGCCGAGCGGGCCAACCTCGTGTCTCGCTCGCGTGGCCGCGAGCCCTATCGCCGCGTTCGCCTCTACCCGGACGCCGCGAAGAGCGCCTGGCGCTAGCGGCACCCGGCCCGGGGCCGGACGGGGCGGCGGCTCAGCCCAGCTGGGTCCGGTCGAGGAAGATCTGCTCGCCGGTGAAGCGCTCGGTCGCCGGATCCCACGGGAAGAGGATCGCGAGCTCGAGCCGCACCCGACGGCCGCTCGGCTCGAGGCCCGCGAACGGTCCGAGATGCGTCGCCGCGAGGACCACTGACTCGAAGACGCCCTGCGGCCCGATGACGATGTCGGCGAGGTCGAAGCGGTTATCGGGGAACGCCGCGAACAGCTCCTCGTAGAACCGCCGCGCACCTGCCAGGCCCTCCCAGCTCAGACCCGTCCCGACGAACTCGTAGACGCAGTCGGGCGCGAGCGTGGCGATGAGCCCGTCGATGTCGCGGCGGTCCTCGGCGATCGAGTGGCGCTGCCACAGCCGCCGGATCCGGCGGTGCGTCGCGGGATCGGCGGGCCAGCCGAGGCGCGTCCGGATGGTTCCTCGGTCGCTGGTCATCGCACGCGGTCGAGGACCGCCTCGACCTCACGGTTCCGGGCGGCCACCCGGCGCTCGACCTCGACGATGATCGCGACGAGCATCACGGCGCCGAAGGCGACGAAGACGGTCAGGATGACGTCGACGTTGAACGCGGTCTGGAGGAGCGCCTTCAGCGAGGCCGCGAAGTCGGCGAGCGAGCCCGCCTGGTCGGCCGCATCCGATAGCCGAGCGTCGAGGTATAGCCCGGCGACCCGGCCGAGGATCCAGCTGCCGCCGAAGCCGGCCCAGGCGAGGCCGACCGTGAACACGCCACCGCGGCGGGCATCGAGCCGGTACAGGAGGTCGACAAGAATCTGCGGGACCTTGCGCAGGTTCAGGACCGGGATGACGCCCCAGTAGAAGGCCCGCATCGGGCTGACGCTCGGCACGCCGCCGCCGAGCAGCGGCGCGTTCGACACGCTGATCGAGAGCCAGCCGGCGAAGACGAGGAGGGCCATGGCGCCGGCGCCCAGGGTCAGGAGGTCCAGCCAGTCGTGGCCGTGGGTCGCCGCGTCCCAGCCCGCGACGTCGAGCGGCAGGCCCGCCGCCACCGCGTCGAGGTAGCCGTTGAAGGTGGGGAGCGCCGCGCCCTCGAGGACCGTGCCGTAGATCACGAGCGCGGCCACCACGAGGACGAGGAACGCGGCGACGATCGCGAACTCGACGCTGCTGCGATAAGCGTGGACGACGCGCTCGGTGATCGCCCGGGCCTGCCGCAGCGACGCACCCTCGCCGGTCGCGGCTTCACGCGGCGCGCCGCACTTGTAGCAGGTGGTCGCGCGCTCGCGATTGATCGAGTGACACGTCGAGCAGACCCAGACGTCGAGCACGATGGCTCTCCCCCGTCAGTGCTCCGTGGCGCCGGTGAACGTCCAGGCGTCGATGCGGACGGCCGGGATGACCGCCCCGCCGAGGAAGCCCTTGATCGTCTTGCGCGTGCTCGAGACGGCGCTCACGCCGCTGAGCGCGTCGAGGTACGACTGCGTGTAGCGGAGATTCCGGACCGGCCCCACGATCTTCCCGTCCTCGACGAGGAACGTTCCGTCGCGGGTCATCCCCGTGATGATCGCGAGCTTCGGATGGACCGGGTTCGTGTAGTGGAAGCGGGTCACGAGCAACCCCCGGTCGAGGCCCGCGATCAGATCCTCGCGCGAGGTCGTGCCGGTGCTCATCACCGTGTTCAGAGGGAACGGCCCGTACGGGTTGGGCGCCGGGAGGCCGTGGCCCGTCGAGCGGCGGCCGTCGCGCGCGGCAGTCTGCGAGTCGTACACGACGCCGCGGCAGATCCCGTTCTCGACCATGACGACGCGCTCCTTCCCGACGCCCTCGTAGTCGAACGACATCGGCAGGCCGGCGGTGTCCGCGCCGTCGTCGACGATCGTCACGAGGTCCGAGCCGATCCGCTTGCCCGGCTCGACGAACGAGCGGCCCTCCTGGACCGCGAGGGCGGAGAAGCCGAGGTAGCCGAGCATGTCGGTGATGTCGACGACCGCGTACTCCTCGAGCACGACGGGATAGTCGCCGGGCGCCAGGCCGACCGCGTTGTCGCTCGCCCGGGCCTTCGCCGCGGCCTCGCGGCCGATCGCCGCGGCGTCGATCGTCGAGGCGTCCATCGCCACCATCTCGGCGTAGCCGTTGCCGCCGCCAGGCGACATCGAGACCGTGATCAGCTGGGCGCTGGAGCGCCGCTCGGCCGAGCGGATGCCAGCGGAGTTCGCGACAGCGATGGAATCCTCGCCCGTCGAGAAGGAGCCATAGGCGACGACCCCGGCGTCGTCGGCCGCGGCGATGACCGCGCGGACACCCTCGGCTCGGAGCTCCGGCGTCGCGTCCGCGGTCGGGGCGGCCCAGGTGGTCGCGGGGCGGACGGTCGAGCCGTCGGCCGGGCCGGGCAGGCCTGCCCAGTCCTCGAGCTCCTCGACGGTTTTCGCGATCGCCGCGGCCCGCTCGACGAGGTTCCGGAGCCCCTCATCGTCGGTCCGGCCCGACGACAGGACCGCGATCCGCCTGCCGTCGACGAAGCGCAGGTTCACCGAGCGGTTCGTCTCGGCGACGTTCTGGTGGATCTCGCTGTTCGCGAATCGGGTGAGATACGAGTCATCGCCGGTGACGAGCACCTCGGCCTCCGACGCGCCGGCCTGCAGCGCTCGGCCGAGGACGTCCTCGGCGAGGCGGAGCGAGTCCGCCGCCGGGTCGTCACGCGTCGTATCCATCGGCCGGCTCACCATTTGCCGACGCCCACCTGGACGTTGCGGAAGCGGGCGCCCGAGACCGCGTGTCCGACGTGGCCGGTCTGGCCCGGCTCGCCCTTGCCGCAGTTCGGGGTCCCGAGCATCACGAAGCTGCGCTCGTCGGCGACGGCGTCGCAAGAGCGCCAGAACTCGTAGGTGATGCCGGTGTAGGTCGGGTTCTTGAAGAGCCGGCCCTTCTTGCCGCCCTTGATCTCGTAGGCGACCTCGGTCGCGAACTGGAAGTTCAGGCGGCGGTCGTCGATCGACCAGCTCCGGTTGCTCGCGAGATAGAGGCCGTCGTCGGTGTCGGCGACGATCTCGGCGAGGCTCTTGCCCGGCACCGGCAGGAGGTTCACGTTCGTCATCCGGATGAGCGGGATCCGGTTCCAGCCGTCGGCCCGCATCGCGCCGCCGGACTGACGACCGATGCGCGGCGCCGTCTCGCGGCTGGAGAGGTAGCCGACGAAGATGCCTTCCTTCACGAGGGGCACGGCCTGGGCGGCGACGCCCTCGTCGTCCCAGCCGAACGTGCCCATCCCGTTCGCGGCGGTCGCGTCGGCGACGATCGTGATCTGGTCGGAGCCGTAGCGGAACCCCTCGTCGAGCTTGTCGGTCGTCAGGAAGCTCGTGCCGGCATACGACGCCTCGGTCCCGAAGACGCGGTCGAGCTCGCTCGGGTGGCCGCAGCTCTCGTGGACCTGGAGGTAGAGCTGCGATGGGTCGAGGATGATCGTCCTCCGGCCGGGCTCGCACTGCGGGGCGGAGAGGAGAGCGACCGCCTCCTCCGCGTACGCCTCGGCATGGCCCTTGAGGTCGAGCTTCCGGATGAACTCGTAGCCCGCGGCGCTGAAACCGCCGCCGGCATCCGGGAACGACCGGCGCTGGTGCTCATCGCCCTCGATGGCGTTCGCCTCGACGCCGGCGCCGATGTGGGTGATCGTCTGCTCGGTGAAGCTGCCGTCGGTCGCGGCGAACGTCTTCCACTCGCGCTGGGCGGCGTACATCGACTCGGTGAACGCGATGCCCTTGACCTCGGCCGCGAGGCGGTCGGCGGTCACGAGGTCGTCGATCTTCGTCTCGAGGGGGACCGTGAAGGGGTCCTCGGTGAGCGGCGTCTCGTAGGTCCCGTGGGCGGCCGGGCGGCCGTCGAGGATGACCCGGTTCCGGAGCGCGGTCGCCGATGCCTTCGCGATGCGGACCGCCAGCCCGGCGACGCGGTCGGCCTCGGCCAGCTCAAGGTGGTTCGACGAGGCGAAGCCCCAGGCGCCGTCGACGAGGACGCGGATCCCGAAGCCCTCGGTCTCGCCGATCGCGACGCCCTCGACCCGGCCGGTCTTCACGGCGATCGACTCCTCGAGCCGGCGGACGATGCGGACGTCGGCGTACTCGGCACCCAGGCCGTTGGCGGTGTCGAGCGCGCGGTCGGTCAGGTCTCGCATACGGGGCAGCGGAGCCTAGCAGAGGTCCGGGCTAGACTCGCGCTCGTGCAGCCCGGCCGGATGCCGCCCGTCCCGCCGCGGAACGGTCGGTTCGTCACGCTCGAAGGTCCCGAAGGGGCCGGCAAGACGGTGATTGCGCGCCGGCTTGTGCCGGCGCTCGAGGAGCGAGGCGCCTCGGTCCTGCTCACGCGCGAGCCCGGCGGCACCCGGCTCGGCGAACGGCTGCGCGAAGTCCTCCTCGCCAATGACGGCAGCCCGATCTCCCCGCGTGCCGATGCGCTGCTCTTCAACGCCGCCCGGGCCCAGCTCGTGGCCGAGGTCATCGGGCCGGCCCTCGACGCCGGCCAGGTCGTGATCTGCGCCCGGTTCGCGGACTCGACGCTCGCCTACCAGGGCTATGGCGCGGGCGTCGGGCTCGAGGACCTGCGGGCGCTCGCCGACGTTGCGACCGGCGGGCTCGTGCCGGATCTCACCGTGCTGCTCGACGTCGAGCCACAGGTCGGGCTGCGGCGCAAAGCCGAGGCCGATCGGACCCGCTTCGAAGCCACGTTCGATCTCGCCTTCCACCGCCGAGTCCGGGCCGGGTTCCTCGAGCTCGCGACCGCCGAGCCGGAGCGGTTCGTCATCATCGACTCGGCCCGGCCGATCGAAGCCGTCTTCGAGGACGTGCTCGCCGCGGTGCTCGCGATCCCCTGATCGGGCCCCGCTGGGTCAGAGGACCGTCGTCAGCGCCTGGCTGGTCAGCACGACCCCGAGCACGACGACGAGGGCCGCCGTCGCGAGCTGGAGCCCGCCGGCGAGGCGCCCGATGGACCATCGCCGCGGCAGCCGTTCGACGAGCCGTGACGCCCTGACGAGGGCCAGACCGACACCGCCGAGGACGAGCGCCATGCCAATGCCGAATGCGAGGACGAGCACGACGCCGTAGGCGACATGACCCGCGGCGATCGAGCCGAGCAGGAGGATGAGCGCGGACGCCGACGGGACCAGCCCGCCCGAGAGCCCGAGCGCGAACAGGCTCCGCCAGGTGAGGCTCGTGCCCGCCGCCGGGGCGTGGCTATGGGCCCGCCCGCCGTGGCTGTGCAGGTGCGGCTTCGGCGGACCCGCGTCGTGGCCGGGGTCGGCAACGTGATCGTGCTCGGCCACATGATCGTGCGCGGAGCCCCGGGCATGGGCGGTGGCGTGGTTGCTCCCGGCCGCGAACTCGGCCAGCACGACACGCAGGCGCGAGACGAGCAGCCGTCCGCCGATCGCGATCACGAGCGCGCCGGATGCGACCTGGAGGATCGGGTACAGGCGATCCGGCGGAAGCACGTCCGCCGCGAGCAGGGTCACGCCCGCGAGCGCGAGCACGCCGAGGGTGTGGGACACGGTCACGGTGAGCCCGAGGCCGATCGCGTGGCGGGCCGTGCCGCGGGTCCCGACGAGATATGCGGCCATGATCGTCTTGCCGTGGCCCGGTGAGAGCGCGTGGGCGGCACCCAGGACGAGGGCGACGAGGAGGGACGCGAGCAGCACGCCCGGCTCCAGCCCGCCCGCGTCGATGATCGCCGCGAGCTCCGGCGCGACGCCGCCGGGGACGGCCCCGACGCCCGACCCGGTCGAGGCCGCCGCTCCGCCCGCCAGCGGCGACGCGTCCGGGGCCATCCAGGCGGGCATCGGCTCGCCGCCGGCAACCGCGGTCACCGAGACCGAGCGCTCGTCGAGCGGCTGGGCCAGGAGGTCGGCCGGATAGACCGTGAGGCGCTTCGAGACGCCCAGCGGATCCGCTGAGGCGGGCGCGCCCGCGAGGCCGACCCCATCGCCCTGGAGGACGATCTCGCGCCAGCCGATCCGCTCGGCAAAGGAGCGATCCTCAAAGGTCACCGTGGTACCGGCCACGGCCGACGCCGTGCCGGCCGTGTACTCGCAAACGAGACGCATCGTCGACAGGCCGGCCGCACCGGGCGGGAACGAGACGCCGGCGGCGACCACATCGAGGCGGACCGGCTGGCCGCCGACGGCGAGCCAGAGGTCGCCTGACAGCGCCTGGCACGCCATCTGCCGCTCGGCCTCGATCTCGGCCGGGCTCACCGCGCCGTCGCCATTCGAGTCGAGGCGCTGGCGCTCCTGGAACGTCGGAATCTCCGCCCGGTCGATGACGACGTCGAGCGCGATCCGGTCCGTCCCGATCCGGATCCCGGCGAAGTGGTTGATCGTGAAGTTCCCGAGCGGGTGGGCGAAAGCGGCCGCCGGACCGATCGACAGGGCGGCAAGCGCGAGGAGGAGCGCGCGGCCGACTCGCCGGGACCGGAGTCGCCTTCCGCCCACCCGCGGGGAGCCGGGCGAAGGCACGAGGAGGGAGTCCACGCCCACTGGTTCGTCGGGCCAGCCCAGGCGGATCAACGCGAGCTCGCCCGGGCCCCCGACTGATCCGCCACCCGCGGCGCTGCGCATGGCATGTCGACACCGGCCGACTTCGCGATTAGGTCGGGTCGCTGGACCAGCGCCGTCCTGGACGGCCAATCGAAAGGAAGCGCCCAAGCACCATGCGCCTGAAGAATCTGGCCGCAGCCGGCACGGCTCTGGTCGTGCTGACGATCGGGGCGGCTCCGTTCCTCACCTCGGCAGCGGATCACCTCGACTCGCCGATCGTGAAGACCAAGCACGCCCTCGACATCACCGACATCTACGCCTTCGACGGGGCGAACTCGAAGAACACGGTCCTCGTCGTCGATGTCGCCCCGCTCGCGGGCGTGACATCCCCGACCTCCTTCTCGACCTCGGGCTCGTATCGACTGAACCTCGATACGAACGGCAACTTCGTCGCGGACGACGTCTACACGGCGACGTTCTCGGCGGGCACCCGGGATCACAAGCAGATGGTCACGCTCAAGCTCAACGGCGACACGATCGCGACCGGCTCGACCGGCAACACGATCCAGGTGGCCGGGGGCGGCAAGCTGTGGGCCGGCAAGCGCGACGACCCGTTCTTCTTCGACCTCGCGGGCTACAACCAGCTGAAGGACAGCGGCTACACGGACCCGTCCGGGCTGACCGACGCCGGTGTCGACTTCTTCGCCGGGACGAACATTCTCTCGATCGTCCTGGAGCTCCCGGATGCCGCCATCGGCAGCTCCGCGAACTTCTGGGCGACCACCTACGACGGGGGCACGCTCATCGACCGGATGGGCAAGCCGGCCCTCAACACGGTGTTCATCGACCCGTTCAAGGCGAACGCGAACACGAAGGACGATTACAACCAGACCGCGCCGTCGGGTGACGTCGCAGCCTGGCACGACCAGTTCGTGGCCGTCCTCGAGTTCTTCGGGAACGACGCGCCGACCGCGGAAGCGATCACCGGCCTGCTGCTCCCGGACGTCCTCCACATCGACACGGCCAATCTCGGCAAGTCGACGGGGACGAGCTTCACCGGCGACAAGGCCGGGCACATCCTCAACGGCCGAACGCTGGCCGAGGACGTGATCGATCTCGAGCTCTTCGTCGTCACGGGTGGCCTCGATGGCCACGCGATCCTCTCGTCGGACAACGTCAACGCCAATGACGAGGCGTTCTCCGGCGTCTTCCCGTACCTCAGCGCCCCGCACTGAGACGGCACTCGACCGGGGCCGCGCCGCGCGGCCCCGGTCGAACCACCAAGGAACCCTGAGATGACAACCCTCCGGCGCGCCGCTCCCAGGCCGATCCTCATCGTCGTTGCCGCCGTCGCGGTGGCCGCCGCGTCATACGGCTGGGCGGCCCTGCACGCCGACCGACCACAGCCCGGGATCGTCGCCGCCGGGTCCGACATGACCGACCCAGCAGCCGTCGCCGGGCTCGACGGCCGGCTGTCGCTCAACGACCAGATCTCGTTCTGGGCCGAGCGGGTCAAGCGGACCCCGGGTGACTTCTTGTCCCTCACCCAGCTCGCGCTGACCGAGGCCTCGAAGGCGAAGCTCACCGCCGACCTCGGCCTGTACGAGCTGGCCCAACGGCAGATCGGCCAGGCCCTCACGATCGATCCCCGCTACGGCGCCGGTCTGCGCACCCAGGCCCAGCTCCGGTTCGCGCTGCACGACTTCGCGGGAGCGATCGTCGCGGCCGATGCCGCGCTCGCCCGCGATCCTCGCGATGACGGGGCCCGCGGGATCCTCGGCGACGCCCAGCTCGAGCTCGGCCGGATCGGCGACGCGACCGCCACCTACGCGGGCTTCGCGCCTGCCTCGCAGGGACCCGCGGTCGACGCCCGGCTCGCCCACCTGGCGCTCGTCACGGGCCGCGTCGACGAGGCCGTCCGGCTCGCCACGCAGGCCTACCAGCAAGCCCTGACCGATCCCGAGAACGACCTGGTCTTCTACGCCTACCAGCTCGGCGAGACGGCCCGCCAGGCCGGCAATGGGGCGCTCGCCCGGAGCAGCTTCGACGCAGCGCTCGGCGCCCGTCCGACCGATCTCGGCTCGCTCGTCGGCCTGGCCAAGGTCGATGCGGCCGACGGTCACCCGGAAGCGGCCATCGCCGGCCTGCGCGCGGCGGCCGCGATCGCTCCCCAGCCCGAGACCCTTGCCCTGCTCGGCGACCTGCTGCAGCTCGGCGGCGACGCGGCGGAGGCGACCGCCCAGTTCCAGACCGTGCGCGCGATCGAGGCGCTCGGCAGCACCGCCGGGACCGTCTACGACCGCCAGCTGGTCCTGTTCGAGCTCGACCACGGCGGCGCGACCGACGGCCTGCTCACCCACGCCCAGGCGGCGCTCGCGGCTCGCCCGGACGCGACCGGGCACGACGTCGTGGCGTGGGCCCTCTATCGGCTCGGGCGGTTCGACGCCGCCCTGGCGGAGAGCCGGCTCGCACGTTCGAGCGGGTCGCGTGACGCCCGGATCCTCGCCCATGCCGGGGCGATCGAGTTCGCGTTCGGTGACCTTCAGGAGGGCCTTCGTGACGCGCACGCTGCGCTGGACCTCGGGCCGGCGCTCGACCCGCTCACGAGGAGCGAGATCTCGACGCTCCTCGCCGGCCGCTGAACGCGGCGTCGGTACACTCGGGAACGTGGCTGATGCACCGCCCGGCGACCTCGATCGGGACGCCCTCGAGCGCATGGCCGGCGGCGACCTCGATGCGCTGGACGGGCTGTACGAGCGGTACCGAACGATGGCCTACTCGATCGCGCTTCGGATCACGGGCGAGCCGGCCGCGGCGGAGGACGTCGTGCAGGAGGCCTTCCTGGGCGCCTGGCGGAATGCCGCCCGCTATGTCGAGGGTCGTGGCAGCGTGAAGACGTGGCTGCTCTCGATCGTCCACCACCGCGCGATCGACTCGATCCGGCGGCGCAGGCCCACGACCGAATTCCCCGAGCCCGACGCGCCCGGAGGTGTCCCGGCGCCGCTCACGCTGCCCGACGTCTGGGGCGACGTGGCCGTCGAGCTGGATCGGGCGGCGATCGCCGAGGCGCTTGTCGCGATCTCGACCGTGCAGCGGGAGGCCATCGAGCTGGCCTATTTCGGGGGCCTGACCCAGGTCGAGATCTCCGACCGGCTCGGCGTTCCGCTCGGGACCGTCAAGAGCCGGATGCG
>Ga0163163_10005391_pt1 | contig 11053 bp, 15 predicted proteins | sample S65metaG_FD_119766 | JGI IMG/M metagenome (GOLD analysis project Ga0163163, IMG submission 119766) | Switchgrass rhizosphere microbial communities from Kellogg Biological Station, Michigan, USA - S6-5 metaG | ecosystem: Host-associated > Plants > Roots > Rhizosphere > Soil | place: USA... | reverse complement strand
GCAGACGTATGCCGCACATGTTCATAACACGCTCCACGCGGTGTTGTCAGTAGATCTGGTACGGGATATCGGTGCACTCATTTTGGACAATGACCCGCGGTCTGCGAGTCTAGCGCGAGCGGTGGCAGCACTTCGAGTCGAGGACACGATGCGAGAGCTGCGCCACGCATACGCCGTTCCCCCAATTGAGGCCGCGGACGCCGCCGTCGTGCAGGCCGCGCGCGAACTTGAGTCGAACGAGCTTCAGCAACACCTCGACAAACATTTGCCAACTGAATTAGACGCCATACAGAAAGAGGTGCTGTCGGCCCCTTTGGCCGACAAGATCCGAACCGTCCGTAACAAGGTCGTGGCGCACTACGATGTCGTCCATGACGGCGCAAATTGGAAGATGTGGGAAATCACGGGTGTAGGGCTAACCTACGGTCAGTTGGATGAATATATCGACCGGTGTACGGAGGCTGTCGATCATCTCTGCGGCTACGTGCTCCGGGCAGCGTTTGCCTTTGAGGACTTGCCGAGGGTAAGCGAACGGTACGCGCTAGAGTATATTGAAGCGTTGATCATCGGGTTGAATCGCCAGAAGGAGTTGGACGCCGAGCGGCGCGCTGAGAACCTGCGTCGAATGCAGGAGCTGCTGGAAGGTGGTGGGCCGCAAGCTGCGACATCTGGCAGGGATCCAAGCTCGGCATGACTTGCATGGTTCCCAGATTGACTGCGGGATCTCGACGCGCCGGATCAACTATGTTCGATTTTGGTGGCGATGGGCTGGCGCTCGGGCCACCCACGAGTCGGCGCGACGCGCAGGTCGAAACGCGTGTCAGATGTTAGTCATCGTGTGTGGCGTTGACGAGCGAGAAGGCGTGCGCGAATACCCACTGGGTTGAAGCGCGTCTCGATCGCGCATTGCAGTCGCGCCGCCTCGATCTGACGTTGGGAGAGGTAGGCATCGATCTCCGCGGCATGGGTCAAATAGTGCGCGATGATGAGGTATACGTCCGGCAGTGCCACGCTTGGAAACTTCCGCACAATGTCCTCGGGCGTCGCGCCGGCTTGGAAAGCGACAATGATGACGTCCAGAAGCACGCGGGTGCCGCGCACGCGGATCGCTCCGTACTCATCGGTCGAGAGCGGAATTTCGACAGTGGCGAGAAGTCCAGACATATGGGCAAAGGCTAGCCGCGTTGGGCATCAAAGCCAAATGAACTCGGCCCGATATCTGGCCAACTGGGGTACCTTTTTCAGCGAACTAAAAGAGCTTGATGTGAGTGGCCTGGCGGATCCCACTCAAGGAGCAGTCCTCAAAGGATGTTCCACATTTACGGCCAAAATGTTCCGTATTTCTGTCGCTGAACTAGGTCGTCAGTCCAAGCAGTAGCTGCGCTGCAAGGTGCGCATAATGTATATTATGTCAAATAAGATAGGATGCAACCTGCCATTTGGCTCCTGTTTGATGTCACCCGACCAATCATTGGTGTCACCCAGAGCCCTTGTGAACTCAATGGCTTGCGAGCTGGTGACACCATTCCGCGCTGCGGTTGTGGCGGCGCGATCGCCCGACTGATCATTGTTGTCACCGAGGCTCTCGGCGTGGTTCTCGAGGAAAGTGACAGTAATGACTGACAGTTGCCGAGGATGCGCACTGAGTGTCCGCCGGGGCTGCTTACAGCAGGGCTTGCTTCGCTGAAATGGTACCCCCGTTGTCTAGAGACGATCGCGGCCGAGTTCATTTGGCTTTGATGCCCAAGGCGATTAGCCTGCCGATATGTCCAGATTACCCGCCACTGTCGACATTCCGCTATCGGGACTACGACAACTCGCTGAATGCGGGTTCCGTCTACTTTTTCTTCTTACCCGGCCCGAGCTTGTTGTCAAGCCAATCCTCACGGACGCGACGGCGGACTTGTTCGAGATCCTCTCGCGGTTGTTGCTGCCGCATTTTTAGCCACGCTTCGCGCCCGGCTCTGCGAAGCTCCTCCGGATCACGTGATGAGTTGGCTGCGCTATTTTGACCATTGGAGTCAGTCAAAACGATGGGGCTGTCGCCTTCTCCAAAACGCCGCTTTGGCAGCGGCGGCGCTGGATAGCGACCCATCTTCGAGTTCCAGTACGCCCAGGAGCGAGGATCGATGATGCCGGGAGGTGCTCGGTCAAGCGCCTCGCGAAAATCATCATCTGAAATATACTGGCGAATGACCCTCATATCCTCATGCCTGGCGTAGGTCATCGCGTAGGCCATGAATCGGATCGGATCCGCAAGCGCCCTCTCAGGCGGCTCGAACCAGATGATCCGTGGCGCAACTAACAATGTCTGCGGCGTAGCAGGAATGGGTTTCATAACTCGTGCCCGTGGTCCTGATCGATCTTCCGAGCTGGATTGTCAAGGCTGGGCAAGCGGTCAAGGTCGACATTGCGTGCCGCAGTGACGAGACGTAACTTCATGTCATCTGGAAGTTGACGAAGATCTCCGTCATCGAAGAACGAAAGCGCCTTCAAGGTGATCTGTGGGTTGAAGGTCGGGCCGTAGAGCTTTTGGGCCGCAGACAAGGCGAGTGGCAAATCAACTTTACCCTTGGTGATCAGGGCATCGATATCGATGTAGTCCTTGGCCTCAGCTCGCATCTGAACAACGGACGCCTTAGTGCCGGCGAGATCCAATAGGGAGGCAACGGCCAACCCGTTGTCCTTTGCCACGGGCGGCGGGGAAAGTCGGGGCAGGTTCGGTAACCCGAAGAAAGAGACCTTCACTGGTCCACCGCGATCTACGATCGCACTCAGTGTATTTTTCTCCCGCTGAATAATGTTGGCACCCTTCAGAAAGGGGACTTCCTGCTCGATCTTGGAGATATCGAGCGCGCGGTTGCCGAAGAAATCGAAATCAACGGAATGCCGGTGGCCTAGGTGTAGCGCCAGGGCCGTTCCGCCGTACAGGACGAATTCCCGCGGCGTTTCGGACAGCTCGTTCCAGAGCTTCCGCTGAGCTGGCGGCAGGATTTCGAGGCGAGGAGCGAAAGGCTTCATGCGCGACGCTGAACCAAAAATAGAACCCGTCCATGAAAAGTCCAGTGTAAGTCGGAGCGCGACCCTTCGCGGGGCTCAGCGCAAACGGATGTTCTTAATTTTCAGGTAGTTCCAATTCAAAGTCACCTCCCAGCCAGTTTATCCTTAAAGTTCAATAGTTTAGATATAGCTTTACGTGCCGCCGGCCTCTTCCGCGAGGTCTTGTTAGCGATCGAAGCATGAACATCAGCCCGCACCGGCCAGAGGGATCAAGGTTTTTTGACCCCTCTACTCCGCCATCGGACCCTCGACGAGGGGTAAGCAGACTATCAATTGCTGTCACTTTCCACTTTGGAGGGCGCCAAAGTGGCATTTGCCCACCTGAGCGCGGCCTCCAGACTAAAAATTATTGTCACTCACTTCTCTATTACATTCAGTCGGTTGCCCTGCATTCCGTGTCAGTGACATCAATGATTAGTCCTCACAGCATTTTCTGTGGCCTGTGTCGAAACGGTTCTTCCGTGTCACCAGGCTGATCAACGTGGCACCAGCTTCTTTTAGAAGAATCAATAATTTGTGTGCTGGTGACACGATCCTCTGAGCCGGGCGTCATGCCCCAGTTTCTGCAGACTGATCACTGTGGCATCGGTCTGAGAGACCGCTTCTGATCGCCAGAGTGTCACCAATGATCAGTCTACAGGCCTCGTCCTCGTGCGCTTTTGCGCAAAGTGCCATGAATCGCCGCGCGCTATCGCCATGTGCATGGACGTCTGCGGAATAATGTCATCAATAGCCAGCTATCCGCTCGTCGCCCACTTCCCTTGTTTCTCCCACTTTGCTCCTTCCGCCTGTGCGCCCGATGTGCTGCCTTAATCGGCTGTAGCTCACGTTGGTACTCGGTTTCGATTCCCTTCAACTGACGCCAGCCAAGCCTGACGACATCAGCCGAGTATGGCCTCGATCCAGAAGTATTCGGAGCCGGCGCTGCGGACTTGATTAACCTCAAATCCCACCGAGCGCAGCAAATCAATGAACTCCGCCTCGCTTCGCTCGTGCGCCCCAAACACGACCAGCATGTTGAGGTCCGACCGCCGTATGTCTCGAGTATCGCGGCGAGCAATTCCCCGTAACCGCCACCGATGTCCGCGACGCGCTTGCGTCCGAAGTCATAGGTCCGTGCCGCCGCTGCGGAAATCAGCCTGGTGAGCTCGACCATCGCCTGATTGAAGATACGCGCGGTCTGCGGATCGTTCTCCAGGTGCTCGAAGCCGGACTTTCCCGTGCGGCGCTCGCGAGTGCCGACCCCCGTCTTCACGCTGTCGAGCAGGTCCGACCAGACCGAACCGGCGGATGCGCCCCAGTGAAGCGCCCACGAACGCACGGATTGCGGCGACTTCCTGCCCAGCAGGCGCCCCATAGGGGTAATCTCGAATCGGCCGTCATCGCCCTCCCGGCAGATGCCGAGAGAGCACAAGGCACGCAACAGTTGGCGCAAAGCACACGAGTTGCATTCGGTCGCGGCGGCCAGATCTTCCGCTGACCTCGGGCCGCTGTCGAGCAGATCTGCCAGTTCCAAACGGGCCGCGACGTAGGTGGCCTGTGTCATCCAGCTCGCGTTGATGATCTCGAGCAGCTGTTGCGGAAGCCGTGGCCCCTCCGCTGCGACATCCTTATCCGTCATTACCGTCTCCCGGCTCGTGGGTCACGTTGTTCGTGCCAAATCGCGCCGAGGCATCCCAGCCATCTCAATGCGTCGCTTCTAAATTCCCAACCACGCGCTTCCTCAATGCCGACAGATCAATCTGATGTACCGATCCCGCATCTGCAAGATCAAGGGCATGCGCAGCCGCCGCACCCATAGCGATGCACGGACCCATTACGCGCACCGACGAGAGAGCCACCGGATCAGCATCTATGCAGCGCCCCGCAGCCACCAGATTATCAGCCTCCGCTGATATGAGGCTGCGGAACGGCACGTAGTGCATATGCCCGTCCCCGAACTCCTCCCATTGCACGTGGGAAGCATGAGCGTGCAACTCAAACGGCCATGAACAGCGCGCAATCGCATCATCGAAATGCTGGCCGGTGCGGACCTCGGTTTCGGTGAGTTGGTGTGTGCCGGCGATTGTGCGCGTCTGACGAATGCCAGGTAGTCCATAGGCGCGCACGCGTGCCTGCGCAAATACACCAGGAAATTCGGCACGCAAGAAACGCACAAGACGATCTGCTTGCGCGCGGCCCTCAAGCACCATGCGCCCGGCTCCGACCGGGTCCATCGGAGTTTCGATGTGCGTCATGTTGACGAGAGTCTCATTCCACGTTGGTCCCGCGAAGATGAATCCGTCATGGCGCACTAAGCCATAGCTACTGCCCTTTTCCTGCAAGCGGCGGGCAAGCTCCGCGCGATCGAAATCCTTGAGGAGGCTCTCGTTGAAGCCCTCCAGCGTGAACACCAGCGAGCCGAAGATCTGCGCTGCAGCTGCTTCGCGCACGGCGAGCTCTGCGGTCAAGGCAAGAGCGGCATCTCCGGAAGCATCCACGAACCCACTCGCATGCAATTCCACATCGCCATATCGCGTCGCGAGTTCCAGCGCCTTGATGCAACATCCGTCACGGCGCACGCCGCGCAGCACTGCACCTAGCAGGACCACCAGGCCGGCTTTGCGCGCCTGCTCCTCGAACCAGCGTTGCAGCCCCGCGACCCGATACTGGACGATGATCGTGTTGCGCCGGCCAACCATGTCGAGAAGATCGCCACTCTCACGCATGTCGTGGAGCAGATCGTCCGCAATGCCGTGCGTCACCTGATAGGGCTTAGGCCCGTTCGAATAAAACCCGCAAAACGTGCCAAGCAAGGCACCAACCGCCTGCCCACCTAATTGCGGGGCGCCATCAATGATCGCCACACGCCGCCCGAGCTTGGCGGCCTCCAGCGCCGCGGACATACCCGCCGCACCTGACCCCAGCACCGCAGTATCCACTTCGACGGTAGTGAGCCGGCCCTCGCGCGGACGACGGAAAGTACGGGTGGATGTATCTATCGCCATCGCAAAAGGCTCCTTTCCAAATACCCGAGTCCTGTTCCGACCAACAATCCGAGAATCGACAGGATTACGACGCCGGCCAGCAGCTGATCGGTCTGCATCAGGTTGCCGGCCGACAGAATAAACGCACCAATACCGTATTGCGCCCCGATCATTTCGGCTGACACGAGCAGGATCAGCGCAATTGAGGCGGATATCCGCATGCCGGCGAGGATATTCGGCCAGGCACCGGGGAACACGATCTTCAGGACAATCGCACGCCAGGGCAGGTTGAAACTCTGCGCCATCCGGATGAGGGTACGCGCGACACCATCCACACCACTGTATGTTGCGATCACGGTCGGGAAGAACGCGCCCAGTGCAATCGTAACGACCTTCGAGGTTTCTCCAATTCCAAACCACAGGATGAACAGCGGCAACAGTGCGATCTTCGGAATCGGGAACAGGGCCGAGACGGCCGGTGCTCCGATCGCGCGTGCGAGGGACCAGACGCCCATCGAAAAACCAACTCCGAGGCCCACGACCGTACCCAGAACCCAGCCGGCAAGGAGCCGCCTAACGGATTGGGCGAGATGAATCCACAGGGTGCCGCGCTCCGCCAGATCGTAGAGTGCCGCGAGTACGCTGGAGGGTGATGGCAAGAAGATCGGACTGACCCAGCGCCAGCGGACTGCGATCTCCCATGCGATCAGGAGAACAGTGAACGCCATGAGCGCTGCGCCCCGCCGTTGTTGTGCGACGAATCCACCTCCGCGAAAAGGTAGTGGGTACTGCCCTGCTTCAGCGCCGTCAGCCACCGATGACCTCACGTTCAGCGGCCCGCGCCTCCCCTTTGAGCAAGGACCAGAGGTGTTCATACAACCCTGCGAGCGTAGTCTGCGCGGCCGTAGACGTGCGTTCGTTCTGTGGCACATGGATCTGAACGATCTCGCGCAACCGCCCCGGCCGGCGCGACAGAATTGCGACCCGGTCGGCAAGGCGCAACGCCTCCGAAAGATTGTGTGTGACATACACCGCCGTGAACCGCTGTTCTAACAGCAAGCGCAGGAAATCCTCCATCAGCAGCTCGCGTGTTTGCGCGTCCAGTGCCGACAGCGGCTCATCCATCAGCAAGACCGCCGGACGAACCGCGAGCGCGCGCGCAATGCCTACGCGTTGACGCATCCCGCCGGAGAGCTGTTTGGGGAACGCGCGACGGAACTCGGTCAGTCCGGTGCGGGCAAGCGCGTCGTCGACACGCGCGGTGCGCTCGGTCGCGGGTAAACGATGATGTTCCAGCGGCAGCGCTATGTTGGCCTCGACCGTACGCCACGGCAGTAGCGCGAAATCCTGGAACACATGAGTCAACGGGTTGAGAGTGTCTGGCGGCGGCTCGCCTCGAATCAACACACGGCCAGAGCTTGGCGCAAGGATACCGCCCATGATGCCGAGCAGCGTCGACTTTCCGCAGCCTGACGGGCCGATCAGCGCCAGAATCTCGCCTTCGCGAGCTTCGAGATCGATCTTCTCGAGTGCTACGACGTCGCCGTACCGATGGCCGACTCGCTCCACAATCAGCTGCAAATCGCGTCCCCTGCTCCGGCATGCGTGTCAGTGCGGCAAATTGTAGTGGCCCGCGACCCAGGACAGGTCGAGGATGGTCTTCGCGTCAACCGATGGGTCGACCTGGCCCTGGCGTTGCCAGAACGCCACCTGCTCGTAAATGTCCCCGACGTTCAACCGGCCTCCGGCATCTACGAAGGGCAGAGCCTCGGCGACGCGCTCAGGTGGCTGCTGCACCCATTTGGCAAGAATAGCGAGTAGCTCGTCGTAGCCGGGGCTCTTCATCAGCTTGCCCGCGGCGTCCTTGCTGTTGAAGGCTCGATTGTAATCGGCGGTCGCGCGCAAATAGGCCCGGATGAATTTCCCAACCACTGGGCGTCGCGTCTCGATCATGCGGGGGCTGGTGAAGAGCGCACCAAGCTGCCATGGGGTCTCGTCGCCCACCCAGCCTAACACGCGGCCGGCTTTGTCAGCCTCGAGCTGGCGCGCGACGTTTGCCGGCGCGAGGATGGCATCTACCTGCCCACCCTTGAAGGCCGCAGCCATGTTCGGCAGCGACTGCAAGGGCACGAGTGTCACACTCTTGATGTCGAATCGATATTTACGTGCGAGCAGACCAAGTGAATATTCGAGCGTCGAGCCCACCGTCGTAATCCCCACGCGCTTGCCCGGAAACTCCTGGAGGCTGTGAAAACCGCGCTCATAAGCGACATTGCTGACCATGTAACCCACCAGATGGAAGGCCGGCTCTTCGCGGCTCTGAGCGGCGATGATCTTGAGCGCACCTTTGCCAGCGAGGTTGAAGAAGCCGGCCGTGAGACCCGTCACGCCAAAGTCAACGTCGCCCGAAGTAACCGCAAGCGGCACTTGTTGAGCGGCGGTAAATGGCTTGATGTCGGTCTCCAGCCCTTCCGCTGCGAAATAGCCTTTATCGTGGGCGATGAAGATCGCGCCTGAGGAAGCCAGTCTCAGCACGCCGATAGAGATCTTCTGCGCCGACGCGGGCGTCGGCGCGGCGAAGCTGATGCTGAAAATCGCTATCCCGAGTGCGATCCAACGTCGGCTGTGTCCCATCCAATCCATGGTTGCATTCGTTCCGGCCGCAAAGCGGTTAATGCTAATCACGACGTGGGCAGATTCAACGCACCAGTTGGTTAGCAGTGTCACCGATCGGCATAAAAGAGCCGGGGATGATCGGCGTAATCGAGCCGTAGTAGACTTGATACTGGTGCCCGTTGAGCCAGCCCCAGCGATACGCGGTAACGAGGTACATGCTCACCGTTCAACCTCCCGAATGTAGGATAGATATTCATGGTTCGGACGCACGATCGAAAGTATGAAGGCCTCTTCAATATGCGACAAGAGTCCTGTTCAGAAAACGACCACCCCATCATAACTCATGACTTTATTCCATTACGCCACTGTTAGCGTGCGCACTCTCCGTGCCGATTCAGCACGCGAGATCAGCGTGAAGATGCTGACGCCAGGACTTCCTCTATGCGATATGTGGTGGTTATCGAAGACGCCGGGTCGAATCTTTCGGGCTATGTGCCGAGACAGCCCTTCGCGAGGCGATTGCATTTCACCTCGAGGCCTGTGCGAAGAAGGTGCACCGATCCCTCAGCCTTCAAGCCACGTCGATTACGTCGAGGTCGCGTGATAGCGGATGCCGGGAGACGTGAACGTCGACGGTGCGCGCCGTCGATTTCGCGTCGTAATCCCAGACTTCATCAGGAAGCTGATGGCGCGACACCGTCACGCGCCGATGTTGGACGAAATGGCGCGGCAGTTTGTATTCGAGCGGCAGCATCGACAAGATCTCCAGTTGCCGCCACACCTTCTCGCGCACCAGATCGATCCGCACGAGCCCCATTGCGGCGTATGGGTTCAATCGCCAGTCCGAAGATATCGATCTCCTGTCCGGCGTCATCAGGGCTGTATCAATCACTGCGGAAGCCGCGAGCGGGGGTGGTGAGGTTGAGAGTGACCGCCTGGGTGGTGGGGTTCAAGGAGAGGTCGAGTGCTTCAAGCGCGAAGGCGCCCATCAGGGGTTCGTCTCCAAAGACAAGTGCGTTGAGATCAGCGCAACGACCGGCGAAGTGAATACGGATCGGGCCGAGCCGCGGGAAGCTGCGTTGCGTACCGTCGGCGAGTAGGATGTTGAGGGTCGCGAATTCGGTAGTGTCAAAGCCGAGTTGCTTAGCGACTGCATCGGGGATCGTAAGGTGCAGGCACCCGGTGTCCACCAAGGCGCGGGCTTCAGTCCGAGCTCGGGTCAGTGGGTTTTCGAAAGTGACTTGTGCGTGGATGAGTCCCATTTGCGTTCCTTGCTGCTGGGTTGTTGTGACTGCAAGAGATCGTACGGGTGAGGGGCCGTTCATGGAGGGTCCTTTCGCGGTGTGTTTGTGTGGAAATGCATAGTTTGCATCGTGAGCTCTGTTCCGGGAAAGGTCACTTGAGCCGCTGATCTGTCAGGTGTGGAGTTTGATTATACGTATCTGCGCGCACGAGGGGATGGCCGTCGGATACGGACGCTGGAGGACCCGTCGTCGTTCACCGCGCGTGGTACGCCGGCGGCCTTAATGATGCTTTGCAGGGATTCGCCGAGCAGAAATTGCGCGAAAGTCCGGAAAATGACTCCGTCTCCCTCGGCGCCTGAAATCGCACCGGTGAACGCCGCACTAAAGCCAACGGTGGGGCGCTAAGAGCCGTCTGGCCTCCACCTTCGCTGCACCCGCGGCCGTCTGCCTCGAGCAGGGTCGGACGATCGCCGCATGATCGAGGCTACCGATGAGTTCTGCCCTCCTCGTCCGTCCTTACATTGAGGCGTTGAACAGGAGAGCGAACAATGGGGCGGCTTGCGGGAAAACGCGTGCTGGTGGTCGGCGGCACCCGGGGACTCGGGAAGACCATCGCGGAAAGGGCCCATCGGGAGGGTGCGGACGTACTGGTCCTGGGGCGGGATGTCGAGAGTGCGATCCGGCTCGTCGGAGCACTGTCCGGCATCAAGTCACTGCCGCGGACATGACGCAGGAAGCTTTCGAGCGCTTTTTCAAATATGCCGATCTCAAACGGTTCAAGAACGACACCCACGCGTTAGCGTACCTTCGGCAGATTGCTCGGCACCGCCTGTTAACCGACTACGCTCGAACGGCCTCCGAGCGATTCTCGGGCTTCGCGACTTTGGAGGCGTGCACGGCTGGTTACATCTCCGAAGGCACAACCCCGACTGTCGCGCTAATCTGCAGAGTTCAAGCGGAAAAGCTTGGGTGTCACCAACAACGGACCTGAGCCCCAAAGAGAGATCACCAGACGAGTGACTTGTGAGATCTAAGACTGTGATATGAAAGTCGCCAACTGGATAGTAATAGTGCTGTGGTGATAGATGCTCAAGCTTGCATCGGAAAATACCAGGGTGAGGTGATGCATAAACGGGAACTTCAGGACCGGTTCTCCGCGAAAGTCAG
>Ga0163163_10005390_pt1 | contig 11057 bp, 13 predicted proteins | sample S65metaG_FD_119766 | JGI IMG/M metagenome (GOLD analysis project Ga0163163, IMG submission 119766) | Switchgrass rhizosphere microbial communities from Kellogg Biological Station, Michigan, USA - S6-5 metaG | ecosystem: Host-associated > Plants > Roots > Rhizosphere > Soil | place: USA... | reverse complement strand
GCTGAGGAGTTCGGCGAGGCCGGCGTCACCCAGCGACAGTTCGCCGTGCTTGCGGCCGCCGACGAACGCGAAGGCTCCACCCAGGCCGATTTTGTGCGGACCACCGGGATCGATCGCTCGACGCTCGCGGACATGGTCCGGCGGATGATCGGAAAGGGCCTCCTGGAGCGTGAACGGTCCAACCTCGACGCCCGCGCGAACGCGGTGCGGTTGACCGTCGCCGGACGCGAAGTCCTGGCCGAGGCGCGGCCGAAGATGGCGGCGGCGGATGCGCGGCTCCTGAAGTTGATCTCCGGCGGCGGACGGCGCGCGACCTTCGTCAGCCTGCTGCGCGACCTGGCGCGTTCCGACGCCGAGCCCAAGTCGAAACCCAAGCTTCAGAAGGCGAAGGCGCCGAAGGCCCACAAGGCGGAAAAACCGCGAAAGCCCGGCAAGAAGGCGAAGAAGAAAGCCGCCTAGCTCAGGCTCCGGGCGTCTCTCGGCTGAGCCGGTCCGACGATGGTCGATGGCCGCAGGAAGGGCGAGCGCAGGCGGTCGTAGGTCGCCTCGCCAAGCCGGGCGGTGATGAGATCCAGCAAGGCTCCTCCATCGGCCTGCACCGGCGGCGGCTCGTCGAACATCGCCCGCCACAGGGCGGACGCTTCGTCGTAAATCTGCTGATCTCGCCGTCCCATGACCTGCAAACACCGCTGGACGCTCGGTGTTCCGGCTTAAGGAAGGTTAATTATTCTAACGCTTTAGGTGCGCGCGTGCTCGGGCTTCAGACGCGAATGTCGAGAAGCGAGCCCGGCCGCAACAGCTTGGCCGGCGCCGGAGCATCCGGTTGCGGTCGAATCTCGGCGCGCGCAACCGCTGCGAACGTAGGGGATGCGGCCGGCGTGGCCGCGGGCGGCGTCTGGACGCCTGCGGAGCGACCCATGGCGGCGTCGAAGAAAGCCCTTTGCGCCGCCTGACGCGCCGCGTCCGCGCCCTGCGGCGGGCTCGGCTGGACAGGGAAGGCGTTGGGTCGGATCGGCGTCACGGAGGCGGGCTCGGTTATGGTTAACGCCAAATCTGACGGTCTCGCCTCAACGTCCGGTTAACGCGCGGTCCATCAAGGCCTTGGCGTCTTCCTCGCTCAGCGGGCCCGTGTGCTTGGCGAGGATCTGGCCGTTCTGGCCGATGAGATAGGTCTCCGGCACGCCGGTGACGCCGAATTCGATGCCGGCCCGGCCGTCGCGGTCCATCAGCCGGGCGACGAAGGGATCGCCCAGCCGGGCGAGGAAGGCTCGCGTCGCATCTGGCGAGCCGCGCGGCGGGACGTCCTCATAGGCGATGCCGACGATGCGCGCCTTGCGCGCCTGCATCTGCATCAGCACGGGGTGCTCGATCGCGCAGGGGGCGCACCAGGAGGCGAAGAAGTTGACCAGCACCGGGCCCTGCCGGGTTTCATCGCGCAGCCGCGCCATCGTCCCGTCGTCGAGGCTCGGCAGGCTGACGTCGGGCATGGGTTTGCCGACCAGGGCTTGGGGCTCGACATGGGGGTTGCGATGCAGGGCGTAGCCGACGAACAGCAGCGCGAGCGCGGCCAGGACGATCAGCGGCAAGGCGGCGACCCAGCGGCTCATTTGGAGGCCAGGGCTTCGTAGCGCGCCTTCCAGCGCCGCGCGTGGGCCAGCGAGGCCCCGACCATCAAAGCCAGCACCGCGGCGCTGAGGCCATAGGCGGTCCAGACGTAGAAGGCGTACTTGCCGGTTTCGAAGTGCGGCATGGCGCTCACGCCCTCGCCGCGCGCAGCGCCGCGGCGTCGGCTCGCCGGCGCCAGACCTCGCCGCGGATGCGCACCAGCCAGAGCGAGCCGAAGGCCGACATATAGGCCAGCACCATCAGGATCGCCGGCCAGTAGAACACCGGCGCCAGCGCCGAGCCGCCGGCCCGGAACACCGAGGCGCCCTGGTGCAGGGTGTTCCACCAGGTGACGCTGTAGTGGATGATCGGCAGGTTCACCGCCCCGACCAGCGCCAGGATCGCCGCGGCGCGCGCCGCCTTGGTCTCGTCGTCCATCGAGGCTCTGAGCGCCATGTAGGCCACGTAGATCAGGAACAGGACCAACTCCGACGTCAGCCGGGCGTCCCACACCCACCAGGTCCCCCACTCGGGCCGGCCCCAAAGGGAGCCGGTGGCCAGGGTCAGCAGGGTGAACCCCGCTCCCAGCGGCGCGGCGGCCTGGGCCGCGGCGTCGGCCAGGAGCTGGCGCCAGACCAGCGCCAACAGGCTGGCCACGGCCAGGCAGGCGTAGACGAACTCGCTCATCCACGCCGAGGCGATGTGGATGAACAGGATCCGCACGGTCGGTCCCTGCTGGTAGTCCTCCGGCGCGCTCCAGCCCAGCCAGAGGCCGGCCAGGGCACAGACGATCGCGATCGCCCCGAACATCGGCGCGGCCCACCGCGAGAAGGCCATGAACCTCTCGGGGTTGGACAGGAACTTCGGCGCCGGGATCATGCGGCGGGATTAGACCGCGCACACGCCCCCGGCAAGCAGCTCACCGGGCTCAGGAGTGCGGCGGCGCCGGGGGCCTCGGCGCGACGGGCGGCATGGGCGGCATCGGGGGCATCCCATGCATGTTCACCATCATCTTCATCGGACCCATGGGCATCATCGGCCCCATCGGTCCGATCATCAGCATCGGCAGCTCGTCGAACACCTTCTTCTGCGAGGGCTCGAGCTGGTCGTAGAACCTGCGCGTCGCCTCGATGCGGGTGTGGGCCTGGGCGCTCTGCTCGGCCATGTGCTTTTCCATTTCGGCCAGTCGCTGCGGCGTCGTCTTGGCCGCGCCATGGTCCGACATCTCGACGAAGTGCTCGTGCTCGTGCGAGGGGGCGGTGGCCGCCAGATAGGCGGTGAGCGCGGCCTCCTGGTTCGGCTTCAGCTGCAGCATGGTGCGCAGGTGCTCCGCCGAATCCATCTTGGCGTGCTGCATCACCATGAAGTGCGCGTTGCCGTCGCCGTGGCGCATGACCATCGTCCGTTCATCGCCATCGCCATGGCGCATGACGGTGGTGTGCTCCTCGCCGTCGCCGCGGCGCACGATGATGGTCCGCTCCTGGCGCTCCACCCGGGCGTGGTCGTCCGGCGCCGGCGTGGCTTGCGCATAGGCGGCCGCAGTCCCGGCCGTCGATAGGGCGAACGCCGCCCCGGCGAGATAACCCATCCATGGCCGCGACATCGAGAACTCTCCTGGTCAATGATCCAAATCGGCGAGCTTCACCGTTAGCCCAGAAATTGGCGAAACGGCGCCATGTGAAGTGAAGCTTTGGTAATGTTGGCGCAGACTTAGCCGCCTCAGGATAGCGCATTTCGGCAGGCGGCCGCCATCGCCAGCGGCCCCAGCGCCACCGCGGCGGCCGCATAGCCGCAGAGCAGGGCGAACCCCGCCGTCCACGGCAGGCCGCTCGCGAACGCCGCCAGGGCTCCGCCTCCGAAGATCACCGGCGGGGTGAACAGCGGCAGGACGATCACCGCCGTCAGCAGCCCCCCTCGCCGCGCGCCGAGGCTCAGCGCCGCCCCGATGCCGCCGGTGAAGGCGAACGCGAGTCCACCCACAAGGGCGCAGACGAAGATCGGCGGCGCCAGGGTCAGCGGCGCGCCCAGGCCGATGGCGGCGATCGGGGCGGCGATCGCCAGCGGCGCGCCGGTTGCCAGCCACTGCCCCAGGCATTTGACCGCGCAGGTCAGCTCCAGCGGGACCGGCGACAGGGCCAGCTGATCCAGCGCGCCATCCTCGAAGTCGCGCTCGAACAGCCGGTCGAGCGACAGCAGCGAGGCCAAGGCCAGGGCCACCCAGGCTGCGCCGGGCGCGATGGCGGACAGCCGCGTCGGCTCCGGCCCGATGGCGAGCGGCAGCAGGGTCGCGACCCCGGCGTAGAAGCCGACGCTGACCAGCGGCCCGCCGCCCCGGCCCCAGGTGAGGGCGGTCTCTCGGGCGAGCAGCGCGCCGACCCGGCTCACGCCGCGATCTCCAGCCCACGCGCCGCGACCGGGAGCGGGTCGTGCACCGCGGCCAGGATCAGGCCGCCGCCCGCCAGGTGGGTCTGCATGATCGCGCCGAAGCGGGTCCGCCAGCCCGCGTCCAGCGGGCTCAGGGGTTCGTCCAGCAGCCAGAGCGGCCGTGGCGCGGCGAGCAACCTCGCCAGGGCCAGCCGCCGCCGTTGTCCGGCCGAAAGGCGCCGGACCTCCAGATCGAGGAGATTGACCAGTTCCAGGGCTTCGGCCGCGCCGAGCGCCGAGGCCTCGGTCCCGCCGCTCCAGATGCTCCAGAACGCGAGCTCCTCGCGCGCCGTCCGCGCGGGCTTCAGCCCGTCGTTGTGGCCCACCAGATGCAGCCCTCCGGCCCGCGCCTCGCTGACCTCGGCGCCGCCGAAGACAACCTCGCCGTCCTCCACCGGGGCCAGACCCGCCACGGCGCGCAGCAGACTGGTCTTTCCGGCTCCGTTGGCGCCGGTCAGCGCGCAGGCCTCGCCGGCGCGCAGCGTCAGGGACAGGCCCGAGAACAATCTTCGGCCGCCTCGGCGGACGCCCACCTCGCGGAGCTCCAGGCTCTGGATCATGCGACCGCCAAGCTCGGCCATGGCGGTGCATGGACGCGTAAGACTCTCGGGTCTATGAAGCGCGCGGCCGCCGTCCCCTTGGGGGACCCTCGCCGCGCTGGACCGGACGCTGTGTGTCCGCTCTTCAAAGCGCGCGATCCTCGGGGTGGACGTGATGCGGCCGGGAACAGAGAGAGGATCTCCCCAAATGGCGTCTGCCGACAGCCTGAAAACCCGCCGCGAACTCGTGGTGGGCGACAAGACCTACGCTTACTACAGCCTTCGCGCCGCCGAGGAAGCTGGACTTTCGGGCGTCTCGCGCCTGCCGATCTCGATGAAGGTGCTGCTCGAGAACCTGTTGCGCAACGAAGACGGCCAATCGGTCGGCCGCGACGACCTGCAGGCGATCGCCGCCTGGGTCGAGAACAAGGGCTCGGTGGAGCACGAGATCAGCTTCCGCCCGGCCCGCGTGCTCATGCAGGACTTCACCGGCGTGCCCGCCGTGGTCGACCTGGCCGCCATGCGTGACGCCATGACCCATCTCGGCGCCAATCCCGAGAAGATCAATCCGCTGAACCCGGTGGACCTGGTGATCGACCACTCGGTGATGGTCGACTACTTCGGCACCGCCAAGGCGTTCGGCGAAAACGTCGAGCGCGAGTACGAGCGCAACATGGAGCGCTACCGCTTCCTGCGCTGGGGCTCTTCGGCCTTCAACAACTTCCGCGTCGTGCCGCCCGGCACCGGCATCTGCCACCAGGTGAACCTGGAGTACCTGGCGCAGACCGTCTGGGTGAACGAAGACGCCGGTCATGCCGTGGCCTATCCGGACACCGTGGTCGGCACCGACAGCCACACGACCATGGTCAACGGCCTCTCGGTTCTGGGCTGGGGCGTCGGCGGCATCGAGGCCGAGGCGGCCATGCTGGGCCAGCCGATCCCGATGCTGATCCCCGAGGTCATCGGCTTCCGGCTGGAAGGCGCCATGCCCGAGGGCGCGACGGCCACCGATCTCGTGCTCACCGTCACCCAGATGCTCCGGAAGAAGGGCGTCGTCGGCAAGTTCGTGGAGTTCTACGGCCCGGGCCTGGCGACCATGACCATCGAGGACCAGGCGACCATCGCCAACATGGCCCCCGAATATGGCGCGACCTGCGGCTTCTTCCCGGTCACCCGCTCCACCATCGACTACCTGACCGCCACCGGCCGCGACCCGCACCGGGTGCAGCTGGTCGAGGCCTACGCCAAGGAGCAGGGCATCTGGCGCGAGCCGACCGATCCGGATCCGGTCTTCACCGACACCCTGGAGCTGGACCTGGGTAGCGTGCTGCCCTCGCTCGCCGGCCCGAAGCGCCCGCAGGACCGCGTGGTGCTGACCAATGCGGCGGTCGAGTTCAAGGCGGCGCTGGCCGGCGATTTCGGCAAGCATGACGACATGGCGACCCGCGTGAAGGTGGAGGGCGCAAACTTCGACGTCGGCCATGGCGATGTGGTCATCGCGGCCATCACCTCCTGTACCAACACCTCGAACCCGAGTGTTCTGATCGCCGCGGGCCTGGTGGCCAAGAAGGCGGTCGAGCTGGGCCTGAAGGTGAAGCCCTGGGTGAAGACCTCGCTCGCGCCCGGCAGCCAGGTGGTCACCGACTATCTGAAGGCCGCCGGCCTGACCAAGGGCCTGGACGCGCTCGGCTTCAACCTGGTGGGCTATGGCTGCACCACCTGTATCGGCAACTCCGGCCCGCTGCCGGAGCCGATCTCCGACGCCGTGCAGAAGGGCGATCTGGTGGCGGTCTCGGTGCTCTCCGGCAACCGCAACTTCGAGGGCCGGGTGAATCCGGACGTGCGCGCCAACTACCTGGCCTCGCCGCCCTTGGTGGTCGCCTATGCGCTGGCGGGCTCGATGTCGATCGACATCACCACCGAGCCGCTCGGCGAGGGCAAGGGCGGCAAGCCCGTCTACCTGAAGGACATCTGGCCCACGACCGAGGAGATCGCGGTCCTGCAGCGCAAGTTCGTCACCCACAAGATGTTCGCGACCCGCTACGCCGACGTCTTCAAGGGTGACAAGGCCTGGCAGGGCATCAAGATCGAGGGCGGCCAGACCTACGGCTGGGACATGGGCTCGACCTACGTCCAGAACCCGCCCTACTTCCAGAACATGTCGATGGATCCGACGCCGGTCACCGATCTGGTGGAGGCCCGCGTCCTGGCGGTCTTCGGCGACTCGATCACCACCGACCACATCTCGCCCGCCGGATCGATCAAGGCGACCTCGCCCGCAGGCGTCTACCTGCGTGAGCGCCAGGTGCCGACCTCGGAGTTCAACTCCTATGGCGCGCGCCGCGGCAACCACGAGGTCATGATGCGAGGCACCTTCGCCAACATCCGGATCCGCAACCGCATCACGCCCGACATCGAGGGGGGCATGACCAAGCACTTCCCGTCCGGCGACGTCATGTCGATCTATGACGCGGCCATGCGCTACCAGTCCGAGGGGCGCCATCTGGTGGTGTTCGCGGGCAAGGAATACGGCACCGGCTCGTCGCGAGACTGGGCGGCCAAGGGTACGAAGCTCCTGGGCGTGCGCGCCGTCGTGGCGGAAAGTTTCGAGCGAATCCATCGCTCGAACCTCGTCGGGATGGGCGTCCTGCCGCTGCAGTTCCTGCAGGAGGGCTGGCACAAGCTCGGCCTGACGGGCGAGGAGATCGTCACCATCCGGGGCCTGGCCGAGCTGTCTCCACGCCGTCAGCTGACCGTGGAGATGTACCGGCCTTCCGACGGCCGCATCGCGCGGTTCCCGGTGCGCTGCCGGATCGATACGCCGACCGAGCTCGAGTACTTCAAGAACGGCGGGGTGCTGAACTACGTCCTTCGCAATCTCGCGCGCCAGGCCGCCTGACCGGCGAGGCGGGCGGTCCTCCCGGGCCGCCCTCCCGCCTCCTCACGCCTTGTTGCGATTTACAGGGCCACGAACCGCCTTTAAGCCCGAAGCGATGCGGAAAGCAGCGCTTTTCAGCCTGGCCGTGCTCGCCCAGCCCCTCGCGGCGGCGGCCAGGCCTCCGGTCGTGGTCGAGCTCTACACGGCGCAGGGCTGCGCCTCTTGCGGCGAGGCCAACGCCCACGTGGCGAAGCTGGCCGACAAGCCGGGCGTGCTCGCCCTCACCTTCTCGGTCGACTACTGGGACTATCTCGGCTGGGCCGACACCTTCGCCAAGCCCGAGTTCGCCGAGCGCCAGAAGGCCTATGTGGCCAAGCTGTCGCTGCGCGAGCCCTATACGCCTCAGGTCGTGATCGATGGCGCGGCGCAGGCCGCCGGCTCCAAGGCTGACAAGGTCGACCAGCTTGTGGCCCAGGCCGGCAAGAATGCGCGCAACCCTCCGGACATCCACTTCGTCGACGAGAAACGGGTCTATGTGGGGTCCGCTCGAGCCCCCAAGGGCGGCGGCGAGATCTGGCTGCTCCGCTACGATCCCCGCGAGCAGGAGGTCGCCGTCAAGGCCGGCGACAACAAGGGCCAGACCATCCCCGAGAAGAACGTCGTGCGTGAACTCAAGCGCCTAGGGTCCTGGCGAGGCAAGCCGGTCGCATTCCGGCTGCCGGAAGCCTCGGAGGAGGGGCTGAAGACGGTGGTCCTCGTCCAGGCGGCGCGCGGAGGCCGCGTGCTGGGGGCGGGCGAGCCCAAGACCTGACGCGCCGTTCCGCACAAGAAAACCCCCGCGGCTGGAGAGCACCCGCGGGGGTTCGCTACTAGGAGGAGATATAAGCGCCGATTGGCCAAGCCGCCGATCCAGGGGGGCTGGGGGGGCTGTTCAGGATCCAGGACCGTCGTCTCGAACCAACCGACCTTCGTAAGATCGGGGCCGCATCGGGCGCTCGCGGGTCAGGAATAAGGTCATTTCGCGGCGGATCGTCCGTGGTCGCCACGGCGCCTCTGGCTCGCGGCGGCGATTCCAGGCTAGGCTCGCCGCGATGGCTTTCGACACGTCCCACGCGTCGCCGCGGCAGGTGACCGTCTTCTTCGAGCGGCGCGAACTCACCCGCCTGCTTTCCCTCTATGGTCGAATGGTATCGGCGGGGGAATGGCGCGACTACGCCATCGATGGCCTGAGCGAATCGGCGGTGTTCTCGGTCTACAAGCGCAGCTCCGAGGCGCCGCTATACCGCATCGAGAAACGCCCCGCCCTCGCTCGACGGCAGGGCGCCTGGGCCGTGGTGGGCCAGGGCGGCATGATCCTGCGCCGCGGCCATGACCTGGAACAGGTCCTGCGCTTCTTCGACCGCGGTCGTTTCCGGGTGGTGGACTAGCGTCCAAAGAAAAGGCCCCGGGGTTTCCCGCCGGGGCCGCAATCCTTATCCCGGGCCGTGCGCCTTAGCGGCGGTTGCCCAGGATGCTCAGCAGGAACTGGAACAGGTTGATGAAGTCCAGGTAGAGGCTGAGCGCGCCGTAGCTGGTGGCCACGCCCATGGCGGCCTGGTCGCCGCCCAGCTGGTAGTAGGTCATCTTCAGGCGCTGGGTGTCGTAGGCGGTGAGGCCCGCGAAAATCAGCACGCCTAGGATGTTCACGATGAAGGCGATCGCCGCCATGTGCAGGAACATGTTGACCAAGCTGGCGATGATGATGCCCACCAGGCCGATGATCAGGAAACTGCCGAACCCGGTCAGGTCCTTCTTGGTCGTGTACCCCGCCAGGGAGAGCGCCCCAAAGGCGGTGGCGGTGATCAGGAAGGTCGTGGCGATCGAGGCGCCCGTATAGGCCAGCACCAGGACGCCCAGCGAAGCGCCGATCAGGCTGACGATCGACCAATAGACCGCCCCGGCCGTCCGTGGAGTCTGGTTGCGAAGCGCCATGCCCGAGAACAGCAGGATGGCCAGGGGCGCGAAGGCGACCACCAGGCCGAGGCCTGTCAGGCCGGCGTACCGGCCGTCGGCCGTCACACGGAACATCAGATCGCGCACGGGCGCGACGGAGCTGGTGAGGAAGGCCATGCCGGCTGAAAGCACAAGGCCCAGCGCCACCTTGTTGTAGACCCCGAGCATGAAACTGCGGAGGCCCACGTCAACCGACATGTCGGCGCGGTCAGCGGTGACCGTGCGCGCGTAGCCGCGGTTGAAGTCGCTCATTTGAGCAGAACCCTTGATCTAAACGCCCCAATTGGACGCAAGCGAAATATCGGGGTCCAGCGAGGCGGAAGCAAGGCCTTGTTGGGTAAGGTTTCGTTAAGTTTCCGGCGACCCGTTTTTTGCGGCGATGGGCCGCCTGGGCTAGTGAAGATCGATGATCCGGCTCTTCGCCGCCCTGAGGATTCCAGAAGACATCGCCCTGGCGCTCGCGCGGCGTCAGACCGGCGTCGAGAATGCGCGCTGGCGGCCGCTGGACACGCTCCACGTCACCTTGAGGTTCTTCGGCGATATCCGCGAAGACATCGCCCGAGACCTCGACGCGGAGCTGACGACGGTGCGGGGCCGACCCTTCGAGATCGAACTCTCCGGGGCTGGAGCGTTCGGCGAAGGTCCGGACCTGCACGCCTTGTGGGCCGGCGTGGCGGAGAGCGAACCGTTGCGCCGCCTGGCGAAGGCCTGCGAGACCGCCGCCCGCCGCGCCGGCCTCAAGGCCGAGCCCCGCCACTACCGGCCGCACCTGACTTTGGCCTACCTGCGCCATCCGGACCCGGCCGAGGTCGCCGCCTGGATCCAGGCCAACAACCTGCTGAAGTCGCCACCGATTCGCGTGGAGAACTTCGGGCTCTATTCCAGCTTCCTGGGAAGCGAACAGGCCCACTACCGGCTGGAGGCGGAGTACCCCCTGACCTAGGCCTCCGCCGCGTAGTCTTTCAGGACGCCCAGCGGCACGATGGCGAGAGTCTCCTCATGCGTCGCCTCAAGGACCACCTGCGGCGCGGCGCCGGCGTCGAGGGCTTCCTTCCAGCGGGGCGCGCACAGGCACCAGCGGTCACCGGGCTTCAGGCCCGGGAAGTCGGAGTCGAGCACGGGCGTCGTCAGGTCGTTGCCCGCGGCGCGGCTGAACGCCAGGAAATCCGCCGTCATCACGGCGCAGACGGTGTGCATGCCGATGTCCTCGTGGCTCGTCTCGCAGCAGCCGTTGCGGAAGAAGCCAGTCACCGGATCGACCGAACAGGGTTTGAGTTCGCCGCCCAGCACATTGCGGGCTTGCGGATCGTAGCGTGTGGTCATGCCCCCACCCTAACCGCTAAGACGAGGCCATATCCATGCGCGAAGGAGCGCAAATGGCGATTGCCGCCGGTTCCACCCCCAGCGAGGCGAGGCCCCGCCGTAGCGCGCTCTATCTTCCGGGCTCGAATGCGCGCGCCATGGAGAAGGCCCGGACCTTGCCATGCGACGTGGTGATCCTGGATCTGGAGGACTCGGTCGCGCCGGAAGCCAAGCTGGCGGCTCGGGCCCTGGTCGCCGAGGCCGTGCAGCTCGGTGGATTTGGCGCGCGCGAGCTGGTGGTGCGGGTCAACGGCCTG
>Ga0163163_10005388_pt1 | contig 11058 bp, 11 predicted proteins | sample S65metaG_FD_119766 | JGI IMG/M metagenome (GOLD analysis project Ga0163163, IMG submission 119766) | Switchgrass rhizosphere microbial communities from Kellogg Biological Station, Michigan, USA - S6-5 metaG | ecosystem: Host-associated > Plants > Roots > Rhizosphere > Soil | place: USA... | reverse complement strand
TGTTCCTCAACATCGCGCGGCGCAGCCAGACCCTGCTCCACCGACAACTGTCCATTTTGGACAAAATGGAGCGCCGGACCGACGACCCGACCGAGCTCGAGGATCTGTTCCGGGTGGACCACCTGGCCACCCGGATGCGCCGCCACGCCGAGGACCTGGTCATCCTGGCCGGCGCCTCCCCGGGCCGCGGCTGGCGTAACCCGGTCCCCCTGGTGGACGTGCTGCGCGGCGCGGTCTCCGAGGTCGAGGACTACGCAAGGGTGGCGGTCCGCCCGCTGCCCGACGTGGCGATCGCCGGCCGGGCCGTGGCCGACGTCATCCACCTGCTGGCCGAGCTGATCGAGAACGCGACCTCGTTCTCGCCGCCCCACACCAAGGTGAACATCGGCGGCGACGTGGTCTCCCGCGGCTTCGCGGTGGAGATCGAGGACCGCGGCCTGGGCCTGACCCCGGACGCGCTCGCGCTGGCCAACGCGCGCCTGACCGACCCGCCCGACTTCGACCCCTCGCACAGCGCGCAGCTGGGGCTGTTCGTGGTGGCCCGGCTCGCCGCCCGGCACGGGGTGGTGGTGCAGCTGCGGCCCTCGCCCTACGGCGGGATCACCGCGGTCGCTCTTCTGCCGGAGGACCTGGTGGTGCCGCGCAGCGCGATGGTCGCGCTCCCGGCCGGGCCGACCCGCGAGGTGCCGGTCCAGCCGACGGCGTCCCGCGGCACCACGTACGAGGGCGCCACATTCCGGGCGACGACCACCTACGAAGTGGACGAAGCGACCATCGAGGAGCCCGAGGAGGACGTGGTCAGCCACGCCCGGCCGTACGCGGGCAACGGTCGGGTCAGCGACGCCGGGCCGGTCGTGGCTCAGGCGGTGGTCGGTCAGCCGATGGTCGTTTCGCCCGAGCCGGAGGTTTCGACCCTCCCGGAGCGGGTCAAACCACGACATGCACGCCGCGAGGTCATCGAGGCGCCGGCATCGGCCGGCCCCGATGGCCTACCTCGGCGTGTACGGCAGAGCAGTCTCGCGCCGCAACTGCGAGACACGCCACCCGAGAACACCGTGTCGGACAACGCGTCCACTCGTTCGCCAGAGCAACTGCGCGCGATGATGTCGGCGTTCCAATCCGGGATGAACCGGGGGCGGCGGGACGCTGAAGACGGCGATGGCGACGGCAACGACAGCAACGCGGAGAGGGATGCACTGTGACGCAACAGGATGCGGCTCGGAGCCTGGGCTGGCTGCTCGACGACCTGGTGCAGCGGGTCCCCTCCGCCAGGCAGGCCGTGGTGCTCTCGGTCGACGGGTTGCTCATGGGGGCGAGCCAGGGCGTGTCGCAGGCGGATGCTGAGCACATGTCGGCGATCGCGGCCGGCTTCCAGAGCCTGGCCCGCGGCGCCGGGCGGCACTTCCAGGCCGGCTCCGTCCGGCAGACCATTGTGGAGATGGAGTCCGCGTTCCTGTTCGTGACCGCGGCCGGGCAAGGGGCGTGCCTGGCCGTGCTCGCCGACGCGAACTCCGACATCGGCCTGATCGCGTACGAGATGGCGATGCTGGTCAAGCGGGTCGGGCAGACCCTGTCGTCGCCGATGCGGCCGGTCGCCGCACCATCCGATGTCGGATAAGCGATCCGAGCAAGGAAGGGTCCGCCGAGCCCGCCATGCCCCACCCGGGCCTGAGGACCACCCCGAGCACCACTGGCTCGACGACGACGCCGGACCGGTGGTGCGGCCGTACACGGTCACCGGCGGGCGCGCCCGCCCGGCCACCGGCGCTCTCGACCTGCTCGCCTACGTCGAGGCGCTGTACGCACCGGAGGCCGACCTGGTCTCGCTGCAGCCGGAGCACCGGGCGATCCTGTCGCTGACCCGGCGGGCCCAGTCGGTCGCCGAGATCGCCGGCCAGCTCGACCTGCCGATCGGGGTGGTACGGGTCCTCGTCGGCGATCTGCTGCAGGCGAACCTCGTCTCCACCTTCGACGCGGACAACTCGCTCAACCCTCCCGACGAGAACACCCTTCAGGCGGTGATCGATGGTCTTCGCGCCCTCTGAACACAGGCGGCCTCCCCGCGCCCTCAAGATCCTCGTGGCGGGCGGGTTCGGCGTGGGCAAGACGACGCTGGTCGGCTCGTGCAGCGAGATCCTGCCGCTGCAGACCGAGGAGTCGATGACGGGCGCGAGCATCGGCACCGACGACATCGTGGGCGTCGAGACCAAGGAGTCGACGACGGTCGTCATGGACTTCGGCCGGGTCGGCATCAGCGACGACATCGTCCTGTACCTGTTCGGGACGCCGGGGCAGGACCGGTTCTGGTTCCTCTGGGACGAGCTGGCGGTGGGAGCGCTCGGCGCGGTCGTGCTGGCCGACACCCGCCGGCTGGCCGACTGTTTCCCGTCGGTGGACTACTTCGAGCGGCGCGGCACCCCGTTCATCGTGGCGGTCAACTGCTTCAACGGGGAGCAGCGGCACACCCCCGACCGGGTCCGCGACGCCCTCGACCTCGACCCGCACGTACCGGTCGTGCTCTGCGACGCGCGTGACCGCCAGTCCAGCAAGATGGTGTTCGTCGCGCTGATCGAACACGTGATGGCGATGGCCCGCTGACCTCTGCCGACCACCGCCCACCTGAACGGTTGTGCGACGGCGGCTCAACGTCCACTATGCCGACATGGGGATGGACGCGACCGCGACGCTGGCCGTGGCCATCCTCGTGGCCGCACTCGCCGGCACGGTCTACCTGGTCGTCTCCTCCCGGGGCCGGCGGGCCATCACCACCCCCGAGCAGCGGGCCACCCACGACGTCCTGCACCGGGCCGGACTCGCCGCGGAACCGCTGCGGCTCGGCCTCGACCCGACCACGGCGGCCCGGGCCGCGCCCTACCTGCACGCGCTGATCGGCGGGGCCGGGGTCGGGTTGGCCGACACCGAGCGGCTGCTCATCCTCGTCGGCAAGGGCGCCCACCACCGCGACCAGATCGACGCCGCCGCCCGCCGGACCGTCTCCACCGGGCGGACCGCCATCCTGCGCCAGCGGGACCTGCCGTGCGACATCGTCGACTGCGCGGTGCGCGGCGCCGTCGTCGCGCCGCTGGCCTCGCGCATCCCGTCCAACGGCAACGGCGCGGCCGGCGCCCTGGTCGCGGTGGCCGACGGGGATCCGGCGCCGGGGCTGGTGCAGGCGACGCTGGAGACCGCCCGGTTCGTCACCAGCCAGCTCGCCCTGGCCGAGCTCGACAGCTCGCGGGCCCGGGTCGCCCGGGCCGAGATCCGGGCGCTGCGGACCCAGATCCGCCCGCACTTCATCTACAACGCCTTGACCGCGATCGCGTCGTTCGTGCGGACCGACCCGGAGCGGGCCCGCGAGCTCATCCTCGAGTTCGCCGAGTTCACCCGGTACTCGTTCCGGTCGCACGGCGAGTACACGACGCTCGCCGAGGAGCTGCGGTCGATCGACCGCTACCTCACCATCGAACGGGCCCGCTTCGGCGACAAGCTCCAGGTCCGGCTGCAGATCGCCCCCGAGGTACTCCCGGTCAGCCTGCCGTTCCTGTGCCTGCAACCGTTGGTGGAGAACGCGGTCCGGCACGGCCTGTTCCGCAAGCCCGGCGTCGGCACGATCTCGGTCATCGCCCGCGACGCCGGCGCCGAGTGCCTCATCACGGTCGAGGACGACGGGGTCGGGATGGACCCGGCCGTGCTGGCGGAGGCCGAGTCCGAGGGCGTCGAGGCCGGCCAGCACGTCGGACTGGCCAATGTGGACGAACGGCTACGGGCCGCGTTCGGCGACCGGTTCGGGCTCGTGGTGGAGACCGGGCTGGGCGCCGGCACCAAGGTGAGCATCCGGGTGCCGAAGTTCCGGGCCGACGTACGGGCCACAGTGGACACTCCGATCCTCTCGGGGCCGGCATGATCGACGGGGGGTACCTGCGCGTGCTGGCGGTCGACGACGAGCCGCCGGCCCTGGACGAGCTGGCCTACGTGCTGCGGGCCGACCCGCGGGTGGCCACCGTCAGCACCGCGGCCGACGTGACCGAGGCGTTCCGGGTGCTGCGCGACACCGACGTGGACGCGGTCTTCCTCGACATCCGGATGCCCGGGCTGGACGGCATGGAGCTGGCCCGCGTGCTCGGCCGGTTCGCCCGGCCGCCGGCGGTCGTGTTCGTCACCGCCTACGACGACCGGGCCGCCGAGGCGTTCGACATGGGCGTGGCCGACTACGTGCGCAAGCCCGTGCAGGCCGACCGGATCGCCGAGTCACTGCGCCGGGTCCTGGCCAGTCGCCTCGTGCCGACCCATCCGGCCGTGGTCGGCCTCCGCGAGCGGGAGGATGACCCCACCATCCCGGTCGAGCTCGCCGGCACGACCCGGATGCTGCACCGCTCGGCCGTGCAGTGGGTCGAGGCGCAGGGCGACTACGCCCGACTGCACACAGTGGACGGTTCCCACCTGGTACGGATCTCGCTCGCCACGCTCGCCGAACGCTGGGCCGAGGCCGGCTTCGTCCGCATCCACCGGTCGTACCTGGTGCAACTCAAGCTGATCGGCGAGCTGCGCCTCACCGGCGGCGGGTACGTCGTCATCATCGGCGGCCGGGAGCTTCCGGTGTCGCGCCGGCACACCCGGGAACTCAAGGATCGTCTGGTCCGGGCGGCGAAGCAGTCATGGACCCGGTAGACACCGAGGTGCCCGTCGTCGCCACCACGGGGAAGCGCACCCGGGTGGTCCTCGCCGACGTCGCCCGTACCGGCGGTACGCGACGGACCGTGGCCGAGCTGACCCAGCAGAGCCCGGTCGGCGAGGCGCTGCTGCGCGGCCTGATCCGGGCCCAGTTGGCCAACGCGCTGCGGCTGGCCGCGGTGGTGGCGGTCGGCCTGGGCGGACTGCCGCTGCTGTTCACCGTCGCGCCCTTGGTCGCCGGGGCGAGGCCGCTCGGGGTCGGGCTGCCGTGGCTGGTGCTCGGCGTGGCCGCGTACCCGTTCCTGTTCGTGGTCGGCGCCGCGTACGTGCACCTGGCCGAACGGACCGAGGCCGAGTTCACCCATCTGGTCGAGCGGCCCGACCGTTGACCAGCCCGTATGCGCTGCCGGCCATCATCGCGGTCACCTTGGTCACGCTCGTCATCGGCGCCTACGGGCTGCGGCTGGCCCGCACCACGTCGGACTTCCTGGTCGCGTCGCGATCGGTCACGCCGCGCTGGAACGCGGCCGCCATCAGTGGGGAGTACCTCTCGGCGGCGTCGTTCCTCGGCGTGGCCGGGCTGGTGCTCAAGAACGGCATCGAGATGCTCTGGTACCCGGTGGGGTTCGCCGCCGGGTACCTGGCGCTGCTGCTGTTCGTGGCCGCCCCGCTGCGCCGGTCGCGGGCGTTCACCCTGCCTGACTTCTGCGAGCTGCGACTGCACTCGGCCAAGCTGCGCAAGCTCGCGGCCGGGTTCGTCATCTTCATCGGCTGGCTGTACCTGGTGCCGCAGCTGCAGGGGGCCGGGCTGACCGTGCAGACCGTCACCGGCGGGCCGTACGCGGTCGGCGCGCTGGTGGTGGCCATCGTGGTCACGCTCAACGTGGCGTTGGGCGGTATGCGGGCGATCACCTTCGTGCAGGCCTTCCAGTACTGGCTGAAGCTGACCGCGCTGGCGGTACCGGTGATCTTTCTGGTGCTGCACTGGCAGGCGGCCGGGCGCCCGGACCCCGCCGCGATCCAGGGCGAGACGTTCCCGGTCGCCACCACCGTCACCGTCGAACAGTCGGCGACCCTCACCCTGGTCGTCCCCACCGAGGTCGCCGCCCGTGGCAGCGTGGATCAGTCGCGTGTGGACGGTACCGTCGTGCTGCCGGCCGGACCGCACACTGTGGACGAATCCACGGTGCTGACCTTCCCGGCCGGGGCGATCGTGCCAACGGTCTCCGGGGCGAGCACCCCGCTGGCCTGGCTCGTGCCCGGAAGTCAGGGACCGGGCGGGCTGTTCGCCGCGTACTCATTGATCCTGGCCACGTTCCTCGGCACCATGGGGCTGCCGCACGTGCTGGTCCGCTTCTATACCAACCCGGACGGCGCGGCGGCCCGGCGCACCACGCTGGTCGTGCTCGGCCTGGTCGGGCTGTTCTACCTGTTCCCGACCCTGTACGGCGTGCTCGGCCGGGTCTATACCCCGCAGCTCGTGCTGACCGGCGACACCGACGCGGTGGTGCTCGTACTGCCCGGGGCAGCGCTCGGCGGCGGCCTGGCCGGGCAGGTGCTCGGTGCGCTCGTCGCGGCGGGCGCGTTCGCCGCCTTCCTGTCCACCGCGTCGGGCATCCTCACCTCGGTCGCCGGTGTGCTGTCCACCGACATCATCGGCCGCGGCTCCATCCGCGACTTCCGCTCCGCCGCGCTGGTGGCCGGGATCGTCCCGCTCGTGCTGTCGCTGCGCATCTCCGGCCTGGACGTGTCGTTGGTGGTCGGGCTCGCGTTCGCCGTCGCCGCGTCGTCGTTCTGTCCGCTGCTCGTGCTCGGCATCTGGTGGCGCGGCCTCACCGACATCGGCGCCGCGGCCGGGGTCCTGGCCGGCGGCGGTGCGGCCGCCGGGGCCGTCCTGCTGACCGTGCTCGGCGGGGCCGGGCACGGCTGGATCGGCACCGCGCTGAACTATCCGGCCGCGTGGACCGTGCCGCTGTCGTTCTTCGTGATGGTGGTCGTGTCGGTAGCGACCCGCCGCCGGGTGCCGGCCAACGTGGCTCTGACCATGCTGCGGCTGCACGCCCCGGACGCGCTGCGCCTCTAGCGGTTTTCTTCACCGACCACCACCGTTCACCGGAGTCGGCCCGACCGCTCGGCGCATCCGTGCCGCCGCTGGGCGCTGGGTCGCCGCGCCCGACCGAACGGCTGTTCTCCCCTGGGCCGTGCGGTTCCTACCTTCCCGTAAAACCCGTCCCATCCATTGCCTGGAGCAGGTGAGGCGCCATGACCACGCAGGTGTCACCACCCGATACGACGGATCCGGACCGCTATCTCGCGGTCCAGTCGTCACCGGAGTTCGTTCATCTCCGCAGAGCGTTGCGCGGCTTCGTCTTCCCGATGACCGTCGCGTTCATCCTCTGGTACGCGCTGTACGTCGTGCTCTCCGCGTACGCCCGCAACTTCATGAGCACGAAGGTCGTGGGCAACATCAATGTGGCGCTCATCTTCGGGCTGCTGCAGTTCGTGTCCACGTTCCTCATCGCCTGGCTGTACGCCCGGTTCGCCAGCCGCAAGCTCGACCCGGCCGCCGAGCAGGTGCGCGCGAGCATGGGTGAGGGAGGGCACCGCTGATGTACCTCGCCGCCATCTCCGTGGGGACCCAACGCAGCATCACGTTGTCGCTGTTCGGGTTCTTCGTTCTCATCACGCTGTTCATCACGATCTGGGCCAGCCGGCGCACGCACAACGCCACCGACTTCTACGCCGGCGGCCGCGCGTTCTCCGGCCTGCAGAACGGCATGGCCATCAGCGGCGACTACATGTCGGCCGCGTCGTTCCTCGGCATCGCCGGCCTGATCGCCCTCAACGGGTACGACGGGTTCCTCTACTCGATCGGCTTCCTGGTCGCCTGGCTGGTCGCGCTGCTGCTCGTCGCCGAGCTGATGCGCAACTCAGGCAAGTACACGATGGCCGACGTGCTCGCGTTCCGGATGCGCCAGGCCCCCGTCCGCACCGCGGCCTCAGTGTCCACAGTGGTCGTCTCCATCTTCTACCTGCTGGCCCAGATGGTCGGCGCCGGCACCCTGGTCAACCTGCTGCTGAAGATCTCCAAGGGCACCACGTTCCTCGGCATGACGGCGACGACCGCGCAGATCGTCACCATCGTGCTGATCGGCGCACTGATGATCGTCTACGTGACGTTCGGCGGCATGAAGGGCACCACGTACGTCCAGATCGTCAAGGCGTTCCTGCTCATGGGCGGCGCGCTCATCATGACTGTCCTCGTGCTGTGGCACTACAAGGGCAACATCTCCTCGCTGCTCGGCGACGCGTCCCAGCACAGCCTGGCCAAGCCGTCGGAGAACTTCCTCAAACCCGGGCAGCTGTACGGGAAGGAGGTCGCCGGTAAGCCGCTGCAGACCTTCTACAACAAGATGGACCTGCTCTCGCTCGGCCTCGCCCTAGTGCTCGGCACCGCCGGGCTGCCCCACATCCTGATCCGGTTCTACACGGTGCCCTCGGCCCGTATCGCCCGGCGCAGCGTGCTGTGGGCGATCGGCATCATCGGCACGTTCTACCTGTTCACCCTCGCGCTGGGCTTCGGCGCGGCCGCCCTGGTCACCACCAACGCAGTCAAGACGGCCAGCGCCAGCGGCAACACCGCGGCCCCGCAGCTGGCCCAGGTACTGGGCGAGAAGTACTTCGGTGGCGAGCTCGGCGGTGTCATCTTCCTCGCGGTCATCGCGGCGGTCGCCTTCGCCACGATCCTCGCCGTCGTCGCCGGCCTCACCCTGGCGTCGTCGTCGAGCGTGGCGCACGACATCTACGCCAACGTGATCCGCAAGGGCAAGGCGTCCGAGCGCCAGGAGGTCGTGGTCGCCCGCGGCTCGGCCCTGGTCATCGGCGCCATCGCGATCGGCCTGGGCATCCTCGCCCGCGACCTCAACGTCGCGTTCCTGGTCGCCCTCGCGTTCGCTGTGGCCGCGTCGGGCAACCTGCCGGCCATCCTGTTCTCCCTGTTCTGGAAGCGGTTCAACACGGTGGGCGCGACGGCGGCCATCTACGGCGGTCTGATCGCCGCCGTGGTCCTGGTCGTCTTCTCCCCGACGGTGTCCGGGGCGACCTCGCCCATCTTCCCGCACCAGGACTTCCACTGGTTCCCGCTGACCAACCCCGGCATCATCTCGATCCCGTTCGGTTTCCTCTGCGGCTGGCTCGGCACCATGCTGTCCAGCGAGAAGAACCCGGCCAAGTACGCGGAGCTGGAGGTGCGCTCCCTCACGGGGGTTGGCGCGGCCAACTGAGCGCTGGCCCCGGACGGGGCTCCACCGCGACCGCAACCCGGTCGGCCCACGGTGGAGCCCCGTCCCTGCGTGTCCGCCCCATCTTCCGATGTGGACGGTCCGCGCGACGCCGTCCCCGCGCCGTCCGATGTGGACAGTGAGCTGGACGCCACGATCCCGGACGTTCAGGCATGCTGGGGACCGGCCCAATCCGCCGGGATCATGGGCCACCCGACGATCGTGCGCACGCTGCGATCGGGCCTCCTGCGACCTCGATCATGAGCTTGGACGACCATGATCGGCGCGATCATGGCGATAGCCATATGATCGCCGCGGGGCCGGCCCACCGGGAGAGGTGCGCGGCTGGTTAGAGGATGCCGGTGGCGTCGACGGAGCGGAGCTTGGCCAGGCCGGCGACGCCGATGCAGCAGGCCACCAGCGTCACGACCAGGATCACGGCCACGACGAGGACGAGGGTGATCTTGCCTCGCCGCGTCGTGGGGTTGTACCAGCGACCCGGTCGCGGGGTCTCCGACTCGGCGAGCCAGCTGACGCCGTCGTCGTCCCGATCCGAGTCCGCGGACGGTGACGGGTCAGAACCGCCGCGCGAGGGATCACGGGAGGAGCCGCCGGTCCGCGGCGGTTCGTCCCATCCGGGGTCCCACACAACCGCGACGATACCCAAGAGCTCAGGCCAGGCGGGTAATCTCCACCGTCACGCCCAGGCCGGTGCTCGGCGCTCCGTGGTAGACGCCCTTCAGCGGGGTCACGTCCGCGTAGTCCCGGCCGTGCGCGACCGTCACGTGGCGCACGCCGATCGGCACCCCGTTGGTCGGGTCGAACGGAACCCAGTCTCCGGACCACCACTCGACCCAGGCATGGGACTGGCCCGCGACGGTGTCGCCTACCGCGCCGCCCGCGAGGGGGAACAGGTACCCGGAGACGTACCGCGCGGGGATCCCGACCGCGCGCAGCATGCCCAGCGTCAGGTGGGCGATGTCCTGGCAGACACCCTTGCGCAGCGACCAGGCATCCTGCGCGCTGGTCCGCACGCCGGTCGAGCCGGGTACGTACTCCACATTGGACCGTACCCAGTCGGCGATGGCATGCGCGGCGCCGGACGGGGAGAGCGAGCCGGCGAGCACGGCGGCCTGGGCGGCCAGGTCAGAGTCCACAGTGGTCAGTGGTGTGGCCGCCAGCGTCTCCGCGAAGGAATCCACAGTAGACTCTTCCCGCAGCGAGGACCATGACGCTACGCCGGCCACCGGTACCCGGTCGGTGGTCTCCACCAGGCTCGAAGCGGTGACCCGCAGCTGTTGATGGGGGCGCTGCAGGTCGAACACCGTGACCTGGGTCCCCCAGTAGTCCCGGTAGCGCCACGTGGTCGCGCCGGGAACACACTCGACCTGGCTGAACAGCGTGGTCTGGCCGCTCATGGTGAGCGGTGTCATCCGGGCCTCGTTGTACGAGGCGTGGGCCGTGCCGGCGTAGGTGAAGCCGGTGACGTGCCTGATGCGTAGCCGCCAGCCCATCGTCACACCCCCTCGTGGGCCCAGGCGACCGGGCTGGTCTGGTCGAAGTAGCGGGCGGTGATGGCCGCGCTCGCCGACGCGCAGGAGCGCTGCAGCGCACGCAGGTGCGAGGGCAGTTCGTCCAGGAGCGTGGCCGCGTCGCTGTACTCGAGCCGGGTCCGGGCCTGCCCGATCGGGCGGCGGGCGGCGTCGGCCATGCCGGCCCGCTCGGTGGTCGGGGCGAGCGCCTCGAGGCACTCCTCCGCCTCCGTCAGCGCGTGCAGGGCGGACCGGGGGAACAGCCGGTCCAGCAACAGGAACTCGGCCACCCGCTGGGGCACGACCGCGCCGCCGTGCGTGCGCAGGAACGACTCGTCGGCGCCGCAGGCGCGTAGCACGGTGCGCCAATGCTCCGGCCGCGCCTCCGAAAAGGTGTCGGCAAAGGACGTCAGGGACAGCAGCCGCGCGGTCATGTCGACCCGTTCGAGGCTGCGGCCGAGCACGAGGAACCGCCAACCGTCGTCGCGGCTCATGGTGGACTCGGCCAGCCCGGCCAGCACGGCGGCCCGTTCCCGGACGAACCCGAGGTACACGGCCGGCCCGAGGCGCTCGGC
>Ga0163163_10005387_pt1 | contig 11059 bp, 10 predicted proteins | sample S65metaG_FD_119766 | JGI IMG/M metagenome (GOLD analysis project Ga0163163, IMG submission 119766) | Switchgrass rhizosphere microbial communities from Kellogg Biological Station, Michigan, USA - S6-5 metaG | ecosystem: Host-associated > Plants > Roots > Rhizosphere > Soil | place: USA... | reverse complement strand
GCGCTCGCCGCGGCGCTCCTCCTCGGCGGCTGCTCGAGCTTCTCGATGCCTTCGGTCGAGCCGTGGGTCAAGCCGTACGAGCGCGAGCGCCTCGCCGATCCGGTCATGCAGTTCTCGCGCAACGCGCTGCCCGAGCGCCACGTCGAGCACGTGCGCGACGTGCGCGAAGGCTCGCGCGGCGCCACCGGCGTGCAGGGGGGCGGCTGTGGCTGCAACTAGGGCCGCGCTGAGCCTGTGGCGGCGCCTCGCGGCGTTGCTCGGCAGCCTGCTCGGCGGCCTGCTCGCGATCGGCGGCGCACGCGCGGCCGACCTGCCGGAAGACATGGGCGAAGGCCTGCTCCACGTCTACAACGGCGGCGGCGTCACCGCGGCGGGACCGGCGTTCCTGGTGCGCAAGAGCGTCGCCGACCGGTTCTCGCTCACCGGCTCCTACTACATGGACGCCGTCAGCAACGCCTCGATCGACGTCGTCACCACCGCCAGCAAGTACAAGGAGACGCGCCACGAGTTCGGGCTCTCCGGCGACTACGTCTACCGCGACTCGCAGATCACCCTCGGCGGCAGCACCAGCCACGAGCCCGACTACACCGCCAACCGGCTCAGCCTCGACATCTCGCAGGAGATGTTCGGCGGCATGACGACGGTGGCGCTCGGCTTCACCCGCGGCTCCGACAAGGTCGGCAAGAAGGACTCGCCCGAGTTTGCCGACACCGCCCGGCACTGGCAGTACCGGGTCGGCATCAGCCAGATCCTCAGCCCGCGCTGGATCATGAGCCTCAACGCCGAGGCCCTCTCCGACGACGGCTATCTCGGCAGCCCCTACCGGTCGGCGCTGGTGTTCGGCGCCGCCGTGCCGGAGCGCAATCCGCGCACCCGCTCGGCGCGGGCCGTGGTGCTGCGCGTCAACGGCGACCTCGGCTCGCGCGACGCGATGCACGCCAGCTACCGCTACTACACCGACACCTGGGAGATCAAGGGCCACACCCTGGAGGTCGGCTACAGCCGCTACTTCCAGGAAGCCTGGCTGGCCGACGCCTATCTGCGCTATTACACCCAGGACAAGGCTTCGTTCTACAGCGACAACGCACAGAGCGAGACCCTCTACGTCTCGCGCAACCGCCAGCTCAGCACCTTCAATAACGCCGCGATCGGCGCCAAGGTCTCGTGGCTGTGGCGCAAGGACCCGGGCAAGTACGAAATCAAGGTCAATGGCGCCTACGAGTTCGTGCACTTCAATTTCAAGGATTTCACCGACGTCCGCACCGGCGACAAGTACGCCTACAGCGCCAGCATCCTGCAGCTGTATGTGACCGGCACCTTCTGACGACGAGATTCGCCCATGTTGCTGCACTCCTTTCGCCTGTCCCTCGCGGCACTGCTGCTGATCGCAGCGACGCCGGCGGCCTTGAGCCAGACGGCCACGCCGGCGCCCGCCGCCGCGTCCGGACCCTCGACTACGCCCGCCCCCGCCCCCGCCGCCGCGGCGGCCAGCGGGACCACCGTCGCGGTCGCGCCCGCCAGCGCCGCCAGCGCCCCGCCCCTGGCCCCCACGCTCGACGGCCGCGTGCAGGACGTGAAGAGCGACGTCATCAAGCTCAACCGCGACCTGCTGGTGCTCGAGGAGGAACTGCTGTTCCCGGCCAACACCCAGGTGGCGCTCTTCGTCTCGATGGACGTCGGCAAGATGTTCGAACTCGACTCGGTGCAGATCAAGCTCGACGACAAGGTCGTCGCCGCCTACCTCTACACCCCGCTGGAGGTCGCGGCGCTGCACCGCGGCGGCGTGCAGCGGGTCTGGCTCGGCAACCTGAAGACCGGCGAGCACGAACTCGTCGCCTACTTCACCGGCAAGGGACCGCACGACCGCGACTACAAGCGCGGCGCGACCGTGAAGTTCGACAAGGGCACCGAGGCCAAGTACATCGAGCTGCGCATCAGGGACTCGATGGGCAAGCTCCAGCCCGAGTTCGACGTCAAGCTCTGGCAGTAGGGACGGGATGGCGATGCGCGAAGCATCACTCCTTCGCCGGCCGCTGACGAGGATCGCCCTCGCAGTGGCCCTGGCCGCGGGCGCCTGCGCCGGCGCGGCCGCGGCCGACGAGGCCGCCAAGCCGAACCACGAGGTCAAGGATCCCTACTACGGCGACGCCCTGTTCCATTTCTTCCAGGACCACTACTTCACGTCGGTGACGACGCTGATGGCCTCGCAGCACTTCGGCCGGGTCTCGCACCACGACGAGGAGTCCGAGATCCTGCGCGGCGGCATGCTGCTGTCGTACGGCCTCACCAAGGAGTCGGGGCAGATCTTCGCCCGGCTGATCGAGAGCACCTCGCCGAAGGTGCGCGACCGGGCCTGGTTCTTCCTCGCCAAGATCCGCTACCAGCGCGGCTACCTGCCCGAGGCCGAGAACGCGCTCGCCCAGGTCGAGAACAACCTGCCCGAAGGCCTGCAGGAGGAGAGGATCCTGCTCCAGGCCAACCTGCTGATGGCGCACGGCGACTACACCGCCGCGGCCGAGATCCTGAACGGCATGTCGCTCAAGGCGTCGAGCTCGCGCTATGCCCGCTACAACCTCGGCATCGCCCTGCTCAAGCTCGACGGCACGCCGCGCAGCATCGCCCGCGGCATGGCGATCCTCGACGACGTCGGCCGCATGCCGGCCGAGAACGAGGAGTTCCGGGCCTTGCGCGACCGAGCCAACGTCGCCCTCGGCTTCACCGCCCTGGGCGAAGGCGACCCGAAGACGGCGCGCAGCTATCTCGAGCGGGTGCGGCTGAAGAGCCTGCAGGCGAACAAGGCGCTGCTCGGCTTCGGCTGGGCCGCCGATTCGCTCAAGGATCCCAAGCTCGCGCTCGTGCCCTGGCTCGAGCTCGCCGGCCGCGACGTCGGCGATTCCGCCGCCCTGGAGGCGCGCATCGCCGTGCCCTACGCCTACGTCAAGCTCGGCGCCTACGGCCAGGCGCTCGACGGCTACAACACCGCGATCGCGGCGTTCGAGCAGGAGAGCAAGGCCCTCCGGGAGTCGATCGCCGCGCTGCGCTCGCCGAAGTGGATCGACACCATGATCGACGCCAACCCGGGCGACGAGATGGGCTGGTTCTGGCGCCTCGGCGACCTGCCCGAGGTGCCGCATGCCGCGCACCTGTCGCAGGTGCTGGCGCAGCACGAGTTCCAGGAAGCGTTCAAGAACTATCGCGACCTGCGCTACCTGGCGAAGAACCTCGAGGACTGGAAGGCCAAGCTCGGCACCTTCGACGACATGCTGGCGACCCGGCGCAAGGCCTTCGCCGACCGGCTGCCGCCGGTGCAGGCGCGTGCCGGCGACACCGGCATCGAGCTGCTGGCCAAGCGCCGCGAGGCCATCGCCGACGAGATCGCCAAAGGCGAGCAGGCCGGTGACGGCATCGCCTTCGCCGATGCGAAGGAGTTCGACCTGCTGCAGCGCCTGAAGACGCTGCAGGGCGCGGTCGACGCGCCCAACGCCGAGGCCGAGATCAGCGCCCTGCGCGAGCGGGTCCGACTCGCCGGCGGCCTGCTGTCGTGGCAGCTGGCGAAGAAGCAGACCGATCGCGCCTGGGCCCTGCAGAAGGACCTGCAGCGCATCGACGCCGAGCTGGTCGAGGTCAAGCGGCGCGACGCCGAGCTGGTCGCGGCGCAGAAGGAAGAGCCGGCCCGCTTCGAGCGCTTCGGCCAGCGGATCGCGGCGCTGCGGCCGCTGCTCGATGTCATGATCCCGCGGGTCGCGGCGCTCAGCCGCGACCAGCAGAAGGCGGTCCAGGACGTCGCCGTCGCCGAGCTCACCCGGCAGCAGGAGCGGCTCGCCGACTACACCACCCAGGCGCGGTTCGCGGTCGCCCAGCTCTACGACCGCGCCTATGCCACCAAGGAGCCCGAGCGTGCGACCGCCAAGCCCTGAGCAGGCCGCCTTCGTGCGCACGGCGCTGCTGCTCGCCGTGGCGGCGTCGCTGGCCTCGTGCTCGATGTTCGGCTTCGGCAGGAAAGGCACGCCCGACAACGAACCGACGCTGAAGACCCTCGCTGGCCGCGAGGTGACGGTGGAGCGCGATCGCACGGTCGTGGCCACCGAGGCGCAGGCGATCGACGCCTACCGCAAGTTCCTCGAGATCTCGCCGCGCGCGCCACAGCGCTCCGAGGCGATGCGCCGCATCGGCGACCTCGAGATGGACCTGGCCGACAACAGAAGCGCCAACGGCAGCGAGGCCCCCGACTACAAGGCGGCGATCGCCCGCTACAACGATTTCCTCAAGACCTACCCGAACGACCCGGGCAACGACCGCGTGCTCTACCAGCTCGCCCGCGCCTACGAGCAGGGCGGCGACCTGAACACGGCGCTGAAGACCCTGGACCGGCTGGTCGCGGACTATCCGCTCAACCGCTTCCGCGACGAGGCCCAGTTCCGCCGCGGCGAGTTGCTGTTCACCGCCAAGGACTATCCGAACGCGGAGAAGGCGTTCGCCACCGTGCTCGCCGGCGGGCCGACCGTCCCGTACCACGACCGCTCGCTCTACATGCAGGGCTGGTCGCAGTTCAAGCAGGCCCGGCTCGAGGACGCGCTGCGTTCGTTCTTCGCCGTGCTCGACCTCAAGATCGCGGGCAGGAAGGGCGAAGGCGGCATCGAGACCCTCGCCGGCCTCAGCCGCGCCGACCGCGAGCTGGTCGAGGACACCTTCCGCGTCACCAGCATCAGCCTGGCGAACCTGAAGGGGGCCGAGAGCATCCCCGAGTTCATCGGCGACTCGGTGGCGCGGCAGAGCTACGAGTTCCGCGTCTACGAGCAGCTCGGCGAGCTCTACATCCGCCAGGAGCGGACCAAGGACGCCGCCGACACCTTCGGCATGTTCGCCCGCATCCGGCCGCTGCACGCGCAGGCGCCGGTGCTGCAGGCGCGGGTGATCGAGATCTACGAGAAGGCCGGCTTCGCCAACCTGGCGCTGGAGGCGAAGAAGGAATACGTCGCCCGCTACGGCGTGGCGAGCGAGTTCCGCCGCGCCAACCCCGAAGGCTGGGACAAGGCGCAGCCGCTGCTCAAGACCCACCTCGCCGAGCTGGCGCGCCACTATCACGCCAGCGCGCAGAAGACCAAGGCCAGCGCCGACTACCAGGAAGCGATCCACTGGTACCGCGAGTACCTGGTCTCCTTCCCCAAGGACCCGACCGCCCCGCAGAACAACTTCCTGCTCGCCGAGCTGCTGTTCGAGGACCAGCGCTTCGCCGAGGCCGCGGTCGAGTACGAGAAGACGGCCTACGGCTATCCGGCGCATGCCAAGAGCGCCGATTCGGGCTACGCCGCCCTGCTCGCCTACGTGCAGCAGCAGAAGAAGACGCCTGCCACCGAGGTGCCGGCACTGCAGCGGGCCAGCGTCGCCAGCGCGCTGCGCTTCGCCACCGCCTGGCCGGCCGACCCGCGCGCCGGCCCGGTGCTCGCCGATGCGGCCGAGAAGCTCTACGCCCTGCGCGACGGCGCCCAAGCCGCGGTCGTTGCGCAGCGGGTGATCGACCTGCAGCCGCCGGCCGCGGACGCGCAGCGCCGCATCGCCTGGACCGTGCTCGGCCACACCTCGTTCGAGGCCAACGCCTTCGACCGAGCCGAGAAGCAGTACGCCGAAGTGCTGAAGCTCACGCCCGAGCGCGACCCGGCGCGCAACGACCTGGTCGAGCGCCAGGCCGCGGCCATCTACAAGCAGGGCGAGCAGGCCCGCGCCGCGGGTCAGACGCGCGACGCCGTCGATCACTTCACCCGGGTGGCGACGGTCGCGCCGCAGTCGACGGTGCGGGCGGCGGCGCAATACGACGCCTCGGCGGCGCTGATCGTGCTCAAGGACTGGGACGGCGCCATCCGCACCCTGGAGGATTTCCGCACCCGCTTCCCCAACCACGCGCTCCAGGGCGAGGTCAGCGGCAAGCTCGCCGTGGCCTACCTGGAGAAGGGCCAGTGGGCCAGCGCCGCCGGCGAATTCGAGCGCCTGGCGGCGACCAGCCCCGATCCGAAGATCGCCCGCGGCGCCCTCTGGCAGGCCGCCGAGCTGTACGAGAAGGCCGGATCGCGGCCGTACGCGACCAAGACCTACGAGCGCTTCCTGGCGAAGTACCCGCAGCCGCTCGAGCCGGCGATCGAGGCGCGCTGGCGGCTGTCGCGGCTCGCCGCGGCCGACGGCAACGCCAGCCGCGAAGCGGCGCTGATGAGGGAGATCTTCTTCGCCGACCAGAACGGCGGCGGCGCCCGCACCGACCGCACCCGCTACCTCGGTGCCACTGCAGCGCTGGCGATGGCCGAGCCGGTCGCGGCCGAATACCGCCGGATCGCGCTGGTCGAGCCGCTGCAGCGCCAGCTGCGCCTGAAGAAGACCAAGATGGAAGAGGCACTGAAGGCCTATGCGGTGGCCGCCGATTACGGCGTCGCCGACGTGTCCACTGCCGCTACCTACCGCATCGCCACCGTCTACCGCGACATGGGCAAGGCGATGATGAGTTCGGAGCGGCCGAAGAAGCTGAGCAAGGTCGAGCTCGAGCAGTACGACGTGCTGCTCGAGGAGCAGGCCTACCCGTTCGAGGAGAAGGCGACCGAGCTGCACGAGGTCAACGCCCGCCGCGCCGCGGCCGGCGTCTACGACAAGTGGGTGCAGGCGAGCTTCGACGCGCTGCGCGAGCTGCGTCCGGTGCGCTACGGCAAGGTCGAGCGCAGCGAAGGAGTGGTCGATGCGATCCGCTGAGCTTGCCGGCCGTGCCGTCGCCGTTGCCGCGCTGCTCGCCGGCATCGCCGGCTGCGCGAGCGTGACCGAGCCGATCCAGTCGATGCTGCCCTCCTCGGGCGGCGCGACGACGACCGCCGCCGGTTCCGCGCCGCGCCCGGCCAGCGCCGCCTCGGCACCGGCCGCGGCCGCGAGCGCGGTCGTGACCTCGGCGCCGGCGGACGTTGCCGTCAGCCCGGAGTCGCAGCGCGCCTTCGACGATGCCGCGCGGGCCCTGCGCGCCGGCCAGGCGGCCGACGCGGAGCGGCGCTTCCGCAGCCTCGCCCAGGCCCATCCGGAGCTGCCCGGCCCCCATGCCAACCTCGGACTGATCCAGCGCCAGGCCGGCAAGCTCCCGGAGGCGGTGTCCACGCTCGAGACCGCGGTCAAGCTCAGCCCGCGCCAGCCGGTCTACTGGAACCAGCTGGGCATCACCTACCGCCAGGCCGGGCAGTTCGCGAAGGCGCGCGACGCCTACGAGAAGGCGATCGCGCTCGACCCCGGCTACTCGGCCGCGGTGCTCAACCTGGGCATCCTTCACGACCTCTATCTGAACGACGGCGCGCGGGCGCTCGATCTCTACGGCCGCTACCTGCTGCTGCAGCCGAGCGGCGACGCAACCGTAACCAAATGGGTCGCCGACCTCAAGAACCGCAAGTCCGCACCGATCACCGTGAGCCGGAAGGAGAAAGAATGACCGCCACGCCACGGATCCCGTCGCGCCTGCCTCGCGTCGCCGCGATGCTGCTGCTCGCCGCCGGCGCGGGCGTGCTCGCCGCCCCGCCGGCGAAGAAGGGCGCCGCCGCGCCGTCCGCCGCCGCGCTTTCGGCGATGCCGGCGACATCTTCGGCTTCGGCCCCGGAGGGAGCCGCCGGCCCCGACCGCGCCGAACTCGACCGGACCCAGATCATCGGCAACCGCGAGCTGCCGAAGGTGCTCTACATCGTGCCCTGGAAGAAGCCCATGCCCGGCGACCTCTCGGGCCGGCCGCCGGTGAGCGTGCTCGACGAGGCGCTCGCGCCCGTCGATCGCGAAGTGTTCCGCCGCCAGGTCGATTACGACGCGCAGGCGCAGGCGCGGGTCGCGCCCGCGGCTGCCGCCAAGCCCGCCAAGTAAGCCCAGAACCCTTTTCCACCCGATTCATCGTTTCACCCGGAGATCTCCCCATGGACGCCTTCAGCACCGTCGTCAAGTTCTTCCAGGATTGCGGCCTGTTCATCTACCCGAGCGCATTGATCATGGCCCTCGGGGTCGCGATCTCGATCGAGCGCTTCCTCTTTCTCACCAAGGCGCGCAACCAGAACCGCAAGGTCTGGGCCCAGGTGCTGCCGATGCTGCAGAAGGGCCAGTTCCGCGACGTCCAGGGCGTGACCTCGCACTCCGACGCCGCCGTCAGCAAGATCGTCAACTACGGCCTGTCGCGGATGCAGAGCCCCGGCCGGCGCGAGGACTACGACGCGGCGATGGAGGAAGGCATGATGGAGATCGTGCCGCGCCTCGAGAAGCGGACCCACTACATCGCCACCTTCGCCAACGTGATCACGCTGGTCGGCCTGCTCGGCACCATCATCGGCCTGATCAAGGGCTTCACCGCGGTGGCCCAGGTCAACCCGGCGGAAAAGGCGGAGATGCTCTCGGCCTCGATCTCGATCGCGATGAACAACACCGCCTTCGCGCTGATGGTCGCGATCCCGTTCCTGCTGATCCACTCCTTCCTCCAGGCCAAGACGAGCGAGATCGTCGACGGCCTCGAGGCGGCGAAGATCAGCTTCCTGAACCTGGTGCAGCGCCTGCGCGCCGAGCAGCCGGCGCCGGCGACGCGCTGAGCACACACCGCCTGCCAAGAAGATCATGAGAGTCCGCCGCCTGCGCAAGACGCCGGCCCACCTCGAGATCACCGCGTTCATCAACCTGATCGTGGTGCTGGTGCCGTTCCTGCTGTCGACCGCGGTGTTCACCCGGCTGGCGGTGATCGACCTCGCCCTGCCGGCGCAGTCGAGCGACGCCATCGCCAAGCTCGACGCCGACAAGCCGCTCAAGCTCGAGATCGTCATCCGCTCCGGCAGCCTCGAGGTCGGCGACCGCCACGGCGGCAACCTGCTGCCGATCGGCGACCGCATTCTCGACGTCGCGACCGGCCCCGACACGCGGGCGCTGGCGGTCCTCATCCAGGCGATCAAGGCCAAGTTTCCGCAGCATGACGACGCCACCGTGCTGGCCGAGCCCAACACCTCGTACGACAAGCTGGTCAAGGTGATGGACGCGGTCCGCGGCGGCCACCAGGCGCAGGGCGGCAAGGCGGTGCACGTCGACTACTTCCCCAACATCTCGATCGGCGACGCGCCGATCGTCCACACCGCGGCGGTGGCGGCGGGGCCGGTGGCCCTGGCCGCGCCGAGAAAGCCATGAAGCTGACGCCGCGGCAGCGCCGCGCCGAGCACAAGAGCCGCAACAAGACGATGGTCGACATGAACCTCGTCTCGCTGATCGACGTGTTCACCATCCTGATCTTCTTCCTGCTCTCCAACTCCGGCGGGGTCGAGACCCTGCCCAGCCCGAAGGCGGTGCACCTGCCGGAATCGGTGGCCGAGAAGGCGCCGCGCGAGACCGTGATCGTGGTCGTGAGCGGCACCGAGATCCTGGTCGGCGGGCGCCGGATCGCCTCGGTCGCCGAGGTGATGGCGACCGAAGGCGACCTGATCGCGCCGCTCAAGGTCGAGCTCGAGCAGCAGGCCGGACGGGTGGTGATCCGCAAGGAGAACGAGGCCGACGCCAAGCGCCTGACGATCATGGGCGACAAGGACATCCCCTATCGCCTGCTGCGCAAGATCATGTTCACCGGCGCCCGCGCCAACTTCGCCGACGTGTCGTTCGCGGTGCGGCAGAGGCTGGAAGCATGAGCACGGCGGCGGCCACCGTTTCCTTCCGCACGCCGGTCCTGCCGTGGACCCTGGCGAGCGACGACGAGATCCGCTTCCGCCGGATCACGCAGCGGGTGCTGCTGCTCTGCGCGGTGATCTTCATCGCCATGCCATGGCTGCCGGTGTTCAAGCCCGATCCGGCCAAGCCGGTCGAGCTCGCCGCGCCGATGGCGCGCCTGCTGATCGAGCAGGCGATGCCGCCGCCGCCCCCGCCGGTCGTCAAGGCAGCGCCCGAAGCGGCCAAGCCGCTCGAGCGCGAGGTCGCGACCAGAAAGCCCGAGCCGGAAAAGCCCGCGTCGCCCAAGCCGAGCGCGCCCGCGAAGGTCGCGCTCAACAAGGAGGCGCCGGTGCCCGAGGCGCGCGTGCCCGTGCCCGACAAGCCGCCGGGCGAGATCGACGCGGCCCGGCGCAAGGTCGCCGGCATCGGCCTCCTGGCGATGAAGGACGACGTGCAGGAGCTGCACGGCGCCCCGATCGCGGTGCAGATGCGCACCGACATCAAGCAGGGCCCGGGCGTCGGCACCAGCACCGGCGTCGGCGTCGGCGCGGGCAACGAGGCCGGCGTGCCGACCCGCAACCTGATCACCTCGAACGCCACCGGCGGCAGCGGCGGCATCAACACCGCGGCCTACAGCAAGAACACCGGCGGCGGCGGCCTCGCCGGCCGCTCGACGACGATGGTGGAAGGCGTGATCGGCGGCGGCGGTGGCGGCGGCGCCGGCGGCGGCGGTGCGCGCGGCCGGGGCGACGGCACCGGCAGCGGCGTCGGCGGCTACGGTGGCAACGGCACCGGCGCCGGTCCGGGCGGCACCGCCACCCGCGGCGGCGGCGGCAAGGCGTCGCGCTCGATCGAGGACGTGCGCCTGGTGTTCGAGCGCAACAAGGGCTCGATCTACGCCATCTACAACCGGGCGCTGCGCGAAGAGCCGGGCCTGCAGGGCAAGGTGGTGCTGAAGCTGACGATCGCGCCCGAAGGCAACGTCGTCGACGTGCGGATCGAGTCGAGCGACCTGAAGACGCCGGAGCTCGAGGCCAAGCTCCTGGCGCGCATCCGCCAGTTCGACTTCGGCGCCAAGGACGTGAACCAGATGGTCGTCAGCTACCCGGTCGATTTCCTCCCGTCCTAGGGCCTGCTAGCGCTATGGGAAGGCTCGCGTGACTCTGCAAACGGTCGCCCGCAAGGCGCGCGGCGCGGCCCCGGCTGGCCGCCTGGGCAAGCCGCGCAACGCGGCGGGCGGCCGTTTGCAGAGATCACCCGACGGGCAGGGGCAGCCCGAGGCGCAGGGCGGCGTTGCGCCGCTTGCCCGGGCGTCCAGCCCGGGCCGCGCGACGCGCCTTGCCCTGCACCTCGGGCTGCCCCTGCGCGAGCCTTCCCATAGCGTTAACAG
>Ga0163163_10005385_pt1 | contig 11060 bp, 12 predicted proteins | sample S65metaG_FD_119766 | JGI IMG/M metagenome (GOLD analysis project Ga0163163, IMG submission 119766) | Switchgrass rhizosphere microbial communities from Kellogg Biological Station, Michigan, USA - S6-5 metaG | ecosystem: Host-associated > Plants > Roots > Rhizosphere > Soil | place: USA... | reverse complement strand
TGGGAGTTTTTGGGATTCGAGAATTCGTGAACATCCAAACTATTTGGATCAATAAAATGAAGGGTTTAGGGTTTCTGGTTTAGGGTTTTAGGTTTCTCAACCCTGAACCCTAAACCCGGAACCAGAAACCCTAAACTTTAATCTCTAAACCTATCTTCCCGTTCGTGCTACAGCCTGACCCGGCAGTGGTTTGCGCGGCAGCTTCTTGTCGCGCATCGCTGTGTTGTAAACAAACGCCGCCATAATGGTCGCCGCTTGTTTCATATCGTCTTCCTGTATTCGATCATACAGATCCATGTTCGAGTGATGAGTGCGAGTGTCATACTCGATCGGATCCTGAATGAACTGGAACCCGGGCAATCCAACACCATCGTACGAAAGGTGGTCGGTTCCACCGGTGTTTCGATTCGTTACCGTAGTGAAGTCGAGGTCGCGGAACGGCTCGCCCCACGCTTGGAAAATTGGGTAAACCGACGCATTCTCCTGCGTATATATGCCGCGTAGCTTCCCGGTCCCATTATCGATGTTGAAGTAGGCTGAAATCTTCGCCTGCTCCGGCTTCAGAATCAGTGTTCCCTGCTCTCCACGCATAAAACTAGGTAGACCATCACCGCCACCGGCGGGACGTGGTGGTTCCTGCCTTTTTCCGAGGTGCTCCCCAACATAGGCCCGTGAACCCAGAAGTCCCTGTTCTTCTCCACCCCAGAGCCCGATTCGAATTGTTCGGCGAGGCTTTACCCCGAGACTCTGAAGGATTCGCATCGCTTCCATCGTCACTGCCACACCCGCGCCGTCATCCGTAGCTCCCGTTCCGGCATGCCACGAATCGATATGCGCACCAACCATTACGAGCTCATCCTTCTTGTCCGTACCCGGGATCTCGGCGACTGTGTTCCACGAATCACCATTATTGCTGTCGTCGAACTGAGCCTTCACTTCGGCTTCCACTTCAACGGGAACTTTGCGATCGGCTAACCGTGCCAGACGGTTGTAGTGCTCTGCCGCCATATAGACCCACGGAGATCCGTCTGCTTCGCCCTTACGCCATGCCTGGGAACCGCTGACAAAGATCAACCCGTTATCGCCGCGGCTGCCTTCGATGACCAACGCTGGCTTTTCATCAGCCAGGAACTTGTTCAGCTCTCTCTGGAACTGGAAGCGCCGGACCAGGTCTTCACGCGAGAATGTGCGGCCTGTGGGATCCGAGAAGCGCTCACTCGGAATGTTGTAGTCGGCAACTTCGCCCAGGCCCTTATCGTCGTACCGTTTTGTCGCCGGCTCAGTTCCTACCTTAATGTCTCGAATTTCGCCAACCAGAACGATCTTCCCACCAAGCGTCCCCTTCAGCTTGTCCAGGTCTTCTTTAGTGGCGGCTTTTAGGTGAATAACCTGCCCCTTCACCACTCCATTCGTTCCCGGCGTCCACGCCTTGGGAATCACATAAAGCTGCGCTACGTCGGGCGCGGTCATGCGAACGTCGGCACCGCTAGTGCTCCAGCCTCGCCCAAACGGGAATGCCTCGAGGTGCGCATTCTGCAATCCCCACGAAGTCATCGTATCTCTGGCCCATTCGTTAGCCCGCTTCTGGTTCGGCGATCCTGTCAATCTCTGCCCTAGCTTGTCGGAAAGATCGGCCATGATCTCCATAACCTTAGTGTTTCGGAATCCTTCTTGCCGGATCTTCGTCACCATCGTCAAGTCGGGTTTGTCGTTTGAGCTTTGTGCGACGGCTGCCAAAGAGAAGAGGGCTGCCACGATGAATAGCGACGGGAACACGCTGGTTCTCTTTATTAATCGATTTTGTGGGTTCAAGTTGGTGGTTCCTTTCAAGCACAGCTCGGCCATAACCAGGAACAAGCTGCAGTGATGAAATGATGTGCCGAAGGAGTCTAGCATTCGACGGAATAAGCTCGATTGCAAAATCATCCTCGATATAGATTTCTTAACAATCGCTTTCAGCGCAAGGAAGGAGAGATTTCTCCATGGAAGTATGGAATCGTGAACGGCTCTATGCTGAAGTTTGGGAACAACCTTTAATAAAGGTTGCGGAGAAGCATCGAATATCGGACGTGACGCTGGGAAAAGTCTGTCGAAAGCTCCAGATTCCGCTTCCTGGCCGTGGCTACTGGGCGAAGAAACAGGCCGGCGAGGTGATGAAACGCACGAAACTTCCAAAAGCTAGGAATCTCCCTACCCTCAGATACTATCAACGCCACGAAACACCAGAGCCAGCTGAACCTGTCACTCCAGTGCCGGAGCCGACTGACCCAGAGTATCTCTGGATTAAAGAGGTCGAATCACGTTCCACAATAATTGGACCGACTGCTCCGAGACGGCACAAGCTCGTGGTTGCTACCGATCGCGCTCACAGGCACGCAACGCCAGACACAAAGGGAATGCTAAGCGGACGCTGGGATCAACCTTCCATCGACATTCGAGTCTCGAGGGCGACCTTGGATCGAGCGCTGAATCTGTGTAACGCCATTATAGAGTTTCTCGAAACAGAAGGCTTCCAGGCGCATGTGAAGGACGGCACGTTTAGTGCGACCGCCAACATCTTCGGTCAAGAAGTTCCCTTCTCTCTCATCGAGAAATATAAGCAAAAGAAGCATGAGATTGATCCTTCTAAACCGCGCTGGTCGGAACCTGCTTATGACTTTCTGCCGTCTGGTGTCCTTGAATTTCGGATTGGGGAGGATCGCTGGGGAGGGACTAAGTTTCGTGATGGTAAGAGAGAACAACTTGAACAGATGCTGCCTCAACTCGTCGGTGCACTGATGCGAGATGCACGCGAAAGAATTCTGAAAGCCGAACACGATCGAATTGCAGCAATCGAGAAACGGAAACGAGACATCGAGCTAATGGAGTTGAGGGATCAGATAAACAAGGAAGAAGAGAAGATCAAACAACTCATGGCCTGGAATGATTCGTGGCTCAAAGCTCGTCAGCTGCGCGAGTTCATCAGTGCTTTGGAGAAAGTCTGGACTGAACAGGGCCTCGACCTTTCGCCCGAGGCCGAAAAGGGCAAACGAATCCGCTGGATGAAAGATCAGGCTGATCGCTTGGATCCGATGATCGAGAATCCAGTCTCAATACTTGATCGGAAGGGCGAACTGAGTCGTTACTACTAGCAATGCCTCCGGTCGAAAAGTCGAAGCACTCCTGGTCGACAATGGCATTCTCCGTTCTCTTCATGTCGATTTCGTCCACCGACCAACTCGGTGGAAAAAAGGCTGTTTTTAAGAAAGTTTTCTTACCAGTTAGTACACAGCCGACCGGCCCGGAAAGGGGGCGGCGGCGGAGAAGAAACAAGCCCATCCCCATATCCTGACCAGACAAAAGAATCTTCTTTCCCATCCCCCACTAATCCCAGAAGATAAGCAACGACACCGAACGCCGGAAGCGAGATCGCCGAACCAGCGAGACCTAGGGACGATGAAACCCGGGTGATGAATCTCCGACCATGAATCGCTGACAACGATCACCCGACAAAGATCACCGACGATCGTCCCGCCTGACAAGCCGGATCTTGAACCTTGGCGATGGCCAGCTCTTGCGCGGGCGCGCGTGAGGTTTATGGGAGAGGCGGGAGGGCGAACCCTGGTCTTGCGTCCATCCGCCGCCTTCTCCAGCTCGTCGATCAACATCACGTTGAGCTTCAGATCCGGCGTCTGCCACTTGTCCAGCTTCTCCTGCGTGAGGTATTGCTTGGCGTTGTCGGCAGGCTTGTCGGTATAGCCGACGTATCCGGGAGCGGCTCCGATCAGCTTGTTGACCTGGTAGGAGTCCTGGAACTCGGAGCAGTTGATCTTCGTGTTCTGGGCTTTGGCTCTGGTTCTAGTGAGTACATACTCATCTTAGTTGTGCAAATCTCTCAGATACCGCTTGACCGGTTGTCTGATCAGGAGTAATGAGTATATGAGCATGTTATTCGACGCCGTAGCCTACCATCGTGGTCCCCGTTGCCTGTTGCTGGCCGTCTGGGTTCATCGCCGCCGGACGTTCCTGGGCTTATCGACTGCGGCCGCCGCCGAGCTGGCCGGGCTCGAACTGTCCGAATGGTGCGCCCTGGAAGCAGGCTGGATACCTGAGGACCCTGCGATCCGCGCGATCGCCGCTACCCTCCAGGCTGCCGGCTGGCCCGAAGTCGGCCTGGTTGCTGAGCTCTCACGATATAACCCATCTGCCGCTGCCTAATACTGCCGCCCTGGCCCGGCCCATGCCGGGCACTGGCGGCTGTACTCATAGCCTTATATGCTCATCTCCTGATCTGAAAGGAGGTGAGCAAGTGAAAGAAGCCAAGGTGAAACGCATGAACCTGAACGTTGATCTCGATCTACACAATGCCTTTAAGGCGGCGACGGCCGCCCAGGGCGAGAACATGACCGATGTGCTGCTGCGCTTCATAGAAGACTACGTTTCGAAGAAGGGCGTCACTCCGAAGAAGGGGCGCCGCTAGTGAAGCGCTGCGCCGTCTACATGCGCGTTTCGACCATCGATCAGCATCCGGAGACCCAACTGCATGACCTGCACCAGCTGGTGCAGCAGCGCGGCTACCAGATCGTTCACGAGTACACCGACCGGATCAGCGGCACCAAGGCAAAGCGCCCTGGACTAGATCAGCTGATGAGCGACGCCCGGCGCGCTCAGTTCGATGTCGTCATGGTCTGGGCCAGCGACCGGCTGGCCCGATCGACTCGTCACTTCCTGGAAGTCCTCGATGAACTGAACCGGTTGAACATCGAGTACGTCAGCTTCCGGGAAAATCTCGATACCGGCGGTCCGCTCGGTCGAGCGATGGTCATCATCATCGGCGCCATCGCTGAGCTGGAACGCAACCTGATCGTCGAGCGGGTGCGCGCCGGCATGCGGCGCGCCAAGCTCGAAGGCCGGCACATAGGCCGGCGTCCACTCGATGTCGATCGGCCTGCTGTTCTTCGTGATCGTGCCCGCGGCATGAGTCTGACCGAGATCGCCAAAGCCCACGGCATCTCCCGTGCCCTGGTCAGCAAGATCCTGAAACAGACATATATAGAAGATAGCCACAAAGGGCCCTCGCCAGCCTCCCTGCAACTCCAAGAAAACAGGCCGCCGAAAACGGCGGCTTGAGCTGGCCACGAAACTGTGGGTTCGAGGCCAGTCCAAAAGGCCTGAGTCAGAACCAAGGCCGCCAAGCCCTTCTGGCACTCCCTGAACACTCCGGCACCCCGCAGTACCTAAAGGCACGGCAAAACAATCATCAGGCTGTGGGTTTGGATTCATGAAGACCGACTTATCCGGCATGACGCGCAAGAAGTCCGACGACAGCCGAGCCTATGATTACCACCGGTTCGGGTATCTTCGATTTCATCAACAACAGGAACGTGCCAACCGCAATTAGGGTAGCGGGAATGTCGTGGACTGCTCCACGCGCAAGAACCACAACAGCGCCAGCGATTGCACCCACCGCGGCTGCTGTGACGCCCTGAACAAATGCACGGAGTTGTGGATTGCCAGAATACCTGCGGTAGAAAGGTGCGAGACAAACAACAACGAGATATACCGGAAGAAAGACGCCAAGTGCTGCCGCAATCGCTCCTGCTGTTCCCGCAACGAGAAAACCAATGAAGGCGACGGTGATTACAACCGGCCCAGGCGTAATCATTGCCACTGCGACAGCATCGATAAATTGCCTTTCGGTCAGCCAGTGATGCTCCAAAACAACTCCGCCATGCAGAAACGGTACGATCGCCAGCCCGCTCCCAAATACGAAGAGGCCTGCTTTGGCGAAGAATCCAAATACGGTCACAATCTTGTTGTTCGCGAATGGACCCGACACTAGAAGCGGAACGAACGAAGCATTCACTGCCAGCTTCCGTTGTTTCACTGCCAATGAGAGGATTCCGCTGCCTAAGAAAAGCCAAATGATCTCTCGTTTTGTGATCGCAGTTGAAACGGCAAGCACAAGGAAGATAGCCCACAACAGTACATCGTTCTTAAGCGTCATCTTGACGAGCTTGATCGCCGAACGTGCGATGATGCCGATCGCCGCTGCGCCAACTCCGTAAAATACCGCCTGCATCCAAGGCAACCCGCCGTATCGGACGTAGGCAGCCGCAATAGCTAACACCATCAGAAAGGATGGGACAACGAAGGCAACACCAACGGCTGTTGCACCCAAAACACCGGCGCGCACATATCCGAGGTAGATCGCGAGCTGCGCCGCCAAAGGTCCTGGCGCGAGCTGGGCCAGCGCCAGGCCTTCGAGGTAATCTTCCTGTCGAATCCAACCGCGTACTTCAACTAGATCTTGTAGCATCCGTCCGGCAAGAGCAATAGGACCACCGAACCCCACTGTCCCGAGCCAGAGAAAATAACCAACGAACTGTGCGAGAAGCACAGTTCGTGGATCACGCTTCACCGGGCTGGATAACGCATTCATTTCGCTGAGTTCGTCTTATCGATCGCAGCCCTCAAACCTTTGGCCAGTTTCACAGCGTCATCGTTCGCCCAGAAATGCATGAAGAACAGCCGGGGCTCCTCCATCAACATGTGACTGTGAATTGCAGTAACCTCTATTCCGTTCTGGCGCAAGGCCTTGATCACCGGATTAATTTCGCTCCCTATGAGGACAAAGTCTCCTGTGATGGCGGCTTTGCCGCCACCCGTCGGCTGGAAGTTAAGTGCTGTTGCAACGCCCATCGACGGCGGCACTGTCATGCCTGAATCCGTGATCTTCTCGGCTCGTGGTACACCAATCTGAAGCACCCCACTGTTGACCTTTCCTGCATGTCCAACGGCCTGCTCGATCGCTTTCTGGTCAATATCGAGATCAGCCGATGGTTGAGGTGGAGCTGCAGTATCTGGCCCCGGCGTTTTCGTTAGAGCTAGTGCTGCGTGGACCGCCTTGGCTAGTTGAACCGGATCCCCATGGCCAGCAATGTGCATATACATAACGCGTGGTGACTCACCAATCAGGTGATTGTGCAGGGCGGACTGGCTGATGCCACTCTCCTGGAACTTCAACATTACTGGCTCGACTTCGCCCTCAGTCAGCACGAGGTCACCCATGACCATGCTCTCTCCACCCACTTGTTTAAACGCAACCCACGAGCCCAAGGCCAACGCGGGATTGATCTCCACGCCACTTAGCGAGACGTGCAAGTCTTTCCTCGGCATGGAGAACTTGAAAACGTCGCCTGGCTGCATCTGTCCGGGTCGGCCCATCGCGTCCTCGACCTTTTTCCAATCACCAGACTGTGCTGTGGCAGAAATTCCAGTCAGCAGGAGGAACGCCGTCACAGACGCTATGACCTTGAGAGTTTGGGTTAACGGAGTGTGCGGAAACATCGTACGCATGTGGGGTTACCTCCTAGGCAACGAGACTGAGTTGAACGCCTGCTCCATGTTGTTCGGCCTTTTCATACAGGCAAGCCGCAGCAGCTACGTCCTGCAGCGCCATACCCGTGCTATCGAAAACGATAATTTCTTGCTCCGACTCTCTACCAGTTTTGATTCCAGCCACCACTTCGCCGAGTTCCGCATGCACACCATCCCTCGTCACAATGCCCGTCTTCAACGCGTGATGGAGGTCTCCCATTTCTGCGCATTGCTTGATCACATCACACACAATCTTGCTCTTGGCCAATAGCTGAGGATCGAGTTCTTGCTTCGAGGGGTTGTCTGCGCCAACCGCGGCGATGAACGCTCCAGGTTTAACGTCGTGTTGGAACAGTAAGGCGTGTTGAGACGGTGTGCAGGTTGCGCAGATGTCACTTTCGCGAACAGCGGATCGTAAATCTCCGGTGCTTTGAATCGGAATCTTCAGTACAGAAATAAGTTCGCTCGCGAAGCGAGATGCCTTTCCTTCATCTCTGTCGTAAGCGAAAACCTTTTCGGGACGATGAATCAGAGAGAGCGCCTTTAGTTGAACATATCCCTGGACGCCGCAGCCGCAAATGGTTACCACTCGGGAGTCAGTTCGCGCGAGGTACTTTGCCGCCACAGCCGTTGCAGCAGCGGTTCTTAGAGCCGTGACTTCGCGCGAGTCCATAATCGCCAGCGGAGTGCCATTTGCTCCATCGCACAGAACAATTACTCCCTGAATCGTCGGCAACCCATATTCAGCGAAGTTCGATGGGAAATTGCCATTTACCTTTGCGGCGAAATAGGTTCTATCCCCACCTTGCAGCACCCCCGCTTTTATGTGAAAGCCGCCACCGGGTACGTGTACCCCAATCACAGCCGGAGGTATCGCCTTTCGCTGCCCATGGAGACGGAACGCTTGCTCTACCGCCCCAATGCACTCGTCGAGTGACAGGAACTTCTGCACATCTTTCGAAGAAAGGAAGAGGAGCTTTTCTGCGCTCATGCGACTCTGGCCTCAATTGCCACACTCTCCCTGACGATTTGCGAAAGATCGGTTCCTGGGGAAATTTCTATTGGTTCCTCCCCACGTCGAAAGACGCGAGCAGCGTTCGGACCTTTTAGGGTTGTCTCACCAGCCTCCACCCGGACGATCGATCCCTCACGTAGCCCAACCACCACACCATCGTTTTCTTCCAGGAATTGCCTTATTCGTTCTTCTTGTGTCTCTCCCATGTGTGTCGACTTTGGGTCGGGGTCGAGATAGTGAGGACTGATGTGAAACGGCACAAGGTCAAGCGCATCAAAAGACAGCGGCTGCACCACGGGCATATCTTTTGTGGTTTTCAAACTTGGGCCTGCAACGATGGAGCCTGCGCTAGAACCGATGAATGGAGTCCCGGACCCCACAGAGCGACGAATCGGTTCAAGAAGATTGTGGTCGTAGAGCGACTTGAGCAAGCGGAAGGTATTGCCGCCGCCGATGAAGATCGCCTCGGCGTCAGCGATAGTTCGCTGCGCGTTAGAGACATCATGTATGGATGTGAGAGCGATGTTCAGTCTTCGAAAACGATCACGCGCCTGAGCCGTGTAGCCTTGGCGATCGTAAAGTGCGAACGGGACAAATGCGACGGAGCGAGCGTCTCCGAGGAAGTTGCGGATTTCTGCTTCTGCATGGTCAAGGTAGCCCTGGCCATGAAGTGTCGAATTGCTGATCAGCAGTATCCTCTTGCCATCGGTCCTCATGTGGTCTCCGCTAGTGATAGGTTTTATTTCAGTGTGCGCACCAATCCTTCGATCAAATCCATTCCGCGTTTGAGCAATTCCCCGTCACTGAGATCCTCTTGTGCCCAGCCCGTTAACACGTGGTCCAACCCAATCCCCTCTATCCGACCAAACTTCTCATCGCTTAAATCTGCATCGTGAATGATCTCAGCCAGTGCCTTGATCTTGTGGTCGCGTAGTCCAAACTCGTTGCACAGTGTTTCAAATGTGCAGTTATCGCCTTGGTGGGTAAAGCCACCCACATTGAACATGTCGAATGGAATGGCTTCAGGAATTGACTTGGCATCGTTTGTGAAGGCGAATTTGGCGGCTGGATCGATGCGTTTTCGAATCAGCCACGCCGATGAAACTCGGTCGATTCCCGGTCGCGGCCGCGTTACCCAGATGCGACTCTTAAATTCACGTTTGGCATGTCTTACCTTTTTCTTCGACTCGACAGCAGGGCTTTCGAGTGCTGCCAGGGCTGTCTCGACTCGGCTTCTCATTGGCGAATCGAAGAAATCTATGTCGACGATCTCCTGCAGGTGACGGCGCATTCGAGGTAGATTCACGCCGGCCTTGTTCTTCTTGATGTCCCGCAGGAGTGCCTCATAATCTTTTGTGCGTGCCTCGATGAACAATCGTCGAAGGTCGTCAGGAGGAAGGTCATCAATGGCAAACAGTTTGGCGACAGAAGCTTCGCCTTTATATTTTCGTATAGCCGCAGACAGCCACTCAAAACGCTCATGATTGGGAGGTGTGTCTGGCAGCAAATACCCGGAACTGCGAAAAGATAATGCCCCGTACTTCTTCAACTTTCGCCAGATCTCGACGCGTCTGCTTGCCTGGCTTGCGGGCAGGGTGAAGAGCAGTAACAGCCACTCGGGCCTGTCCTGGTTGGCGGTTTCCATTTGTCGTTGTGATACTGTCATTACGGTGAGATGATATACCCATAACACATGGGTAAGCAACGCGGTGCTCGTGGAAGGAGTCGATCTGTGAATCGAATTGCTGGAATGTTGCCGACGTTGTTGGTTGTCGCGCCCATGGTTTTCGTCTCACACTGGCTGCTAAACGACGCTCACGCGCAATCAAAGGAGTCGATCCTGCGCAAGGTCGCCACCTTCGATCTACCCGGTCCGGGCGGTAAGCGGTTTGACTACCTAACGATAGATGGCGATGACCACTACCTCATTTCAGCTCATTTGGCAGCGGGGCAGACCTATGTCATCGATCTCCGCACCAACAAAGTGGTCGCGACCGTGACAGATACTCCTGGTGCCGAGGGCGTCGAATACGTTCCCGAAGGAAGGAAGTTCTATACCTCAAATGCGGGTGACGACACCATTGGCGTCGTCGATCTCCATTCGATGAAGGTTGTGAAGAAGATTCCGACGGACAAGAAACCTGATGGGAGTGCGTACGCTGCCCCTTTCCATAAGCTTTACGTCTCCGATGAACGGGGCAAGGCGGAGGCAATCGTCGATGTTACGAACGACAAGATCATTAAGACCTTGCGTTTCGACAGCGAGACAGGTATGCCGCAATACGATCCTGTTGCGCGAAAGGTGTACGTCAATTTGCAAGACCAGAACATCTTTGCCGTGATCGACCCGGCTACGGACGAGGTGGTCGGTCGCTATCCCGTGGGTAAATGTAAAGGCAATCACGGTATGACGCTTGATCCCGCGCATCACCGCGCGTTCCTCTCCTGCGAAGAGAACAACCTCATGACGGTATTTGATCTTGATAAGCACCAGCCGATCGCATTCTTGCCAATAGCGGACGGGCCGGATGTCATCAAGTTTGATCCCGGACTCGCGAGAATCTACGTGGCCTGTTACAGCGGGGCGATCTCCGTCTTTCATCAGGACGACCCTGACCATTATCGAAAACTCGAGGACTTCAAGGTGCAGCACGCCGTCCACAGCCTAGCCGTCGATCCCGACACG
>Ga0163163_10005384_pt1 | contig 11060 bp, 8 predicted proteins | sample S65metaG_FD_119766 | JGI IMG/M metagenome (GOLD analysis project Ga0163163, IMG submission 119766) | Switchgrass rhizosphere microbial communities from Kellogg Biological Station, Michigan, USA - S6-5 metaG | ecosystem: Host-associated > Plants > Roots > Rhizosphere > Soil | place: USA: Michigan... | reverse complement strand
TCCGCCGGTTTTGTTTGAAACCGTCATTGAACAACTGGCTAAATCGAATTGTGCCAGCGGTGCGCGTGTCATCATCGAGAAACCCTTCGGGCACGATCTCGCCTCAGCCCAGGAACTGAACAGAGTCCTGCTTGGGGCGTTCGATGAAATCGACGTATTTCGCATTGACCACTATCTCGGCAAGCGAGCGGTGAACAACCTGATGGCCTTCCGTTTCGCCAATACATTTCCGGAAGCCTTTTGGAACCGGGACTACATCGAGAGCGTGCAAATCACGATGGCAGAGGATTTCGGAGTACAGGGTCGAGGCGGCTTTTACGACCAGACCGGCACCATCCGCGATGTCGTGCAGAACCACTTATTTCAGGTGTTGTCGAACCTGGCCATGGAGCCGCCAGTCGATTTAGAGAGTGACTCGGTTCGTGACGAGAAGGTGAAAGTGCTAAAGGCGATTCCCCCCATTGAGGAGAAGAACGTCGTTCGCGGCCAGTTCCGTGGCTACCGCGATGAAAACGGCGTTGCAAAGGACTCGGAAACAGAAACATTTGCTGCCTTGAAGGTGGAGATCAATTCCTGGCGCTGGAAAGGCGTGCCATTTTACATTCGCGCAGGGAAGTCTCTGCCCAGGACCTGCACTGAGGTTCTCGGCAGATTTCGCAAGCCTCCTACGCTAATTCCGGACAGCCTGTTGGTGGAAAACCATGTGCGGCTGCGTCTGAGTCCCGAAGCAACGGTGGCTATGGGGATGATGACGCTCGATCCCGGCGCCGAAGGGCTGTCGCTCCAGACAGCCGAAATGGTAGCCAGCCACTCTCCACGTGCAGATGAGATGGATGCTTACGAACGCGTGCTCGGAGCAGCGATGGCCGGAGACCGCACGTTGTTCGCACGCGAGGACTATGTCGAACAAGCGTGGCGCATCGTAGAGCCTGTGCTTAAAGGGCACACGCCGATCTATCAGTATGCGCCGAATACCTGGGGCCCTGACGAAGCCGAGCGCTTGAGTCCGCCGGGAGGTTGGCACAATCCGGGTGGTAAAGAAGCAGTCGCGGTCGCAAGCGAGACTGCGTCATGAAAATCAAAGTTTTTGCGACTGCCGTAGCAATTCCCGCCTAACCACACTCAGTACGCATTGAAACTAAGGGAGCCGTCATGACTACCACAATCGCTCCGGTTGACACGTTGAAATCCGCACAACTCGATCAGTTGTGCGTCAACACCATCCGCACGCTTTCAATCGACGCCGTGCAGCAAGCCAAGTCCGGACACCCCGGCACGCCCATGGCGCTCGCGCCGCTGGTCTACACGATCTGGAATCGGGTCATGCGTTTCGATCCTCAGAATCCGATCTGGCCGAATCGCGATCGATTTGTGCTATCGAACGGCCACGCCTCGATGTTGCTGTGGTCCGCGCTGCACCTCACTGGAGTCCAGGCTGTTAATGCCGAATATGAACTCCTCGGCAAACCCTCCGTCACGCTCGATGATATCCGCCGTTTCCGTCAGCTCGACAGCAAAGCCCCCGGACACCCTGAGTATCATTGGGTTTCGGGTGTCGAGACCACTACCGGCCCACTAGGACAAGGTGTCGCGACGAGCGTCGGCATGGCTATTGCCGAAAAATGGCTCGCCTACCGTTACAATCGGCCTGGCTTCGAGATCTTCGACTACAACATCTATGCAGTCTGTGGCGATGGCTGCCTGATGGAAGGCATCGCTTCGGAAGCTGCATCGCTGGCGGGACACCTGGGCCTCGACAATCTCTGCTGGATCTACGACAACAATCACATAACGATCGAGGGTGATACGCGAATCGCGTTTACCGAGGATGTCGCGGCACGATTCCTCGCATATGGTTGGAATGTGTTGCGGGTCGGCGATGCGAATGATCTCGAACGTATCGAACATGCTCTGGAGGTTTTTCGGAAAGAGAAGGACCGCCCGACATTCATTGTGTTGGACAGCCACATTGGTTACGGTTCACCAAACAAGCAGGACACCGCCGCCGCTCACGGCGAGCCCCTTGGCGATGAAGAGTGCCGATTAGTCAAGCGGAGCTACGGCTGGCCCGAAGACGCGAAGTTTCTTGTTCCGGACGGCGTGTACGACCATTTCACAGCCGGGATTGGCAAACGTGGCGCTGAAGCGCGGAGGAAGTGGACAGATCTGTTCGAATCGTATCGCACTCAATATCCGGACCTCGCACTTGAGATCGAATTGATGCTGCGGCGCGAGCTTCCAGCGGGATGGGACCGTAACCTTCCAGCATTTCCCGCCGACCCGAAAGGCATCGCGGGCCGCGACGCCTCCGGAAAAACGCTGAACGTGCTGGCGCAAAATATTCCGTGGTTCCTTGGTGGCTCCGCCGATCTGGGTCCGTCGAACAAGACCACCTTGACCTATCTGGCCGCAGGAGATTTCCAGTCCGACACACCGGAAGGCAAGAATCTGCATTTTGGCATTCGCGAGCACGCGATGGCCGCAATCGTCAACGGACTTTCTCTGTCGAAGCTGCGTGCATTTGGCGCTTCCTTCTTCATTTTCAGCGACTACGCACGACCCGCAATTCGGCTGGCCGCGCTCATGGAGGTACCCTCCCTCTTCATCTTTACGCATGACGCGATGGGCGATGGTGAGGATGGTCCCACCCATCAACCCGTCGAACATCTGATATCGCTGCGAGCGATACCGGGACTCATTACCATTCGTCCCGGCGATGCCAATGAAGTCGTCGAGGCATATCGGTTTCTCATGCAGCTGCGGCACCAGCCTGCGGTTCTGGCACTGTCACGGCAACCTCTACCCACTCTCGATCGCAGCAAGTATGCGCCGGCAACCGGAGTCGCGCAGGGAGCCTACGTGCTCGCGGATACGCCTGCGGGAAATCCAGACGTGATCATTATTGCCTCGGGCAGCGAGGTAAGTCTTGCGGTGGAGGCACATGAGAGCCTTCTGGCTGAGGGCATTCGTTCGCGCGTGGTATCGATGCCATCGTGGGAGATATTCGAGCGGCAGTCCCAGGCTTACAGGGACAGCGTTCTGCCACCGGCTGTGAAAGCGCGCGTCGCGGTTGAGCAGGCGTCGATCATGGGCTGGGAGCGCTACGTTGGCAGCTCCGGTCATGTGATCGGAATGAAGACGTTCGGTGCTTCGGCCCCGCTTAAGGAATTACAGAGAAAATATGGGTTTGAGCCAAACCAGGTAATCGCCGCTGTCAAACAGCAACTAGGGCTGGGTGAGTAAAGGGCGTGACCTGAGCGCTTCTGGATTCATGGAGGCGCGGGGGCACATACACCTAGAGGTCGTCGAGTTTCGGCTAGGTCAGATTGTGGATGTTTGCGCAAGCTTAAAGGCTGGGCAAATCAAAGCGTGTGCTGTGCTGGTACCCGACACAGATAGCTATTACCGCACGAATCTAAACCGTATGAAGTACGGAGTACCCACGTCTCATCGACCGTGTCGAGCACGGCAAAAGAGTGCCACTGCTTTCAATTCTGAGATTTGGGTTACTTTCAGATCAGGAAAAAGGCATGGGACTCGCCTGCGAAATAGATTCGCAGTCCTGCCGGTGACTCAGGTCGCTCAAGCCTCCTGAAATTGTCCGTTCGATTCCAAGCTTCTTCATTCGGAACTGCAACGTTGACCGGTTCAAACCCAGTTTTGCGGCTGCCCCCTTTTGTCCTGCGATTCTCCAACCGCTCTTTTGCAGCGCACGGAGTATAAGCGCACGTTCGGAGTCGCGGAGGGTCATTGCCTCAGGAGGCTCTGCGTTTTCGAACATCGTCCCTGCCGAAGGCGAGGGAGCCATGAACACCGCGGACGTGGGTAGTGGGTTTGGAAGCACGCCATCCTGTGCCAGAATGACCGCACGCTCGACTAGGTTCTGCAGTTCACGAATATTGCCAGGCCAATGGTACGACGAGAAAGCCGCCATGGTTTCCGGAGGAATATGCCGAATGTCCCTTCTCATGCGCCGGCTGAAAATCTCGACGAAGTGCTCCACCAGAGCTGGAATATCTTTCCGGCGTTCGCGGAGGGGCGGCAAAGAGATCGGAAAAACGTTGAGCCGGTAATAGAGGTCACCGCGGAATTCTTTCTGAGCCACCATCCCCGCCAGATCCCGGTTTGTCGCCGCGATCAGACGGACGTTTACCTGATGAGTCCGACCGCTCCCCAGACGTTCGAACTCCTGTTCTTGCAAGACCCGCAGCAATTTCGGTTGCAGCGCAGGTGGGATGTCACCCACCTCGTCCAGGAATAACGTGCCCTTGTCGGCCATTTCGAAGCGTCCGATCTTTTGCGCGATAGCTCCGGTGAAGGCCCCCTTTTCATGCCCGAACAATTCGCTTTCCAGCAGATCCAAGGGAATAGCCGCGCAATTGAGTTTGATCAGCGCACGTCCGCATCGCGGGCTGATGTTGTGAATCGCGCGTGCGATCAGCTCCTTGCCGGTACCGGTTTCGCCCTGGATAAGAACGGTGGAGTCAGTGGAGGCAACACGTTCCACTTGTTCAAGCACAGATTCTAGCGCAGGGCTGTCTCCGATAATCTCCCCAAATGCGCGCTCAGCCTGGTCCCGCCCAGGGTATGCGATTGTTTCGGAATGGCACGAGAACAACCTGGACGAGGTAATCGGGCGCAATTCGTTGTGGTGAAATTCTTCAGTACCATGCGTGATCAATTCCCGAGATCCCGCAACAGAACTTAATTTCTTGAATGCTGCCATCACTCCTCCATTTGCTCCTTGCGCTGGCTAAGAAACCTCTGCGCGCTCCGTCTTCCAGGCGGAACAGTTGCCGAGATGTTTATTTCGCACTTTCCGTAACAACAATTGCATTGCAGCCGCATATACATTCGCACGTAGTTTCAACCGGAGGAATGTGAGGAACGGCTAGCTGACGGTGATTACGCTTGGGATCATTCGAAACGGATCGAATACCTCTCGAATGCATGTATAGCGGGGTCGCCGGACACAAAAGGATCGATTTCACGCATTCCGTTCTAGATTCCTTTCGAGTCGCGCGAGTCCTCAACTCTCAGAGATGAGATTTTGGGCATGACCTCGCGTACAAGCACCGCAAATCCGGGATCTTCGCGAATCATATCGAGTCGAGGGTCACGTCCCAGCCAAACAAGTTCTGCTTCACGCTCCTCGTAAGCGGCAGATAATAACGAAATCGCTTTGTTAGAGTTACCCAAGGCGAGCGAGAGCAGAGCCTGTCGGAATTTACTGATCGGCGAGTCTGCAGAGAACAGGTTATATTCACCAGCAATCCGACTCGCGGTGGGAGTTCGGCCACACATCGCCAACACCTCTGCAACGGCGCTCATCACAGCAGGCTGAGTTCCCGCCTTGCCCAGAAGGCTCTGTGCCAAGTCCTTTGCCTCATCACGCCGATCTAGCGATATCAGCATCATCGCGCGGTAAACTTCGCTCTCGATAGGGAACCGTCCATACACCGACTGTTCCGAAATGTGTTTTACTCCATTTTCGTAGCGACCACTAAGGTGAAATAATTTCGCGTAGACCACCTTTTGGCGATACGAAAAGGGATCGATCTGCTGCGCTTTTTGAAGGTAATCCCAGGCCTCCTCAAACCGTCCGAGCGCGGCGAGGAAGAGAGCATACTGGCGGTAAGTTCCGGCATTCTCACCAAGGCTAAGCGCATGTTGGAAATTCATCTCGGCATCGCTCCATCTCCATGACAACGCCAAGACACACCCCATGCAGGCAGGAACCAATATCATCTCAGGGTCGAGTTTAGTGGCGCGCTGCGCCGCCTCTTTAGCGTGAGAGATGGCTATCGCAGAATTGGGCATTCCCCGCAACGCCATCTCGCAATAGGACTGAGCTATCCCGCAGATTGGCCTGGCGTAATCAGGCTCCTTCTGTGTGACTTCTTGGAATTTCGACAGTGCCGCTTCTGTGTCCGCCAAACTTCCTTCATCCAGCAGTGCTTCGCCTGCCAGGACCAAGGGATAGGCAGCCAGTATCGACGTCCCGACTGAGGCCCTTTGTTTCCGGATCAACGATTGTTCCGGCCGGATGCGGCTGATCAGCGCCGATGCGATTCTCTCAGAGATTTCGAAGAGGTTTTGCGTATCTGGTTCTATCTCGAGCCGTTCTGACCAGATGTGAAATCCGTCGGCAGCATTCACGACCCTGGATGTAATACGCAGATGGTTGTTGTCCTCGCGCACTGTTCCTTCAAAGACGATCTGAACATCAAGTTTTCCGGCCAGAGAGGGAATGTCCAGGCCTTGCGCGGCTAGTGGCGCCACCGAACTCGCGGCGATCACTCGAAATCCGTCCGTGCGCACGAGTTCGTGAATCAATTCATCGGTAATCAATTGGGCGCACATCCCAGACAAGGCGCTGCGGGAAGCGTCAAAGAAGGGCAAAACCGCAATGCGGATTCCCCGTCCCTCAATGAAAGGCTCAATCCTGCTTGTATCTCGCAGAATGCCGTTGCCACTGCCATCGTGAGCGCCTCCGGAGCGGAAGACAGGCACATAGCTGCCGGGCCGATAGTAGATAAAGACAGGATCCTCTTTGCCCACGGATTCGTAATATTCCTTTAGTTTGCGGCGAAGCCTGCGAGCCTCGGTACGAACAATCGAGTCTTCACCAGGATGAAATGACCGACGTTCGTACACCTCCGTGCCAATCAGGTACTCCTTCAGCGTCTCCTCCTCGCCTGCCAGGGTCGTTTCGACCGTGAAGCGAAGAAATCGGCCGAGTCTGTCTGATTGAACAAACATCGAACTCCCCAGAATTCGAGAGAGCTCATCACGAATCGCCTCTTCGGAAATCGGGTCTTTCTCGTCCGCGACTAGACCTTTACCCATAGCAATATTCAAGCCCCTTCGGAGATTGGTGTAGCGCGACTGAGGTGTAAATCCCTCCTCCGCAATGCTCTGTCCGAATGAACGCTCTTCCCTACTCACATCAAGCATCCTCGATTTCCTCGCTTCCTTCTGTCGCTTCCCCCAATGCATTCATGTCTGTCCGCTCTCTCGTGACCCATTCACGAATGTACGCCGAGCAGTTTCTGAGTTCGGCTCCGTTCGATTCGCGGAGTGCCAGGAGTTTTACGGCATCCCGGTCCACGAGGAGGACGTCCTTGAGATCGATGGCCACTCGGCCTCTCTCCTGTTCCAGCAAGGCGCGAAGCATGCTCACATAGTCCGCTGCAATCCAGCCGCTGATGCGCAAGATCACAAGGTTCTCTTCGATAACTACGCGGTCGATTCTGCAGCTCATTGTAGATAAATGTTTCGAAGCTTTCGCTCCTTACAGTTCCACAGTCGGCTTGCGAGAAGCACCGGATGTTGCGGTGCCGAGCAAACACAGCATCTTCATGTCAGGTTGATTAGGAAGAATAGCTCGTCCAGAGGATTAATCTCCTGAAAAGGCTCCCTCTTTTCCGCTGCGGGAAACGGAATAACCTTCCCGCGGTGGTCTGGTGGAGTGCTTTTTTCACTCTCTTTTCGAACTTTCTCAGGAACGTAGAATTCAATTACGGTTGCCATTCGAGTTACCATTTCCAGCTGCACTCGCAGCGGGAATTCCCCTTTCTAGATCGTTCGCATTTTCAGATATGAAACAAGGCTGAAGGGTCCGGCCAGTCGCCGCGGCAGATGCATGATGCCCTCCCACTGTCGCCAGCAGTACTCGACAGCTCGCGTGTTGGGAGCAAACAATTCGACGGCATTACGCCACTCCATGGCTGCCGTGTACCGCAACCCGTCGCGCCATCCCTTCCAGGGGCACGGCGGCAATGAAAAGCCTTGACGAGAACAGCCAAGAGCGACTGGCCAATGTCCTTGGCTTTTGTTCCTAGCTTGTTCGCATCTGGCCTCTCGAGCTTGCCCCCAGCAGAAAAGCAACCGAGCAAGGCCGGTCCTGTGGCAATGATCTGGGGGAGTGTTTCAATAGAGGCGAAGTTGTGTTTCGTGCCATTCATCTGTTCTTCTTCCCGGAGCTTATGTCTCCGTCATCTTCACGCTAACTCTCTAAAGCAAAACTTGTTCCACTCGTAAACATATGAAAAGAAAGGACAGTCCGATTACACCTAGCAATCCAAACTGGCGAAAATCAGGGGAATTTGGCGGAATCTGGTGATTCTGGTGATTCTGATCGAGGCCTTAGCGGACTTGAATTGTCTATTTCGTGAACGAAAAGTTCGCTCTCGAGAAGACCTGTCGGTATTGCGGCACAATTCAGCTTCACGAACGCTTTTGAATTGCGGGAACTGCGTTCGTGAATGGCACGAGCGACAAGTGCCTTGAGGCCCTTTTACGCCGGCCGATCGCAAGGATTCTTTCATGTCGGAATCCAGGACCTTGCTTACAGCGTTCACATCTTCAAGAGTCCGCCACTTCTCGGGCCACGAGCCCGATTCGAACGATGGCACGTCAGTCATCGTTGACACGGCGAGAGTAAACTTGTCCTCCGTCGTATCAGATGCACTCATGAATTCTGGTCGAAGCATAATGTCAGCTCACTATCGATGTATCGTAGCGAGGGAGTTCGATGCAATTACATCTTCCTTGTACCTCGATGTGGTTGTCTCTTCGTACCTCGATGTGGTCGTCTCGTAGTTCCTCGATGTGGTCGTCTTTCGAGTGCATCGAGGTGGCTAACAACCGCTTCGCGAGCCTCTCAAATTTCAGTTCTTGCAGCACCCCTCAGTAAGGCGACCTGGGGATAGGACACCAGTTCTCCGACTTCGTCCAGAAAGATCATTCAATTGTCAGCTGCCCTTCAATTCTCGGCACGCTGGGAATAGTTACAACGGCTCAGAACGGTTGCTGCCCATAGATGCGTTTTGAACATTGGATCTGTCTTGAACGATTCTCGCCACCCATTAATCACCGTCAGATAGCGGTTGCTCACGTTCCTTGATTTAGAGCGATGTGCGAAAGTGTATTGTGGTTCAGGATGCGATCGTGACTATGAGAGCAGGATTACGGATGTTGGCTGTAGTTCCGCCTGACAGACGGGCCGAGATCGCTCGCCAGTTGGGACCTTTCAGACCAGAACTTTGTTTTGTCGGACATTCCGCGGAAGCCGCGGCCGTTATCCGCGAAGACGACGTCTTTCACGTTGCTCTTCTTCCGGCGAGCCTCTCCGATACTGATTGGTGGGAGCTTTGGGGCGTGTTGGCGCTCTTGAATCTGCCCCCGGCGATTCTGGTCTATGCGCGTGAAGCGACCTTCCTACTGTGGTCGGGTGTTCTCGAGTTGGGAGGTTGTGACGTTATCGTCGAACCCTTTTCGGACGAAGAGTTGCAGCGTGCTGTCCTACACGCCATCAAGTGTTTTGAGGAAAAGGACACGAAAGACAGAAATGATTCTCCCCGCCGAAGCCTTCTGAGCTGGCAAACGAATAAGGAGGACTCGTGAGACATTTTCAGAATTCAATCAAGAAACTGACTTGGCGGGTCAATCAAGTTCCGTTGTTGGCGCTCCGGTGTTCACAGCAGCACCAGCTTTTGCGTGCTCAATTCCGTACGCTCCTGGCGTGAGGAATAGATTACTGTTACTGTCGCAAACCATATAATGCACTGTTTGCGCCTAAGCGGAACTTGAACTGCCTTTTGTTAATGTTTAAAACTTTGATCCTGTGGTCAAGAGTTGATGGTGGAATTCCAAGCTTGGCCGCCGCCCCTGATGGTCCCGACACCCTCCCTCTGGTGTCTGCCAGCGCCGCTTCGATAATTGCCCGTTCGCTGCGCGACTCAGCCTCCCCCTTGAAAGCTGCCGGCGCTTCAACCCGAGATTCCGGCCGAGAGGTTTCTTTGGATAGCCACATTTCGTCAACTGACACCACATCGCTGGAGCCCAGAATCACCGACCTCTCGATTATGTTCTGTAATTCCCGGATGTTGCCGGGCCAGTCGTAAGACTGCAACACGTCCAGCGTCTTCTTCTCGATCGAGCGGATGGACTTGCCTGCCCTGGTAGCGTAGCGTTGCACGTAATACTCGACCAGCATCAGGATGTCGTCTTTCCTTTCTCGGAGGGGTGGCACCTCGATGGGAAACACGTTGAGCCGATAAAAGAGGTCCTGGCGGAAGATCCCGTTGGCTACGGCTGCCTTTAGATCACGATTTGTGGCAGCAATGATGCGAACGTCAACACGAATCGCTTGCCCTCCCCCCACCCGCTCGAACTCCCGCTCCTGCAGCACTCTCAATAATGCGACCTGGGTGTCTGGTGAGAGTTCGCCCACCTCGTCCAAGAAGATCGTTCCGCCGTCAGCCATTTCGAAGCGGCCGAGTCGGCGCTGCATGGCACCCGTAAAGGCCCCCTTCTCATGGCCGAATAACTCCGAAGCGATCAGGTCACGGGGTATTGCTGCGCAGTTCACGCTGACGAAGGCACGTCCAGACCTCCGGGATCGCCGGTGGATAGCGCGGGCAACCAGTTCCTTGCCTGTTCCTGTTTCACCCGTGATGAGAACCGTGGAATCGCTTGGTGCAACTTTGGAGATCCGCGAGAGCACAGTCTGCAAAGTGGGGGAGGTTCCGACAATCTCTTCAAACATCGAGGTTTGGTCGATTTCTTCACGGAGGGCGGTATTCTCCAGCCGGAGTTTCTCCTCGGCTCTCTTGCGTTCATCAATGTCGGTGCCAGCAGCATACCAACGCGTAATGTGTCCCTTGTCGTCGCGCAACGGGTTAGAACGAAACAAGAACCATCGATAACTCCCATCGTCCTTGCGGAGCCGCAGCTCCACCTCGAAAGCAGAGCCAAAAGAGAGAGCACGATCAAAAACATCGTTGACCCGTTCCCTGTCATCAGGATGAATGTCCTCATTGCGATCAGAACCCTGCAGCCACTCTTCCTCACCAAGACCCAGGTAATCGAGCAGAATGCGGTTGGCGCAAAGACGTTCGCGACGTGCTCCGAAAACAGCGACCAACTGAGGCGTAAGATCTAACATCTGCCTAAGCTCTGCTTCGCGTTCCCGGACTTTCTCTTCGGCGTTCTTGCGTTCGGTAATGTCGGTCGAGCTACCCACAAATCGGTCGAGTTCTCCGGCTGCGTTTAAC
>Ga0163163_10005382_pt1 | contig 11061 bp, 9 predicted proteins | sample S65metaG_FD_119766 | JGI IMG/M metagenome (GOLD analysis project Ga0163163, IMG submission 119766) | Switchgrass rhizosphere microbial communities from Kellogg Biological Station, Michigan, USA - S6-5 metaG | ecosystem: Host-associated > Plants > Roots > Rhizosphere > Soil | place: USA: Michigan... | reverse complement strand
CTGATCTTGGTCATGGCGGTTCCTCCCCGGGAATATGTTTTCGCGTTGACGCAAATCTATGGCCCGACCGATCGGTCAGTCAACAGGACAAACCCACAACTATTGCCAGACGTGCAGCTCGGTGTTATCAGCACATCGACTGACCGATCGGTCAGGTGGTGATAACGCCGCCGTCCGGACGTCGAAGTACCAAGATCAAGCAAGAGCCAGGAGGAAGCCATGTCCGACGATATCGTGACGCTCGAAATATCCGACCACATCGCAATCGTGACGCTGAACCGTCCTCCGGTGAATGCGCTCAATCGTGCAATGCGCGATCGAATCGTCGCGGTGTTCGACGAGATTTCCGAGCGCAGCGACGTGCGCGTTGCGATCCTCACCGGCAACGGCAAGGTGTTTTGCAGCGGCGCCGATCTGAAGGACCGTCCGGATCCGTCGAAGGTCGGCGCGTTCCACGATCACAACCGCATCACCCGCGAGACCGGGAACTGCATCCGCGAGTGCTCCAAGCCGGTGATCGCCGCGATCAACGGCGTCGCGCTCGGTGCCGGCCTCGGCCTGATGGCGTCCTGCGACATCTTCTACGCGTCGGAAGAAGCCGTGTTTGGCATGCCCGAGATCAATGTCGGCCTCGCCGGCGGTGCGGCGATGCTCAACACGCTGTTCGGCAAGTCGCTGATGCGCCGCATGTTCTTCACCGGCGTCCGGATCCCTGCGGCCGAGCTTTATCGCCTCGGCATCATCGAGGCCTGCACCGGCAAGGAAGAACTCATGCCCGAAGCGATGAAGGTCGCGCGCGAGATCGCGGCAAAGAGCCCGATCGCGATGGAGTATGCCAAGAATGCGGCCAACATGGTCGAGCTGATGCCGCCGCGCGACGCCTATCGCTTCGAGCAGAACATCACCATGGCGCTGTCGAAGACCGAGGACGCCAAGGAGGCGCGGATGGCGTTCCTGGAGAAGCGCGCGCCGGTGTTCAAGGGGCGCTGACGATGCGACCGGGAGAAGGTCTCGACGCGTTGATGATGCCGCGCTCGATCGCGATCATCGGCGCGTCGCAGGATGCGACCAAGATCGGCGGCCGGCCGGTGGATCTGCTGCGGCGCTACGGCTATGCGGGCAAGATCTACCCCGTGAACCCGAAGGCGGACGTGGTTCAGGGCCTTCAGGCCTACGCATTGGTGAGCGCGCTGCCTGAGGCGCCTGATCTTGCGATCGTCGCGGTCGATGCCGAGAGGACGCCCGAAGCGATCGAGCAGTGCGCCGAGCGCGGCGTGCGCAGCGTCGTCGTGTTCTCGTCCGGTTTTGCCGAGCTTGGCGAGCAGGGCCGCGCGATGCAGGATCGGCTGCAAGCGGCAGCGCGCCGGACCGGCATGCGGCTGCTCGGTCCCAACTGCCTCGGCGCGGTCAGCATTCCCGAACGGGCCATTGCGACCTTCTCGATCGTGCTCGAGCACAGCATGCCGAAGGCGGGCTCGCTCGGCATCGTGTCGCAAAGCGGCAATCTCGGCAGCTACACCATGCGCATGGCGAGCGATCGCGGCGCTGGCATCAGCCGCTTCATGACCACCGGCAATGAGTGCGACATCGATATTGCCGACGGCATCGCCTGGCTGGCCCGCGATCCCGAGACCAAGGTGATCCTGTGCTGTTTCGAAGCCTGCCGCGATGCGGGCCGGCTGATCGCCGCGCTGACCGAGGCGCGCGATGCCGGAAAGCCGGTCATTGCGCTGAAGGTCGGCACGTCGGAGGCGGGACAGGCCGCGGCGGCGTCCCATACCGGTGCCATGGCGGGATCGGATGCGGTGTTTGACGCGCTGTTGGCGCGGTACGGCGCGGTGCGGGTGCGCAGCATCGAGGAATTGATCGATCTCGGGCACGCCGCCTCCATCCTGTTGCCGGATCGGCTGCCGAAGGGGCCGCGCCTCGCGGTCGTGACGGCGTCAGGTGGCTTTGGCGTATTGCTTGCCGATGCTGCACAGGCTGTTGGCCTGTCATTGCCGGAGCTGAGTGAAGTGACGCAGCGTGCGATCCTTGAGCTGGTGCCGTTTGCGTCGGCGCGCAATCCGGTCGATGCGACCGCGCAGATGTCGAGCCGGCCCGACATGCTGCAGAAGATCCTGTCGGCGGTGGTGGCTGACGACCGCACGGATGTGATCGTGCTGCCGCTGCCGTTCTCGCTCCACATGCCGCGATTGCGCTCTGTCTATATGGAGACGCTGCGCCATATTCGCGTGCAGTATCCCGATCGTCCTGTCATTTTGTGCGTCGAGGGGCCCCCGGACGCGCTCGCCGAGTTGCACGCGATGGGCTATCCGACCATTCCGAGCTTTGACGGCTGCTGCGCCATCGTCGCGGCCTTGGCGCGCTTGCAGGCGCTGGCGACTGCGCCGAAGGAGGCGAGCCCGCCCGCCATCGCCAAGGCGGCGCCGCTGAAGGCGGATGCCTTCCGGCATGAGCTTGGCGCGAAGCATGCGCTTGCGGAGGTCGGTATCCCCGTGCTCGCCGAGCAACTGGTATCGAATGCCGACGCGGCGGCGCGAGCGGCGTGTGAGATCGGCTTCCCCGTGGTCTTGAAGATTGCCTCGCCGGATCTTCCGCACAAGACGGAGGTCGGAGGAGTGGCTGTCGGCCTGCGCTCCGAAGAAGAGGTACGACAGGCCCATGCCCAGATGCTGGCGCGTGTCGCCGACAAGGCGCCGCGTGCGGTGATCGATGGCGTGATCGTTGCGCCGATGGCCCAGGGCCTGTCCGAGCTGATCCTTGGCAGCCGGATCGATCCGGTGTTTGGCCCTGTCGTGATGGTCGGCCTCGGCGGCATCTTTGCGGAGATCGTGCAGGACACCGCCGTGCAGATGGCGCCCGTCAGCGAGACGCAGGCGATGGCGATGCTAAGATCGCTCAAGGCGTTCGCGGTCCTCGACGGGGCGCGTGGACGGCGCCGCACGGATCTGAAGGCCGCGGCGCGGGCGATCACGGCGCTGTCGCGCTTTGCGGTCGCGCAGGCGAACGCGGTGTCGGAAATCGACATCAATCCGCTGCTGCTGAAAGCGGACGGCGAGGGCGCCGTCGCGCTCGATGCGTTGCTGGTCCCGCACACCAGGAAGGCAACGCAAGACCACTGAACACATCGATCAACAAGAACCGCGAAGTCGGTTCAATGATTTGTGGGGAGGAACTCGTGATGAAGCTCAATACCCGTCTTCTCAACATCGCCGTGATGCTGGGAGCACTGCTGATGTTGGCAACACCGCTGCGCGCGCAGGGCGTGTCCGGTGATGTGATCAAGATCGGCATCATGAACGACCAAAATGGTCCCTATGCCGACAATTGCGGGCCGGGCGCAGTGGCCTCGGCGAAACTCGCAATCAGCGATTTCGGCGGTGCCGTTAATGGCAAGAAGATCGAGCTCGTTGTCGCCGACGACCAGAACAAGCCCGATGTCGGTGTTGCCATTGCGCTGCGCTGGCTCGACAATGAGGGCGTCGACGCCATCGTCGGCTGCTCGGCCTCGTCGATCGCGCTCGGCGTCGCGGACATCATGAAGGCGCGGAAGAGGCCTTACATGCTGGCGGGCACGGCCGGTTCGTTCTTCACCAATGACAAATGCTCGCCGATGACCACGCAATGGATGGTCGACACCTATGCGCAACCGAAGGCCACGGTGAAGGCGCTGCTGTCCCAGGGCGTCGACACCTGGTTCTTCCTGACCGTGGACTACGCTTTCGGCAAGGGCTGGCAGGCCGACGCTACGAACTTCATCAAGGCCGGCGGCGGCAAGGTGGTGGGATCGGTACTGCACCCGCTCAACTCGTCCGATTTCTCGTCGTTCCTGCTGACGGCGCAGGCGAGCGGCGCGAAGGCGATTGCGCTCGCCAATTCCGGATCTGATTTCTGCAATGCCATCAAGCAGGCGCAGGAATTCGGCCTGTCGCAGAAGCAGCTACTGGTGCCGCTCGGGCTTATGATCAACCAGGCGCAAGGGATCGGGCTCCGTGATCTGCAGAATGTGCGCCTGACCACGCCCTTCTATTGGGACATGACTCCCGAGACGCGCGCCTTTTCCAAGCGTTTTAGCGAAGCCTCCAACGGCCAGATCCTAAACGAAGCCAAGTCCGCCACCTACAGCGCGATCACGCATTACCTCAAGGCGATCGCGGCCACGGGCACCGACGATGGAGAGGCCGTGATGAAGCAGATGAAGAAGACGCCGATCAACGATTTCGAGATGAAGGATGTGAGCATCCGGGCCGACGGCCAGGTGATGCGGCCGCTCTACGTGGCTCGCATCAAGACGCCGGCCGAGTCGAAATACGCCTTCGACTATTATGAGATCACGGGGACCATTCCGGCCGAGGACGCCTGGCGGCCGGCCTCGGAGAGCGCCTGCGATCTGCTCAAGACGCAGTGATCGGAAGAAGCGGGACGACGCCGGCCGCCGGCGCAGCTGGTGTCGACCCAAGGTTCAGCTAACGCGGGAAATCGACATGACAGTCATTGATACGGCGCAGCCTGCAACGGCCACGGCCGGCGAATTGTCCGGCGAGGCCTATCGGGTGGCGATACGTCGTTGGCTGCGTGCCAACCTGCCGGCGAGCTTTCGCAGCGACAGTGCGGCCTTCGCGTCGCCGAGCCTGCAGCAATCGATTGAATGGGAAGCCGCGCTGTATCGCGCCGGGCTTGCCGGCATCACCTGGCCGAAGGCTTATGGCGGCCATGGCCGGACGTTGCGGGAGCACCTGATCGCCAACCAGGAGATCGGCGCGCTCGCGATGCCAGAAAGCGTCAATTCGATCGGCAAGGAGCTTGCCGGTCCGATCATTCTTGCTGTCGGCACCGAGGAGCAGAAGCACCGCTTCCTGCCCGCGATCCTCGAGATGCGGGATATCTGGTGCCAGGGCTTTTCCGAGCCGGAAGCGGGCTCGGACCTGGCGGGTCTGCGGACACGCGCGACCCGCGACGGCGACATTTGGCGGATCACCGGTCAGAAGATCTGGACCAGCGGGGCGTATCGCGCCCAGCGCTGTCTGGTGCTGGCGCGGACCGGACCGCTGGAGGACCGCCATCGCGGCCTTGCGATGTTCGCGGTACGCCTCGATGCCAAGGGCGTCCGCGTGCGGCCGATCAAGTCGATCGACGATCGCGAGAGCTTTTGCGAGGTGTTCTTCGACGACGTCGAGGTGCTGCAATCCGACGCGCTCGGCGCACCCGATGAAGGCTGGAACGCAGCGATCCGCGTGCTCGAAATCGAGCGGGCGACCAACCGTATGTACCGGTCGTGGCGCTTCGAGAACGAACTGCGCCATCTAATTTCGGCCTGCAAAAGCGATCCGGCGCTGGCGCAGCTGGTCGCGAACCCGCGTTACGAGGCCAAGATCGGCGAGGTCGTGGTCGATATCGAGGTGCTGAAGGCGCATGTCGAGACAGCGGTCGACGCGCTGGCCAACGGCGACAAGATCGGTGCGCGCGGCAGTCTCGCGAAACTGCACTGGAGCGAGGCACATCAGCGCTTTGCCGCGCTCGCGCTGGAGCTGTTGTCGCAAGCGTCGTTGCCGCAGCTTCCGGCCGTGCAGATCGCGCGCCGCCGCTTCGAGGCGATCTATCTGCAGGCGCGCGCCGAGACGATCTACGCCGGTACCACGGAAATTCAGCTCGGCATCATCGCCGACCGAATCCTGCAGCTTTCGAAAGGTAAGTGATGACGACTTTGATCGGCGAAGGATTGCAGCCGAGCGAGTTCGCGGTGACGGCGGCTCGCGCGGTGGCGGATTGCGCGGCGCTTGGTCCGCGCGAGCAGGCGAAGCACCTCGCCAATGACGGGCTGCTGGGCGTGATTGCGTCGGAAGAGGTCGGAGGGCTCAATTTGCCGCTGGCCTTTGCGGTCCCGGTGGTCGCAGCGGCCAGCTCGGGCCTGCTTAGCTTTCCCCTGATGGAGGTGCTGTTGCTGTCGCGCGCGCTGAAGGAGGCGCTGCCGCGTGCGGCAGGGGCGGTCGTGTCCGGCGATATGCTGGCGACGATCGCATGGCAGGGCAGCGTGAGCGCCGAACGCGAAGGCGAATCCATCGTGCTCGATGGCTGCGTTGCGCGCGCGGCCGGTGTCCGCGACGCGGATACCCTTCTGGTGCGGCTCAACACCGGCGGTGCCGTGCTGGTGCCGACCGACAGCGAGGGTGTTGTCATCGAGGACGCTGCGGGCCTCGATCTGACGGTGCCCGATCATGCGGTTCGCTTGCAGGGAGTCGCGGTACCGGCGGCGAGTGTCGTGCCGGAGAACGCCTGGAGCGTGCTGTGCTCCGACGCCAACGTGCTACGCGCCGCCGCCATCCTCGGATCCGCCGAGACGTGCTTGGCCATGGCGCAGGAGCACGCGTCGACGCGCCGGCAGTTCGGGCGCGCCCTGTCCTACAATCAGGCGCTGCGGCATTCGCTGGCGCGGCAGAAGCTTGCGCTTGAAGGCATCAGGCATGCACTCACGCGCAGCGTCGGCGACGAGGCTGGTGCGCTGGAACGCGATGCGGTGTTTCTTGCCGCGGCGACGTATGGTTGCGCGATCAGCGAAGGCGCGCTGCAGGTTCATGGCGGCATGGGATTCACCTGGGACGTGTCGGTGCACCGGCATCTGCGCCGTGTCCGCGCCTTGCAGGCGCAAGGCAATGCCAGCGAAGTTTTGGCTGGGCTCGGCCGTCGCACCGTGGCCGCCATCGCTCCGGCGTCTGATATCGCTGTGCGAGCATAGAGAAGGAGAACGACAATGACTGATGCCAAGGACAAGTCGCTCGCCGGTCGTGTTGCGCTAGTGACCGGGGCCGGCAACGGAATCGGACGCGCGACCGCGCTGCTGCTGGCCTCGCGTGGCGCCATCGTCGGCGTCAACGATCTCAAGCCTGAGTTCGTCGCTGACACCGTGGATGCGATCAAGGCGGCCGGCGGCGAGGCCGTCGCGATCACGCAGAATGTCGCGAGCCGCGACGGAATGCGGACGGCGGTGCTCGGCTTTGCAGAGCGGCAGGGCCGCCTGGATATCCTCGTCAACAATGCGGCTTGGGTTCGCTACCAGTCGGTACCCGACATCGCCCCCGAGACCGTGGATCGCATGCTTGATATCGGCTTCAAGGCGATCATCTGGGGCATTCAGGCCGCGGCCGAGGCGATGGATGCCGAGCGCGGCGGCGCGATCGTCAACGTCGCGTCGGTCGCCGGCTTGATCTCGGCCAAGAACAGCATCGTCTATAGCGGCATCAAGGCCGGCGTGATGGGCATTACGCGGGCCGCTGCCGCCGAGCTCGGCGAACGCAAGATCCGCGTGAATGCGGTCGCGCCGTCGGCGATTCCGACCGAGGGCACGATGCGCAACCGCAACGCCGAGCTCGATGCGCGCCGGATCGCACGGACGCCGCTGGGTCGGCTCGGCACGGTGGACGATATCGCCAGGGCGATCGCCTTCCTCGTCGGCGACGACAGCGGCTTCATCTCGGCACAGGTGCTGACGCTCGACGGCGGGATGGTGCTTACCAACATCGCCTGAGCGGCATAGCGGGGCCGGTTGTGATGCGCGCGGAACGGCAAGCTGAACGGAGCGGACGTGTCGTCCTGATCACGGGGGCCGCTGCCGGGATCGGTTGGGCGGCCGCGCGGCGCTTTGCGGCTGAAGGCGCCCGGGTGCTGATCGCCGACATCGACGCCGACAAGGCGGCAAGCCGCGCCCGTGAGCTTGGCGCAGCGCATGCCTTCTTCGGCGTCGACATGGCGCAGCCCCAGCAGGTGGCCGAGATGGTGGAGTCTTGTGTCCACCGGCTTGGTGGCCTCGACGTGCTCGTCAACAATGCCGGCCGGACCGACACGGATGGGCTTGGCGTGGTAGATCAGCCGGTTTCCACCTTTGAGAATCTCGTGGCGGTCAATCTGCGCGGCAGCCTTGTCGCTGCGGAGCAGGCGGCTGCGGTGATGCGGCGCACCGGTGGCGGCGCCATCGTCAATGTCGCATCCGGCGCCGCGTTGCGGCCGGTGCCATTTCGCAATGGTTACAGCGCCTCTAAGGCGGGTGTGCTGGCGATGACGCGGCATCATGCCTGTGCCTGGGCGCGCGACGGAATCAAGGTCAACGCGGTTGCGCCCGGCTATACGCGCACCGAGCTCGTCGAAGCGTTGATCGCCCGCGGTCGCATCGATCCGGTCGCCGTGGCCCGCCGCATTCCGCTCGGCCGCATGGCTGCGCCCGAGGAGATCGCGGCGGTCATTGCGTTTCTGGCTTCGCCTCGCATATCGTCGATCACCGGTTCGACGTTTCTGGCCGATGGCGGCTCGTTGCTCGGCAGCTTCGGGCCCACTGGAGAAACCGACGGCCGTGCTGCGCCAACCGGCAAGCCGACCCACGTCGTCATTGGCGCCTGCGGTGCGATCGGCCGGGCGTTGGCCGAAAGGCTGTCTGAATCTGCGACGGTCAAGGTGCTTGATGCGGACGAGCACGCCATGGCCGAGGCGATCGCCGGCATCGCGCGCCGCTTCGGTCGCATCGACGGCGTCGTGAACGCAGTGGGCGCCGATGCGGTGATCGCAGGTAACTCTGGTGAAGCATTGGCGGATCATCTGACGGGCGCGGTCCGTGTTGCGAAAGCGGTTGGATCCACCCTACAGCAACAAGGCTTCGGCTCGCTGCTCAATCTGACATCGATCGGCGGGGATGTCGCCTTGGGCGACGACGTCGAGGCCGCCGCCAGTGCGGGGGCGGTCGCGATGCTCACGCGTACGCTCGCGTGTGAATGGAGCGGCCACGGCATTCGCGTCAATGCCATCGCCGCGGGACCGACCGAAGGGACGGCGTCACGCGCCATTGAACGGACGCCGCTGGGGCGCGTCGTATCGGCGCAAGACGTTGCCGAGACCGCGGCGTTTCTGCTCAGCCCCGACGCCGGATATGTCACGGGCAGCGTGATCACAGTCGACGGTGGACTCAGCATCCATGCCGGTCCGGATCGCCCCGTTGCAGGATACGTCACATGAACCTCACTCCCGAACAACAGGTCCTGAAGGACGCCTTCATTCGCGCCCGCGGTTACTGGCGGCCGTGGACGGAGGGGCTGTTGCGGCTGGATCCGGAGTTTCTGGCGATCTACGCCCGCTATAGCGGCTATCCCGCCGAGACCGGCCCCCTGTCGCGCAAGATGTGCGAGTTGATCTATGTGGCGCTAGATGGATCGGCGACGCATCTGTTCCGCTCGGGGCTCGCGCTGCACATGCAGTTGGCGCTGGAGCAGGGGGCGACCGCGCAGGAGATCGTCGATGTGCTACGGCTCGCCACGGCGCAGGGGCTCGACGGCTGCAATCTCGGTGTCGGCATTCTCGCCGAGGAACTGGCGCTGGCGGGACTGGATGCGGATCAGGCGGGTCTCTCGCACGAGCAGACGGCGCTTCGCGACGCCTATGTCGCGCAATTCGGGGACTGGCCGGACTTCTGCGATCTGTGGCTGCGCGCCGATCCCGCCTATTTTGCCGTGATGCTCGATCTGCTGACGGTGAAAGACAAGACCGGCGGTCTCGACGAACGATCGCGCTGCCTGATCTCGCTGGCCCTGAATGGATGCTTCACCGCACTCAATCCGCACGGCCTGCGCTTGCAGATCAGGCGGGCGTTGCGACTCGGCATCGACAAACGAGAGATTCTCCAGGTTCTGCAGATGACCGCGCATCTGGGCGTGCATGCCTGCGCTATCGGCGTGCCGATCCTGACGGATGCGCTCGATCCGGCAGCTAGCGAGTCGCCTTCTGTCGACGCGTCGAGACAGCAGCAGGGAGGTCAATGACGATGACAGGACCGACCATTCGCAACCAGCGCGCCTTTGCCTCGGGTGCGCTGTTCCTCGCTTTTGCAATCTTCTTCTTCGTGACGGCGCTGAACTATCCGGCCGGCAGCGCGGCGCGGATGGGACCGGGTTACTTTCCACGCCTGCTTGCCATTGTGCTGGCCGCAATCGGACTTGCCGTGATGCTGGGTGCGGTGAGGCGGACGGCAGAACGACAGGAGTTGCAGCGCTGGGATCTGAAGGGCCTCGCCTGGGTCACAGGTTCGGTGGCGCTGTTTGCGCTTCTGCTGTTTCCGCTCGGCCTCATGGGTGCCCTGTTCGTGCTGATCGTGGTGTCGAGCAAGGCCAGCCCGGAATTCGCCTGGACGGGCGCACTCGCCAACGCGGCCGTCCTGATCACGCTGTGCCTGCTCGTGTTCGTCTATGGCCTCGGGCTGCAGCTGCCGGTGTGGCCGGCGCTGCTTAATTGAAGGCTTGATGCGATGGATCTCTTTCACAATCTGGCAATCGGCTTCTCTACTGCCGCCCAGCCTGCCAATTTGCTCTACGCCTTCTTCGGCTGCTTGCTGGGGACATTGATCGGCGTGTTGCCCGGCCTCGGTCCGCTCGCCACCATCGCGATGCTGCTTCCGATCACCTATGCGCTACAGCCGGACTCGGCGCTGATCATGCTCGCAGGCATCTATTACGGCGCCCAGTATGGCGGCTCGACTACGGCGATCGTGGTCAATCTGCCCGGCGAATCCTCGTCCGTCGTTACCACGATCGACGGTTACCAGATGGCTAAGCAAGGCAGGGCCGGTGTCGCGCTCTCGACGGCGGCGATCGGCTCGTTCTTCGCTGGCTGCGTGGCGACGCTGGCACTGGCGGCGCTGGCCGGGCCGCTGACGGCAGCGGCGTTGCTGTTCGGGCCGAAGGAATTTTTTGCCCTGATGATCCTGGGCCTCATCCTTGCGTCGGTGCTGTCCAGCGGGCCCTTCATCGAAGGCATCGGCATGGTCGTGCTCGGCATGCTGCTCAGCCTTGTCGGCACCGACCTCAGCACGGGCACGCAACGTTTCGCCTTCGGCATTCCGCAGCTGTTCGACGGGCTTGATTTCGTGCCGCTGGCGATGGGCATCTTTGGCTTTGCCGAGATCGTCAAGAACCTCGAGCAGGACGACAAGCTGTCGCTTGTGACGCAGAAGATCGCCAACCTGTTTCCGACGCTCGAGGATTTCCGGCGTATGGTTCCGGCCATTTTGCGTGGCACTGCACTCGG
>Ga0163163_10005381_pt1 | contig 11063 bp, 7 predicted proteins | sample S65metaG_FD_119766 | JGI IMG/M metagenome (GOLD analysis project Ga0163163, IMG submission 119766) | Switchgrass rhizosphere microbial communities from Kellogg Biological Station, Michigan, USA - S6-5 metaG | ecosystem: Host-associated > Plants > Roots > Rhizosphere > Soil | place: USA: Michigan... | reverse complement strand
GGAAGGTATCTGCCCAGCCATACGTCATCAGGAGCTTGCCGCCTCGCTTCCGGAATTTCGAAAGATCCGGGTCCTTCGCATCGGCCAGTTTGCTCCAGTTGTCGAGAAGGTGGATATCGCTATCGAAGTTGAATTTCCGATAGTCGTAATCCGGCTTCGGCGGCATGTGCACCAGATACTGCATGATACCTTCGGCCAGATTGAAATCCGCAGGCTTGGCATTCGACTGAGCAGGAAGGATCACATTCATCCATCCGCTGCCGGTACCGCCGCCGAACAGCGACGTGACCTGCTCGCTGCCGGGCATGTATCCAGGATAAAACGGTTTGCCATTGCTGACCGGCCCGCTGTAGACCTTTGAGATTGCCGTTGCCTGTGGGCTGGTCAAACAATCCGCGCCATCGGTTCCCGCCGTGCATTGAGGGACATCTTTCACAGGGTCGAAATTGCATTTACGTGGATCATCGATCAGGCCGTCTTTCAATCCATCGATGGCGTCACATTTGGCCATGACTTTCTCGGCCACCAGCACCATCTTTGCGTTGGTGATGGGTGTTTCCGAGATTGCCTTCTGATTCCAAATCGCGCCAATCGTGAAGCCGGTCTGATCGACCCATGGGGCATTGGCGATAATGCCGTCGAAATCTTCCGGAAATCGCTGGGCCTCGAGCAGTCCCTGGCGTCCGCCGTTGGAGCAGGAATTCCAGTACGCGTGAGAGACGGCTTTGCCGTAATAGTCCTTTGTGATGTCCTTGCCGACACTCGCCGTCAGATGCACGGCGCGGTAGGCATAGTCGATTGCCTTTTCCGGGTTGCTCAACACAAATGTATCGCCGGGCTCCTTCCGAGCATCGTGTCCAGTATTGGTCTGCGAAAACGCGAATCCCTGTTGCAGTGCGTCGTTTCGCTGTGCCACCCGGTCCGCCGCATCGAGTGCTTCGCCGGCGGGACCACCGTTGCCGATCATGTAGAAGCGCCCATTCCATTTGGATGGCAGGCTCAGTTCAAAAGCGATCTCCACACCCAGCAGACCGGTGACGTCGCAAAACGCAGGCACAGCACCTGCGGCCGGTTTCAGCGCCGCCGCGATCTGCCTAATGTCTTTCGCCTTGTATTGTGCGAGGGCATCGCATGCCTTGTGCGGTTCGATGTCTGCCCGCGAGTAATCCACCTGCGACAATTTCTTGTCCGCGAATACCTGGGCTTGAGCAGGAATCACCGTTGTAACGATCAGGAACACTGCTGCGAGAGCGACACCGAGCTTCGAGCGTTGTGCCATAGCTGGCTCCTTTCCAACACGAATCATGCGCTGGTATTGTAACCCTGTCTCGACAGTCGCCGGGTGAGGGATACATTATCGAAAGGGGACTTGTCATGCCGGCCCGACATATTCCAGTCCGACCCGATCTCGATCAACTGAAGAATCAAGCCAAGGATTTGTTGCGCGCCATCAAGCGTGGGGACGCGTCGGCAATCGAAGAGCTTCGAACGCATCATCCGGGAAAGCCGGACCCGCTTACGGCAAAACTTGCCGATGCGCAGCACTCTCTCGCGCGAAGCTACGGCATTCGAAGCTGGCCTCGGCTGGTTCAGGCATGCCGGGTCATTGATGCGATCTGGCGCGATGATGCCGATGAGCTTCGAAGCCTCGTCCTCAAATATCCATACTTGCTGCACGAAATGGCACGCGGTACCGAGCACTGCAACTGGGGGCTGCCGTTGAGCTACGCCGCGAATCTGGGACGCGATCGCATGATTGAAATGCTTCGGGAACTCGGAGCCCAGGACATCGTCCGCGCCATGGGCCGCGCAGTCCTCCAGGGTCAGATTGAGACGGCGCGGCGACTTTACGCGATGGGAGCGCGGCCTCCACGCGGAGCCGTCATGGGCCCGGCAGAATCGCAGAACGCCGACGGGCTTGCTTATGCCCTCGAATTGGGAGCAGAGATCTGCGACAGAGGTGGTGATCGGCTTGCGCCAATGGCGATGGTTCTCGAAACATATTGCCGCAATACGGCGGGCAAACATCGTTGTTTCGAATTGTTCGCATCGCACGGCATCGAACTGCCGGAAACGCCGACAATGGCGCTGCACCGCGGCCGCATCGATCTGCTCGAGGAGCACCTTCGCCGCGATCCGGCCTTGCTGGACCGGACGTTTTCGCTTCGGGAGATTTATCCACGCGAGGTTGGCTGCCATGAAGACGTGTCGCTGGGACTCCACGCGACACCGCTGAAGGGAACAACATTGCTGCATATGAGCATCGATTTCGACGAGTTCGAGATTGCGAAATGGCTCATCGAACGTGGAGCGGACGTCAATGCGAAAGCCGAGCTGGATGCCAGTGGATTTGGCGGACATACACCACTATTTGGCTGCGTTGTCCGTCAGAGCTCGCATCGGGGAACCGCGCGCTTCGCGGCACTCCTGCTGGATCACGGCGCAAATCCCAACATGCGGGCTTCTCTGCAAAAGAAATTGATCGGAGCTCACGACGAAACGCTCCACACGTATCGCGACGTCACACCCCTGGAATGGGGTCGGCAGTTTCACGACCGTTCCTTCGTCGATACGGCCGCAGTGGAGTTGATCGCCTCAGGGCATAGCCGTAATAAGCGGCAGCTTTGAAGTTTCCCGAAATCCACGTCAACCTGCATGCCTGATGACTCGTCAAATTCCACGGAGACCAACAGGCATGAGCCACCGGATCTTCGCCATCATTTGGGCAATCTATAGTTCACTGGCCGCGTACTCTCAAACAATTCCTGTCGCACAACTCATTCGCGACGTTCGACTATTCGATGGAGAGCACGTCCGCGAACATCGAAGCGTCCTGGTTGCGGACGGAAAGATTCAGTGGATTCGTGGCCCAGAAGCAACCGCGGCGCATGCGGAAGTGATCGAGGGCGCAGGTGGGACCCTTTTGCCCGGACTCATTGACGCTCATGTCCACATGCCCTATCGTGCGGACGAGGCGGCTCGTCAAGCACTGTTGCTCGGTGTAACGACCCAGCTGGATATGTCCACCGCCCAGCTCGCAAACCTGAAGAAGCTTGAAGCCGAGGATCGTCCTGAACTGGCCGACCTGCGGACTGCTGGCATACCCGCGACCGTTCCCGGAGGACATCCGTCGCAGATGGGGGGGCCGCCGTTTCCGACTCTGTCGAGTCCGGATCAAGCCCAGGCCTTTGTCGACGCGCGAATTGCGGAAGGATCGGACTTCATCAAGATTATCCATGATGACGGAAGTACCTGGACCTGGACCCACAAGAATGTTCCGATGCTCGACAATTCAACGATGCGGGCTCTGGTTGAAGCAGCACACAGGCGCGGGAAGCTAGCCCTGGTTCACATTCTTTCAGAGCAACAGGCCCGCGATGCCATTACAGCGGGTGCGGATGGCTTGGCACACTTGTTCTTCGGCGATTCGGTTTCAGCGGATTTCGGAAGACTCGCAGCGAGTCATCACGTATTCGTGATTCCAACCCTCAGTGCTCTTTACTCGGATTGCGGTAAATCGCCAGGCCCGGTCATTCTAAGCAATCCGAGACTGGGTCCCCATATTCGCGATGAATGGCGCGGATCCATGAGCACGCCAAAGCCGGATCCCTCCGCAAATCGTTTGTGTGATGCAGCGGACCAGGCTGTCCGTCAGCTGACTCAGGCAGGAGTGCGTCTCCTTACAGGAACCGACTCGCCCGCTCCCGGTACTACCTATGGAGCCTCCGTGCACAGTGAACTGGAATTGCTTGTCCGTAACGGACTAACTCCAATCCAGGCTCTTGTCGCTGCGACGTCCGCACCCGCGACGGCGTTTCGCCTTTCGGACCGGGGACGAATATCGCCGGGCAAGCGTGCCGATTTGCTGCTGGTGGAAGGCGACCCAACCAAAAATATCCTGGATACACGCAGGATTGTCGCCGTATGGAAAAGAGGTGTGCTGGTCCAAAGGTAACTGAACGGAGATCCTAACCTCTGTTTTTCCCGGAAAAAGGGGAAAGACACCTCTGGCCCCTTTATTGTTCGGATATCGAGGCCAGTGGATTTGGCGGACATACACCATTGTTCGGCTGCGTTGTCCGTCAGGGCTCGCATCGGTGCGGTATTCATTTCTACATTGCACACTCCCCATGAATTTCCTATTCTCTGCCCGAGCACCCCGCCGCTTTTTTCAAATTCTTGCTCTTTCGCTGCGACGGCTTATCGCAGAACCGGGAGGAATCGTCATGAATGTGCGTTGGATTTCCATCGTTGCAGTCGCTGCGGGGTTGCTGGCATGTCCCATGCTATCGGCGCAGTGGCTCAAATACCCGACTCCGGGTGTCCCCCGCACAGCCGATGGGAAAACGGATCTGTCGGCGCCAGCGCCGCGAACCGCGGATGGAAGACCGGACTTGTCCGGACTGTGGCAGATTCAGGGTCCCTACGTCGGCGACATTACGCGGGATCTCAAGCCAGGAGACGTCTCGTTTCAACCGTGGGCCGCGGAATTGTATGCGCACCGGAGAGAGACGCTCAGCAAAGAGGATCCCACGGGCCGATGCATGGTGGGCGGTGTGCCACGGTCGACCGCCGTGCCCTATCCGTTCAAGATCCTGAATACCACCGGAATGACTGTGATTCTTTACGAGGCCGTCCATTCGTATCGCCAGATCTTCACGGATGGGCGCGAGCTTCCGAAAGATCCCAATCCCCAGTGGTTTGGTTACTCGATTGGCCGCTGGCAGGACGACACGTTCATCGTCGAATCCGCGGGATTCAACGACAATGTCTGGCTGGATAACAATGGTCACCCCGCAACCGAATACCTTCGCGTCACGGAACGCTTCCGTCGAAAGGATTTTGGTCACATGAGCGTTGAAGTCACCATCAACGATCCGAAAACTTATACGAAACCCTGGACGGTGACCCTGCCCCTCCTTTATCAGCCGGACGGCGAATTACTGGAATACATGTGCAACGAGAACAATAAGGACATCGAGCATCTCGTCGGGAAGTAAGCGCACCTCTACTTCTTCTCGAACACGACTTGTCCACCCTTGATCGTCGTCACGACGTTCAGCAGGGCACTGCTGTCGCGCATCGGATCCCCATCAATGATGACGATGTCCGCGAGCTTGCCGGCCTCGAGCGTGCCGATTTCCGCGCCATGCATGGTTGCTATGCCTGCATTCTTCGTGATGATTTTCACGACATCCTGCGGTGAGAACACCAGCCGCAGCGCACGAAGCTCGTCCGCAAGCGTTTCCTTCGGCGGCCATTGTGTGTCGGTGCCATAGCCGTAGCTCACGATACCGGCATCCCACAGCAGCCGTGCATTCACCGGGCCCTGGCCCGCGCTCGAAAGCGTTTGCCATGGAAACGGCAGTGCGTCGCGGAAGAGCGCCGTGCCTTTCGCATCAAAGTGCGGAACGAAGACGGCGAGCGTCGAGGTCATCGGGATTTTCGCGTCGACGATCTTTTTAACCGCGGCAGGGTCGTCTCCAAGATTGCCGATGTGCGGCGTGTGCACGAGCAGGTCCGGCTTCGCATCGAGGGCAGCAAGCGTGTCGCGCACACTTACGGCATGAACGATGGTCGGCCTGTTGTGTTTCTTTCCCTCGGAGACGATGAGCTTCAGAGTCTCGACTTCAGGACCGTTCTGCGTGGTGTTCAACACAGCCTTCAAATAATCGTAGCCTGCCTGAACCGCATCTTCGACGGCCTTGATGGTGGTGGCGCTCGGGATTGCAGGGGCGGGTGCTGTTGGTACCGGGCCGCGTGCCGGATCGGTTCGAGCCGGGTCGCCGTTGGGCGGCGGACCTGTGGGTCCGGCCAGCGGGACGAATGCGCCGACGAAAAGCCGTGGCCCTTTCATCTGTCCGGCTTCAATCCGCTTGCGCGCTTCAATGGCCTGAACCGGATCGATCGCGGCGAGTACGGTTGTGAAGCCCGCGTCGAGGAATTCCTGGAACTGTGGAGCGGCGCGTTGGGCGAGCCACTGTGCGGGATCGCCGGTAACAAGATGTCGGTGCGCGTCGATCAAGCCTGGCATTACGGTTTTGCCGCGAGCGTCGATCGTGCGTCCGGTACCTGCGGCCGGCGAGGTGGCCGAAACCGATACGATCTTGCCGTCGCGGACAACGATGGCGCCGCGCTCGATCACCCGACCTGTACCGTCCAGGATCCTCGCGTTCGTAATCGTGAGATTTTGCGCATAGGCGCTGCCGGCCCCACTGGCGATGCCGAACACCACCGCGGCAGCAACCCAAACAATGTGCGATCTGATCTGCATGCTTCGTACCTCCAAAAGGGGTTCAAGTATACGACTGCCTGCAAACGTTTGGGCGGCGGACCCTATTTCTAGATTTCGTCCGGGGCGGGGTGAAACAGAAGTGGCAATAACATATCTGGCAAATTTGGGAGATCGCCCCTCCAGGCCAGGAGGGGTGACTGCGGCGAAACCGTAGTCGGGGTGGTGGGTATTCCGATAGTCCCGATACCAGCGTGATCCACTCCTGGCACTCGTTGGCAGGTCGCAGTGGCTTAGCATCGAATACTGCATCTTGTTGTTTGGGACTCTTGAACCACCACCCCGGCGCTTCGCGCCACCCCTCCTGGCCAGGAGGGGCGATCGCTCAGAAAGGCACAAAAGCTTCCCAGGTATGCGCCATGCGCAGCTTCTCCGGGTACTTCCACAAACTTTCGGCCAACCTTCGCAGAGATTTTGCGTCTTTGAAAAATCTGGACGGCGCTTGCGAAGCGGTATAGCGTCACTTTTTTCTGAAACAATTCGGGCGCGAAAACGTATTAACCGCAAAGGAGAGACCTTATATGAGGCTCAGAACCGTTTTTCTGGCTGCTGCTGCTTTTCTGTTTGCGGCGCCCGTGTGGGCGCATCACAACATGTCGGCCATTTACGATTTCAACGACAAGATCACCATGACCGGTACGCTGAGTAAGATGGACTGGCGAAATCCTCACATCGAATTGATTGTCGAAACGAAGAATGGCGGCACGGAAGTACAGACCTGGTCGCTGGAGGGCCCGTCCCCCAGCTTTTTCCGTTCGCGCGATATCAATAAGGCCGATGTCGAGGCCGCAATCGGCAAGCCGGTCACCGCTGAGGCAAGCCGCGCCCGAGATGGATCGCGCTCCGGGTTGTTACGGACCATGACGCTGCCAGGTGGCAAGGTAATTTCGGCGTGCCCTCAGAATTGCTGAACTCGGCCTCAGCCTCAAATAGGGAGGTTTCCGTGAAAACTTCATATCGGATTGCCGTCACGATTGCTGTCATTCTCGCTGCTGCAATACAGGCCGCCGCACAACTGCCGAAGGATCCCGAAGAACGGGCGAAGGCCATTGCGCAGATCATGCAGACCAACGCGCGTCAGATCTCGCTGTTTGACCGTGAAGGAAAAGAGGTCAGTCAGGTTGGAGCAAAAGACCTGTATCAGCAGCCGGTCTTTTCTCCCGATGCCAAACGCATTGCGGTGATCAAGGCAGACGTCGACAAAGAGAGCAATGATCTCTGGGTCATGGATCTTGCGACCGGCAAAATGATCAGAGTCTCTGTCAGTGGTGAGCGGGAGTCTGCGGCAGCGCCGGCATGGTCTCCGGACGGAAGTCACGTGGCGTATGTCGGATTGCGGCAGGGCGCGTATGGCCTGTATCAGAAACTGTCCAACGGTGAAGGCGCCGAGGAACTGCTTTACAAGAGCAACGCGCCGCTGGTGCTGACGGACTGGTCGATGGATGGGCGATATCTTACGTTCTACTCCACCGATCTTGGAGGCGGCGCGATATACGCGTTGCCGCTTGCCGGAACCGGTGAACGCAAGCCGATCGAGATCTTCCGCAGCAAATTTCAACTGACCGGGCCGCGGCTCTCGCCCGATGCCCGATTCGTGGCTTACGTATCCAACGAGACCGGAAGAACGGAACTCTACATCCGGCCGTTTAGTCCGACTGCCGCACCAAATGCTGCCCCCTCCAAAGGACCCTGGAAATTATCCGAGGAGGGATCCATGGGCATGGCGTTCTGGCGGCGTGACGGCAAGGAGATCACCTACCTCGCTCCGAATCGGAGCATTGTCTCCGTTTCGCTGAGCACGGCACCGGATTTTGAATTTGAGAAGCCGAAAGTCCTGTTCAGCATGCCGGAAACCACCCCGCTTGCTCCCAACATGGCCAGCGTCAATCGCGACGCCAATCGATATGTCATCGCGGTGCCGCCGCCGCAACTGCGGCAGATCACCCTCCTCGATCGCGAAGGGAAGCCCATGGGCACGGTTGGGCAACCCGGCCGTTTCGGGGCCATTCGATTTTCTCCAGACGGGAAGCGCCTGCTGGTGATGAAGATCGATCCGCAAACGGGAAATAACAATATCTGGGTCATGGATATTGCGACGGGGAAGGCGACCGCGATTACGAATGAAACGCTGCCAATCAATTCTCCGATATGGTCGCGTGATGGAAAGCAGATCGCCTACGTTCTGGTGAAGGATAGCTATTCCGGCGTCTATCGAAAGTCAGCGGATAGTACAGGAGAAGCCGAGCTGTTGTTCCGCTATACGCCCGGGGCCGGCGTTGGTCTGACGGACTGGTCGCCCGATTCCAGGTTTTTGACGTTCTCGACCGGGGCGTTGCTGGTTGTGCCGGTGCAGAGCCCGGAGAAGCCGCTCGAACGAAAAGCTCTGGAATGGCTGCGAGAAGATTACGATGCTTTCGATGGCCGATTCTCGCCGGATGGCCGGCTCCTGGCGTATCTGTCGAATGAGGTCGACGTCGCCACCACGCAGGTTTACGTGCGGCCGTTTGACTCCAGCAAACCGGCCGCTCCGGCAGGTCCCGCTATTCAGGTCACAAACCTCAAAGGCGGTGCCAACTGGCTCACATGGCGGCAGGATGGCAAGGAAGTGTTTTTTGTGACGCGCGATGGGCAGGTCATGGCAGTGGACTTCACTTCCGGTTCAAAGCTTCAATCCGGAACGCCGCAGCTTCTTTTCAAAGTTGCCGATCCACTCGCCGGAGTTGCAGATGTGAGCCCGGACGGCCAACGATTTGTTGCCGCAATGCCGGCAAAGTAAAAGGGCGCGTCCTGAATCGCCTTAGAATGCCCGCATAAATGGGGAGGCTGACCGACGGTAAGTTCCAACAGACTGTTGTCCTCAAACAAGGCGAAAACCCGTCTCTCGACTTCGTGTATAACGTGCCTTGAGAATTCGACGGAATCCGAGCGATGAGGAAAGAATTTCCTACTCTCGGGCAGTTTCGGGCGCGCTGATGCCGGACAGGGAAGCTGAGACGAAGGTTTTGCCATCCAGCACCGCAAGAATGGCGGGAACGAGTTCAGACCACGCAGAGTGTTTCGCGACAAAGCCATGAGCTCCGGCCTGCAGCGCCCACCGCGCGAACTCCGGCTCCGCAAACATGGTGGTAAAGATAATCTTCACGTGGGGGTTCTCTCTCCTCAGCTCTGCCAGCGCGCTCACGCCGTCGAGCCGAGGCATGGAAATATCCGCCACAACGACGTCCGGCTGAAGTCTTGCTGCGGCTTCAACCAGCGCCAGGCCATCTTCCACGACGGCCACCAATTCAAAGTCGCGCGAGAGCAGACTCTTCAGCACTTCGGCCGTTCCACGGTGATCATCAGCGAGCAGGACGCGGGCCCGGTTCATGATACGCCTCTAACGGTGATTGTGGTTTCTCGCACACTATGCGTGATCGCAGATGCCGCCTTCTCCATATGCGCAGTATTCGGCAGGTCGTGGGTTTTTATCGGAATCCAGGCGAGGATTGTCGTGCCACAGCCACGCCCGCTTTCGATTTTCAGTTTGCTTTCGAGCAACCGCACACGTTCGCGCATGTTGGCCAGGCCGAGGCTCGCTTGCTGCGGTTCTTTACCAGGATCAAAACCCGCGCCATTGTCCGCTACCGCCAATTGCAAACCTCCGTCCAGAGAATGTAGCGTTACGTGCACCGCCTGGGCATGAGCATGACGGGCTACATTTCGCAATGCTTCCTGAGCCACTCGCAAGAGGCAAAGCCGTGCCTCTTGCGTGATGTCCGCGGGGATTTCGTCTAATTTGACGTCGACAGAAATAGATTCCTGCCGCGAGAAGCGTTCACATTCCGTCCGAATTGCGGCGTCCAGGCCCAGTCGCTCCAACAGCGCGGGGTGGAGTTGGTAAGCAAGGGAATGAACGTCTTCACTGAGAGCGATCAGGCTGTCACGGATTTCACGTATGGTTTTCCGTTGCTCGATCAGGTCTCCTTCAGAATTGAGATGGTCGGCATTTATCGCCAGCAGTCCGAGGCGCTGTGTGATGTCATCGTGCAATTCACGGGCGAGTCTGGCGCGCTCCATCTCCTGAGCCTGGAGTAATTGTTTGCCAAACTCGCGCTGCATTTGCTGCATCTGCCTGCGCTCCGTGATGTCACGCACGAAGCCGGTGAAGATACGACGGTCCGCGAGGTCAACTTCGTTTACGGCAACGTCGATGGGGAACATCGAGCCGTCCTTGCGACGCCCGCTGGCCTCTTGAATGATGCTTGTGATATCCGGCGAGACCGACTGTCGGTCGATGGGAGCGCACTCTTTGCCGGCCGTGTCGAAGATGGCGGGCAGTACCAAACTTATATTTCGACCGAACATCTCGTTGACGGCGTAGCCAAAAATATTCAGGGCAGCCGCGTTGGCGGACTCGATGATGCCGCGATCGTTGAATGTGAGAATTCCCTCGTTCGCCGTTCCTAGAATAGCCCCCAGGCGGTTCGTGCTTTCAGCAAGCGATCGTTCTGCACGGCGTCGTTTGATCAAATTAGCTACCAGCGCAAGGATCAGGAGAGCTTCCAGAAGACAAACGGAAACGGCTGCAATAATCTGCCATTTGTATCGTTCCCAAACTGTCAACTCGCGAAATTGTACGATGCCGCCCGGCGGAAGGCGGTCCTCGCTGATGCCCCAGTGGCGAAGTTCGCGCCAGTCGAAGACCTGGGGCCCAGGCGGTTGCGGCGCCAGCCTCAGGTGTTCGGGCGATTCGCCATCCATAATGCGGAGGCCGACGCCGGCCGCGCTCCGG
>Ga0163163_10005378_pt1 | contig 11067 bp, 12 predicted proteins | sample S65metaG_FD_119766 | JGI IMG/M metagenome (GOLD analysis project Ga0163163, IMG submission 119766) | Switchgrass rhizosphere microbial communities from Kellogg Biological Station, Michigan, USA - S6-5 metaG | ecosystem: Host-associated > Plants > Roots > Rhizosphere > Soil | place: USA... | reverse complement strand
CCAGATCAGCACGTAGCCGATGACGAATCCGGGCACGGAAAAGCCGAACACGGCGAAGCCCATGACGGCGCGGTCGATCCACGACCCGACGCGCCACGCGGCGATCACGCCGAGCGGCACGGCGAGCAGCACCGAGATCAGCAACGTCATCACCGTCAGCGTCAGCGTGGGCTCGAGCCGCTGCCCGATGAGCTCGGAGACCGGATGCGCGGAAAAGATCGAGTTGCCGAGATCGCCGTGCGCAAGCTGGACGATCCACGTCAGGAACTGCACCGGCAGCGGCCGGTCGAGCCCGAGCTTGGTGCGAATTTTCGCCACGTCTTCGGGGGTCGCGAGATCGCCGGCGATGATCGCGGCCGGATCGCCCGGTGCCAGGTGCAGGAGCGCAAACACGAACACCGCGACCACGGCCATCACGGGCACGGCGGCGAGCACCCGGCGGATCAGGAAGATGTGCATCGGCGGGGGATCACTGCGGCGGCGCCGCGTCCCCTGCTCCAAGCGCACGCTGCATCAGCACCGTGTCGGTCCACTTGCCGAGCTTGAAGCCGACCGACTTGAGCGTGCCGACGTGCGCGAAGCCGAGCCGCCGATGAACGGCGATCGACGATGCGTTACCGCTGTCGCCGATGATCGCAAGCATCTGGCGCCACCGACCGGAGTTGCAGCGCTCGACGAGCGCCCCAAGCAGCGCGGCGCCGATGCCGCGTCCGTGGAACCTGTCCCCGACATACACCGAATCCTCGATCGTGAAACGGTACGCCGGCCGCGGCCGATAGGAAGTGGCGTAACTGTAGCCCGCGATCTCACCTCCGACGTCGGCGACGAGATAGGGGATGCCCATCGCGAGCACGCCCAGGCGACGCTCGCGCATCTCGGCAAGCGTCGGCGGAATCTCCTCGAACGACGCCCTTCCGTGCATCACGTTGTGTGCGTAGATCGCCTGCACGGCCGCCATGTCGGCGTCGGTGGCGTCGCGTACGACGAACGGCGCGGGCGTATTGCTCGTGCCCATCCCGCGCCTTCCGGCCGTCCTACTTCTTCTCGATGTTCCAGAGCACGAGGCGCGGCGTGTCGAGGATGCCGTTCAGGCTTTTCCGGTACGCGATCGGCGCATAGAACTGGCCCGCCGGAATGTAGGGCACGACCTCGTAGAACCGTTTCTGCAGCCGCTCGACGATCTCTTTCTGCTTCTCCGGCGGCGCGAGCGGAAATTCGAGGCGGATCTTTTCGAGCTCCTCGTCGCAAGGCCAGCCGAACCAGTTCTTGCCGTCGCAGGCGGAAGGCGTCGGCGTGTTCGAGAGCGGGCTGTTCATCGCGAGGCCGCCGGCCCACGTGTGGAAGATGTTCCAGGCGCCGGGATTCTTCTCCGGCGGGTCCTTGATCTGGCGGCGCGCGCTTTGCGTGCCCCAGTCGATTGCCTGGAGGTCGACGTTCATCCCGATCTCGCGGAGCTTCTGTGCAGTGACCACCGCCTGCGAGTGCGCGAGATGCGCCTCCACCGGATCCAGGATCACCACCTTCTCGCCCTTGTACCCGGCTTCCTTCAGCAGCGCTTTCGCCTTCTCGACGTTCGCCTTCTTGTCGCCTTTCGCCCAGTCGCCGACGCCGGCCTGCGTCTCGAACGGCGTGCCGCAGACGAACACCGCCCAGCAGGGCTTCTCGTACTCGGCGTAGCCGATCATCGACGCGAGATAATCCTTCTGATCGCCGGTCGCGTAGAGCAGCGCCTGCCGCGCCTTCGCGTTGTTGAACGGCGGGATCAGATGGTTCATCCGGTAGACCGCTTGCGTGCCGACCCGGTCGATCACCTTGACCGTGATGTTCGGATCCTTCCGGATCAGCGGCAGCAGATCGGTTTGCGGGATCTCGATGATGTCGACCTCGCCCTTGATCAGCGCCTGCACCGCCGTGTTGGCGTCGGGTATCACCAGCCATTCGACGCGATCGACCTTCGCCATCTTGCCGCCGGCGAAGCCGTCGGCCGGCTCAGCGCGCGGCTTATAGTCGGGATTCTTCCGGTAGACGACCTTGCTGCCCGGCACCCATTCCTCCCGGACGAAGACGAAGGGTCCGGAGCCGATCGCCGTCGTCATCGCCGTATTCGGATCGAGCTGCGCGTCGGACTCGCGCGTGATGAAGAGCGGATTCTCGGGGCCGGCGAGCGTCTCCAGCACCAGGCCGAAGGGCTTGTTGAGCCGGATCTCGAACGTGTCGGGGCCGGTAGCGACGATCTCCTTCGCGAAGGACTGCATCGTCACACCCGCGGGAATCCGCTTGTTGAAGCGGAGGATCGACGCCACGACGTCCTTCGACGTCACGGCCTGGCCATCGTGGAACTTGAGTCCCGGCCGAAGCTTGAACGTCCACGTGAGTCCGTCGGGACTGCGCGTGTAGCTCTCCACCATCTGCGGCTTCGGCACGAGCTTGCTGTCCAGCGCGAACAGCGTGTCGTAGATCATGTAGCCGTGATTGCTGGTGATGTTGTTCGTCGTCTGGACGGTGTCGAGGATCTTGAGATCCGACTGCGGCACGAGCCGCAACACCGTTTGCGCCCGAACGCTCGCGGGCGCTGCCGCGACGAGCGCGAGCGCGACGACCGTCATCGCCAGCTTGATGCCCCACCGATTGAGAATCATGACGCGGCGCTCCCCCTTCGAGTTGTAGCCGCTCACGCGGCGAAAGCTCGTCCCCGACTTGAAGACGAGGTTCGTCCGGTATTGTTAGCATAGGGTCCTGCCGATCGCAAGCCGCGCTCGCCGGCTTTCGAACGTCTTCGCGACGAGGAGTGATTTCGATGGCGGGAGCCCCCGATGACGCCCCGAACGAGCTCGATGCGGTGGACGCGCTGACGGCGATCGCCGCCGGTCGCCTGTCCGCCGAGGCGCTCGCCGAAGCCTGCCTCGCTCGCATCGCCGCGCGCGACTCCGTCGTGCGCGCGTTCGCGCACATCGATCGCGAGCGCGCGGTTGCCGAAGCCCGCGGCCGCGATCGCGCTGGCGCCACAGGACCGCTGCACGGGCTGCCCTTCGGCGTGAAGGACATCATCGACACGCACGACATGCCCACTGCGTACGGCTCGCCGATCCACGCCGGACATCGCCCGTCGGCCGACGCGGCGTGCGTGGCGCTCGCGCGCGAAGCCGGCGCCGTGATGCTCGGGAAGACCGTGACGACGGAATTCGCGTTGCGGCACCCCGGCGTCACCGCGAATCCACGCGATCCGGCGCATACGCCGGGTGGATCATCGAGCGGATCGGCCGCGGCCGTCGCGGACTTCATGGTGCCGGTCGCGTTCGGCACGCAGACTGGCGGGTCGATCATCCGCCCCGCTTCCTATTGCGGAGTGTTCGGGTACAAGCCGTCGTACAACACCATCAATCCGACCGGCGTGAAACCTCTCGCCGGGAGCTTCGACACGGTGGGAGTCTTCGCGCGGAGCGTCGACGACTGCGCGCTCGTCGTCGACGTGCTGTCGGGTGAAGCGCGAGGCATCGCGCGCCTCGAGGGGTTGCGTCCCTCGCGTGTGGGCCTCTGGCGAACACCGGCGTGGCCCGATGCCGAAAGTGCAACCGTCCGTGCCCTCGAAACCGCCGCAGGGCGGCTGGCGCACAACCGCATCACCGTCGAGGAGCTAGCATTGCCCGAGGAATTCGAATCTTTCCTCGATGCGCAAAGCGACGTTCTGCGGTTCGAGGCCGCGCGCGTGTTCGCATTCGAACGGACTCGTCGCGCCGACTTGCTGTCGCCTTCGAGCCGTGCCGAGCTCTCGAACGGAGCAGCCATTCCGCGTACGCGCTATCTCGCTGCGCAAGCGCTGATCGTGCGCTGCCGCGCGTCGTTCGCCGCTGCCATCGCTCCCTTCGATTTCCTGCTGTCGCCGAGCGCGCCGGGTGAGCCGCCCGCCGGACTCGACGACACCGGCGAAGCCATGTTCAATCGCTGGCAGTCCGGATTGCGCGTCCCATGTCTCAATCTGCCCGGATACACAGGAGCACAGGGGCTTCCCGTCGGCATCCAGATCACGGGAGCGATCGACGACGATCGCCGGCTTTTGCGCTTCGCCAAGTGGATGGCGGGGCACGTAACTGGAGACGATCGCCGGACGTGCTAGGCGTGGCCCGTGCCCGTCGAGGTGGTGAGCGGAGCGGTGCCGTCCGCGGCTGACATCGAAGGCGGGCGCACAGGCAGGTTGCCCTGCCATCCGCATTCGAGAACGATGCACTGGTAGCGGTGCACCGGCCGGAAGAACGAGACGAAGCGGTCGGCGGGCCGACGCGCGATGCGCATCAGCGGTTCGCCGCAGCAGGGACATGACCTCAAGGCTTCCCGTGACATTGTCATAACTCGGTTGGATGCGGAATCGGGCTCCAGGTTCCGGCGCGATGGCGCCCAGGACGTTCTTTCTGGCGGTCTCCCGGTTGCGCCCGGCGTGGTGCATGCGCTCACTCTCCACGCTTGGCCTTGATGCGAACCTTCGCCGCGCGTCCACGCCCCTTCCACATCGCGACCTGCCGCTGCTTGTCGAGCGCCGTCAGCGTATCGCGGCGCACCTCGCGCAACAGCTTGTGGTAGTTGCGCAAGCGATCCGCGCCGATGCCCTCGCGCACCGCACATCCGGGCTCCTCGGCATGGCGGCAATCGCGGAACCGGCAACGAGCGGCCAGTGCCGCGATGTCGTCGTACGCGGGGGCGAGCGACGCCTCGTCCGCGTCCGGCCGCAGCGTGCGTAACCCCGGCGTGTCGATGACACACGCACCGCCGGGAAGGCGATGCAGCGAACGCGACGTCGTCGTGTGCTTGCCGCGGCCGTCGTTCGACCTGACGGCGCCCGTATCCTGGACGGGCGCCCCCAGCAGCGTGTTGGTGAGGGTGGACTTTCCCGCGCCGGACGAGCCCAGGAGCACGAGCGTCCGGCCGCGCATGCAGTAAGGTGCAAGCGTGCGGGCCGCCGACGGGTCCATCGCATTCACCGCGCAGACCTCGACGTTGGGGGGAACGCGGCCTTGAAGCAGCCCCAGGCGCTGCTGCAACGACGCTTCCGTCGGCGTCGCGATGTCCGCCTTCGTCAGCACGACCACCGGCGCCACACCGTCGCCGTGCACGAGCGCAAGATAACGCTCGAGGCGCCGGGGGTTGAAGTCGTCGTCGAGACCCATCACCAGCAACGCGGTGTCGACGTTGCTGACGATGGGATGAATGCGGCCGTCGCTGCCGCGCCGCGCGATGTGCGACGACGGCGAAATGCGCGCTTCGACCCAGGTCTCGCCAAACGCGTCGCACGTGGCGAGCACCCAGTCGCCGACCGCGAGCGCGGGTCCCTCTTTCTGCAGCGTGCGCATGAGGCGAGGAAGCGGGCGCGCACTCCGCTCCGCACGACCGTCGTGCACGCCGACCGTGCTGCGATGGACGGCGGTTATGCGCAGCATTTCCGCGACCTGCCCAACTGTCGCCGCCAGCACGGCGGCGCGATTCGCGAGCGCCGGCGTGAGGCCCAGCGCGGACAACTGCTCGAACTCGATCACAAGCATGATGGTGAATTCCCTCGATTCGCTTCGACGCCGGCCGCGAAGCCAAGCGCCAACCGCTCCGCACGCGTGGCGCGAAGCAACGGGTCAAACGTCGGCGGCGCGCCCGGTGAGGCGCAGACGACAGCGATCGCGGTTATCGGGTCAACGCGGCGATAAAGCGGGGCCGCGGTGCGGAGCGCGTGCTGGGGAGCGGGGTCAGGCGAGCGCCGACAAGGGGGCAAGGTCAGTCGTTCTCATCTCTCGCGCTCCTTGTCGGTGGGCCCCGAAGGGCGTGGAAGAAATTCGAAGCGGCGCGATTCTGTCATGGGCGCCGGCGCGCCGTCAACGGTCTCTCCATCTGTCTCTGGTGTGCGGGGCGCGTACGACGGCATGTGTACATCGTGCACCGGTCGCTTCGCATTGTCCTACAGCGGAATGGCAGGTTTTCCGATGGGCGGACTTGCCGGGTTTCGCGACAATCCGTTGGCTGGCGGGCTTGCGTCCTGCCACGCGCCAAAACGGAGAAACGGATGTCGGCCAAACAAAGCAGCGGTGAACACACGGGTCGTGGCAAGTCGAGCTCGTTCGACAAACTCGACGCCCATTTGCTCGGAGTGCAAAGCCTGGTCGCAAACAAGCTGTACGACGGCGAGGGAAACGTCGTCGGCAAGCTCGAAGAGATCGTACTCGACGTGCGCACGGGGTGCGTTCGACATGTGATCGTTGCCATGGGCGGCGTTCTGGGGTTCGGCCGTCGGCGTTTCGCGGTTCCATGGAGCGCGCTGCAACCCGATGCGGAGTATGGCCGCGCGGTCGTCGACGTCGCCCAGATGCGTCTTACTGCGACGCCGATCCCGGACGGCGACCCTGGGCTGCGCAGGCCGACGTCTGCGGACGTGACCGCGACGGTCGGGCTTCCGAAGGTCAGCCGCGCGTTCGGCACCGGCCATTGAAGGAAGCTGAAATGCCACGCGCACGCCCCGGCGGCAAGCGCTCGAGACCGCTCGGGGTCCAGCTCGAAAATGCGCGGGCGCAAACGTATTCGCCCGCTCCGCTCATGCCCCACGAGCACGACGAATCGCCCGAGACCGCGCCGCTCGCCGACCCGGTGACGACTCAGGCGCACGCCGATGTGTCGCGCGGCCTCGTCGATACCGAACGCCGCGGCGATGCGACGCAGGTCTTCAACCGCAACAGCCGGGCGACGAAAGGCACGCGCCGCCGATGAGCGCGATTCAAAGGAGATGCCATGCGTACTGCCATGCTACTGACCTTCGTTTGCCTGACGGGCCCGGCGCTTGCCGCATTGCCGCCGCCGACCGACGAAGCGAAGGCACAGGCCGCCGCCGTGAAGGCCAAGTCCGACTGGGGCGACAAGGTGGCCGCTTACAAGCTGTGCCGTGAGCAGGACCGCCTGGCTGACCGATATCGCGCGACCTTGAACGAAGGTGCGAAGGCCGCCTTGCCGCGGGCTGTGACGCCCATCTGTGCCGACCCGGGTCCGTTTGTAGCCGATGCGAAGCCGGAAGCGAAGCCGCTCGAAGCGGCGGGTGCCCATTCACCGCCGATGACGGCAACCTCGCCTCACAACACGGATGTGCCGCACGCCGAACTGACCGGGGGCGCGAAGAAGTAATCCGGCGACGCCCGCGCGAAGAAACGCCGGTGCCGCGCGTTTGCGCTGAGCCCCGACGCGCGCACCCTGCAGATTCAGCGGACGGGACGCGTTGCCTAGAAAAACGTCACGATCGCACCGGTTACGGAATAGCGGTCGTCGACAATTGGCATCCAGCGCCATTTGTCGAACGTCGTGCACGGATGGGAGACCCCGCAGCCGACCAGATCGCCGACGCGCACGTCCGCGTCCGGCGGCATCTCCATGTACGCGTGCTGGTCGTTGAGCTTGACGATGCGGAACGATGAATCGAGCGTCACACGCGGTTCGCCGTTGCGGACCCGGTTGAGCGGTATCGGCAGATCGACGTCGAACGACGCATCGCGCTTGCCGAACGCAAGGATCGCGAGCCCGGGTTCCGGCCGCGATTGCACGTGCGTCCAGATCTCGAGCGCGGGCTCGAGGCTTTCGCCGTCTCGCCACGCGGCGCCATTGCGCGCTCTCATGCTGCGGGCGAAGCGCGTGTACATGCCCGAATCATGCGTCAGATAGCAACCGCTGCGAAGGATCGTGCGCACGGGCCGCGACAAAGCTGTCGGCAAGCTACGCGCCACGAGGTCGAATACCGCCGACCCGCCGGCCGACAGCGTAACCTCCGGCGTGCCGTACAGTTGCTCGCCGTCGCATTGCCGCGCCACCCTGCGCACCGCATCGATCCAGCCGTCGACCATCGCGCGGTCCGCGTCGCCATCGCTGGTCATGTCCAGTCCCTCGAAGCATTCGACGCCGGACAACCGCATCGCGGGACTCGCGGCAATCGCCCTCGCGACACCCAAGGCGGCGTCTGACGTGCGGCAGCCGGTGCGCCCGCCGGTTCTTCCCATTTCGAGCAGGACGTTGAACGGCGAGTCCGTACCGCGCGGTGCGCCATGCGCTTCGAGCAGCGCGACGCCGGCCAGCGAATCCACGAGCACGTAAAGCTCGAGATCGGGAACGGTGGCGATGAGGTCCCGTGCGTGCGCAATGTCCTCCCGTCCCACGAGCTGGTTGGCGAGGATCAACCGGCGCAGCCCGAGCGAAACCGCGAGACTGATTTGCTGCATCGTCGCCAGCGTGATCCCCCAGGCGCCTGCTTCGAGCTGGCGGGCGAAGAGCTGCGGCGCCATCGTCGTCTTGCCGTGCGGCGCGAGGAGCACCCCCGTCGAGCGGGTGAAGTCCGCCATCCACTTCAGGTTGTGGGCGAGCGCCGTTTCCTTCAGCGCGCACACCGGAAACGGCAGATCGCCGCGCATCACATTCCAACCGCGCTCGGCGACGTCGCGCACCGCGCACGGCGGCGCCCGATGCGGATAGGCCTTGAGGCTCGCGTCGAGCATGAAGCCTTCGATCGTCCGCAGGTCCATCGTCATCTGAACACGGTGAGCACCGCGGTCTCGAGCCACCGGATCGGCAGGATGAGGATGAGCTGCAGCACGACGATGAGAATGAGCGGAGACAGGTCGAGCGTGCCGCCCACGGGCGGCACCACGCGCCGGATGGGAGCGAGGAAGCGGAACGTCATCGCGTTGAGCGTGCCCGCGAACGGACCGTCGGGTGCGACCCACGACAGCACTGCCTGCACGATTACGACGATGATCAGCAGCCACAGGAGCGCCTTCACGAGCTCGACGCACGCAAGCAGCGCGAAGGTCGCCCAGGTCGAGCCGTCGAAGCCGCCGCCGCCCAGCAGCAACGCGAGAGTGCACAGCCATGCGAACTGGCTGATCCACGCCAGCAAGAGCGTGGAGCCGTCGAGGCCGCGGTAGCCGGGAATCACCTTGCGCGCCGGCTTCACGGCCCAGTCGGTGAGCGCCATCACCGCCTGCCCGAGCGGATTGCGGAATGGCGCGCGCAGCCACTGCATGGCGAAGCGCAGCAGGAACGCGTACGTGATGAGCCCGAACGCGGTGTCGAGGATCAGGCGGATGGCGGGCTCGAACATCGGTGGCGCCCCGCTAATCTTGCGGAGGATCGACGCCGAATGCGTCGCCCATCTCGGCCGCGCGGGCGGCCGCCGCCTTCACGCCCTCGACGATGCTCGCCTTCACGGCCGCCGCCTCCATCGCGGCGATCGCCCGCTCGGTCGTGCCGCCCTTCGACGTCACTTGTGCGCGCAACGTGGCGGGTTCGGCGTCGCTCGACTGCGCCAGCGCGATCGACCCGGCGAACGTCGACAGCGCAAGCCGGCGCGCATCGGCCGGCCCGATTCCCAGATCCTTCGCGGCGGCGTCGAGCGCCTCGATGAAGTAGAAAACGTACGCGGGCCCGCTGCCGGACACGGCGGTCACGACGTCAAGCGTGGCTTCGTCGTCCACCCAGATCTGTTCACCCGCGGCGTCGAGGATCGATGAGACCAGAGAACGACCTTCCGCGTCGACCGACGTTGCGGCAAACGCGCCCGAGATGCCTCTGCCGATCAGCGCCGGCGTATTCGGCATCGCCCGCGCGAGCCTCGCGTAGCCGTTCAGCCAGCGCCCGAGATCCGTGAGCCGTATGCCCGCCGCGATGGACAGCACCACGGGACCCGGGACGCGTGGAAGGTGCGGCGCCAGCGCCCTCGCCGCATCCCGCATCTGCTGGGGCTTGACCGCGAGCACGATGAGCTGCGTGCCGGCGACGGCATCGCTCGAGCAATCGGCGAAGAGGCGGATGCCGGCATAGCGTGCTGCCATGCGGCCGCGCGCGTCGACCGACGGCTCGACGACGCGAAATTCGCTTGCGACGGCACCCCTGCCCAGCATGCCGCCGATGAGCGCTGTCGCCATGTTGCCGCCGCCGATGAATGTGGTCGCCATCGCGTCAGGTTTCCGTCACGGCACGCGCGCCGAAGATCGCAGTCCCGACCCGCACGAGCGTCGCGCCTTCCGCGATCGCATCCTCGAGATCGGCCGACATTCCCATCGACAGCGTGTCCATTTCCAGTCCGGCGTCGCGGCAAGCCTCGAAGCATTCCCGCAGATGCCGGAATCGCGCGCGCCTCACCGCGACGTCCGACGTGGGCTCGGGGATGCCCATGATGCCGCGCAACCGCAGCCCCGGCATTGCCGCGATGCTCGTCGCGAAGCTCACCGCGCGATCGGGCTCGATTCCGCTTTTCGACGCTTCACCGCTGACGTTCACCTGGATGCAGACGTCGAGCGGCGGCATCCCTTCGCTACGCGTCGCGGCAAGCCGGGTGGCGATCTTCTCGCGGTCAATCGTCTCCACCCAGTGGAACGACGATGCGGCAAGCCCAGCCTTGTTGCTCTGCAAGGGTCCGATCAGGTGCCAGCGAACATCCGTCAGATCGCTCAAGCTCGCCACCTTCGCCGCACCCTCCTGCACGTAGTTTTCGCCGAAATCGCGCTGTCCGAGCGCATGCACTGCCCGGACGGCAGCAGCCGGAAACGTCTTGCTCACTGCGACGAGCCGCACGCTGTCGGGCTCGCGTGCGGATGCTTCGGCCGCACGCGCAATTCGCGAGCGCACGGCTTGCCACGCCTTCTCGTACTGGAACATAATCGATTGAGCTCGACGGCGAACGCCGCTTTGGCACGCTGATTGCATGGCCCCATCGTTCCCGCCGGTGACAAGCGCCGGCTTTGCGGGCCGCAACCGGGATTATAGATGGACATCACCGAACTTCTGGCATTTGCCGTCAAGAACAAGGCATCCGACCTGCACATGTCGGCCGGGCTTCCGCCGATGATTCGCGTGCACGGTGACGTCCGGCGCATAAATCTGCCGCCCATGGAGCACGACGACGTCCACGCCATGGTGTACGACATCATGAGCGACGCCCAGCGGAAGACCTACGAGGAGAACCTCGAGTGCGACTTCAGCTTCGCCGTGCCGAACCTTGCCCGCTTCCGCGTCAACGCGTTCGTGCAGTCCCGCGGGGCGGCCGCCGCGTTCCGGACGGTG
>Ga0163163_10005376_pt1 | contig 11069 bp, 13 predicted proteins | sample S65metaG_FD_119766 | JGI IMG/M metagenome (GOLD analysis project Ga0163163, IMG submission 119766) | Switchgrass rhizosphere microbial communities from Kellogg Biological Station, Michigan, USA - S6-5 metaG | ecosystem: Host-associated > Plants > Roots > Rhizosphere > Soil | place: USA... | reverse complement strand
GAGATAAAACAAAACCATCCGTCAACACTACTCAGTTTGCAGAAGCCGTCATTGCCAATTTTGGAAAACGGCCAAAGGCCAACGCAAGAGAAGTCATGCCCAATATGCCCGGAACACCTGCTCCATTTAAACTGGAAAAAAATCCAATGATGGTTTCAAAGGAGCTCGTCAATGAAAAAATCGTCGGCGTTGATCTTTTTATTGAAAGTGAGGAACAGCCGGTTGCAATCGCCCAAAAATGCCAGCGACATGCTGGCGTAAAATTCAAACTTGTAAACATCAGCAACCGTGGTACCCAGGTTTGGCCCACGGGTTCAGTATACACTAACCTTGTCAATCAATACAATGTTCGATTTGAAAGTTTGAATGACGAAGAGCTTAATCAACAGGATGTCATCGGCCTTTACGTCAGCATGAGTGGTAATTTCAAGATCTGTTCTTTTGAACTTTTGAATATGTGGGGAGATAAAAAAGGGTTTAGTCTTGCACAAGGACAGTAATCATTTAATTTTTTTTTGTTCCACTTAATCTTTTTGCAGCTGACATAAGCGTCGGTTTTGTAAAAACTATACCGCCTGTTTGCCAAGTTTTTTGATCTTAAATATCTGGAACACTAAATATATCAAAGTGCCCCACACGATGCCTATTATAAAATAAGCCATGAAAAGCAACCAGATAGGAGTCTTATTTCTGGAGGCAAATAATGAGCGTTCATTAAGTGTACTGTGGTATGCGAAGGGTGCACCCCATTTTGCAGTTTTTTCAATGGAAAGATTGCCGTATTTATCGTTGTCTTCAACTGTAGCTACGAGAACTATATTGCCATATGCATCGCCGGGAATACTGTCTCTTTTGAATTCAGCTGTTACCGTGCCGCTGCTATCGGAAGTATAGGTGGCTTCATCACCAATGGTAAGAGTGCCGCCCATACGTTTGACGGCAATTTTTATGTCTACATCTTTAACAGGAATCCACTCCCCATTTTCCAAAGCCGTGAAAGTTGCAATGATGTTTCTTGTTTCACTCGCGGTAGCGGTGTCTATCAGCAGCCGTGCCTTTGTTATTTCTATTTCTGCCCTTTCACCTTCAAATTCCTTTACCCCCGAGGCTTCAGCGATGAATTTATGTGTAGGAGAAGCATCCCATTCCTTTTGTAATGATGTCGGCATGCCAGCATTGGCCTTGCCGGTTTCATCTGTTACGGCTTTGTCAGTGATCAGCAATGAAGAAGAAACGGAATCCAGATATAATTTAATGTTCACTCCTTTTATTGGTTCAAATTTTCTTCCTTGTTTCAATCGTGCCATCACTTGTACATAAGGGATATTATTATCGTAGGAAAAGTAATTTACATCCAGGAGTGGTTGTTTAGCAATAGAATCCTGTGTGTATCCTGAGGACGAAACTATAAATGTTACCAGTAAAAAGAGGATCCTATAATTGTTCAGCCTTTTCATTTTGTTCGTTTATTGTTTCTTGAATTGGAATGATTGGATATACTCGTGCAAAAAAAGTTATTATTAATAATGCACCGGCGAGCGAACCCATGGCAATGGCCCATTCTTGCCAGCTTGGGAAATAGTGTTTATAAGATTCGGGTACATCATTCATTGGAAGGAAAGGGTGAAGTAGTGTGGGTGTTACAATAAGATAACGTTTGAACCAGGCACCAATCACTATCATAACGCCTGCAATAAACATCGGTAAAGGTTTCCTTCCTTTTTTGAAAACAAGAATCAAAATAGGAATGAGCATGCCGACAAGAATGGCAAACCAGAAAAGTGGGGCAAATTCACCAGCAAATAATTGGGTAAGATGCTGTTCTTCGGGCTTTTTCATTTTGAAAGCCGGAACCAGGTATTCATTTACATTGAAATATAAGTAGAGTAGCGCAAGCAGCACTACTATTCGACCCATCTTTTCAAAATGCAGATCAGTAATGTATTTTTCCAGGTTATACGATTTGCGAAATACATACATGGCAACTACGACACCGCCAGCTCCTACCAAAAATGCGCCGGACACAAAATAAGCCCCGAAATTGGTGCTATCCCACCCGGGACGATAGGTCGTAGCAAACAACCATGAAGTAACAGTGTGAATACAAAATGCGACAGGAATGATAATAATGCAAAGAATTGCGATAGCGCGGTTACTAACTCTGAATTGTTCTTTGGTCCCTTTCCAAAATGACCCACCAAAACGATAAAGCCTATTGAGGAAGCGGGGATTTTTTTGCGGATCCCGATTTAATATCCGGAGGTCGGGCATTAACGGCAGATATAACAATAACAGGCTAATGAAAAAATACGTACCAATAACAATTACATCCCACATAATCGGGGATTGCATTCTTCCATGAAGGAAGAGGTTGAGAAATCTTTCAGGGCGCCCCATATCCACTACAATAATTATTGCGGCAAAAACAATGGCAGATACAGCAATGATCTCGGCGATTCTGGTTAACGGCGTACTCCAACGAACATTTGACAATCTGAATATAGCAGTTATCAAAGAACCTACGAGGCTGATCGCAACAAAGAAAACAAAATTGGAAATGTAGATTCCCCACGATACATAATCCCTCATATGTGTAACTACAAGGCCTTCTTTCAGCTGGCGATAATAGGCGTAAGCTCCGACAAGACAAATAACAATGAGTATGGCGACCCATATTGTTCCCCGCTTGCCAAATTTTTGCGGGTAGAGGTCACGACTGATTTGTTCTTCTGTTAATGTGATTGTAGTGTCCACAGCAAATGATTTAGATTTTATTTTGTGTCGTTATTTTCATTTTCTAATCCTGACTCAAAAGGAAAGTTTCTATTCACTGGCGGCAAATAATATACACTGGGTTTAGTGCCAAGATCTTCCATCAGGCGATAACCAGCTTTGTCCCTTATAAGATCACTAAAGCGAAATGTTTCACTTCCGTTGGTCACACTATCTTCATTTAGATCACCAAAAAAGAAAACCCCGTTCGGACAAGCGGATACACAGTGCGGCAACATTCCCATTCTTGTCATATCCGGACAAAAGTCACATTTACCCACTGTACCTTTCTTTTGTGGTATACTGGTCTCACAGGAATAATCCATTTTGGCAATATCTTCGGGCAAATCCGGATCACCCCAATTGAATACTCTTGTCGAATAAGGACAGGCAGCCATGCAAAACCGACAACCAATGCAACGATCACTGTCAATTAAAACAATTCCATCTTGTCTTTTAAATGTTGCATCTACGGGACAAACTTTCACGCAAGGAGGGTTGTCACAGTGCATGCAGGTGGTGGGCTGCCAGTACGGGGCATCATAGGCCGCGTCTTTCATCGGGTATACCTTTATCCAGTTTTGTTCAGGAGGAATGTGATGCATATGATCGCAGGCGGCTTGACATTTTTTCAGATTCTTGCAACGGGATAAATCAATCACCATTACAAATTTCTTACCGGCGATTCCTTTTCTTTCCTCGCTGTTGGTAAAATGCTGTGTTTCGGGAACCGGTTTCAAAAACGCTTTATCAACCTCTATCACTTCCCCATCTACGGAAAGAAGTTTTACTTTCTCGCCGGAAGGGGCTACACTCTGATCTTTGCCAGGAGTAAAAGGATTTGTGTTGGAGCCGCATCCTGCCGCGAGCCCGGCTAGGAGACCTGCTGCGATGAATTCTCTCCTTGATTTAGAGGCTGCATTAACTTGGTTATCGGTTAACATTTCTGATTAATTGTATGTTGTTGGTTTTTGTTTGTTTTTTACCCACGCATGAATTTCTTTGTTATCAACTTTTTTTCCTGTTGATTTTATAAGGGCCTCATCCACCTCTACAAGGTGACCATCCTGGGTCAGCATTTTGACGATCTTCTTTTTTTTCTTTTGAGAAAAAAATAACCCAATGGCAGAAAATCCGGCTAAAGCACCTATTCCCCATTCAATAAATTTGCGGCGTGAAGAATTCTTTTTGCTGTCTGTCATAGTAATAATTGATTGAATGTTCTTTTATACAAAGTAGTAAGCTACCACCTAAAAAATCTATAAGCGATTATTTTCATCAGGTAAGGATATGATTCTAATCAGACGCGAATATCTTCAATAAAAAAAACCGGTCGTGAAAACCGGTTCTTTAATTGTATATCGTCCAAGGATTATTTTTTCATTGTGCGCATTAAATTCACCAAATTCCAAATGTCGTCCTGGTCGGGAATTTTCTTTTTAAAACCGGGCATATCTTTGCGACCTTCTGATACTTTATAGAAAAGCGCTCCGTCTGGCTGATCCTGAGTCTCTGCTAAGGAAAAATTTCCAGGTTCTGTTTTTAATGAAGCGGCTTTAGTCCCATCTCCCAACCCCTTTTTTCCATGACATGACTGGCAATGTTGCACCCACAATTCTTTTCCTCCACTGATAGATTCGCCATTTGATTTGACAGGATTAGCCATTTTTAAATATTTATCCGGGACAGGCCATGGCTCCTTTTGCTGTGTTTTAATTGTAAAGGCGGCAAAAGTAACTCCTATGGATACCAGCAAGAATTTTGAAAGTGTTTTCATTTTTTTTATTTTTTTATAATAATAATTACTAAAGTAAAAAAATATCACTGTTTTTTAATGATTAGTTATGAATTTAACCTGATTTAAAATAAAAGCCAAGGGCCGTATCGATATTCATCATATCTATCAACTCAGGTTCCTTTTTCCTGTCAAACAGAAGAATCCCACACATATCCTGTTGTGTATCCAAGTCAATACAAGTCTGGCTATTATCAGCTTTGATGAAAAGAAGATATCTGTATTCAGAAGTTTCAATTATATGTACGTGGGGCCAGTATTTCTTTAGCACCATGCGTGCATTTCTCATGAGGTAAAAGCAATTATGCACATCCGTCTCGTACAACTCATTTTTTGTGATGGCCTGTATTTTATTCAGCTGTAAACTATCCGGATTATAAAACACGGCCGAAATCTTGTTAATGATCAGTGTATCATTAAAGCTTGACGACGGTTTTTTGTATCGAACAGCAGTTGAAGTCGCAGCTTTTTCGGTATTATTATTTTTTTTAGATGATTCTGTATTTATGCAGCTGTAAAAATGAATGAAGACAAACACTAGGGGCAAAACACGGAGGAGAGTCGTCCTTGATTGATCTTCGTTCATGTTAAAAAATGCAAAAGAGGTTACAATTTAAGAATGATATCTATTGCAAGAAACAAGGGCGTCTTATCTTTTAAGGTCCTTGTTAAAATAAGAGTCCTTGTGTCCATAAATGTTATTAATAAAAATGGTTAGTAATTCCACAGCCGGGTAATATTGAAGCCGATGAGAAATCTTCCTCCACTTACTTTCGTGCTTTCGTCCGCTGGAGTAACGGGATCATCTGTTGAATGATCTGTATAGCCAAACGGATTGTTTGTATTATACAAGTTATTCACCGCTGGATTCAGATAGTAGAAGTTAGTAAAAAATATCTGGAACGAGTGACTGCTGGTATTAAACTCGAATCCAAAAGAAAGACTTGGATTGGGGTTGTTCGTGGCATGTTTTGTAAGCGGCTGATCGTAATTAACCATCAGGGAAGTAACCGAAGTTAATTTATACCTTGCCGATAAAGCTATGGCGTAATGATTGAATTTCATCGAAGGATTTACCTTCAATGTAGAATCATCAATCTTGGTGAAATAGCCGTTTACAACGTTATGATGGGAAAGGCTTGGTGCCACCTGGACCGTTAGCTTATCTGTTATTTTCCTCGCAATCAGTATTTGATGAAAAAATGTCCACCTGTCACTGCTATACCTATAGATCTCATGATCGGGATCTTTTTTGGTATTATAAGCGGCATTTCCATAGTAGCTTACGCTGACAGGATATCTGTCTTTTTTTTGCGTGATAATGGCATATTTCAGGTTCCCGTCCCATAAAGGACCATCAACGGATGAGATGCCTGCATGAGGAATAACAGCAGCAGTTGTTTTGGTAAACCCAAGTCCAACATTTAATCTATCTATAGGTGCATAGTTAACTCCAATCCTTATGTTAGATGAAGCAAAAAGTCCCCAAAAATCCTGGTACCCTTTGTTCCAGGTTCCAAAACGGTGCATGATATCCATTTCAAATGTCCCCTTCACCGGGACCAATACCGTTTGATTATCGATAATCCAAATACTTTTGAAACTATTTTTAAGTGCTTTTGCTTTGACAGGTGCTGCTGGTTCTTCTGCATTCGTGCTATCTTGTGCCTGTACCTTGTTGCCCGAAAGTATCATGAAGCAAATAAACAAAGCGGGCATTGCAAACAAAACTTTTTTTATTCGATTCACTATGAGTTTCATTTGATTTAATTTTAAAGTCGATTAATTATTGGGGGCGCCATTTCTTATCCAGTCATACACCTTTTGCCTGTCTGATTCTGATGGAATATGCTCTCCCATATCACCATAAATTTGTTGGTACAGGATACTTTGTTTAGGGAAGGCCGTATTCACAAAACCTCCATTTACAATTTCCTGGTAGGATACATCTAGTGTCATATAAGGATGATGTCCTCCTGACACATGACATCCAACATCTGTACAACTTGAATTAAATAAAGGAGCCAGTTCATTCTTATAACTTACCTGTTGCGGAGGTGCATTTGGATCCTTAGGTAATTCTGGTTTAATAATATCCTTGTAGCAACTTGCAAACACAGCTCCTGCCAATATTATTAAACCGGTATATAATGATATTTTTTTCATACTATTTATTTTAATGTGGTCATTTATTGTTGAAGTTCATGTTACACTCAATAGAAATATTATCACCAATGCTTGTGCTTTTAATACCGAAATCAGATTTATCAAATTGAAACGTCAACTGAAGTCCGAATACGCTATAGTTTTTTCCTTCCGGAACAGCCTGTGGAACATAGGCTAATTTACCAAGAACTTCTTCGGTGTGGGTTGTCTGTCCAAGTGCTAACAATGAATCCCGATTTAAATGACCCAGCCAGCTCAGATTTAAATGAACGATATATCCATTGCTTTCCGGGTCGAATTCAACTTTGGTCGATTTAATTTGTGCTAAGTTGGTGTCTGTGAGGTTTTGAGTACCTTGAGCAATTTTAACAGTCCCCGTGGTTGAGATATTGCAACCGGTGTCTCTTCCGGGTTCACCCGTATTAGACGTGTTGATTTGCACGTAACCATTGAAATAAGTCTTGGACGGATCGCTTTCATAAAATGCCCAGGATGTATCGGGCAGAGGTTGACCCGTTGTAGAATACCTCTGCATTTTATCGGGCGTAACGTCATGCATACCAAACTGGTTAAACCGCCCGGTCAATAATCCCGCGGCCCCGATGTATGCGCCGGACCATAAGACACTTGAATGTACTTTGTCAAGTTTCCACTGGTTTGTATCTGCTGCTGTCAATCCGGCAAGATGAACATGATTACCCCTGCTAGGAGCGAATGGTTGTGTGATTTGTATAGGAACAATAGACTCATTGTCCCGGGTACAACTGATAACGTATCCCAATCCACTAAAGAGAACCAACATGATGAGGAGCATTTTACTGTTAAGCAGTTTCATATAAAATATTTTAAGTGGTAAATCCTTTTTTTGCTATCACGAAAATATTTTCGATAAGATGAACAAAGAATGACCTTGATCAAAACTTCAAATGAGATTAGTCATTTATTGTAAAATTGAAAATCGGCCTGAGATTTAGCTTACTCCGGGGACAAACACTTGTTCGTCCATGGAAATAACTGCCTAAGAATTAAGAACTGCGAGAGATTTTTCCCTTGTTTTTTATGTACGTAATGGGTAAATAAACCATTGAAATTACAACCAGAGCAAATAGATTTAGGAGTAAACTATCTGTGTAGACTTTCATTTCATTTCTTAACGTATAAATATCCTGGTCATGAAATAATAGTTGTGAGAATATATCACGAAGCAACAAAAAAAAGAAAAACAGACTGTGAAAGACGCTAAGAAAAGGCCGTTTAAAAAAGAATGGTATCCAGAAAATAATGGATAGCAATGCCCATATTTTAGAATAGATGTAGTGAGTGTTGTTAACAATATTTTTGATTTGATAATCCGGGTACCAGTTTCTTAATTGAAGACCCCAATACAACGTGCCAATCAATGCATATGCCAATGGGAAAAGATAAATTGCCCTATTCTTAAAGGGAGGTCGTTGTAACTTTTTCCTTGCAAAAAAATATATGACATAAAAAACCAGGGGATATCCTGCAAAAAAAGCGAACATCTCAAGGCGTTCAGCTAATGAAATCAGCTCATTCATATTAATGTAAATTCGGCGGAGTTATTTTACAGTTCCAGCCTGGGAATATCCATTCTTTAGCAGCCATTGTAATACTTTTTCCCTCTGGTCGCCCTGGATAATGATTTCGCCATCCTTTGCCGAGCCGCCAGTGCCGCAAAATGTTTTTAATTTCTTTCCCAAGTCCTGCAGGTCTCCGTCCCTGCCAATAAATCCTTCGATCAATGTAACTGCTTTCCCGGCCCTGTGTTTTGTATCTAGTTTTATTTTCAATTTCTGTTGTGCGGGGGACAACGTTTCACTATTTTCATTCTCTTCTTCAAAACGAAAATTGGGATCCGTGCTATAAACAAATCCCTTGCTATCAGGTTTTTTCTTAGCCATTTGACCTTTGGTTCATTTATTGATCACTGCTTTCAAACTCAAATCCAGGCTTTTTGCCTGGTGAACCAATGCACCGATACTCACATAATCAACTCCCGTTTTTGCATATTCTTCTATATTATTCAAATTGATCCCACCGCTTGCCTCTGTTTCAAATTCACCACTGATTATTTTCAATGCTTTTTCAATTTGAGGTGGAGAGAAATTATCCAGCATGATCCGGAACACTTTTTTCTTTCCAACTTCGGTTATTTTCCTGACATCGTTCAGGCTCCTTGTCTCTACTTCTATTTTCAATCCGGGTTTTACGGATTGCACATAATTATAAGCCAGGTCGATCGCTTTTTCCAACCCGCCGCAGTAATCAATATGATTGTCCTTTAAAAGTATCATGTCGTAGAGACCGAAACGATTATTGATGCCTCCGCCAATTCTTACGGCCTCTTTTTCTAGCAACCTGAAATTCGGAGTCGTTTTTCTCGTGTCTAAGACCTTAGTTTTATATCCCTTTATCTTGTCAGTATATTGCCTTGTCAGGGTTGCAATACCACTCATACGCTGCAAGCAATTCAACACCAAACGTTCACACTTCAAAATAGTGTGCACAGAAGCAGCTATTTCAAAAGCTAATTCTCCATTTTTCATTTCGTCACCGTCTTTTTTGAACGCTACGAAACTTGAAGACGGTTCTTTATAAAAAAAAACTTCTTGGACAACATCCAACCCTGCCAGCACGCCATCTTGTTTTATCTTTAAAACTGCTTTCCCCTTAGCTTCTGCAGAAATACATGATAAGGTCGAATGATCGCCATCGCCAACATCTTCTTTCAGTGCGTCATCTATCAAGGTATGCAAAGCCTCTTTAAAATTTTTCATAGCGCAAAAGTATTTCTTTGTGTGAAAGGTTAATGGTAATCGTGAGAATCTTCGGACTGTACCCTCGTGTTTTCTTGCACACAAAGAAACTTATGAAATCCGTAGAAGTAAAAAGTCCCGCCAATGGCGGGACTTTTATTCATTTATACTAAACTGGTCAGACGGATTGGAAGCGGAGTGTCTTGATAAAATCTTTACCTGACATTGTTTTCATAAAAATAGTCGTGCGATAATTTCCGGATTTTGTCTGGAGCGTACCGACACAAAATTGACCGCCATTCTGATCGCCTTTGTGCTTTACTTCAAAAGTTTTCACCTCATTGTTGTCAAAAAAATCTTTTAGGATAAGAATGGCCTGCGCCTTGCTATAATTATTGCTTTTATCGGGCAAAGTGATCTCGACATTTTCATCCAAATATTTGCCTATTTCGCTGGCCTTACCGTCTTTCAGGGCGTCGATCACATTATCCAGGTTTGAGGCCTGGTTTGTGAACGAAACCATTGCCAGGCTGAGAAAAATTGTAAGGGTAGAAATAAAACTTTTCATATGAATTTCGTTTTTTCACGGTGAAGGGAACGAAAAATGTGCCACAGTCAACCGTTTTTTAAATGGAATACTAAAATAATAAAAACAATAAGCTTTTCATAGAGAACACGTTAATTCATTAAATAGAGTAGTTTTACACGGTTTAGCGGATAATTACTATCTGGAACCCAAACAAACCATTAATTGTAATCTCTCAACGCAAATGGATAATAAAAAAGTGATTCTGATAATTATGGACGGCTGGGGACTCGGAAAAGTTGCTTCAGCAGATGCCATCCAGCACGCAAAAACACCGTTCGTTAGCTCGCTATACAAGAAATATCCTAACACTATTTTAACTACCTGTGGAGAAGTAGTGGGACTGCCGGAAGGTCAGATGGGCAATTCCGAAGTAGGACACTTGAACCTTGGTGCAGGACGAATTGTCTACCAGGAATTACAGAGGATCAATGTCGCTGTCCGCGATGGGTCCTTTGCGAAAAATGAAGTTCTTGTTAAGGCGATCAGGCTGGCCAAAAAAAATCAAAAACCGTTACACCTCATCGGCCTGGTAAGCGATGGAGGCGTTCATTCACACATCAATCATCTAAAGGCTATTGTTGATGCATGCAAAGATGAGAAGCTTAGCGATGTTTTTATACATGCCTTTACCGATGGAAGGGACACTGATCCAAAAAGCGGCCTCGGATTCATCAAAGATCTTCAATCGCATCTAAATGAAACAGTGGGAAAAATTGCTTCGGTAAGTGGAAGATACTATGCCATGGACCGTGATAAACGATGGGAAAGAGTCAAGATGGCTTACGATGCGCTGGTGAATGGTGCAGGAGAAAAGGCTACAGACGCCGTGCAGGCAATCGAAAATTCTTATAAAAAAAATATAACTGATGAATTTATCAAGCCATGTGTTATCGTAGATGAGGCACAACAACCACTGGCTAAGATCCAGGATGGTGATGTGGTAATCTGTTTTAATTTCAGAACTGACAGG
>Ga0163163_10005375_pt1 | contig 11070 bp, 8 predicted proteins | sample S65metaG_FD_119766 | JGI IMG/M metagenome (GOLD analysis project Ga0163163, IMG submission 119766) | Switchgrass rhizosphere microbial communities from Kellogg Biological Station, Michigan, USA - S6-5 metaG | ecosystem: Host-associated > Plants > Roots > Rhizosphere > Soil | place: USA: Michigan... | reverse complement strand
GCGGTTGTGACGGTCAGTACCGATTCGCGGTAGCGTCCGGTAAGTCTTCAAATATTGCGACGTGAAATTACCTCGAGACTTACCCGACGCTACCGCGAATCGGTACTGAACCGCCACAACCGCTCGACTCTAACCGGGTGAGAATGCAGGCAACCAAGAACTGTCAGTTGGGCTCAAATTGGCAGTACTTAGCGCGTTTTTCAAAGCTAAACCCGCTTGCCGAAGCGGTCATGCGCGTGTAAAGTAACGAGCGTTTCTACCCCGCTACTCCCCGTTTCTAAAAAAAACCGTTGGAGGTCAAAAACCGGATGTCTTCTGAAAGCGTCGGTGCCAATGAATTCCCAGATGTACTGAGCACAAAGTCCGCCCCTGTTCAAGAAAACCCGCACCTAACGACATTTCGTCCATATATTCCGGCGGCGGCAAATATTCGCGAGCTCACAGCTCTTCCACTGATTATTGGAACATTGCTGGGGATGGTTTTTGGTGCTTCCTCTCTTTGGCTTGTTTTGAAGGTGGGTCTGACGGTTAGTGCGTCCATACCGGTCGCAGTCATTTCAATCAGTCTTTTTAGATTGCTCGGAAAGGTTGGGCTGCGCGATGCAACGATTCTCGAGAACAATATCGTGCAGACCGCCGGCTCCGCAGGCGAATCAATCGCGTTTGGTGTCGGCGTTACAATGCCCGCAATCATGATTCTCGGCTTCGATCTCGAGTTTACTCGAGTCATGCTGGTCGCAGTGCTTGGTGGTCTGCTGGGCATCTTGATGATGATTCCGCTGCGTCGCGCTTTGATTGTTCAGCAGCATGGAGTGTTGAAATACCCCGAAGGAACCGCGTGCGCCGAAGTTCTGAAGGCCGGTGCTTCCGATGAATCCCGTGCAGCAGCTGATCCTATCTATCGAGCGAAGACAACCGCAGATGAAAGTGCATCAGGTGCCAAGACCATTTTTACAGGTTTTGGTATTGGCCTCGTTTATCAAATCGCAATGGCGGCATTTAAAGGCTGGAAGGATACGCCTCAGAAGGTTTTTCAGGCGCCGTTTAAGGCAGGGTCGCTTGCGGCCGAGATCTCTCCAGCTCTATTAGGTGTTGGTTACATTATTGGACCACGTATCGCGTCGATCATGTGTGCCGGCGGGGTGTTGGCTTATCTGGTCTTGATTCCCGCGATCAAGTTTTTTGGCGAAGGCATGACTACAGTTTTGCCACCAGGCACTGTACCGATTGCTGAAATGGGCCCCAATGAAATCAGAGGTGCTTACGTTCTTTACATTGGCGCAGGCGCTGTGGCCGCTGGCGGAATAATCAGTCTCTTCAGGTCTCTGCCCACGATTTGGCATGGACTAAAGGGAGGCTTAAGCGATCTACGGGGTGGTCAGGCTGCCGCCCGCGGAGTTCCTCGAACTGATCAAGACCTGTCAATGAAGGTTGTTGTCGGCGGAGTTTTGGCACTAATCGGCGTAATCGTGCTCTTACCGCAACTTCACCTGCAGTTTAATATTCTCGGCGCCGTACTGATCATCGCCTTTGGCTTTTTGTTTGTGACAGTATCTTCCCGACTGACGGGTGAGATTGGTTCTTCTTCGAATCCAATCTCAGGGATGACAGTTGCTACGCTCCTCCTTACGTGTTTAATCTTCCTGATTGTTCGCTGGACTGGTCCGGCCTATTACGTTACGGCGCTCTCAATCGGAGGCATTGTCTGTATTGCAGCATCTAACGGCGGCACTACTTCACAGGATTTAAAGACCGGATTTTTGGTTGGCGCTACTCCTAAATACCAGCAGATCGCGATACTTGTTGGCGCCCTGGCTTCGGCTTTGATATTGGGACCAATACTTCTACGACTCAATTCCGAAAGCACTGTCTATGTTCCGCAAACCAGCTTTGGCTTTGTAGAGAAAGATGTGCAGTTGGATGCCGCAAAGCAAGCTTCGTTGGCTCCGTTTACCGAAAGCACGCAGCCGCCTGATCACGGCACCTACCGAGTCTTTAAGAATGAAACCGGTGCAAACGCACTTGCCGGATTGGATCCAGGGGAGTACCTGGTAGACAGTTCCGGCAAAGTTAAGCTCAAAGTCGAACGTAACTTTCCTGCGGACTTGCGAGCTGATATGAATGCCCTGGGACCGGTAGAACGAATTCAAGGAGTACAGGCGAGTTCAGATACAAAAGCCTATCGAACGTGGCACAAGATTGAAGAACTCAACGGCCCTCCAGGAAAATATCTTGTTGATGACCAGGGTGTACCGGTTTACCACGTGGATCCCGGCATCAATGGAACACACCGAACACTTCCCAACAGCACTTCTTCAGTTTTTAAGTACGACGCTCCAAAAGCGACTCTGATGTCATACATCATCAAGGGTATTCTGAATCAACAGTTGCCCTGGGGACTGGTGCTTCTCGGTGTGATGATCGCGATAGTGTTGGAAATGTCAGGCATTCCATCATTGGCTTTTGCTGTCGGTGTTTATTTACCGCTCTCGTCGTCGAGTCCGATTTTTTTGGGTGGCATGATCCGCTGGTTAGTTGATAAGTACCTGCGCAATAAACTCAAGGGTAAGGAACTTACTGAGGAAGAGTTCGTCGCTGAGACTGATAAGAGTCCTGGCGTATTGATGTCTTCCGGCTACATCGCAGGGGGCGCATTGGCGGCCGTTTTCATCGCTTTCTTCGCCGGTGTATGGAAGGACAAGAGCGATCTGATAGAGGCCTGGTCCAAAGCACACAACCCCTTCTTTGAGGGACCATGGTCAGACCTTCTGTCGATGATTCCTTTCATTGTCCTGATGGTCGTTCTATATCTCGTCGGTCGAGAGGTCCTTCTCGCGCCGAAGACCAATCGTAATTGATTCATCATTGATGCAATCGCCCAACCTGTAACCGAGGCGCGCCGTTTTTCAGCGGCGCGCTTTTCAACAAATTAAGGTAGAACTTTTTCAATGCTGAAAAGAATCTCGCATTTCGCGGTCCTCTCGCTGCTGATAACTTTTGTAGCTATCGATTCATCTGTCGGAACTGTCAAATCCCAAACGCCTCAGCTGACGCCGACTGAAACGGTACGTCAATTTTACAAAGCGCTGCGCGAGAAGAAGTTTCGAGAGGCGTTTAATATGTCGATCTATAGGCCCGCGATCGAAGGACTCACAAGCCAGGAATTTGATGATTTCAGAACGGACTTCGAAAACCTCTCAGTGGCTGTAAGTGAGAAGATCCCCGAAAAAGTCGAGATAACAGGCGAGCAGATAAGCGGTGATACGGCATCAGTCTTCATAAAAGTGTTGGACGCCGACGGCAAGGAAAAGATTGAACCAGCGATGCTGATCAAGATGAACGATGCGTGGTTAGTTGGTGATCGCGAGAGCTTCGATTTGGTCAAAAAAGCCGGCAAACAATTCTTTTTTGAAGCACGAATTAATACTCACCACAGTGTGGTCCAGGATATGTTAACTCGTATCTCGGTGGCTCAGGTTGTTTATAGTCAACAACATGAAGGTAAGTTCGCGTCACTCGCTGAACTGATCGCGGCCGCGTTGGTTCCAAAGGATATCGAGACCCCTGAATCCACGGGATACCGCTTCCAGGTTAATCGCTCGGCGGATGGAAAGTCGTGGTATGCAACCGCAGAACCGGCGCAGTATGGTCGAAGTGGTCGGTTCTCGTTCTACCTCGACGCCACCGGGGTGAGAAGTGGTGATAACGGCGGAAAGCCAATTTCCCCCAAATAACTGAATCGGTTGTCGGGTTAGAACTCTGATTTTCACATTCTATCCCTTCCAGTATTGGCCCTCGGTACTTGTTTGAGTTCTTGCACCACCTTGCCTTAAATACCTGTTGCGCCTAAAGCTCTGGGTTCTCTAGAATGGATTTTGCGAGACCTGTGCCTCCCGGCTGAGCCCTTCCTCCGTGGTCCGATGATACCTTCGGTGTAATGTATGTCGGAATTGCCTCGAAGAATTGTGTCCCGTTTGCGACGGTTTATAGGAAACCGCCGGAGGTCCAAGCGTGCCCAAGCGCGTCTCAACTTCAACCTAAGCCTCGGAGATCCGCGTGTAAATTCGAATGGTTCGCGCCGCCTGCCAAGTTTGAAGGGGCACACTCTTGACGTGAGTGTTACGGGATTGGCCCTCGTTGTTCCTGCGATTCGGATTGGAGAGCACTACGTTGCTGGAGTGGAACGGCGTCTTCACCTGAATCTAGAACTGCCAACCGGTCCGGTTCAGATGACGGTGGCGCCGGTTCGCTACGAGAGCCTGGAAGAGGATGCGAACGAAAGCGGTTATGTAGTGGGGGTGCGAATCATGGAAATGAGCGATTCTGACCGCGCCAAGTTTGCAGATTACCTCAAAAGATTGCTTCATCACCGCCCGCTCGATTAGCCCACATCAAACTTCAGATATCCAAAGGCTTCCGGAACGTGGAAATTGGGCTCCGGTGTTCCAGTAGGCTGCCAGGCCAAATACCGTTCAGGGGCTTCTGGTCCAACGCAGCGGAATAAGTTAACTCGCCACTCGTCTCCTGCTTCAGGCCTGGGTAAGACAGAGCTCCAGGGTATTTGTATGCTCACAATCAAGATCTGGTCGATGAGGGAGGAAGCGGTGGTCATGCTCGAGGCGAAATCCCAATCAGTTAACCTCCCCTCTGGCGTAACCTGAAGGCCGAGATCAATCCATTCTCCAGTCGGGGCAGCCTCGAATTCAAAGTACTTCCAAATATTCGACAGATCAGGTGCGAGAAAAATCTCGCAGACGTCCCGATCCCAGAGTCCTAGTGTTTTTGAGTTTGTGACTGGGTTTTCACTAACGACGAGCGGTTCCTTTTGAGAGCATACAAACCGGACGTTCAGCGATCGGTTGGTCCATACGATCGAGGCCTGGGCATGGCGATCCGACCGAGCCATAGCGCCGGACCAGAGTCGTTCAATGAGTACTGTCTGGCTTCGTTCCCAAACAGGATGAAATAAATCCTTTGCTGAAAGATCCTCACCGGCGTAAAGAGCGGTAACCAGGTTCAGTCGATTTTCCGATGACATACTTGTCGAGCGTCGAGTTAGAGCAGACCTTTGCTCCATCCGCCATCAACCTGAAGAGTTATACCTGTGATATAGGATGCTCGATCTGAAGCGAGAAATGTGACCGCTGCCGCAATCTCTTCAGGGTTTGCGAGACGATTTATCGGAGCCTGGGCTGCCCAAACGCCAAGCATTTCCTCTTTCGATTTTCCCAGCTTGCGCGCTCGCGTGATTGCGTGTTTGTGCTGTTGCTCCGTCAATGTGTAACCGGGTGCCACGTTGTTAACAGTTATGTTGTCCTGGGCGACTTCATTAGAAAGAGTTTTCGACCATCCGGTGAGGCCCGCTCGCATCGTATTTGATAACAGCAGTCCGTCGATCGGTTGTTTAACCGCCATTGATGTGATGTTAATGATTCGCCCGTGCTTTTGCTGCTTCATAGTTGGTAGCACAAGTTTGGCCATCCGTATTGCCGAAACGACTGTCAACTCGAATGCTTCCCGGAGTGTTCGCACATCGACATCATCGAAAACTCCTGCTGGTGGTCCACCTCCGTTTGTCACTAACACGTCGATCGTTCCAGCTTGTTCTTTAGCCAGCGCTACAAACGCTTCAGCCGCAGCATCGTTTGTGATATCGGCGCCGATTCCAGCTACAGTTGCGCCAGTCTCCTCGTGAATCCTTCTGGCTGCCTCGCTCGCACGTTCTGCGTCTCGCGAGCAAAGAAAAACGCGCGCTCCCTCCCGTGCCAGGTCAAGAGCGCAAGCATAACCAATACCCTGGCTCGCTGCCGCGACCAGCGCCACGCGATTTTTCAATCCAAGTTCCATAAAAGCTCTCTTCTAAGTTGGGTTACTAGTATCTTTCAACGCCTCCAGGCATTGAGTAATCAGTTTCTCGGGATCTGAATGCTGAAAGACCTGCGCTTTATGTTTCCTCGCAAATCTAGCTAGGAGATAGTCTGCCTCATCTGCGACTCCACCACTACCCGTCAAGCACCCGATGACTTTTCCTTCATCATGAGCAATCGTAAACTCGTTGAGTGATCCCATCGCACCGGCAATAAAAATAACCACGTCGCAGGAACGTACGAGCACCACATTTCGTCCTTTGAGCCCAAATCCCGTGTAAATTAGAGCGTCGCACGCGTCGACGGGCAGTTTGAACTGAAGTTCGTGCTCGCTTTGATTGCTCGCGGGCGAGACTCCGATATGAAATGCACCCGCGTCATGGGCCGTTTTACCAACCAGATAGACAATACCGGTCGTCGCTCCAGTTAAAAGGATAACCTCGTGTGAAGCGATTGCTCGCCCTAGATTTGCCGCGGCTTCAGTCAAAGCTGTCCCCACGTCTGGTCTGCCGCTTTCCGCCGCGGACCCCATAATCCCGAGTTTAAGTCGCATCCTCTTTCAACTCTTTGTCAATCGATTGATGAATCACGTGAATACTGTTTTCGTCTGCCCCAGATTTAATCGACCGCCTGACTGGCTCGGTTGTGTCCCACCATCGCCTGGTCAGAAACCATGCTACACCCGGTAACAAAAAGAAAGTGCCAATTGCTGTGGTAACCGTGCGAGGTGAATAGAGGAATCTATCAAGCGATTCACCCGTCGCGTAGTTTGAGGCCGCCATCGTCAGCGTCAGCAATGCTAACTCTGCTGCGAAAACTCGGCCGCGAAAACTGTCGTACACAGCCCGCTGCAGCAGAATTGTTGAAAACACCCACAGAATGCTACCACCGCAGTGTGCGATTCCAAGTACGATTAATGCAAAAACAAATCCCGTAGCGTTGCCGAAAGCAATATAAAAGATGCCACCGATTATGAAAGCAATACCGATCGAAGATTCCATTCGGTTGTCGCCGTCGCCAGCGATGCGCCTGGCCATGATTGGCCCAACGGCTGTCCCGATTCCTCTGGCGGCGAACAGCACGCCGATTCCTGTCGCAGCGCTCTTTCCGACGGGAAAGATTCGTTCTCCAAACACCGGTAGAAGCGTTAGAATTCCGCCCCCCAAGCCCCAGGCCGGTTTTACCAGTAATAAGGCCAACACCCGCGGACGCTTCTTAACGTAGGCGACTCCCTCAAGCGTTTCAGTCACTCCGAGCAGGCGGCCCAGTGATAATTTCTGTCGTTCCCGTTTCTTTCTTTTTGGAACCTTAATACTGGCAATCAGGGCAGCGGACAGGATATAGCTGAATGCGTCGAGAATGAACGCCGCGTTCGTACCGAACCAGCCTGTAATCACTCCTCCTATTGCTGCTCCAAGTGTGAGCATTACCGACCAGGTTACCGAGGAGATGGCGTTAGCTGTTACGAGTTCTCGATCTGCTACAAGTGAGGGTATAGCCGCAGTCTTAGCCGGTTCAAAGAACGTTGACAGTCCGAGTTGAAAAACAGTCAATACATAAAGGATCCAAAGCTGATCGGCGCGCTTAACAAAAAGGAAGCCGAGCACTACGACGGCCCGCAGTAGATCCGAGACGATCATAATGGAGCGGCGGCTAAACCTGTCAGCCACTACACCTGACAGTGAACCAAACAAGAAACTTGGAAGAAAACGCGCAACCAGGAGCAGTCCAATATCCCGTCCTGAACCGGTCAGCTGCAGAATGATCGTATAAAGAGCGATGGTATTGAACCAGTCGCCCATTTGGCTGACCACCTGACCCAACCAAAGCTGTCGGAAGCTCGGATTCTTTCTTAGCAGCTCTACATAGCCGACGGATTGGTAGCCCGCGGGTCGTTTTTTAATAGGATTTACCATCTAGAATCGACACTCAAATCGCATCAAACGCTCTCAAATTTTGGCTCACAGTTTCTCTCACGGCTCGCGATTAATCGCAACCTCTCAAGCTCCACAGGACTCTTGGCGACTTTCGATCTCGAGTAAATCGTAATGACCGAAAATTCAATCTGACCTGTCAAAATGCTCACGTCCTGAAAATGGCAAGTATTGAGTCCAACTTCTAATAAGGCGTTCTGGGCTCAAATCGGTCTCACGGTCTGCGGCACGCAAGTTGAAATGAGAAATGATGCGGCCGTGAAGCCCATAAAGCTTCGCGGGCTCGCCGCACGGGTCCGAGGCCGCACAGTTCTCTGATAATTAATCTCGGTCAATATTTTGATCGAGTCGATATCTCACCCAGCACGGCAGTTTCCCGAGACTGCCACTTGCCCAATCTTGCCGGAGACGAAAACTGAGTTGCTCCCAGTTGCCGTCTCCGGCACTCTCCTGCGGTGCAGATAATCACTTTAGTTGTGCCACTCCCAAATTATGATGGAGTTACGTTCCCCACCCGACAATCGCGAGCGAGAAGTCATTTCATTAATTAAGGGCTTCGTTTGTGACTGGTGGTATACAAATCAACTTCTGCTCTCATGGACCATGTTGTTAGGTGCCCTTAGCACCGCCATGGCCTATGGAGTTGTCTATAGTCCTTTCTACAGCTACATACTGCTTTGTCCGCTGGTCATCATTGCCGCTTACCTCATTTATCGAAGCGGAGTCTCGCGTCTGCAAACCAAAAATCGTGAAATAGAACAGCTGAGCCAGTTGCACCTCGCTACCGCTGAAGCGCTTGCAACAGCAATAGACGCGAAGGATCAGACCAGCCATTGTCACGTTCGTCGTGTCCAACATTACGCTGCAGGAATGGGCGAGTTATTTGGTCTATCGACGAACGAAATTGCAGCGCTTAAAGCCGGCGCTCTTTTGCACGATATCGGAAAGCTCGCGGTCCCGCCTCACATCCTGAACAAACCGGGTCGCCTGACTCCTGCCGAGTTCGACAAGATGAAAATTCATACAGTCGTAGGAGCTCAGATTCTTAGCCGTGTTGATTTTCCCTATCCCGTTATTCCTATCGTCCGAAATCACCATGAACAATGGGACGGTGGCGGATACCCCGACCGACTTAAAGGTGAAGATATTCCGATTACGGCTCGCATCATCTCAGTTGTTGATTGCTTTGACTCAGTGCGAGAGGACCGGCCCTTTCGTCGAGGAATGACAATGGCGGAAGCGGTAGCTCTCATTAGACGCGGGGCTGGAGTTCACTTTGATCCAAAGGTAGTCGACGAGTTCTTAAAACACTTGCCGCGCTTCGAATCTGAAATCAGTGCTCTTGGTTTAGACAGTAAAGCAGATCGCAATCAGGAGCCTGAACCGATCCGGCTCGATTACGTCGATCTCGCACAGACAAGAGAGCATGGAGCGTTTCTGGCTTATGACCAGATCAAGAAAGCCCATCGCGAAGTCTACTCGCTGTATGAAATAGCAAGGACCTTTGGAACATCGCTAAGTGTCGAACATACGTTGGATATTTTGGTCGACAAAATTGGGCACGTCGTTCCATTCGATACATGCGTGGTCTATTTTTATGAAGAAGAGAAAGGGCGTGCGACGGTCCGTCATGTCGCCGGCAAGAACGCGAAAAAACTGGTAGGTCGATCGATAGCACCTGGAGAAGGTGTTTCTGGTCTCGCCCTCGTGAATCGTACTGCCGTGAATCATCTTCACCCGAGTCTGGATTTTAGAGACATTAATCCTGACGCCGGCGTGAAGTACCGCTCAATGGCTGCATTGCCGTTATTCAAAGATGAGACGCTTATCGGTGTCATCTCAATCTATTCCACTGAGTTGGATCGCTATACCGACGATCATATGCGGTTGCTGGAAACAGTGACTCTCCTGGCCTCTGATGCTCTCTGGAATGCCATGCAACACGCCCAGGCTGAATCGAATGCTTTGACTGATTTGCTCACGGGCTTGCCCAATGCGAGATACCTCGCCCTCCGTTTCGAAGAGGAAGCCGCTCGCGCTCGTAGGAGTGATCGGCTGTTCCAGGTAATGATGTTAGACCTCGATGACTTCAAGAGTGTCAACGACAGCTTTGGTCACAAGGTCGGAGACAAGATGTTGAAAGAAGTCGCAGGGATCATACAGAGTCAGTTAAGGGAGTACGACTTTCTTGCTCGTTGCGGTGGCGACGAATTCATAGCGCTGGTCCAGGAGATCTCGGGCTCCCAGGTCCAGGAGTTAACTTTGAGGATTGAGTCCGCTGTATCGAAGTTTCGCCTCACTGTAGGTAAAACTCGCTATGCACAGGTGGGAATAAGCATTGGTACTGCGACTTTCAACACTGATGGCGAAACTCTTGACCAGTTGATAGCAGCTGCTGATAAAGAGATGTACAGGGCTAAATCGCTGCATAAACTATCTTCGATTGGACCACCTGAACAGCAAACTGGTGCTGAGGTTCAAGTTAATCGGATGACCGCAGCTGGCAGTTAACGCCTGGGTTCAACCCGCGAAAGTGGCCTGCAAACCGGCGCATTCCAAAGTAAATTCTTGACATCCTCCTTGCTCATCGCTTTCAATCGAAGTTGACACGTTTCTCCGCCGTGTCATTTCTTTTGGACTTGGCTCGCCTTCGGGGTCACCCGATGAATCGCGGCTTCTACGACTGAAAGCATGGCAGTTCCCGCCGAAAATCCAAGCGCCACCCTGTTAATTGTCGATGATGATCCTTCCAGCCGAGATCGGCTGCGGGACATCTTCGAACATGCCTCGTATCGAGTGGTCACCGCAAATGAGGCTGCCTCTGCGCTGCGCGTATTGAAAGGCGTCCGCTGCGATCTCGTCGCACTCGACCTGGAAATGCCCGGGGTTGATGGACTGGCGCTCTGTAAACTCCTCAGGTCGCAACCAACTACCGGAAAATTACCCATCATTGCGCTCTCCGAGAGTGACGACGAAGCTCGTAAGGTTCAGGCGTTTAGCGCGGGAGCTGATGATTACATCACTAAGCCGTCGAGTCCTGGAGAGCTGTTATCTCGGGTTGGTCTTCATGTCCGGATGTCGCAACGCGAGTGGGCGCTGATTGGGACCAACCGCGAGCTGAGGTTCCTGAGCGACGTTGGCCGCGGGTTGCTCCGAGCGTTGGAACCAGAGCAGCTGGTGCGACGCGTTGCGGGAGCGACCTACGAAGAAACAGATGCGTCATTGTGCGCAGCTTACGTTACCGTCGGTCGTGACAAGCATGCAGCGTG
>Ga0163163_10005374_pt1 | contig 11071 bp, 6 predicted proteins | sample S65metaG_FD_119766 | JGI IMG/M metagenome (GOLD analysis project Ga0163163, IMG submission 119766) | Switchgrass rhizosphere microbial communities from Kellogg Biological Station, Michigan, USA - S6-5 metaG | ecosystem: Host-associated > Plants > Roots > Rhizosphere > Soil | place: USA: Michigan... | reverse complement strand
GTGCCGGACGTTACCTGGGCGAGCAGCGACCCGCTTGTCAGAAGTGTGATCAAGGCAATGGCTAGGAGGCAATTTCTGGTCCGACGACTAGGACGAGGGTGTGGAAGATTCGAAACGGCGGAAAGCAACATGCTATATCTCTCCCCTTCTGGAGCTCAGCTTGGGAAATCTCGCCGGCCTTGCTGTCCGGCTTAGTGGGCTAAACATGTGTTACGCACAGTGAATTAAGGACTTAGATTATTGAATATCACTTCTCGGCTAACCTGAGGGCACTTCTCAGGGAAGAGCCAGGATGGGGTTCTGGCATCCTCAACCGGAAAGGCTGGCGAGACCCCAATTCTCGTCTTCAGCCACTTTCATCCTAGTGAGATGACGGTTGAAGTAATGACCAAAAGAAGAATTTGTTCTGAGGGAATTCTGAGGGCCGGCTAAATTGCTGCAAGTAAATTGCGGGACCGACCTCTACAACCTGCTCAATCTACGGGTATAATCCCATATTAACCGCCGGATCAGGGGCCATATTGAAAGGCAGCTTCCATCTCGGGGACTGGCAAGTCCAGCCGCAGATCAACTGTGTTCAAAAGGGCGAAAAGTCCTTCCACCTTGAACCGAAGATCATGCAAGTCCTCGTTCAACTAGCTTCCCATCCCAACGAGGTACTCTCGAAAGATCAGCTTATCAGTACTGTCTGGGCAGACACTTTCGTGGGCGACGACGTCCTGACCCGGTCCATATCAGAAATTCGACGCGTGCTCGATGACGATGCCCGTGCCCCTCGCTTTATTCAAACAATCCCAAAGACTGGATACAGGTTAATCGTGCCGGTCGCCTACGACGGCAACGGTCATGATGCAAAAGTTGAGGGCTCTTCGTTTACTGTCTCAACGGTTGAAATACCCAAAGTGGCTGCGGCAGACAATCCTCCGGCTTCAAGGAGATTCGTCTGGCTGCTTCTAACTATCCTCTTAGTAGCCGCCATTGGACTTGCCTCGTGGTCTTGGACCCACCGAATTAAGGTTGCGCCATCGCGTCCGGACGATTTCAAGACCATACCGCTGACTTCGTACCTTGGCACCGAGATGCAGCCATCCTTCTCACCGGATGGAAACCAGGTGGCATTCGTTTGGAAGGATGAAAACTCAGATCGTCAGCATGTTTATGTGAAGTTCCTTGGCTCCGAATCGCCATTAAAGATCACCGACGATGTCGCGGACGACTTCAGCCCCGTCTGGTCTCCCGATGGGCGCTCCATCGCATTTCTCCGAGTTTCAGATAAAGACCGTGGAATCTACATAGCTCCTTCATTAGGAGGCGCCGCCCGCAAGGTCTTCAGTCCAGTCGGCACCATCGAATGGGAGCGCGGAACTCTGTCCTGGTCACCAGACGGCAAGCGGCTGATTTTCCCGGACGGCAAGTCGGCCAAGAGTCCATCGTTTATTTATTCTCTTCGACTCGACACCCTCCAGTCTCAACGACTCACAAATCCTCCTGAGCTTTCCGATGGAGACTACAGCCCATCGTTTTCGCCCGATGGCTCGAAGATTGCCTTTGTCAGGGGAACCGAGGGCGCGGTCAGAGACATCTTCATCGCCGATGGAAACGGTGCATCGCCACGTCAACTCACCTTTGATAAACGATATGTCTCCGGTCTAACCTGGACGGCCGATAGCACTGCTCTAGTATTCTCCTCAGATCGCGGCGGCAAGTTCTCACTTTGGCGATTGGGAATTAACGGTGGTGAACCGGTGCGACTTTCTGTCGGTGGCGAGGACGCATTCTCGCCTGCAATCTCCCGGCAGGGAAATCATCTCGCCTATGCGCAGCGCTCTGCCAAGTGGAGCATTGTCCGAGTCAGCCTTAGCGGCCCTGACGCTAAGAATCCACTAACTCGAATATTGTCCTCAACCCAGCAGGACTCCTTTGCGCATTTCTCCCCCGATAGCTCGCGTATCGCGTTTCAATCTGTTCGTTCGGGCACCCAGGAGATCTGGCTGGCTTCGATCGATGGAACCGGTCTAGTAAAGCTCACGTCCTTTGAAGGTCCTCTGACGGGAAGCCCGACGTGGTCGCCGGATGGTCGTCAGTTGGCATTCGATTCGCGGCCAAAAGGCCAGTCTCATATCTATGTAGCAAATGTCGAGGGCGGAGTTCCGCGTCCGGTAACGGATGGTGCTTACAACGACATTGTTCCGAGTTGGTCTCGGGATGGTCGATGGATATATTTCGGCTCAAATCGCACCGGCACTTGGCAAATCTGGAAGGTTCCGGCCACGGGCGGCGAAGCGCAGCAGGTCACCAAACAAGGTGGATTCGTCGGAGCCGAGTCCGTAGATGGAGCCTACTTATATTTTGCCAAAGCCGATTCACCCGGTATTTTCCGAGCCCCTACCCAGGGTGGAGATGAACTCCAGATACTTGAGCAGCCTCGAATAGGGGATTGGACCAATTGGGGCTTTAATAAAGATGGGATTTACTACCTGAACTCAACGGTGCATCCGAAGTCGATTGATTTTTATGATTTCAAGACCACGAAGTCATCGCACCTGAGAAACTTTGACCGCATCAAGACAGAGATCAACAGCCTCACTGTCTCCCCTGACGGCAAATGGCTCCTTTATACCGACCTTGGTGAGGCTGGCAGTCGTATCACCCTCGTCGAGAACTTCCACTAGAAAAGAATTCATCGGCTAGGTCCTTGAAGCAGCATCAACTCGGGAGTATATTCCCGCCCATGTTTGCGCTCCGATCGGTATCGAAACGATTTCTGCCCATCCTGCTTGCATTTTCGTCGCTGCTTGCTCTCGCCGGCGACCGTGAAGCTGCGCCAAGATTCAATGCCAAGACGCTTACCGGTGAAAAGTTCACTAACGATTCACTCAAGGGCAAAGTAGTGCTCTTGCAGTTCTGGACGACCTGGTGCGCTTACTGCCGGCATGAGCAATCGACGGTTGATAACATCCAGAAAGAATTCGCGGGCCAGGGATTAGTCGTGCTCGCGATTGACGTGGGCGAATCGAAGAAGACCGTAAAGAAATATCTCGAGCAGAGTCCGCGCAGCTGTCCGATCGTCCTTACCGACGACACCAATCTCGCAGCAATGTTCGCCGCCAAGAACTATCCGATCTACGTCGTGATCGACCGGGACGGCAACATCGTCGACACTCAGCATGGTGCCGGTGGAGACGGTCCCTTGCGCAACATGCTTCGTCGTGCCGGTTTAAAACTAGAGGAAGACTAGCTTCCGCTCCGCGCCAGACGGTTAATAGCCTCGTTATCTAAAAACACCTCGGGAGCACCTCGCTTTGCGGCATTGATCATCGCGCGCCCGACCTGTTCCGTCGTCGTCACATATTTCGGAAAGATCGTTTTCCAGACTGGGTAAAGCGGCCCCATGATCCCGTAGAGGACTCGGTACCACTCCGTCTTCGCGCGAATGCCGTGTAGTGGCTGGATGTAGCCGGCGCGGAACATGTATGCGGCTCTGAAAGGTAGGTTGAGTAACGCATTCTCCGTCTGACCTTTTACGCGCGCCCACATCATGCCTCCTCGTTCCGAGCTATCTGCTCCCGCCCCGGATATGTAGACGAACGTCATTCCCGGATTTAGTCGGACGAGCGTTCCTGCGGCAGCCAATGTGATGTCATACGTGATTCGACGATAATCCTACTCGCTCATGCCTGCCGCCGAAACGCCAAGGCAGAAGAAGCATGCGCCAAACCCAGTAAGTTCATCTTCGATCGAATCAAAGTTATGGAGATCCTTATGCACGATCTCTTTCAGCTTGGCATGCACTGTTCCCGAGGAACCCCGGCCGATTGCGACTACCTGTGCCACCTCTGGATCCAACAGGCACTCCCGCAAGACGCCCTGCCCAACCATGCCACTCGCACCAAACAAAATTACTTTCACTGGCTACCTCGCACTAACATGGTAAGTGAAGAGATAGATCCACGCGAATTCTTGGAATCAACCACAGCACGATTTAGCATCTATAACTTCGCACTCATGATTCGCAGGTCGGGAGAACATTATGAGCACCACAGCTGAGCTTGTCGCAAAATCTCCGGTGGAAACTGCCGCATGGAAGGCGTTGCAATCTCATTTCGACAAGATTCGCAACATGCATCTCAGGGCTTTGTTCGCGGAGGATCCGAAGCGAGGCGAACGCCTTACCCTTGAGGCTGTTGGGCTCTTTGTCGACTATTCAAAGAACCGGGTCACCGATGAGACGCTCGGCCTGCTTCTCAGCCTCGCCAAAGAGAGCAATCTGCGCAATTGGCTTGACGCTATGTTTCGGGGCGAGAAGATCAACATCACTGAAAATCGCGCCGTTCTCCATATTGCCCTTCGAATGCCACGTGACTCTTCTATCGTGGTGGACGGAAAGAACGTGGTGGAAGACGTTCACCAGGTCCTCGACCGCATGGCCGAGTTTTCCGATCGGGTGCGCAGCGGAGAGTGGCGAGGCTTTACCGGCAAGCAAATTCGCAATGTCCTGAACATCGGCATCGGAGGATCCGACCTTGGTCCGGTAATGGCATATGAGGCGCTCCGCCATTACAGTAAGCGCGATATCACCTTCCGCTTCATATCGAACGTCGACGGTACAGACTTCGCCGAGGCGACGCACGACCTCGATCCCGAAGAAACGCTTTTCATTATCTCCTCCAAGACATTTACCACGCTTGAAACAATGACAAACGCCCAGACCGCGAAGGACTGGGTACTCGGAAAACTGAAGAGTGACAAGGCTGTCGCAAAGCATTTCGTGGCAGTCTCTACGAATGCCGAGGAAGTCTCGAAGTTCGGCATCGATACCGCAAACATGTTCGGCTTCTGGGATTGGGTCGGTGGACGCTATTCGATGATGTCGGCGATCGGTCTCTCCACGATGATCGCAATCGGTCCCGACAACTTCCGGGAGATGCTGGCGGGCGCGCATGAAATGGACGAGCACTTCCGGACCGCGCCGTTCGAGAAAAATCTCCCCGTCATCATGGGACTTCTGGGCCTTTGGTATGCCGATTTCTTCCTGGCACAGACCGTTGCCGTCCTGCCTTACGACCAATACCTCAAGCGCTTTCCCGCTTATCTCCAACAATTGACGATGGAGAGCAACGGAAAGTCGACGACGCGCATTGCCACTCGAGTGACCTATGAGACCGGTTCGATCTACTGGGGAGAGCCCGGCACCAACGGACAGCACTCGTTCTACCAACTCATCCACCAGGGAACGAAACTCATCCCCTGCGACTTCATCGGCTTCACACAGTCACTTAATCCCCTTGGAAATCATCACGATTTGCTGATTGCCAACGTTTTTGCGCAGAGCGAAGCCCTCGCCTTTGGTAAGACCGCCGAGCAAGTGAAAGCAGAGGGAACTCCCGATTGGCTCGTTCCGCATCGCGTCTTCGAAGGCAATCGGCCCTCGAACGTGATCTTTGCCGAACGTCTGACTCCTGCCGTCCTGGGAAAGCTTGTCGCGCTTTACGAGCACATCGTCTTCACCCAGGGAATCATCTGGGCGATAGATTCATTCGATCAGTGGGGCGTGGAGCTAGGAAAGGTGTTAGCGAAAAAGATCTATCCCGAACTCGCCGATCCCAAAGATCCGGAATTGAAACACGATAGCTCTACGAATGCGCTCATTCGTCGATACCGGAAGATGAAGCGACAGTAAGATTGCTGGTGGACGATCGGCATCTTCTAAACCGATCGTCCACCTCCACAACAGTAGTTACAGGGTCTTCATGTCGATTACGAAGCGGTATTTCACGTCGCTCTTCAGCATCCGTTCGTAAGCTTGGTTGATATCCTGCATCGAAATCATCTCGATATCCGAGGTGATCCCGCGCTCAGCACAGAAGTCCAACATTTCCTGGGTTTCTCTGATTCCGCCGATCAACGAACCTGCATAGGCGCGCCGCTTGAAGATAACGTTGAAGCCTGCCACTCCTAGCGGTGAAGGCGAAGCGCCAACCATCGTCATCGTGCGATCGCGTTTCAGTAGATTGAGAAACACGTTGACGTCGTGTTCGGCAGAGACGGTGTCGAGGATGAAATCAAAGCTGTTGACGTGCTTCTCGACCTCATCGGGATTCTTCGATACCACGACCTCATGTGCGCCCAAACGCTTTCCGTCCTGAATCTTGCTGGGCGAGGTGGTGAACAGCACCACGTGAGCGCCGAACGCGTTGGCAAGTTTCACACCCATGTGGCCGAGGCCACCGAGTCCGACAATTCCCACCTTTTGTCCCTTGCCTACCTTCCAATGCCGGAGCGGAGAATATGTTGTGATACCGGCACACAAAAGTGGAGCCACACCAGCAAGATTCTTTTGGTCGGGAATTCTCAATACGAAATCTTCATCGACCACAATCGTCTTCGAGTACCCGCCAAAGGTTACTCCACCAAGGTGCTTGTCCTCGGCGTTGTAAGTCCCCACAAAGCCAGTTTCGCAGTACTGCTCCTCTCCCGCCTTGCAGCTTTCGCATGTGCGGTCGGAGTCGACCATGCAGCCTACTCCCGCAACATCGCCTTCCTTGAACTTCCTGACTTGGTTACCAACCTTAACTACGCGTCCGATAATTTCGTGCCCCGGAACACACGGATAGGTTGTGCCTGCCCACTCATTGCGTGCGGTATGGAGGTCGGAGTGACAAACACCGCAATAGAGAATCTCGATTTGAATGTCTTTCGGACCTGGGTCGCGACGATGGATGGAGAAAGGACCTAGCGGGGAACTGCTCGACTGCGCTGCGTACGCTTGCGTTGTAATCATTACTCTCCTTGGATTAGGGCATAAATAGAACACAATGTAATGATGCGATTCAGGTCTTAGCGATTCAACTCAAGCACAAAGTCAGGTGCTTCGCTTATTGTCGCCTCTAGACCATCCGTAACAGAATCTTTGCGCGTCTTCCGCGACTCGAAACGCACACAATTACGCGACCTCGATCATGAGTTAAGAATTGTAATTCCCAAGACTTCGCGGCTGCGTTTGAGTTATAAATTGAGAGATCCTGATTTTTGTATAAACCGTCAATGAGCCGGTCCGTTCTTCCGGATCCGCCTGTTGCGCAGTTGTGTGTGTGTTGGCTTTAGCGCGGACAAAGCACTCTCTTCAGTCAGTACGCTTCTGCTGCCGAACGCACCGATACTAGTGGCCGCCTGCTTGTCCTCTCTATCCGAGTCAAGTGGTCGGGTATGCCTGCTGGAGGCTTATGTTCTACCGTCGTGCCGTCGTGGTGGGATTCATACTTGCAATACTTATCGCTTCACTGGGCTGCGGAAAAGGGTCATCGAGTTCGACAACCCCAACGGTCTCGTCGCTTTCCGTATCTACCGTCACCGTGAACTCGCCGGCGACCACGGAGACCGTTTCGGGATCTAATTTCACGTCCAACTCCGTCGTGAACTTTAACAACGCCGCGCTGACCACCACTTTTGTCAGTAGTTCGCAGTTGACGGCCGTCATCCCCGCATCTTCCCTTACCACAGCGGGCACCTTTGCCGTCACTGTAACCGACGGCGGCAGGACGTCGAACTCGCTCTCGGTAACTGTTTCTTCATCGGCTCCTACCGTTTCATCATTGAATCCTGGGAACGCAATTGCCGGCAGCTCCGGATTCGTTCTCACGGTAACCGGCACCGGCTATAACGCAACCTCGGTTATTAATTGGAACGGCACAGCTCTTCCCACGACCTATCTCGACAGCACGCAGCTCAATGCCTCCGTGCCCGCTTCGCTGATCGCATCTTCAGCCACTATTCCTGTCACGGTCAGCACTCCCGGAACCACCGGCGGAACTTCAACCGCGCAGACATTTACGGTGAACGCCCCGGTTCCGACGCTCACTAACATTAATCCGACGACGGTATTCGCGGGTTCTGGCGACATCACACTCACCGCCAATGGCACGAACTTTCTGCCGAACTCGTCGGTTCAACTGGCAGGCGCCAGTCGCGCCACGGTCTTCGTCAGTTCGACACAAGTCACGGCCACGATCAGCGCCGCAGATCTCGCCAGCGCCGGTACGCCCGCAATCACCGTGTTCAATCCGGCGCCACAGGGCGGAAGTTCAAATTCGATCCCGCTTACGATTACTGCTCACCCAGGGAATCAACCGCCGACCGCGGATCCCGGTCCTGACCAGACCGTTGCTGTCGGGAGCACTGTGAATCTGAATGGCTACGGCTCCAGCGACACCGATGGCAATCGGCTTTCGTTCCAGTGGACATTATCGTCACGTCCGGGCGGCAGCGCCGCGGCATTGTCGAACGCAACCACCCCGGCGCCGAGCTTTGTTGCAGATGTAGCAGGGAACTATTCCGTTCAGCTGGTTGTGAATGACGGCAACGCAAATAGCGCGCCCGCGACTGTGGTTGTCAGCACCGTGAACTCCGCACCCGTAGCGAACGCCGGACCGAATCAGACTACGAAGATTGGCGAAACGGTTCAGTTGGATGGCACTAACTCCAGCGACTTCGACGGCAATCGTATTTCCTATTTGTGGAGCCTCACCAGCGTTCCTTCCGGAAGCGCAGCGGTGCTTTCAAGCACCACAAGTTCACAGCCTAAGTTTGTCGTCGACAAGGCCGGAAGCTACATCGCGAGCCTGGTTGTAAACGACGGCACCGTGAGCAGTGCCGCCACGACCGTCACGATAACGACCAACAATACGTCGCCAGTTGCGAACGCCGGTTACAGCCAGGCTGTCCCACTCGCGGCAACCGTTCATCTCGATGGCAGTGCTTCGAGCGACTTTGACGGCAACCCTCTCACATATTCGTGGGCGATAACTTCCGTTCCTTCGGGCAGCAGTGCTGCACTTTCCAGCGGGAGCGCGGTTCGGCCGACGTTTGTTGCGGATAAAGCCGGCACCTATCTGGTTCAGTTGCTTGTCAATGACGGCACAGTAACCAGCGTTGCTTCGACGATGACGGTCAGCACCGCTAACACGCCTCCAGTTGCGAATGCCGGAGCAGACCGCACTGTCTCTGCCGGAACCTTGGTTCAGTTGGATGGCAGCGGGTCTGTCGATGCGGATGGCAGTCCAATTTCCTATCGATGGGCTCTTATTACCCGTCCTTCCGGAAGCGCAGCTACGCTCTCGTCGAGTACCGCGGATCGTCCGACATTCACCGCGGATGTAGCCGGAATCTACGTCGCCCAGCTGATCGTGCAGGATAGTCAGGCGATCAGTGCTCCTTCCACTGTAACGATTAACTCCGCAAACTCGGCCCCGGTCGCGAACGCCGGAATAGCGCAAAACATCGCCGCAGGCTCTCCGGTTCAGCTTGATGGCACTAAGTCTACGGATGTAAATGGGAACCAGCTGAGCTATCTCTGGTCGATTGTTTCCAAGCCAGCCACAAGCTCTGCGATCTTGTCCGACGCCACCATCCCCAATCCTGCTTTCGTAGCAGACAAGGCTGGTGACTACGTAATTCAACTCGTCGTTACCGACGGCACGGCTTATAGTGCGCCATCCACGGTGACGATCTCTACGTCTTTGCTTCGTCCCATTGCCAATGCGGGTGATTCACAACTGGTTAGCGTAAGCGCTCCTGCACAGCTTAACGGCAGCGGATCCGTCGATCCCAACGGCGATAGCTTGTCTTACGCGTGGTCCATCCTCGCCGCTCCCGCTGGCAGTACTGCGGCTCTCAGCAGTCCAACCTCGCAACAACCAACGCTCACGCCTGACGTTGCGGGTGATTACGATCTGCAACTGGTGGTCAACAACGGCACCTTGACCAGCGCACCGGCAGAAGTAGTCGTGAGCACCGTGTACGCTCCGCCGGTGGCTGATCCCGGCTCGGCACAAAGTGTAAATATCGGTAATGTCGCAACTCTCAATGGCGGCAACTCGAAGGTCTCCGGCGGAGCCAGCCTTACTTACAAGTGGTCACTGGTGGGTCGTCCTGCCGGCAGTTCTGCACAGTTGAGCGATCCTGTTTCGCAGAGCCCGTCATTCACCCTCGACAAGCGTGGTGTGTATGTCGCCCAGCTGATCGTAAACGACGGACACACCGACAGCGCGCCGCAGACAGTGGCCATTAGCTCTTCGAACCGGGCTCCGATCGCAGATGCCGGTCCGGCTCAGTCTCCAGTGGTCGGGAGCGTAGTGACCCTCGACGGCACTGGCTCGTCGGATCCGGATGGATATCCACTGAATTATCAGTGGAGGTTCACTTCCATCCCGAATGGCTCCACGGCAACACTAGGCGGAACCAATACCGCTCACCCCACGTTCATCGGCGACATCATCGGAACTTACACCGCGGAACTCGTCGTAAACGACGGGCTGCTCACTTCGACTCCGTCGACGGTCACGATCACGGTTGGTGCCAATACGAGCATCACCTTCTCGCCTTCGCCTCTCGCAATGAACGCGAATCAGAATGGGAACTTGGTCCTAACCCTCGGTCAGGTTGCGGGAACCGGTGGTGTGGTTGTCAATCTAACCAGCAGCAACACCAGCGTTGCGACCGTTCCGGCCAGTGTCACTGTGCCTGCAGGCTCGTCCTCGGCTGTCGTCATCGTGACCGGCCTGGTGACGGCTGGCTCTACGACAGTTACCGGTACTGCTACTGGTTACACCACAGGGTCGGTTACGGTGAATGTCACCGTCAACTCGATGTCGATCCCGAATTTCACGATCGGCAAGAATCTCCAGGCTTCGTCCGTAGTTACATTGGGAGTCGCAACCTCTGGTGTTGATGTCACGTTGACCAGCTCGGACCCGGCAAAGCTGGTTCTCTCTACATCCAGTACCAGCCAGGGAAGTGGCACCGCGACAGTGCATGCAAATGCTACTGCTTCGACGTCACTGGCCTTCTATGCGCAGGCGCTCGCCGATTCTGGCACAGTCACGATCACGGCCAAAGCCCCCGGGTATATTGACACCACATCCACCGTTACTTTGGCGCCTTCCGGAATTGTTGTGATGAATGGGATCCTGCCGACGCTGAACACTACGACTCTAGCGTTGGATTCCACGCTCACGGTTGCTCCGGCCTATCTCGATGCTGCCACCAAGAACGTGCTGGGTACCCAGACCATTCG
>Ga0163163_10005371_pt1 | contig 11071 bp, 11 predicted proteins | sample S65metaG_FD_119766 | JGI IMG/M metagenome (GOLD analysis project Ga0163163, IMG submission 119766) | Switchgrass rhizosphere microbial communities from Kellogg Biological Station, Michigan, USA - S6-5 metaG | ecosystem: Host-associated > Plants > Roots > Rhizosphere > Soil | place: USA... | reverse complement strand
TGACCAGGCCTCGGGAATCCCATCGTGGCCGCGGCCGACTGAAGGTGTACCTGAGCTATGCCGCCGGCGCTGGAAAAACATATCGCATGCTCGAAGAAGCTCAATATCTTCGCGAACAGGGAGTGGATGTGGTTATCGGATACTTCGAACCACACAAGCGAGCCGACACGATTTCGAAAACTGAAGGCCTTGAAACGGTACCCCGGAGAAAGGTGGAATACCGCGAAACGGCCTTCGAGGAGATGGATACGGAAGCGATATTGCTTCGATCGCCCGCAGTGTGTCTGGTCGATGAATTCGCTCACACCAATGTTCCGGGTTCGGCCAGGAGCAAGCGATGGGAAGACGTCCTGGCGCTGCTCGATGCGGGCATCGACGTGTGGACCACGATGAACCTGCAGCATCTGGAAAGCCTGAATGATCAGGTGCTTCAGATTTCCGGTATCCGTGTTCGAGAAACCGTCCCGGATTGGGTAATCAAACAGGCCGCCGAAGTGGTCATGGTGGATGTCACACCGGATGCCTTGATCAATCGCTTGAAGCGCGGTGCAGTGTACGAGCCGGGTAAGGCCGAACAGGCGCTGGCACATTTTTTCAAGGAGCAGACACTGGTCGCGCTGCGCGAGCTGGCTCTGCGTCAGGCGGCTCACGAAGTGGAGGCTCGCCATGGCGGGATCAGCGCTGTCGCTGCACGATCCACGGATCGCATCCTGATTCATGTCACCGCGGACCCGGCCACCGCCATGCTTATCCGACGCGGGCACCGGGTCGCCGATTATCTGCAGGCGGAGTGTTTTGCCGTCTATGTCTGTCCGGTTTCGGATTTTTCGAATTTACCTGCGGGGGAGAGGGAAGCGGTGGAGCGGCATCTGAACTTCGCGCGCAACCTGAGAATCGAAACTCGGATCCTGAATGATGAAAATGTTGCCGAAAGGCTGGTTGAATTTGCACGCCAGCAGCACGTGACTCAGATATTTCTTGTTCATCCACAAGCGACAGCGCGAACGCCGCGTCCCCGGCGCGAGCTGGTGTCGCACATTTTGCGGCTGGCTCACGACATGCAGATCATTGTTGTGGCCGAGCGTCGATCTCCAGGTGTTCCTCTCACCGCACCGGACTCGTGAAAAAAAGGGGTCTGACGGGTCTGGCCCCTTTTTCGTTCTGAACGATTGCTAAAGGAAAAGGGGCCAGACCCGTCAGACCCCTTTTTTGTCAGCTCTTTTTGGGAGCAGTGATCTGGAAGGGTTTTTCCAGTGTGAACGTCATTTTGGCTTCGGGGCCGAGCTCGACTTCATCGCCTTTGGTCGCCAGAACCACTCCGGTTCCCGCACCACCACCGATCGCCGCGCCTTTGGCTGCGCCACTGCCTCCACCGGCGATGGCACCAATCGCAGTTCCAATTCCCGCACCAATCCCAATCTTGGCAGCATCCTTCTTCTTGGTGCTCTTGGCTTCCATCGCCCAGTTTTTTGTCGTGATCGGGGTTGTCTTGCCACCATGGACGACATCGGTTAGAACCAGCGAGATATTGGCCAGTCCCTTGACTCGTCCTGATCCCTCGGCAGCGACGACGTGGCCATGAAATTTTGTGCCTTTCTCCAATACCGTTGTGCCGTCAACAACGAGAGGTGCCGCAAGGCTGGCCTCAAATTTGTCTCCGGCGGAACTCTTGTCCGAGCTCAAGGAGCCATCCAAAAGTACTTCCAGTGGAGTCTCTGCGGGAACTGCAACCATCTTGATTGCAGGTGCCGGCAACGGTTTGGGCGCCGGTGTACTTTCCGCGGCATTGCTGCTTGCCGGAGCAGCAGTGGAGGTGTCCGCGCCCGGAGCAGTGGATGTGGGCGAGCATGAAACGATTCCAAAGCTCATGGACGTCACCAGAATTCCAGTGAATACATTTTTCATCGAAATACTCCTTATCGTTAAAGTTAAGGTTGCCTGTTCTGAGGCTGCGATGACTTCCTGTCTCCCAGCTGCTATTTTTGCCGCGGACCAGAATACGATGAGGGCGTGCGAAGAGGTCCACTGCAGATAAATAATTTTAGACCAGCACTGTCTCCAGCCCTCTCGTGCAACGGCTCAATTCCAGGCCGCTGCCCACCGGTACCAGAACCGATTGCATGTCCCTCTTGATACGTACATGCCTGCGGTAGTTCATGGCGTGAGTCAGCGCGGATTCCGGATAGAGCATGTTGTCGGCGACAACCAGGGCGCCCGGGCTTAAGCGCGGATAAAACAGATCAAAGCAGGTAATGTAGAGATCCTTCCACAGGTCCAGAAGGACAAAGTCGACAGGAATTTCAATCTTTGAAAGGGAATCTCTTGCATCGCCCAGACGGAAATCCACGAATGCGGCAAGGCCTGCTTTCTGAATCTGATCTCGGGCATACGTCTGCTTTTCTGCAATGGCTTCCAGCGTGATCAGCTTTCCACCATTGGCCCGGGCTGCCTCCGCGAGCCAGACGGTGGAATAGCCAAAGGAAGAGCCGACTTCCAGTATCGTTTTTGCTTTGGACTGCTTCGCCAGGAGATTCAGCAACTGACCGGTGGCCGGTCCCACGGAGAGCAGGAACTCATCCCGGTGCTTGAAGAACTCCTTGTCGTCCATAGTGCGGTTTCGCTCCGTTTCCGCATCCGACCTCTTTTCATATTCACGAAGTACGCTTTCTACCGCCTGGTCCATGTGCTATCTCTCCATCCGTGTCTATAATGCTCGATGAATGCCACAAACGTTACGACCATCCCGCGTGCGTTATTTCCGCCTGGCAGGATGGCTCCTGTTCCTGGCGACATTCTTTTACGTCTACTTCTTCCGATCAAATTTTTTGACTTCGGAATTTCGCAGTGCCATGTCGGCTTCCGTCGCCACCGGGTACATGGCGTACCTCCTGATCGGAAGCATTCGCGGTTTCACGCTCATCCCATCGACAAGTCTGGTTCTTCTTGCCATCCCGATTTTTCCACCGCTTCCGCTGTTTGTATTGACGCTTGCGGGAATTCTGATGTCATCCATGAGTATCTACTATTTTTCGGAATCGCTGCATCTCAATGATGTGTTCGAAGTAAAACACGGAGCGCGGGTGAAGAAACTGAAGGAGATCCTTCAAGGCAATCCCACGATCATCATCTTCACCTGGAGTCTTTTCCCGCTGGTGCCGACGGACCTGATCTGCTACGTGTGCGGCGTCCTTCGGATCGATTTCCGGAAGTTCATCATCGCTGTGTTTCTCGGCGAAGGGACGATTTGCGGCTTCTATATCTTTCTGGGGTCTTACATGATGCAGCTTTTGCGTGCTACAAATGTTCCATGAACTCCTGCACACACACCGACCAGATTAAGAACGTCAAACCCCACACACGGGGATGCGAAGAATGCCTGAAGATGGGCGATGTCTGGGTGCATCTGCGCCTTTGCATGATCTGTGGCCATGTCGGCTGCTGCGACTCCTCGAAGAACAAACATGCGACAAAGCACTTTCACGCTGTTGGTCACCCCATAGTCCGGTCCCTCGAGCCGGGAGAGGACTGGGGCTGGTGCTACGTGGACGAGGTGGAACTTGAATTCAGTTGACTGGCCCGCACTGACGTTCGCGGATTGGGAGAAGACCTGTGACACCGTTCATATGTGGACTCAGGTTGTCGGCAGGACTCGAATGGCTTGTGAATGCCAGCAGAATCACTGGTGGAATGTGGCGCTTTACGTAACGCCTGTTGGTCTGACGACTTCCGCAATTCCATACCGCGGCAGCACGTTTGTCGTCGATTTCGATTTCCTCCTTCATCGCCTCGTTCTGAAGATGAGTGATGGGCGGGAACACGTCATCCGGCTGTACGCACGTTCCGTCGCAGACTTTTATCGGGAATACATGGCGACGTTGCGGATGTTCGGAATCGAACTGAAGATGGTAACAACTCCTGCGGAGTTCGATGACACGACTCCATACGATGTGGACGATCATCATGCGTCGTATGATCAGGGCCAGGTGGAGAAGTTTCATCGGATACTGGTGAACTCCGATCGCCTCTTCAAGAAATTCCGGGCTCGCTTTCTCGGGAAATCCAGTCCGGTGCATTTCTTCTGGGGCTCATTTGATCTTGCCGTGACGCGATTTTCCGGCCGTCCAGCTCCGCCGAATCCTGCAATGGACGCGATGATGCGCGAGGCGTATTCGCACGAAGTGAGCAGTTGTGGATTCTGGCCTGGAGATCGTAGATTCCCGCATGCAGCCTTTTACGCCTACGCTGTACCAACCCCGGAAGGATTTTCATCACAGCCGGTTCATCCCGGCGGATGGGATTCCAACTTAGGCGAGTTTATTTTAAAGTACGACGACGTTCGAAACTTGGAATCTCCGGGAACCGCAATCCTCGATTTCTGTCAAACCGCGTACGAGGCTGCCGCAAACGTTGCCCATTGGGATCGGTCTTCCCTTGAGCGGTAAGAGAAGGATTTCGGGCGAATCCCTCTCCCGAAGGGAGAGGGATTCGCCCGAAGGGCCGGGTGAGGGGTACAGAAATAGCTGTACCCCTCACCCGCCGCTTCGCGGCACCCTCTCCCTTAGGAGAGGGATTTTTGCCCACTCCTTTTTTAACGCGAGAGGAATTCGCGGACGACCGTAGCGACGTCGCGATGCTCGCCGTCGACCTGGTAGTTGAGCCGCCGCATATCCGATTCCGTAATTTTGCCGGCCAGTGCGGCGAAGGCTTTCCTGACCTCGGGGTGTTTCCTTACTACTTCTTCGCGCAGCAGTGGCACTGCGTCGTATGGCGGAAAATAATGCCGGTCGTCTTCAAGAGCCAGCAGGTGGAGCGTATCGATGAGCCCGTCGGTGGAGTTGCCTGCGATGACATCGACCTGTCCGCCGGCGAGTGCCCGATATGTCAACCCAAGGTCCATCACACGGGGAGGAGCGGGAAAATGCAGGTCGTACACCTTTGAAAGTCCGGGATAACCGTCTTCCCGTTCAATGAACTCGTAACCAAAACCCGCAACCCAATTCCTGGTGAACGGCGCCGCATCTGAAATTGTTACTAGTTTGAGCTTCTGTGCATCGTCTCCGCGCACCACAATGACAAACGTGTTGTTGAACCCGAGAGGTTCCGTCCATTCGGTCTTGAACTGTTGCTGATAATCCCGCCGAACAGTTTCGTAAACCTGCTTCGCATCCGTGCTCACCGGTTTCTTCAGAATCGCCGTCAGGGCCGTGCCCGTGTATTCGACGTACGCGTCGATCTGTCCCGCGACCAGGGCCTGATGGCAGATAAACGTGCCGCCCAGATTCAGCCGTCGGTCTACGGCGAGCTTCGTCGTGCGTTCGATTTGCTGTGCAAGGAGTTCTCCGAGAATCACCTGCTCCGTAAAATCCTTCGAGCCGATAACAATGCGATCCGACTTCGCGCAGGAAATCGCAAGACAGGCAGCGCAGAACATCGCCAGAATGTGTCGAATCAACTTCTTCTCTCTCTCATAAAGTATTTTTCCAATGAACTCATTCCGAAATCGGCGGCCAGCGCGATCAACGCTGCGGGTATGGCTCCCGCCAGGATCACTCGGTAATCCAGCATCGACGTGCCTCTGAATATAAACATTCCGAGACCGCCAGCTCCAATCGCTGCAGCTATGGTAGCAACTCCGACTGCAATTACCGTTGCCACGCGTACACCTGCGAATATGACTCCCAGGGAAAGGGGAATTTCCACCTGCCACAGGATCTGGCTATCTGTCATTCCCATTCCTCGTGCCGCTTCCCGAACGGCCGGCTCGACGCCGGAAATCCCTGAGAATGTATTTCGAATTATTGGAAGCAGGGAATAGAGCAACAGCGCAATGACGGCAGTTCTCGTTCCTATACCTCCAATGTAGGGTATTGGTATCAGAAAGCCGAAGAGCGCGAGACTCGGTATGGTCTGAATAATGTTTGCAAAAGCGAGAATCGGCTTCCCCATTCGTGGTCTTCGAGTCATCAGAATTCCAACCGGTACACCGATCGCAACGGCAATCGATATCGCCACAAAAACCAGGAACACGTGTTCGACACTCAGCTGAAGTATTTCAGAGCGGACGGCCCACATGAATCGAATGACATTCACTGAAGGCACCCGGCAAAGGCCCTCGCCTCGGCGTGGTCGAGATTCAGAAACTCGTCGGGCGTGACGAGTGCCACCAGCCGGCCTTCCTGCATCAGTCCGATGCGGGTTCCGAGAAGAAAGGCCTCTCGAATATCGTGCGTCACGAAAATCATGGTCTTGCCCAGCCGGTGATGCAACTCGCGAAATTCATGTTGAATTTCCGAACGCGTAATCGGGTCCAACGCTCCGAAAGGTTCATCGAGCAACAACACCGGAGGGTCCGCGGCGAGGGCGCGCGCAACTCCCACGCGCTGGCGCTGGCCTCCCGAGAGTTCGTGAGGGTACCGCCTGCTGTAGGTATCCGGTTCGAGACCCACGAGGCGGAGCATTTCATGGGTACGCGCGGTGATTTTCCCCGGCGGCCAGGCCTCCAGCGAAGGTACCAATCCGACGTTGCGTGCGACATTGAAATGCGGAAACAGTCCTACTTCCTGTATGACGTATCCAATGTGTCGCCGAAGTTGGATGGGATCCCAGCTATGCGTGTTCCTTCCTGAAACCAGAACTTCGCCGGCAGTCGGCTCCAGCAGGCGATTGACGAGTTTCAGCAACGTCGTTTTTCCGGATCCACTTCGTCCAAGCAGCACCAGCATTTCGCCCTGACGCATTTCAAACGAAATTCCATTCACCAGTTTTCGACCGCTGGCGATCGCGTAATCCACGTTTCGAAATTCCAGTCCGACCTCGCCGGAAAGCATGGGATGCATTGTAGCTCGAACATCCACGGGGTACGGTCTGTGCTAGAGTGAAATTAATCACAGAAAGAAGGCGGGTCAAATCGTGCGAGCCACTGCAACACATCAGCTCCTCCTGAAAAGTCTGCGCTCGGAAATGCAGACGGCGCGCATGCGTTCAGACGAGATTTTCAGTCTGCTCAGTCCCGAGGGCCTGTATGAAAGGCCTATCGCGGAGCGTCACCGGCTGGTGTTCTATCTCGGACACCTCGAAACCTTTGACTGGAATCTGATTTGTGCAGGCGGTTTCGGAATGAAATCCCTGAATCCGCAGTTCGATCGGCTGTTTGCGTTCGGCATCGATCCGACAAATGGAAATCTCCCAGGCGATACTGCCAGGGACTGGCCTCGCGAGGCGGAAATTCGCAATTATAACGAGCGAGTTCGCACGGCATTGGACACCTGTTTCGAACAGACTGCGGATGACCTCCTGTTCCGCGTGGCGATTGAGCACCGCCTCATGCATGTGGAAACCCTCGCGTACCTTCTGCATGGATTGCCATATTCAATGAAGAAATCTCCGCTCGTCGCGGAAGCTTCTGTGACGCCGCCCGTCATGCACCGTCAGATGCCTGTCTCCGGTGGAATGGCGACATTAGGATTGGAAAGAGCTTCAGGGGAGTTTGGGTGGGACAACGAGTTCGATGTACATCAGGTGCATGTTCCAGAATTCACTATCGATGTCTATAAAGTGACCAATGGCCAGTACCTGGAGTTTGTGCGCGCGGGCGGCTATAACGAACGGTCTTTCTGGAGCGCGCCTTCGTGGGAATGGATTTCGGCATCGGGCGTGCAGCATCCCAAGTTCTGGAAGCCGGCCAGCGGCGGATGGCGGTGTCAAACGATGTTTGCAGATATGGAGTTTCAACCGTCATGGCCCGTGTATGTGAGTCACGCGGAAGCTGAGGCGTACTGTCGATGGAAAGGGAAAGCCCTGCCGACGGAAGCGCAGTACCACCGCGCGGCATTCGGCACTCCGCATGGCATGGAACGGGCGTTTCCCTGGGGCGACACGCCGCCCCAGGCTCAGCATGGGAATTTCAATTTTCAGCGGTGGAATCCCACTTCGGTCAATTCGCATCCGGAGGGTCAGAGCGCATTTGGCGTCGAGGATCTTATGGGGAACGGCTGGGAGTGGACGTCGACGGTGTTTGCGCCGTTTCACGGATTTGAACCGTTTCCGTTTTATCCCGGCTATTCTGCGGATTTTTTCGATGGCAATCATTACGTCATGAAGGGCGGATCGTCGCGTACATCGGCGCTTCTGCTTCGACGATCATTTCGAAACTGGTTTCAACCGAGGTACCCCCACATTTATGCGAGTTTCCGCTGCGTCCAGAGCTGAATCGAAAGTCGTATCGAAAATGTCGAAGGCGGAACTGCTTCAGCGCCGTTCGTTCCAGCCCATCGGAGATCCAATCTCCCATGAAGAATTCGCTGAAGATGTGCGTCGAGGGCTTTCGAAACGCGGTCAGAAAGAGTTGTACTCCAAGTATCTCTACGACGAAATCGGCAGCGCATTGTTCGATGCCATTACGGTGCTGCCGGAATACGGATTGACTCGTGCGGACGCCAGGCTGCTGCGTCGTCATTCGCTCGGTCTGGCAAAACGACTGGACCATCCGTCGCTGGTTGTGGAACTGGGCAGCGGTTCGGGCTCGAAAACTCGATGGATACTCTCCGCAATCGCGGCGAAGCAACCTGTAACCTACTGTCCGGTGGATGTCTCGTCTTCGGCGCTGGAAAACTGCTGGCGGGAACTGGGTAAGCTGGACTCGGTGGACGTCGTTCCACTCGCGCAATCCTATCTGGATGGGCTTCGTCAGGCAGTGGAGTTACGATCGGCAGGGAAGTCCATGCTGGTTCTGTTTCTGGGAAGCACGCTGGGCAATTTCAATCCCGAACGTGCCGAGGAATTTCTCGGTGATGTTCGGCGGCTCATGCTGCCGGGCGATGCGTTTTACCTGAGTACGGATTTACAGAAGGAAACTCCGAGATTGATCGCCGCGTACGATGACTCCATTGGCGTGACGGCAGCGTTCAATCTAAATCTCATCGCACGCATCAATCGCGATCTGGGGGCAAATTTCGATTTGTCGAAGTTTGCACATGAAGCCCGATACGACAACAAGGCACATCGGATCGAAATGCATTTGCGTTCTTTGGTGAGCCAGACGGTATCCATTGGCGACGATTTCACAATCAAGCTGCGCCGCGGCGAAACCATATGGACGGAAAGCAGCTACAAGTTCCGCTGCGAAGACATCGCCGGACTTGCCCGCCGAACTGGGTTTGACTGCGAGATTCAATGGGTCGATGAGGAATGGCCCTTCGCTCAGAGCCTTCTCCGCGCGGTTTAATTGGGGGTCAGACCCCTCGTTCCCCTATTTTGGAGAAATAGGGGAACGAGGGGTCTGACCCCATAACTAGTGATATATAGACTCTGTGAATCAAAAAATAAGAGTGCTGGCGACAATTGGAATCGTTTTCGGGGCGGGACTGCTTTCTGCACAGGACGCTCCCTTTGTCATGAAGCTGGACTCCAACAGCGTCCTGGTCGATGTGTCTGTGACCGATTCCGCAAAGAAAGCTGTAACAAACCTGCCCAGGGACGCATTCCGCATCTACGAAGACGGAAAGCTTCAGGAACTCACCGGCTTCTATTCCGTCGACACTCCATACAGCATTCTTCTCCTCTTCGATCGCAGCACCAGCACTGAAAGTCAATGGCCGTTGCTGCAGACTGCGCTGGATCGATTTTTCGAGGCGCTACGACAGCAGGATAGTGTTTCAATAGCAACATTCACCGGAAGTACAACTCTGCGTCTCGATTGGTGGAGCCTCTCAAAAGGAAGACCGGCAGATGTTCTGTCCTCCGTAAAGATCGGGAAAGTTACGGATTTTTACGGGGCAATAAACTGGTCCGCAAACAGGCTCAAGAAAATAAGCACGAGGAAAGGTGTCGTCGTTCTGACCGACGGCCTCGACAGCACCGGAATCATGCGCTATTACGCTCCGGAAGTGGATGAAGATTTTCAGAAGCTGCTGCGCAGCGTCCGATCCGGCGGAATCCCATATTATTTCGTCGCGTTGAACACCGACCTCAATTCGGATAAGGGATCCGATCTCGGGCGCGTTCGCATGGAGCAGTTGGCAGAAGCCTCAGGCGGCGGCATCGTATTTCCACAAAGTGCCGACGATATCGTGCCGTTTTTTGGCGATATTGCTCACAGCCTCGGTACGCAATATGGCCTGTCCTACCAACAGCCCCAGTCGTCGCGTGACGGCAAGCCGCATATCATTGAGATTCGATTGCAAGATAGCAGCCTCACCATCCATCAATCCCGTGATCGCTACGTGTCCAACTAAAATGAAGGGACACCGGGGACAGTCCCCTCATTCCCTCAGGGAACTGTAGGCGCGGGCTATGACCGCGCACGCACCATCATCCGCTCCAAATCCGACTGAAAGATTGTGCGCGGTCACAGACCGCGCCTGCAACTACATGTTCGGAAGTGTTCCGGGCCGAAGGATCGGATCGACATCCATTTTGTTGAAATGCGCGAAGATGGCATGAAGCTGCATGACGCCTTCGGTGAGCGCGGCCGGACCGGGTTGCAGGATGTACGTCGATTTGATTTCGTAGATGTGATCTTTCTTAACTGCGGAAATCGCGGACCAGCCGGAACGTGAGCGGATTTTATTCTTGTTCACCTTCATGCCACACCATGAACCGATGATGACCTCCGGGTCCTTGGGAATGACGGCAGCCGGATCGACGATGCGTTGTGGGGCATTCTTTTGAAATCGCAATTCCGGAAAGACAGGAATTCCGCCGGCAATTTCGATCAGTTCTTCAACCCAGCGGATCCCGCTGATAAGGGGTTCGTTCCACTCTTCAAAAAGGACGCGAGGCCTGGTGGGAAACCGCGACGCAGAATTTCGGATCGCCTTCATGCCGGATTCCATTTGTGCGACAAGCTGCCGGCCCTTCTCCGCAACTCCAACGATGTTTGCCAGAGTGTGAATCATGTCCAGAATCTCGGCGACGCTCCGCTGATTGAAGGCGAGCACCGTGACACCCCGGCGGATCAACTCCGCCGCGATATCCGCCTGAAGGTCGGAAAACGTCAGCACCAGGTCCGGCTCGAGCGCGAGGATCTTGTCGAACTTCGCGTTGATGAATGCGGAAACTTTCGGTTTGCTCC
>Ga0163163_10005370_pt1 | contig 11072 bp, 8 predicted proteins | sample S65metaG_FD_119766 | JGI IMG/M metagenome (GOLD analysis project Ga0163163, IMG submission 119766) | Switchgrass rhizosphere microbial communities from Kellogg Biological Station, Michigan, USA - S6-5 metaG | ecosystem: Host-associated > Plants > Roots > Rhizosphere > Soil | place: USA: Michigan... | reverse complement strand
GGAGCTCCGGCGCGTGGCGGCCAACCTCCGGCCGTCGGTGGAGCGCGTGGACGCGGAGCCCCGGCCGGCCCCACGACACAGGATGTTGCCAAGCTGCTTCGCGAATTGATGGGCTTGCCGCCGGTTCCTCCAGCGCCACCGGCGCTGCCCGCAGCCAACCCAGCCGCGGCCCCTGCCGAAGGAGTCCAATGAAAAGGACGCTATTTATAGCCGCGGCCCTGACATTGATGAGCCTCGGTCTTTCCGCCGGCGGAAGAATGCCCCAGTCGCCGGCCACTTCGGTTCCGGCAGCGAATGGTGCGGCCGCACCTGCGGCCGCACCGGTAACGCCAATCGCATATCAGGAGATGCTGAACAAGTACTGCATCACCTGCCACAATCAGAAGGCCCGTATCCCTGCCGGCGCGCCACTGGCTCTGGACGTTGCCAATCTTAAAGATCCTGGTACGGATGCGGCCGTATGGGAAAAGGTTGTCCGCAAACTTGGCGTCGGCGCCATGCCGCCTCAGGGATCGCCCACTCCCGGTGCAGTAGAGTTGAACAAGTTTCGTTCCACTTTGATATCCAGCCTCGACACTGCCGCGGCAAAACAAAACAATCCGGGCCACTACGTGCTTCATCGGCTGAACCGCACTGAGTATGCCAATGCCGTGCGCGATCTGCTGGGCGTGGATTTCGACGTTGCGGAATTGCTGCCCAGCGATGGCGGTGACTTTGGTTTCGACAATATTGCGTCAGCGTTGAAGATTACTCCGATGCTGATGGAAGGGTATCTGACCGCCGCTCTGCGCATCAGCGACCTTGCCGTCGGTGACGCCGAAGTTGCGCCGGGAACCGCGAGCTTCTCGATCAGCACGGTGGTCACTCAGCGCCAGCATGTGGATGGTTTGCCCCTCGGCACTCGTGGAGGGACCGTTCAGCGGTATAACTTTCCCGCGGACGGCGAGTACGTGTTTTACGGCCGGCTTCTGCGCACCGTCGCCGAAGGGTATGTGGGTGTCGAAGGACATGAGACGCCCTTTCAGTTCATTGTGACGGTGGATGGCGAACAGGTCTTCTCCGCGCCCGTTGGCGGAAAGCAGGACCACGAGTCGAGCGGAAAGAACATCACCATTTCCCGAGAAGAAGTCGATAAACGTATGACTTCGCCGCGTATTCCAATAACGGCAGGTCCGCATGAAGTCGGATTTACTTTTATCGATCGTCCCGCCGCCGAACAGAACGCGTGGCAGCCGGTTCTGCGCGACAGCCTGGAAGCGCACAATCCCTCCGGTTTGCCGCGACTTCGTACCGGGAACATTGAAGGCCCATTTAACGTTACCGGTATCAGCGAAACGGCAACGCGGAAACGCCTGTTCACATGTAAACCGGTGACTGCCGCGAAAGAGGCGCCTTGCGCTTCAGAGATTTTGTCGGCGGTCGCGCGCCGTGCTTATCGTCGGCCCGTAGGCGCGAATGATATGGAAGCGCCGATGACTTTTTATAATGACGCTCGCATGAAAGGCGGCGATTTCGATGCCGGTATCCGCGCAGGTCTTGCACGTATCCTGGCGAGTCCGGCGTTTGTCTTTCGTTCCGAGAACGATCCGGCGAACCTGCCCGAAGGCGCTGCGCATCGCATTACCGATCTCGAACTGGCGTCGCGCCTTTCGTTCTTCCTGTGGAGCAGCATTCCCGACGACGAGCTGATGAATCTCGCGATTGCCGGACGTCTGCGCGATCCCCGAGTTCTCGAAGCGCAGGTGCGGCGCATGATCGCGGACGAGCGTTCCGATGCATTGATGAATGATTTCACCGGGCAATGGCTTCAGCTGCGCAATCTCGACAAAGTGACGCCGGACCTGCTGATGTTCCCAGATTTCGACGACAATGTCCGGCAGGCGTTCCGGAAAGAAACAGAACTACTATTCACCAACATCGTTCGGGAAAATCGCCCCGTGCTGGAACTACTGGATGCGGATTACACGTTCGTCAACGAACGTCTGGCGCGTCACTATGGGATCAAGGGAGTCTACGGTGCACGCTTCCGACGCGTGCCGGTGACGGATCCGAATCGGCGGGGGCTGCTGGGGCAGGGAAGTTTCCTGGCGCTGACGTCGGTGGCGAATCGCACGTCGCCCATCATTCGCGGCAAATACGTGATTTCCAATTTCATGAACACACCGCCGTTGCCCCCGCCGGCGAACGTGCCGCAACTGGAGGCCAGCGCGCCGAAGGATCGTCCCTCGACCGTGCGCGAGCAACTGGAACTGCACCGAGCCAATGCCGTGTGTGCGGCGTGCCATCGGAGTATGGATCCCATTGGATTCGCGCTGGAAAACTTCAATGCCGTGGGCCAGTGGCAGGATGTCACAAAGGACGGCTTGAAAATCGATTCCGCCGGCGTTCTGTTTGACGGCACGAAGGTTGATGGGCCTGTGGCGTTGCGCAAGGCGATGCTTGCCAGACCCGAGGTGTTTGTGGGTACGGTGACCGAGAAGCTTTTGATTTATGCGCTGGGTCGTGGATTGGAACCTGTCGACATGCCTGTCGTCCGTAGTATTATGCGCGGAGCAGCAAAAAATAATTACGCCATGCAATCCGTAATTCTTGGAATTGTTCAAAGTTCGGCATTTCAGATGCGAACGAAGGTAACGAAAAGCGCGGCGAAACCCGTCGCACAAACTGCAGCCAAGGAGTAGATCATGTTCATTACAAAAAGACACCTGCCTCGCCGCACGTTCCTGCGTGGCGCGCTGGGAACAATGGTGGCGTTGCCGTTTCTGGATGCCATGGCGCCCGCATTGTCGGCACAAACCCGGACGCGGCCGTTTCGATTTGGGGCAGTCTATGTGCCGAACGGTATCTACCCGCAGTTGTGGCACCCGGAAAAGACAGGCAGTGACTTCGAGTTCAAGCCGATCATGCAGCCGCTGGAACCGTATCGCAGCCACCTGGTCACCATCAGCAAAATGAAAGCGCCCGATGGCAATCCGGACATGGGCGGCGTTCACATGGGTGCAAGTGCGGCATGGTTGAATGGCACCGGCCCGATCACCAAGCAGGCGAACTACACCGTCATTCAATCCAAGAAAACGATCGATCAGTACATCGCCGACAAGGTGGCAGAAGATACGCCGCTGCGCTCGCTGCAGGTGGGCACCGAAGATATGGGCACGTCAGCCGGCGCCTGCGACGGCTTTCCCTGCGTGTTTTTCAACACCGTTTCCTGGCGCGATGACACCAGCCCGTTGCCCATGGGCATCAATCCCCGCGTCACGTTCGAACGCATGTTTGGGGAGACCGGAACAGCGAAGAAGCGGCTGTACAATCTGAAGGAGAAGCAGAGCATTCTGGATTCGATAGTCCAGGAGACTGCGAAGATGCAGCGCCAACTGGGTCCGGCCGATAACGCAATACTCGACGAATACCTGACCAACGTTCGCGATGTCGAACAGCAGCTGGCACGGATGGAATCCCGAGCCGGTGCCGTTCCCGAAGGCACAGATGCGCCGAGAGGAATTCCCGATACCTTCGACGAACACATGACCATCACCTACGAGCTGATGCGGCTCGCTTTTCAGGGTGACATCTCTCGGGTCTTTACCTTTATGGTTGGTCACGAAGGCAGCAGCCGCAGTTACGCGCACGTCGGCGTCCCGGAGCCGCATCATCCGGTGACACATCACGGAGACAAGCCGGAGAACATCGAGAAGTACGCCAAGATCACCACCTATCATGCGTTGAAGCTTGCCGAGTTCATTGGGAAGCTGAAAGCGACCGCGGACGGTGATGGCTCGCTGCTGGATCATTCGCTGACGTACTTTGGCAGCGGCATGGGCAACGGCAATGCGCACGATCGGAACAACGTACCTGTCCTGCTCGTCGGCGGCGCCAATGGCCGGCTGAAGGGTAATCGTCACATCGCTGTGGAAAACAAGGAGCCGACATCCAACGTGCTTCTCGCCATGGCGGAACTTGCGGGTGTGGATGTCCCCCAGATTGGCGTCAGCACCGGAAAGTTTTCGCTGTAGGCAGCTTCCTTCACAATCGAAGAAACGAAAAACTCCCCGCCGTCTGGCGGGGAGTTTTTCGTTTCTTCCTCAACGCATCCAAAATGCCTGCAGCCTCTGGAAGAACCAGAACGATGCGGGAAGACCCAACACCCATCCGCCAAGGTACTCGAATCTTTGAAGCGCGAGTCCCGGAACGGACCGGCCCATCATGCGCTCGAGCCACAACACTGCAACGATCAGCGCAAGAACGACGCCGATAAAGATCAGCTGGCCGGCCTCGACCCCAACATTGAAGAGCAGCAAGGCGGGAACAATCTCGTTTTGGGGAAGTCCCGCTTCGCTCAGTGTTGCGGCAAATCCGAATCCGTGCAGAAGTCCAAACAACGAAGAGATCAGCAGTGGAAAGCGCCGCGCGAGACTCTCCGGGTGGGGCTTTGCAATCTCACGGGCAAGGAAAAGGATCGACAGTGCAATTCCCGCTTCGATCGGCGGAACAGCAACGCGAACGACTCCCAGTGCGGATAGTGACAGCGTGACGGAATGGGCAATTGTGAATCCCGTGATGGCGACGGCGATTCGACGCGGCGTTCGCGCCAGCATCAGCAGGCCGGTGACAAACAGCAAGTGGTCGATCCCTTCCCAGATGTGCGTCACGCCCAGCAGGAAGTAGTCGTGCGCCACGGTTTTCCAGTTTGAGGATGGCGGTACCGTCCAGTCCAGCAAATCCGGCGGCAGCACCGCCGTCCGCGTCGCGTCCCCGGCCGGCATAAAACGCAGCAGTGTGGAAAGCGCCGGATTGAAAAGCGGATAGCGAATCCGGATCCGTCGTCCTTCAAGTCCTGCATTGCACTTGAGCAGAATCGTGTCTTTGGTTGCTTCAAGACCTTCGCGAATCCCGTGGGCCGAAACCGTGCATTCATCGGGCCACAGGATTTCGGGACGATTATCCGCATCCAGGGACGGCGGCATTCGCAAATCGACGCGATACGTATGAGTCTGCCGTTCCGCGATCAGAATCGACAACGGCCGCGCGTCGTGAGCGAACGCGTTGTCGGCATGTGCCAGAATGGAGACGCAAACTGCAAAAAGGATGACCCGGTAGTGCTGGTGCCATTGCCCTCCTGAGTCAGGAGGGCAGCATGATCGCTTCGCGATCATGCGAGGGGTGGTTCCAAAACCGAGACGTTTCCTATATGGACTTCTCAAAACGCAATTCCTCTGAAGTCAGCCGGCGACATCCCGCAACACTTCGTCTTTGGAACCACCCCTCGCGCGATTGCTTCGCAATCACGCTGCCCTCCTGACTCAGGAGGGCAATATTCATTTCGTGGCAATGCCCATTCTCCGTTCGATGGTGTATCGATTCGCCAATTCACGTAAAGACTGCGTTCTCGCCTTTTCCTTTCTGTCGCGAACCCAGTCTTCTTCCACCTGAGTTCGGATTTCCTGAAGTTGCGGACGACGACCTTCGGATCGAGATGTCATCAGCACAAGGTGATATCCATACTCCGATCGTATCGGCCCAATCCACTGCGTTCGAGAGGGAGTGAGCTTCTGAATCTCCGCAGCGAATTCTTTTCCGAAGTGACTGGCGATGTAGTCGAACGTTCGTTCGACATAGTTCTGCAGAAACGGGAATCGGTCGCCAAACTGAGGCGCATCGTTGAATGCCGCATGCGTGGAATTGAGCTGGGCCTTCAGCCGTTCGCCAAGTTCCTTGGCCGCCTTTTCGCCATGCACCGAAGAATCGGCAAAGACGTGCGTAAAGGTCACTGAAGGTTCGATGATGTACTGACTCTGATTATTTTTCAGATACGCCTCCAGCTCCGCGTCGGATGGCGTGCCGCTGGTATCGGCAAGATCCTCGATCAGGAAATTCATCTTCTGCACGAGACGCTGACGAATTACATCATCGCCTTCTTCCAGTCCGAGGGACTTCGCTTCGCGATATAACAACTCCTCTTCCACGTACTGATCGCTGAGATCCTGCAGTTCTCGGGGGCTCATTGTGTTCAGTTGAGATTCGAAGTAGTCGGGCTTGAAGGCCTTGTTCCGGTACTGGAGGAAATTCAGCAGCGATGTCTTGTCGACCACGATCGTTTTACCGGAAGCCGGCTTCGCGGCACCGCGATGACTCCACGTAAAGATTCCGAACAGCAAACCTCCGGCAATCAGGAAATACAGAAGCGGCTCTCGAAGAACTCGATTCAGAATCACCGAGAGGCCTGGGAAGCCTGCGGGGTGTACCAGATTGGCGAAGAGTATGCCCTCTCCTGAATCGTAGCAGGCTGGCCAGTCTCCTTCACATCGATGCCAAGTGCGACGGCGTCATAGAGGGAATGACGCGGCGTCGGAATTTCGATGACGCGAACATAGTAGAAAGCTCGTTGGGCAGGATTAAAATCCGGATCTGTCCAGACTGTGGCCAGTTGCGCTGCACCAATCGTGTTGGTGTATTTTGCCGACTTCACGTCGACCGTGTTTCCGACCGCAGGCAGTTTTCCTTTGGCATCGATCTTTCGGTTTCCGGACCAGACCACATCGTAAATGTGTTCGTGAGTCTGGCCGGTGGCATCCAGCCAGCCTTTGATCACCTGGACGCGATCGAGGTTGCCGCTGATTGGATCCTTGACCGCATGAATGAGAAGCGATGGGGCTTTGCCTTTCGGCGCATTGGAAAGATCGCCGCCCATAGGGATACCTTTGCTGTAACCGGGCGTCGCGACGTCCCTCGCGTTGGCGTCGGCCGGCACAAACGAAAATCCTCCGAAGACGCGCAGCGCGATGCGTGGTCCGGTCGTGGCATAAACTTCCTTGCGCATGAAAGCGGCGGCAATTGCTTCTCTGGTGTTTGCCGTGGCCCACACGCCGGCTATTCCTCCCGCCGACATCTCCCAGGCCGGAAATATCACCGGCGCTGCGGGTTTGTATCGATCCTGCGGAAGCGAATCCACAACCAGTTTTCCCCAGTAGTCGGTTTCTTCCACCGACGAGAGTCCAGTATGCGAATCGGAAGCGCCGATCATTCCGAACTTGTAGGGATTCACGCCGATACTTTGCTCCATTTCAAGACCCCTCAGCAGGGCGGACCGTGCATAGTCCGCCTTGTTGGACGGAGTCGGAGCGCCGCCCAGGAGCTTACGCCGGACTTCAAACTCTGCGAACTCGTCGTTGGGCGAAAGCTCCGGATGAACCTCGGATGTTCCCTTCATCTGGGTGACTTCCATCACAGGCTCCCATCGGATTCGCATGCGGGCATATTCGGCCGTCATCGGCCGGCCTGTGCTATCGACCATATCGAACATCAGTCCGCCGGAGAGGTTGGAGTTGTGAGGGATGGCGATGAACTCCGCGCCAGTCTCACGTTTCGTTCTTTCCAGGAAGGCCCAGAGGTCTTCGGGCTTCTGGCTGTCATTTGCAGTGAAGGGAAGAAATGTCCTGGCTGTTGCAGCATTGGCGGTCGTAAAGACAACGCGATGAAGATTCTTTCCACCCGGATGAACTGTCCATTCCCATCCGACGAATGCCGTGAACTTTCCGGGTTCGTTGTTTCGTTCCGCCGCATCCACCTGCTTTCCCCAGATGCTCTGCCGGATGGCGGCGGTTTCCATGTCGCGGTTCCGCTGCTGGACGTCGGCGGGAGATAAGCCTCTCATGCCGCCCGCAGGATTCTGTTTTAGCGAAGCCTGAAGGTTCTTCCCCCACGTCGTCGCCAGAATCAAGGGATTTCCCTTCACGGTTTCTGCCTGCAGCGCCATTTGTTCGGCGTGATCCGAGACAACCAGAAAATCGAGCGGCCGAAGAATGTGGACCTTCACTTTGAGCGAGGAATGAAGGACCGGCAGTCCCTTGGCAAAGCGGAATGCCGTGTCGGGATCCGCATTGAAGTTCCCGGTCTGGAAGGCGTCCAGCGAGTTCGATGTGTGCAGGTGGGTATCGCCCCATAGCAGCTGCGTACCCTGCGCATTCAAAGTGCCTGTAGCCGTGGCCCATACAACCGAAAGCAATAGCAGTGTTGCGCGCACGTTCGGATTCTTCACGAATGCTCCTGGGTCCAAAAAATTGTTCAGTCTTATATCCTGACTGCCGCTTGAATTCAACTGTAGGGGCGGTCTATGACCGCCCACAATCTTTCGATTGGGAAATTGCGGACGGTCATAGACCGCCCCTACAGGCAGATCGAAGTTAGGATTGGCGGTTTGACTTCGAAGCCGAAAGGACATAATGTGCCGTGGAGAAACTTGACTCGCGTGGAGACTTGAAAATGCGATATTTGAAAATCATGATCTGGATCGCAGCCCTCGCAATGGCTGTGGCTACACCTCTTTGGGCCCATCATTCCTTTGCCGCGGAATACGATGCTTCGAAACCCGCCAATCTCACCGGCAAGGTGACGAAGGTGGAGTGGACGAACCCGCACGCCTTTTTCTACATCGACGTGAAGGACGAAAAGACCGGCCAGGTTTCGAACTGGTCCATCGAACTGGGAAGCCCGAACAGTTTGATGCGCCTGGGATGGTCGCGATCATCGATGAAAATTGATGATGTCGTCAATGTGCAGGGCAGCCTCGCGAAGGACGGCAGCAAACTGGTCAATGCGAGAAATATCACGCTGGCGAGCACCGGCAAGAAGCTGTTGACGGGATCCAGCGAAGGTACCGGTCAGTAGGGAGACGAGGACATATGCGTTTGCGAAATCCGATCCTTCTTATCGCCGCCATGGTCCTTGCTGTGGCGGCCGGCGGCGCCGGACTGGCCCTGCAAAATGCGCCGCCGCGGAGCGCCGATGCCGATTGGCCGACCTACAATCGGGATCTGGCCGGCACCCGCTACTCGCCCCTGACGCAGATCAACACCACCAACGTCGGAACACTGAAGCAGGTCTGGTCGTACCGGCTGCGGCCTGAACCAGGAGTTGTCGCACCGGCCGTCAGCCAGCCTGCAAGCGCCGCCGAGGTTTTTCAGGAAGTCACACCCATCGTTGTGAATGGCGTGATGTACATGCCGTCGGGCAACCGTGTCGTCGCGCTCGAGCCGGAAACCGGCAAGGAGGTCTGGCGCTACGAATTGAGCGAAGGGCTGGCATCTTTTCGCGGCGTGGCCTACTGGCCTGGCGATGGCGTCAATCCTCCCAGAATTCTTTTTACCAGCCTTCGAAAACTGATCGCTTTGAACGCACAGACGGGAAAGCTCGATACGGAATTCGGAAGCAAGGGACACATCGATCTGGATATCGCGTACGCCGGAGTTCCCGCAATTTTTAAGAATGTGATTCTGATGGGATCGAATTTCTACGGTCCGGGAATGCAGCACATCGGACCGCAGTTGAGCACCAGCAAGGGAGAACGCGGCGATACCAGCGCATATGACGCGCGAAGCGGAAAGAAGCTCTGGGATTTTCATACGATTCCACGGCCGGGCGAAGTTGGCAATGACACCTGGGGCAACGACAGCTGGAAAGATCGAACTGGAAACAACGTCTGGTCCTTCACGCTGACCGTGGACGAGCAGCGCGGCATCGTTTACCTGCCGGTCAGCGGACCCGGCATGAATTATTACGGTGGCGACCGCCCGGGCAACAATCTGTTCAGTAACACCACCGTCGCCGTCGATGCGACGACTGGAAAGCTGAAGTGGTATTTCCAGAACATCCATCATGAATTATGGGATTACAACCTGCCGCCCGCTCCCGGCCTGATTGATATTACGAAGGACGGCCGAGTCATTCCGGCGCTGGCGCAGGTTGGCAAATCCGGATTCATGTTCATTCTCAATCGTGAAACCGGTGAGCCCGTATTTGGCGTGGACGAAAAGCCCGTCGCGAAAGGCGACGTTCCCGGAGAGTGGTATCCGCCCACGCAGCCGATTCCCGTCAAACCCGGTCCCATCGCTCGAGTCAGCATGACCGAGAAGGATCTTGTGACTCCGGAAGACACAACTCCGGAACACGCTCAGGCATGCAAGGAACTTTGGGACAAAACGAAGTTCCGGAATGAAGGACCATACACGCCGTGGACCTATAAGCCGAATGGCGGTCCACCGACGATAATCTTTCCGGGATTTACTGGCGGCACCAATTGGGGCGGTACGGCCACTGATCCGAAGCTGGGGTATATTTTCGTGAACTCGAAAGACGAACCCTCTTCCGGATGGATTCAGCCCAATCCCCGTTACAACGAGAACACGAAAGATACCGAATTTCCCTACGCACAGACCGGCGGCGGCAGCCTCTCTGCTATGGCTCGCGACAAGGACGGCAAATCGCTTGGAAATCTCCCATGCTTCCGGCCTCCATGGGCCAGCCTGATGGCGGTGAATGCCGCGACTGGCGAATTCGTCTGGCGCGTTCCGCTCGGAGTCAACGACAACATGCCCGAAGGCAAGAAGAGCGTCGGCTCGCCGGGTTATGGCGGCCCGATGGTCACGGCGGGAGGGCTGGTCTTTATTGGTGCCACTCGGGACAAACGTTTTCGCGCATTCGATTCGAAGACCGGCAAGGAACTCTGGACGCTTCAATTGGATTACAACGTGACCGCAATTCCGATGACCTATCAGGGAAAGGACGGCAAGCAATACGTCGCCGTCGTGGCGGCCACGAACGGGACAGGGAACAACGAATCGTTGCGTGTTTTCGCCTTACCGTGAGTTTGCGGCATCGATTCGCATTTCTGGTTTTTGCATCGCTTCTGTTTGGTCAGACAGCGTTTCCTCAATCCGTTCCGGACACACGCGAAGCCCTTCAGCGTGCGTTGCCCATACTCCAGAAATCCGCTTCGACATTCGTCGAAAAGCGCGCCTGCTTCTCGTGCCATCACAATGCGCTCTCCATCCTGACTCTGCGTCTGGCACAGGCTCGCGGATTCAATGTTGACGCGAAAGTTCTCGGTGCCGTCGAACAGAAAACATTTCGGGAGTTGAGTAATCCGAATGCCCTGGACGACGCCGTGCAGGCGGCAAACCTCAGTGATCCGACTCCCAATGAGAGTCTCCTGTTGATGGCCGCCCATGCTTCGGGTCTTCCGCGCGATACCGTTACCGCCGTCATTGCGCAGCGTATGGCAAGCTGGCAACGCGATG
>Ga0163163_10005367_pt1 | contig 11075 bp, 9 predicted proteins | sample S65metaG_FD_119766 | JGI IMG/M metagenome (GOLD analysis project Ga0163163, IMG submission 119766) | Switchgrass rhizosphere microbial communities from Kellogg Biological Station, Michigan, USA - S6-5 metaG | ecosystem: Host-associated > Plants > Roots > Rhizosphere > Soil | place: USA: Michigan... | reverse complement strand
TCCGTTGAGAGGCGGAAGGCTGAGGGGAGGAGGTCGTCGGCGGTGGAGCGGGTGAGAGTGCCGTCGGCTGCGGGGAAGAAGACTTCGGTGGCGGCGGTGCTGAACTCGTGGATGGTCTGGCGACAGGCTCCGCAGGGCTGGGAGGCGGCGGAGTTGAGGTTGGCGATGACGACGGCGCGGATGCGGACGGAGGGTCCGTGGAGGGCGACGGCGGCGGCGATGGCGGACTGCTCGGCGCAGGTGGTGAGGCGGTAGGAGGCGTTTTCGACGTTGCAGCCGGTGACGATGCTGCCGTCCTCGAGGAGGAGGGCGGAGCCGACGCGGAAGTGGCTGTAGGGAGAGTAGGCGTTCTGCGCTACGGCGAGGGCGCGCTGGTGGAGGTCTTCGATCTGTGCGGCGGTGATGCCGCCGGATGCTGCGGGTTGAGACATAGGGTTGAGGCTATCGAGTGTGATTGCGGGTGGCAAGTCAACGGGTGCTAATGATTTGGGTTCGGCGTCCCGATAAGAGGGATGTGGACGACCTGACCAAAGAATTTATCGCAGAGAGCCAGGAAGGCTTGGACCGGATGGAACGGTGCCTGACTGAGCTTGAGGCTCGGCCTGAGGATTGTGAGCAGCTGGTGGGAGAGATCTTCCGCTCGGTGCACACGATCAAGGGTACGACGGGGTTTCTGGGATTCAGCAGGCTGGAGAAGCTGGCGCATGCGGGAGAGCATCTGCTGGGCTCGCTGCGTGAAGGACGGCTGGCAGTTACTGAAGAGCTGATCAGCGGATTGCTGCGGCTGCTGGATGGGCTGCGTGCGATCCTGACGCTGATTGAGGAGACAGGTGGGGAGGGGACTCGCGCAAGCGACGAAGACGGCGCCCTGATCGCCGAGCTTGCTGCGTTGAACTGCGAGGCTGCTGCTGCGCTCGATCATGAGAAGGCTGCACCTGTGGTGATGATGAAGGCCGCGGGCGAGGTTGAGGCGGCGGCGCAGAGCACGGCTGCACAGGTGCATGCGGCGGCGAGCAACGACAAGACTCTGCGCATTGATGTGGATGTGCTGAATCGCATGATGAACCTGGTGGGCGAGCTTGTGCTGACGCGCAACCAGATGCTGCAGAGCGGTGTAGAGGCGACGAACTTTCCGGAGCTGGCGCGGCGGCTGGATAGTGTGACGGCGGACCTGCGCGAGACGGTGATGCAGGCGCGGATGCAGCCGGTGGGGAATCTGTTCGGCAAGTTTCCGAGAATGGTGCGCGACCTGGCCCGGACGTGCAAGCGCGAGGTGAGGATTGAGTTCTCGGGCCAGGAGACGGGGCTGGACAAGAGCCTGTTGGAGGCGATCAAGGATCCGTTGACGCATGCGGTTCGCAATGCGGTGGATCATGGGATCGAAGCGCCGGCGGATCGAGTGCTGGGGGGCAAGCCTGCTGAAGGGTGTTTGCGGCTGAAGGCGTTTCATCAAAGCGGGTCGGTGGTGATCGAGGTTGCGGACGATGGTGGCGGAATCGCGATAGAGCGTGTTCTGGCAAAGGCTGTCGAGCGCGGGCTGGTGACGCCGGAGCAAGCGGCGGAGATGACGGAGCGGGAGGCGCTGCAGCTGATCTTCCTGCCGGGATTCTCGACGGCTTCGGCAGTGACGACAGTTTCAGGCCGCGGGGTTGGCATGGACGTAGTTCGCGCCAACGTGGAGAAAGTAGGCGGAAGCGTTGAGCTGGAGTCGAAGGTTGGCGTGGGGACGACGCTCAGGCTGCGAGTTCCGCTCACGCTGGCGATTGTGCCGGCGCTGGTGGTGCGCAGTGGGGGGCAGAGTTTTGCGCTGCCGCAGACGACGCTGGTGGAGTTGGTGTATATCCCGACGCGCGATGCGGCGCAGGTGGTCGAGAAGGTTGGAGCGTCGGAGGTGTATCGGCTGCGTGAGCGGCTACTGCCGATGATCTGGCTGGATCGGTTGCTGGGACTGAAGAGCGCGACGGACGAGCACGGGTTTTACATGGCGGTGCTGGAGGCCGAGGGCTGCAAGTATGGGCTTGTGGTGGATGATCTGCTGGCTCCGGAGGAGATTGTGGTGAAGCCGCTGTCGGCGGTGTTGCGTGAGATTGGGTTGTTCTCGGGCGCGACGGTGTTGGGCAACGGAACGTTGGCGCTGATTCTGGACATTGCTGCGACGGCAGCGCGCGCGGGCGTGAAGCCGGTGATCGAGGACGAGGAAGAACAGGCAGCGGAGGCGAAGCAGAAGGATGAGCGATCGTTCCTGGTCTTCGAGGACAGAGCGCGTGAGCGGACTGCGTTGCCGCTGGGTGTAGTTGAGCGAATCGAGAGTGTCCCGCTAAGCCAGATCGAGTATGCCAACGGACGTGCACTGTTGCAGTATCGCGGCGAGCTGTTGCAATTGCGGGATGATGGCCGTGTGTTGGATGAGATGGACGCGATGCAGTTGCAAGGTGAGGAGGTCGCGGCGACGGTCCTGATCTGCGGCGATGCGCGGGTGAAGGGGTCTCCGCGAATGGGCGTTGTAGTGCGGAGAGTGCTCGATGTCTCCGAAGGCACGATGCTCGAGAAAGATGTGGCGAACGGGGATGTGGATCTTGCGCTGGTGAAGGAAAAGCTGACGACGATCTTCCGTGGGTTTTGTGCGAATGGAGCAGAGTCGTGGAAGGAGGTCGCGTGAAGATTGTTGGGCAGGATGCGCAGCAGATTCATGAGGAGGACGACAGCATTTCGTTGTGCTCGATGTTTGCAGACGATGAGAGCTTCGGCATCGACACGGGGAAGATTCGCGAGGTGCTGGGAAAGCGCGATCTGGAGCGGGTTCCCATGGCGCCGGCGTTTGTAGCAGGCGTAGTGCCTTATCGCGGCGATGTGCTGACGACGGTGAGCTTTCGCGCGCTGCTGGGGCTCTCGGAGAGTGCGGAGGCTGGGTGTGTGTTGGTGCTTGAGGATAGCGACGGCGAAGAGCGCTTTGGCCTGTTGGTGGATACAGTGGGCGGGGTGGTGACGGTGAGTCGGAAGATGCTAGAGGCGAATCCGTGCACGCTGGAGGCAAGGTGCAAGTGGCTCTTCGATGGAGCGTACAAGATGCCGAACGGGTTAATGGTGCAGCTGGATCCAGAGAAGCTGCGTCCATCCCGGCTGGCGGAGACGGGAATGTTCAAGCAGGGAGCGATGGGGGAGAACGCATGAGAGCACTGATCGTGGATGATTCGAGCTTTGTCCGGGAGTATCTGCGGCATCTGCTGGACCGGATGGGTATTGCGTGCGAAGAGGCCGTGGACGGCAGCGACGCGCTGGCGGTGCTGACCGATGAGAAAGAGTTCGACCTGATGCTGCTGGACGTGAACATGCCGGTGATGAATGGCCTGGAGTGCGTGAAGGCGCTGCGGGAGGCGAAGATGCATCCGCAGATGAAGGTGATGATGGTGACGACGGAGGCCGATAACTCGTTCATCACGCGTGCGCTGGATAACGGAGCCGACGAGTTTCTGATGAAGCCGTTCACGCCGGAAAGCCTGCGCGAAAAGATGATGCTTCTGGGCTTTGCTGCCTGAGCAGAACAGTGGACGAAACATTCGAAGGCCGCTGGGTGCGGTAGAGACGAGGGTTGAGAAATGGTGCATTCCGGAGAAAGACCTTTGCGTGTTCTTGCGGCGGACGATTCGGCAGTAATGCGCGGAATCATGCGGACGTTGTTTCAGCGTCAAGCAGAGTCGGGGCGCAGCGATCTGCCCAAGATGGAGCTGATTGGCGTTGCGCGGGATGGTGTGGAATGCCTGGAGTGGGTGGATACGCTGAATCCGGATGTGCTGGTGCTTGATCTCGAAATGCCACGACTGAATGGGTTGGATGTACTGGACCGATTGCGATCGATGAAGCGTGGCCTTCCAGTGATTATGTGTAGCTCGCACACGGAGAAGGGAGCGCGAGCGACGCTGGACGCGCTGATGCGAGGGGCTTCGGACTATGTGATGAAGCCGACGGGGCAGCGCGACTTTGAGAGTGCGTTGTCGTCGCTGGCGCAGCAGCTGTTGCCGAAGATTGCGGCGCTGGGGGCGAGGAATACTCAACGGACAACCGAAATGGATGCGGCGCCGAGGTCGCGATTCGCGGGAGGTGTTGGGGTTCGACCGGATGTGGCTGCTGTTCCGGCGGAGATTGTGGTGATTGGAGTGTCGACGGGAGGGCCGGCGGCGCTCGAGTATCTGCTGCCTCTGCTGTCACGGGATCTGCCTGTGCCTGTGCTCATCGTGCAGCATATGCCGAAGCTGTTTACGGGGGTGCTGGCGGAGCGGCTTGATCGATGCTGCGCGCTGCGCGTGGAAGAGGCATATCACGGTCAGCCGCTGCAGCCGGGGACTGTGCTGCTGGCGCCTGGAGACGCGCACATGGAGGTGTCCCCGCAGCGCTTCAATGCATGGGGAGGCGAGCAGAGGCCGCGTGGAGCGAGGGTGAAGTTGCACAGCCAGGAGCCGCGCAACCATTGCAGGCCATCGGCGGATTATCTGTTCTGGTCGGCGGCGCGGATGTATGACGCGGGAACGCTTGCGCTGGTACTGACGGGCATGGGATCGGATGGACTGGACGGCGCGCGCGAGGTGCAGGAGCGCGGCGGCGTAGTGTTGGCGCAGGATGAGGCGACGTCGGCCGTTTGGGGAATGCCGGGAAGGGTATGGGAGGCAGGGATTGCTCACGCGACGCTACCCTTGGATGCGATTGCCCGGGAGGTGAATCAGAGAGTCGGTGCGGGTCGCCTCGAGGGTCCGAGCGTTTTGCGAACGGCGGAGATAGCTAGTCCACGACGGGAGATAGCCCATGGCCTGTACTGATTCCGATTACGCATATTTGCGCGAGGTGGTGATGACGCAGTCAGCGAATTTGATCGATCCATCGCGCAATACGTTATTTGAAACGAAGCTGACGCCGATTGCGAAGATGGCGGGCGCTTCGAACCTGGAAGACTTCGTTCAGCTGCTGCGCTCGGATAGGCCGGCGCATCTGCACCGCGCTGTGGCTGAGGCGATGACGATTAATGAGACGAGCTTCTTTCGGGATGTTAAGCCGTTTGAGTTATTGCGCGAGACGATTCTGCCACGGCTGATAGACAGCAGAGGAAAGGAGAGGCGGATGGGGATATGGAGCGCAGCGAGCTCGACCGGGCAGGAGGCATACAGCCTGGCAATGATGATTACGGAGCATCTGCCGGAGATCGCATTGTGGGACGTCAAGATCATTGGTACTGACATCTCGCGACAGGTAGTGGAGTATGCGCGGAGAGGACGATACCGGAGGCTTGAGGTAAACCGTGGATTGCCAGCGCGGATGCTGCTGAAACATATGACGAGGGATGGCGAGGAGTGGGAGATTCATCCGCGGATTCGTGCGATGTGTGAGTTTCAGTGCGCGAATCTGTGCGCATCTTTGCCGCGGCTGCCGGTCTTCGATCTGGTGCTTTTGCGCAATGTGCTTTTGTACTTTTCGCAGGAGGACAGGACTGCGGTTTTTCGCGATGTTCATCGCCAGATGGCTTTTGATGGATATCTGCTGCTGGGGAACGCGGAGCAGGCGGAGGAGTCGACAAATCTGTTTACGGTGGAGTTTTCAGCTAACTCGTATTTCTACCGGCCCGTAGCTGCGTGATTGGAGTGGCTAACGCGCGACGCCACGAGTTGGAGAGGAATCGCTGAATCGCTAGACTGGCGAAATGTTTACGTCTTCAAACATGATCGCGGCTCTATTGACGCTGGCGCCATTGCTGGCGGCGGCTTTTGCGCCCGAGTGGTCTGCGGGGTTGCGGGAGCGAACTTCGACGAATGTGCGGCTGCTTTGCCCTGTTCTGCTGTGCGTTCCTTATGTGCTGGTGGCTCGCTGGGGCGGTAAATTTCGTTGGGAATGGTTTGTGCTGTATGCGTTGCTGCCGGTGGTTGTGGCGGTGTTACTGGAACATGCGCGGCGGCTGGATCCTGAGCAGCACGGTAACTGGCGTGACTTTGTTGTACTGGCAACGCTCGGGTTGGCGGTCGATCTGCGGTGGTTCGAGCCTGCGTGGCCCGCGCGTATGGCCGTCTTCAACAAAATGTTGCTGCTGGACACGGGGATCTATGGATTTGTCGTGATTCGTCAGCTGGCAGGAGTCGGCTTCGACCTGCGGCTGCGCCTGCGTGATGTGGACGTGGGCCTACGCGAGTTTGCTTTCTACGTTCCGATTGCTCTGCTGCTTGGACTCGAGCTGGGGTTTCTGCATCTGCATACGGGATGGCCGCGGTTGCTGCAGGTCGTTGGCGGTTTCGTTTTTACCTTTTTCTTTATAGCGGTGCCCGAAGAGCTTTTCTTTCGAGGCTGGGTGCAGAATCTGCTGGAGCGGCGCGTGGGGCGTAGCGCGGCGTTGGCGACGACAGCAATCCTGTTTGGCCTGTCGCACTTCAACAAACGTGCAGCGCACTTCAACTGGCGCTACGTACTGCTGGCTGCCTTGGCGGGAGTTTTCTATGGGAGAGCGTGGCGCACTGATCGCCGTGTGGGAGCTGCTGCAGTGACGCACGCCAGCGTTGATACCGTATGGTCGCTTTGGCTGAGATGAAGGTGGTGGTGGCGCGAAGGGTATCGTAGGTAGCCGAGGCCTACGCGCATGTTACGGCTGATTGAACCGGGCACGGTGATGGCTAACGTTATCCCGAAGATGGCGTGTACGACGCCCAGCGTGTAGAGGTTGCGATAACGAAGAAAGAGCAGGCACGCAATGCTGCCCCAGATGAGAGTCAGGGCTGTAAGGATTGGGTTCGGGATGTGCGCTATTCCGAAGAGGCAAACGGCGGTGATGACTGCGTTTCGTTGGCTGGGAAGGATACGCAGCAGGCGAAGCAGGAAGAAGCATTGCAACAAAAACTGCTGCACAAGCGACCAGAGAGCGTATCCCCAGAAGGATCTGATGAAGAAAGCTGCGCTGTGCGGAAGGTGGAGTGTCTGGAGCCGGAAGGCGAATACGACGGCAACTCCTGCGACGAGAAGGGCGGCAGCGATGATCCAGAGCGATCGTGCGGAACGCGATGGCCGCAGGAGAGTGGCTATCCGGGAGTTAAATGACAAGTATGTGGCGAGAAGAATCCAGGCTAGGGCGGCGATATAAAGGAGCCTTTGCCAGGGCCGCGGCGTCCAGATAACGAGCAGGATGAGAGCGTAGCCGACGCAGAGCTCAAGCAGAGCCCGCCCTTTGCTTTGGTTATAGAGAAGCAGAGCCGATCTGGAACCGTTCGAACTGATCGCTTCGCCGGACATACTCGCGCCCTCACATGGGAACGAGACATCTTAGTTCAGAATCCAGTTCTTAGGCATCGCGAGATTGATGAGCGATCTATTTGGGAGTGGTCGGCTCGGCTGGTTGCTGTTGCTTGTTGTCTTTGTTTCCGCCACCGCCGAATATCTTCTGGAAGATGTTTTTCTTCTTCTGCGGCTGCTCCGACTGGTTAGGCGGCGGGACGTTGCCGTTGGGGGGCGTGACCGGAGCGGGTTGAGAGACGGGCATTCCGGGGGGACTGGCCGCGGACGGAGTCGAGCCGGGAACAGGTTCAGGGTGTCCGCCGATGCCGAAGAGCTTCTGGAAGAAGTTCTGCGGATTCTCGTTCATCTGACCGCAAGATCCGGTGGGCGCTGTGCCGTCGAGGAAGGCAGCGTACATGGTGTGGTCGGGGCACGCGGAGTCGGCGAGGAGGCCGGACTCTCGATCGACCTTCGCGACTGTGATGCCCTCAGGCGGAGAGAAGGATTTGACGTCGGAGTACTGAGGAAGCTGAATGGCACGCTTCATGAACTCGGCCCAGATGGGAGCCGCGGCGTGCGCGCCCTCGATCTTAACGTCGGTGTAGTCGTCGTTGCCGACCCAGACGATGCAAATGAGGTTGGAGGTGTAGCCGGCGAACCACGCGTCGTGGCTGGTGCCGGTCTTTCCAGCGCCAGGAGGGAGAAGCCTCGTGAACGAACTGCGGCCGCCGTGCCGTAGTTCATGACGCCTTCAAGCAGTGACTGCGTGAGGTAAGCGGCGCGGGGATCCATGACCTGCTTAGCCTCGGGCGAGTAGTCGGAGACGATATCGCCGTTGGCGTTGCGAACTGAGGCCAGCATCCACGGAGTGAGGTGGACACCGCCGTTGGCAAAGACGGTGTAGGCTCCGGCCATGTCGAGGGGGGTGGCGTCGTAGGATCCGAGCGAGACTGAGGGAGTGCCGCGGGCACCTGTTATTCCGGAGGCACGCGCAAGCGCGGCGACATTCTCAAAGCCGACCTGCTGTCCAAGTGAGATGGTGGCGTTGTTAAGCGAGTGCTGCAGCGCGTAGGCAGCGGTGACGTCGCCGCGGAAGTCTCCCTTGAAGTTGTTGGGGGTGTATGTCTGGCGGCCGTGATCGAAGGTGAAGGTAGTGGGAGTGTCGCTGAGGTGGGTGACCGCGGTGAAGACACCGGATTCACCGAGCGAGGTGCCGTTGAGGCTGGAGTTGAAGGCTGCGGCATAGACGAAGGGCTTGAAGATGGAGCCAGTGGGCCGTTTAGCGACAGCGTGATCAAGCTGGGAGGTGGCGTAGTCCCGTCCGCCGACTAAGGCAAGCACCTGGCCCGTGTGCGGATTCAGGGCAATGAGTGCGACCTGTGGATAGGTAATTGGGCCGGGTGTCTTGGCATGCTGTTTACGCACGATCTCGTCGACATTCTTCATGCCTAACTCAACCGCTATGGAGGCGGCCTGTTGAAGCTCAGGGTCAAGCGAGGTGTAGATGCGCAGGCTCTGATGCGCGAGGTCCTGATCGTTGATGCGTTGGACGAGCTGATCGTGGACGAGGTCGACGAAGTAGGGAGCCTCACTGGCATCCACGGTGGGTGTGGAGAGACGAAGAGGTTCAGCCTTTGCGCGTGTGGCCTCGGATGGCGGAATGGCTCCGGTCTCGACCATGGAGTCGAGCACGACATTGCGGCGCGCGATCGCGCGCTCGGGATGGCGATAGGGATTGAGACGGCTGGGACTTTGAACCATCCCGGCAAGAAGGGCACAATCGGCGGTGTCGAGCTGCTTGAGGTCTTTGCCGAAGAAGGCTTGCGCGGCTTCACCGAAGCCGTTGATATCGTAGCTACCGCGGTGCCCCAAGTTGATCTGGTTGGCGTACATCTCGAAGATCTGTTGCTTGGTGAAGTGCGATTCGAGCTGGAAGGCTACGAGAATCTGGGTCGATTTGTATTTGAAGAAGTCGATCTTACTAGAGCGTTTGGGCTCGACGAAGAGCAGTTTGGCAAGCTGCATGGTCAGGGTCGATCCGCCGCCGCGCCATTTGCGATCGCCGATCATGTCATGCCAGACCCAACCCACCATGCTGATGTAGTTGATGCCGCCGTGTTCGAAGAACCTGCGATCTTCAATAGCAAGCACAGCCTGCACCATACGGGGCGGAATGTCCTGATAGCTGAGGAGACGGCGCTTGGTCCGGTTGCTCTCCTGGGATAGGGCGGTGATGAGCTGTGGCTCGAGTTCGTAGGAGCTAAGCCCGGCGCCGTTTTCTGCGGTGATGCGCTGCACGACGCCATTGTTGGTGGTGATGGTCGCGCCGTCGGTGGCGTGGTAACTCTGGGGACCAGGCTTGATGAATATGCTGTCACCGTTGAGTTGAAAGGTGCCCAGTTGAGTGTTGCTGTTGTAGCCTGCCCTGCGCAGTTCGGCAGCGATGGTGGAGGCGTCGAGCTTCTGGCCGTTTCGGACCTCGCGCGGGGCTGCATAAATCTGCGAGACGCTGGCGACCAGAGGGCCTTTCGCCAGCCGTTCATCCACAATGTGCGACGCCTGGACGTAGAAGTAGCCAAAGATTGCTACCCCGACGAGGGCACAGGCAAGAAAGGCAACCAACGCGATACGCACCAGCTTGTTCTGAAGGTGAACCTGATCGAGCCAGCCGCGTTTCGTGGTGGTTTTGGGGCTGCCGTATTTGAGTTTGACGGGCAAGGTGCTCTTTCTTAAGACGCTTGGATGGCAAAAGCGGGAAGCGCGGATTACAGAGCAGAGGTTACTCGATCGGCAACTGTGGAGGCTATCCTATCGAGGGGCACCTCTTGGGTCTGACGGCCCAAGCGATCTACGAATTCAACTTTTCCTTCAGCTACGCCTCGTCCGATGTTGATTCGATATGGGATACCGATAAGGTCAGCGTCCTTGAATTTGACTCCGGCGCGCTCGTCGCGGTCGTCCAGAAGGACGTCGAGGCCGGCGTCCGTAAGGCCAGTGGCGACCTTCTCACCCGCAGTTACGAGCGCGGCGTCAGCTGTGTTGGTGACCGTGACGACTACCTGGAAGGGAGCGATGGCCGGATGCAGGGCATAGGCGGAGCCGTCGTTCGCGGCGGCAGAGGATTCGATAGCTGAGGTGAGGATGCGCTCGATGCCGATGCCGTAGCTTCCCATGATCGGGGTGACCTCTTTGCCGTCGCGGTTGAGGACGGAGGCTCCCATGGACTTCGAGTACTTGTAGCCGAGCTTGAAGATGTGGCCGATCTCGACGGCCTTGCCGAGGCGCAGCGGTGAGCCGTCGATGGGGCAGCCTTCGCCCTCGACGATGTTGCGGACGTCGGCAACCACGGTCGGCTTGAAGTCGCGCGTGGGGGTGACGTTGCGGAGGTGGTACTCCTCTTTGTTGGCACCGGCGATGAAGTTGGTGCGGCCTTCGAGCGCCTTGTCGAGGATGACGAGGGTGCCGGGCTTCTTCGGATGCGGAGCGGCTTCGAGGCCGATGGGGCCGAGGTAGCCTGCCGGAGCCTTGAATATCTCGATGATCTCTTCCGGAGTCATGGGGCGAAGCTCTCCGCCGGAGATGGCAGCCAGCTTGGCCTCGTTGAGCGAGTGATCGCCGCGCAGAAAGACGACGACGGGACGCAACGCGCCCAGCTTGGCGTGGTCGGCTTTGGGTAGAGCAGCCATGTAGGCCATGGTCTTGAGCTGGTGCTGCGGCTGAATTTTGAGAAAGCCTCCGACATCTTCTATGGTGCGCTGACCCGGCGTGTGGACTAGCTCGGGCTGACCGTCGCCGGTGGGAGTGAGGTCTTCGACCGGAGCTAGGCGCGAGGTAGC
>Ga0163163_10005363_pt1 | contig 11078 bp, 11 predicted proteins | sample S65metaG_FD_119766 | JGI IMG/M metagenome (GOLD analysis project Ga0163163, IMG submission 119766) | Switchgrass rhizosphere microbial communities from Kellogg Biological Station, Michigan, USA - S6-5 metaG | ecosystem: Host-associated > Plants > Roots > Rhizosphere > Soil | place: USA... | reverse complement strand
GCTGTTGTCGCCATCCCGGCTGGCGGCACGCGTGCGCGGGATTCAGGTGCACAACGAAATTGCCGCGTCTGCCCAGGCTGGCGACCGCTGTGCGCTGGCGATTTCCGGGCCGCGGATCGAGCGGGCCCGCCTGAAGCGCGGCGATCAGGCGGGGTACATCGCCCATGGGAAGGCGGAAGCTCCCGGTGCAGGTGCCGCCCTGCCAGATGCTGAGCACCGCCACGCCGGTGTCGGAATACCAGCTGATCCGCAGGCTCCTGGCCGTGCTCCGGACGTCGAAGAACACTTCACCGAGACGTGGCAGCGGAGCTGGTTCCGTCGTCGACATGGAGCCCATAGTGACGCTGATCTATCGGACTTGTCCACCGAACTGCCCCTTAACCAGGCAACGGGTGACCAGCCACTCCGTAACGGTGACCAGCGAAGCGGCCCACGGCGGCGGGCCCGGGGCCGCCAACGGCGGCCGTGCCGGGAGGAAAGAAGCGGTGCCTAAGAGGGAGAAGTTTCTGAAGGGTGCCTGCGCGCAGCGCGCACAGATGGCATGATGATGCCTCGGCTCGCCGTTCGAGGTGTGCGCCGATCCTGCCTTCGCACTTCCCTTTGCGGTTCCCGCGTGTGCGGGAACACTGAGGCGATGTAACGCGTTAGATCACCCGACGGGGCGAACGCGCAATGCGAGACGGGTGGCGTGGCGCAGTGAGCCGGAGCCCTGCCTGAACCAAACGATGAACGCGAATATATAGCTCGTTGAGGAGATCCACCATGTCTGAGGTCCGTCGTCAGGCCGCCGTGATGCCCCGGCCGAACTGGGGCTGGCAAGACGACGCCGCGTGCCGCGGTAAGGAAGTGGTCCTCTTCTTTGGCCCGGACGGCGAGCGGCAGCCGGAACGGGACATCCGCGAGCGCAAGGCCAAGACGCTCTGCGCGTCCTGCCCGGTCCGCACCGAGTGTCTCAGCTACGCGGTGTCACGGCCGGAGAAGTACGGGACCTGGGGCGGGCTGAATGAGGACGAGCGGGCATCGGAGCGCAGGCGCCGGATGCGGCGGGCCAACGCAGCCTGACCGCTACCGCGCGGTTTACTGGCGCCGGGGCTTGCCCGGGCGGCCAGGCGCTGTCGTACCTTCCGGCAATCCGGGCGCGGCGGGCGGAATAGCCTCCGCGGGCCCGCTGTTGCCGTCTTACGTGACTGACAGCACCGTCTGGTGGACTACGGCTGCTGGCGTCCCTGGTGGCGCCCTGCGCCGTGGCGGAGATGCTGCCCGCCCGAACGTGACGTATGCCGACCCGCTGCTGGTCTCGCGGCGGCACGTCGACTTCCTCCGGATCCGCACAGCGATCCGCTGTACCGGCCGCTAATTCACCCTGCCTTCCTGACAGCAGGCTGAGCGGTCCGGCTTCCGTGCCCTGCCCCGGGGCTGCGGGCTGCCCGTACTCCGTTCATGCCGCCCGTGCCGCAGCTCGTCCCGGACCCGAAGGGCCCCCTCTCATGACGATCACCAGCACGTCCCCAGCGATCCCGCGGCAGGCGCCTGCGCGGGCCGGCGGCCGCAGCCGCCCGGCCCGCGGCGAAGGCCAGTGGGCGCTCGGCTACCGCGAGCCGCTGAACAAGAACGAGGAGAACAAGAAGAACGACGATGGGCTGAACGTGCGGCAGCGCATCATCGACATCTACTCCAAGCGCGGTTTCGACTCGATCGACCCTGCTGACCTGCGCGGCCGGTTCCGCTGGTTCGGCCTGTACACCCAGCGCAAACCCGGGATCAGCGGCGGGAAGACGGCCACGCTCGAGCCGGAGGAGCTGGACGACCGCTACTTCATGCTGCGGGTGCGGATCGACGGCGGGCAGCTCGACTACGACCAGCTGACCACCATCGCCGACATCTCCCGCCGGTACGCGCGCGGCACCGCCGACGTGACCGACCGGCAGAACATCCAGCTGCACTGGATCCAGATCGAGGACGTGCCCGCGATCTGGGAGGCGCTGGAGGGTGTCGGGCTGTCCACCATGGAGGCGTGCGGGGACACCCCCCGGGTGATCCTCGGCTGCCCGCTGGCGGGCATCGACGCGACCGAGATCCTCGACGCCACCCCGGAGATCCGCAGGACGCACGATTTGTACATCGGCAATCCGGAGTTCTCGAATCTTCCGCGCAAGTTCAAGTCCGCGATGAGCGGCTGCCCGGTCCAGTGCACCCTGCACGAGATCAACGACATCGCGTTCGCCGGGGTGACCGGCCCGGACGGCACGCCCGGGTACGACCTGTGGGTCGGCGGCGGGCTGTCCACCAACCCGATGATCGGCAAGCGGCTCGGCGCGTTCGTCCGGCCGGACCAGGTCGACGCGGTGTGGGCCGGGGTGATCGGGATCTTCAGGGACTACGGCTACCGGCGGCTGCGGCACCGGGCCCGGATCAAGTTCCTCATCGCGGACTGGGGCCCGGAGCGGTTCAGGGAGGTGCTGGAGCGCGACTACCTCGGCTTCCGGCTCGCCGACGGCCCGGCACCGGAGCCGACCGCAGGCCGGAGCCGGGACCACGTCGGCATCCACCCGCAGAAGGACGGCCTCTTCTTCGTCGGCTTCGCGCCCACCGTGGGCCGGCTGAACGCCGATTCTCTGGCCCTGATCGCGAAGCTGGCCGCCAGGTACGGCAGCGGCCGGGTGCGGACCACCACCGAGCAGAAAATGGTGATCCTCGACGTGCCCGGCGAGCAGACCGCCGCGCTGGCCAGCGAGCTGGCCGCGGCCGGCCTGCCGGTGACTCCCAGCGTGTTCCGGCGGCAGACCATGGCCTGCACCGGCATCGAGTTCTGCAAGCTCGCCATCGTGGAGACCAAGCACCGTGCCGCGAACCTGATCAGCGAGCTGGAGCGGCGCCTGCCTGACTTCACCGAGCCGGTGACGATCAACGTCAACGGGTGCCCCAACTCCTGCGCCAGGATCCAGACGGCCGACATCGGCCTGAAGGGAATGGTGGTTACTCTTCCGGACGGAACGCAGACAGAGGGCTACCAGATCCATCTCGGGGGCAGCCTGAACGGGGGGGATGGCACCGATTCCGGTTTCGGCAGGAAGGTCCGTGGGCTGAAGACGACCGCCGCGGATCTGCCGGACTACGTGGAACGGGTGCTCCGCCGTTTCGACTCCGGGCGCCAGTCAGGTGAGTCGTTCGCCGCCTGGGCCGCACGGGCCAGCACTGAGGAGGTTTCATGAGTCACGCGACATTTGCTGCGGAGCGTGCGGTTCCGTTTTACTGCCCGTACTGTGGCGAGGAAGATCTTGAGCCGGAGGAAACCGACGGCAGCTGGCATTGCCGCAGTTGCGTGCGCTCCTTCCGGCTACGCTACGGGGGAACCGGAGGCATCCGGTGAGGCCCGTTCAGACCCGGCCGGACCGGGTAAGTTCCTCTGATCCGAAGGAACGACAGCGCCAGGAGGATGGCATCGGTATGGAGAGGCTGGTCACGGAAGCGCAGGACGCCCTGGCCGAGGCACCCGCCGAGGACGTCATCAAGTGGGCGACGGACACCTTCGGTGACCGGATCTGCATCACCTCGTCGATGAGCGACGCGGTGGTCATCCACCTTGCCTCCCGTGTGAAGCCCGGTATCGACGTTGTCTTCCTCGACACCGGCTACCACTTCGCCGAAACCATCGGCACCAGGGACGCGGTCGAAGCGGTCTACCCGGTGAACGTGATCAACGTCACACCGTCCCGTACGGTCGCCGAGCAGGACGCCGAGCTCGGCCCGCGGCTCTACGGCCGTAACCCGGACCTGTGCTGCTATCTGCGCAAGGTCGTGCCGCTCGAGCAGGCCCTGGGCCCGTACGACGCGTGGATCACCGGCGTGCGCCGGGAGGAGACCAGCGCGCGCAGCGACACCAAGGTCGTCGAGTGGAACGAGCGGCGCCAGATGGTCAAGGTCAACCCCATCGTCGGGTGGACCCAGGACCAGGTCGACGCCTACATCACCGAGCACGGCGTGCTGGTCAACCCGCTGGTCTACGACGGCTACCCGTCCATCGGCTGTGCCACCTGCACGGCCCGGGTGGAGCCGGGCGCGGACCCGCGCAGCGGCCGGTGGACCGGCACGGGCAAGACCGAATGCGGTATCCATCTCTGACCCGTCCGGCCAGCCCGCTTGACCCGCCCTATCCGCACCGCCTGACCCGCCGGGACGCCCCCGGCGGTCCAGGCAGACGGCAGCCGCCGCTGGTCGCGGTCGCGCACGGCAGTGCCGACCCGCGCGCCGCGGCGAGCACGCAGGAGCTGATGGGGCTGGTCCGCGGGCTGGCCGGGGGCACAAGGCAGGCACCGGATATCCGCACGGCGTTCCTCGGGCACGCACCGCCGTCTGTCGGCCAGGTGCTCGGCGCACTGGCTGGTGCCGCAGCCCCGGCACACGCCGCGCCGGGGACCGTGGTGGTGCTGCCGCTGCTGCTGACCGCGGCGTATCACAGCGAGGTGGACCTGCCCGCGCTGCTGGCTGAGGCCAGCGCGGCGCGGCCGGGCCTGGACATCCGCTACGGCGACCCGCTCGGGCCCGACCCGCTGCTGCTGCGCGCGCTCGACCGGCGGATGGCCGAGGCCGGCGCGGCGGCCTGGCCGGCCGCGGAAACCTCGGTGGTGCTGGCCGCGGCAGGCTCGGCCCGGCCGGAGTCCAACGAGGTCATCGCCGCGCTGGCCCGGCAGTGGCAGGCCGCGCGGGGCTGGCGGGCGGTGGTTCCGGCCTTCGCGGCCGCGGCCGCCCCGTCCCCCGCCGAGGCGGTGGCCAGCCTGCGGCGGGCCGGCGCCCGCCGGGTGGTCGTGGCGACGTACCTGCTCGCGCCCGGGTTCTTCGCGGACCGGATCGCGGCGTCGTCCCTGGCGGCCGGGGCGGTCGCGGTGTCCGGGGCCCTCGGCGCCGCACCCGAGGTGGCCGAGCTCGTCCTGCGCCGGTACACGCAAACCCTGAGCCGCCCCGCCGCAGTACCCGCGCCCAGCCCAGCTGCGGCCCGCGCCTGACAGCCGTAACCAATCCTGATAGTGCTAGGGGTGGACCTGATCGCCCTGGGAGGCACTGATGAGCCAGGACGCGCTGGTGGGCCAGGCCGGCCCGCATGTCACGCACGAGGTCAGCAACCAGGTGCCGCCGCTGGCGGATTACGACGTGGCCGGTGACCCGGCACTGCTGGCCGCGGTGGAACGCGACGGCGCGGGGTGGGCGGTGCCCGGGCTGCACGAGCTGGGGACGCTGGCCGGGTCGGCGGGCACGCAGGCGCTGGCCCGGCAGGCCAACACGAACCCGCCGGTGCTGCGCACGCACGACGCCCGCGGGCACCGGATCGACGAGGTCGAGTTCCACCCGGCCTGGCACGAGCTGATGACGGTGGCGGTCAGCCATGGCCTGCACGCCGCGCCCTGGGCGGATCCGGTGCCCGGCGCGCACCTGGCCCGGGCGGCCGGGTTCTACGTCTGGTCGCAGGCCGAGGCCGGGCACGGCTGCCCGGTCAGCATGACCTACGCCGCGATGCCCGCGCTGCGCCACGCGCCGGACCTGGCGGCCCGGTTCGGCCCGCTGCTGGCGTCCCGCCGGTACGACCCGGGGCTGGCGCCCCCGGACGGCAAGGCCGGGCTGATCGCGGGCATGGGCATGACCGAGAAGCAGGGCGGCTCTGACGTGCGCGCGAACACCACCCGCGCGGTGCCCGACGGTGCCGGCGGCTACCTGCTCACCGGGCACAAATGGTTCTGCTCGGCGCCGATGTCCGACCTGTTCCTGGTGCTGGCCCAGGCCCCGGAAGGGCTGAGCTGCTTCCTGCTGCCCCGGGTGCGGCCGGACGGGACCCGCAACAGCATGGCGATCCAGCGGCTGAAGGACAAGCTCGGCAACCGGTCCAACGCGTCGGCCGAGGTGGAGTACGACGCGGCGCTGGCCTGGCTGGTCGGCGAGCCGGGCCGGGGCGTGCGGACGATCATCGAGATGGTCAGCGCCACCCGTCTTGACTGCGTGCTGGGCAGCGCCGCGATCATGCGCCAGGCCTGCGTCACCGCGGTGCACTACGCGGCGGGCCGCCGGACCTTCGGCGCCCCGCTGATCTCCCATCCGCTGATGACCTCGGTGCTGGCCGACCTGGCGGCGGAATCCGAGGCCGCGACGACGCTGGCGATGCGGCTGGCCAGCGCGGCCGACCAGGCCGCCCGTGGCGACGCGGAGCAGGCCGCGCTGCTGCGCATCGCGCTGCCCGCGGCCAAGTTCTGGGTGTGCAAGCGGGCCCCGATGGTGGCCGCCGAGGCGCTGGAGTGCCTGGGCGGGAACGGCTACGTGGAGGAATCTGACCTGCCGCGGCTGTACCGGGAGGCGCCGCTCAACTCGGTGTGGGAAGGCTCGGGCAACATCACCGCGCTGGACGTGCTGCGCGCGCTGAGCCGTTCCCCGGCCGCCGGGGAGGCGCTGCTGGCCGAGGCGGAGCTCGCAGCCGGCGCGGACCCGCGGCTGGACGCGGCCATCGCCGCGCTGCGCGCCGCGGTGACCTCGGTCACCGCGGCCAACGGCACCGGGAGCGCCGTCGCCGAGGATCAGGCCCGTGGCCTGGCCGGGCTGATCGCGGTGGTGCTCCAGGCCGGGCTGCTGAACCGGCACGCCCCCGCGACGGTGGCCGCTGCGTTCTGCGCGTCCCGCCTCGGCTCCCAGCCCGGCGCAGTACTGGCAGGCCCGGCACTGCCCTTTGGCGCGGGGCCGTTCGGCACGGTTACAGAACGTAGCACCCGCGCGGCAATCCTGGACCGGTTCCGCCCGGCAGGTACTGTCGAGGGGTGATCGTCTGGCCGGGCCGCCCGTATCCGCTCGGCGCGACCTGGGACGGCGCAGGCACCAACTTCGCGCTGTTCTCGGAGGCGGCCACCGGGGTGGAGCTGTGCCTGTTCGGCCCGGCCGGGCACGCGGAGGAAGGCTCCGAGCAGCGGATCGCGCTGACCGAGGTGGACGGCTTCGTCTGGCACTGCTACCTGCCGGGGACCGGCCCCGGCCAGCGGTACGGCTGGCGGGTGCACGGCCCCTACCAGCCCGATCAGGGCCACCGGTGCAACCCGGCCAAGCTCCTGCTCGACCCCTACGGCAAGGCCGTGGACGGCGCGGTGCGCTGGGACGAGGCGCTGTTCTCGTACCAGATGACCGACCCGTCGAAGCTGAACACCGCAGACAGCGCTCCCTGGATGCCGCGCAACGTGGTGATCGACCCGTCCTTTGACTGGGGCGACGACGAGCCACCGCGGATCCCCTACCACGAGACGCTGATCTACGAGGCGCACCCGCGCGGGCTGACCATCGCGCACCCGAAGGTGCCCGACGAGCTGCGCGGCACCTACGCCGGGCTGGCTCACCCGGCGGTCATCGAGCACCTGACCCGGCTCGGGGTCACGGCCATCGAGCTGCTGCCGGTCCACCAGTTCGTGGCCGAGCGGCCGCTCGCCCAGCGCGGGCTGACCAACTACTGGGGCTACAACACGATCGGGTTCCTCGCCCCGCACAACGCCTACAGCGCGGCGGCCAGCCCCGAGGGCGTGGTCGCGGAGTTCAAGACGATGGTCGCCGCGCTGCACGAGGCGGACATCGAGGTCATCCTGGACGTGGTCTACAACCACACCGCCGAAGGTGACCACCGCGGCCCGACGCTGTCCTTCCGCGGCATCGACAACGCCGCCTACTACCGGCTGCGCGGCGACGACCCGCAGTACTACGTGGACTACACCGGCTGCGGCAACAGCCTCAACGTCCGGCACCCGCACGCGCTGCAGCTGATCATGGACTCGCTGCGGTACTGGATCCTGGACATGCACGTGGACGGGTTCCGGTTCGACCTGGCCGCGGCGCTGGCCCGGGAGCTGCACGACGTGGACCGGCTGTCCACCTTCTTCGAGCTGGTCCAGCAGGACCCGGTGGTGTCGCAGGTCAAGCTCATCGCCGAGCCGTGGGACGTGGGCGAGGGCGGCTACCAGGTGGGCAAGTTCCCGCCGCTGTGGACCGAGTGGAACGGCAAGTACCGGGACACGGTCAGGGACCTGTGGCGCGGCCGGGCCGCGGCGCTGCCCGAGTTCGCCTCCCGGCTGACCGGTTCCAGCGACCTGTACGAGGTCAGCGGCCGCCGCCCGGTCGCCTCGGTGAACTTCGTCACCTGCCACGACGGCTTCACCCTGGCCGACCTGGTCAGCTACAGCCACAAGCACAACGACGCCAACGGCGAGCAGGGCCGGGACGGGTCCGACGACAACCGGTCCTGGAACTGCGGCGCGGAGGGCCCGACCGGCGACCAGGCGATCAGCGCGCTGCGGGCCCGGCAGGTGCGGAACTTCCTGGTCACGCTGTTCTGCTCGCAGGGCATCCCGATGCTCACCGCGGGCGACGAGATGGGCCGCACCCAGCAGGGCAACAACAACGCCTACTGCCAGGACAACGAGGTGTCCTGGGTGGACTGGGAGACCGGGGCGCAGCACGCGGACCTGCTGGAATTCACCTGCCGCCTGGCCGAGCTGCGGCGGCGGCACCCGGTGTTCCGCCGCCGCCGGTTCTTCAGCGGGCAGCCCGCCGGTTCCGGTGCGCCCGCGCCGGGCGGCGGCGAGCAGCGCGACATCGTCTGGCTGACTCCCAGCGGGCAGGAGATGACCAGCAGCGACTGGTCCACCGGCTACGCCCGCTCCATGGCGGTGTTCCTGAACGGCTACGCGATCACCGAGCCGGGGCCGCGCGGCGAGCGGGTCACCGACGACGACTTCCTGCTGCTGGTCAACGCGCACAGCGAGCCGGTCACGTTCCGGATGCCGGGCAGCCGGTTCGCGGCCCGGTGGCAGGTGGTGATCAGCTCAGCGGGCGAGGCCGGCGGCCAGCTGGGCGAGACCAGCGCTGTCGAGGTCCCCGGGCACGCGATGCTCGTGCTGCGCGGCAGCAGGGGGCCCCGGCGCCGGCCGGCGGGCACCGGCTGACCGGCACTGGCTGACCGGCACTGGCTGACCGGCACTGGCTGACCGGCACTGGCTGACCGGGTCTGGTTGACTGCTGGGCATGGAGCTGATCTTCCCGGCCACCGCGCCGCCGCCGATCGGGCCAGTGGCCCCGGGCTGCGCTGGGGTGACCGAACTGGCCCGTTTGTACGCCTACCCGCCGCTGGCCGGCCGGCCCTGGGTACGCGCCAACATGGTGGCCAGCGCGGACGGCGCGGCCACCGTGGCGGGCAAGTCAGCCGGGCTGTCCAGCGAGGGCGACCGGCAGGTCTTCTCCATCCTGCGCAGCCTGGCCGACGTGATCATGGTCGGCGCGGGGACCGCCCGGGCGGAGAAGTACCGGCCGATGACGCCAGACGAGGCCTGGCCGGAGCTGAGAGCGGGCCGGCCGCCGACCACCCCGATCGCGGTGCTCACCCGGCGCCTGGATCTCGACCTGGACAGCCCGCTGCTCACCGGGTCCCCGGACAGCGCCCGGACGATCGTGCTGACCACCGGTGCCGCTCCGGGTCCGGCCCAGGCGGCGGTGACCAAACACGCCGACCTGGTGGTGACCGGCGCCGAGACGATCGACCCGGCCGCCGCGGTGGCCGCGCTGGCCGACCGCGGCCACCGGCGCATCCTGCTGGAGGGCGGCCCGCACCTGCTCGGCCAGGTGGCCGCGGCGGGCCTGCTCGACGAGCTGTGCCTGACCGTGAGCCCGCTGCTGGCGGGCGGCCAGGCCGGGCGGATCATCGGATCCGGCGTGATGGGCGGCGGGGACGTCCCGCCGGACCGGGCCGGCCTGCGGCTCGCTCACGTGATCGCGGACGGTGGCTTCCTGCTGTGCCGGTACGTCCGGCAGTAGGCCCGTGCTACCAGATCAGGCGCCCCGGCGGAGCCGGTCCAGGGCCTCGGCCAGGATCGCGGCGCCGTCGGTGTCGTTGCGCCGCTCCTTCACGTAAGCCAGGTGGGTCTTGTACGGCTCGGCGTGCGGCGGGGCGGGCGGGTTCGCCTGGTCCTGGCCGGCCGGGAAACCGCAGCGCGGGCAGTCCCAGGTCTCCGGCACCGGGGCGTCACTGGCAAAGCTGGGCACGGTCTCGTGCTGGTTGCAGCACCAGAAGGAAACCCGGACCCGCGGCGCAGCCTCGCCACGCTCTGCCTCGCCCATCGGACCCGCGCCTACCCGGCTGCCACGGATGGCGTTGCCACTGCTCACAGCTATCCCTTGCCTTCGCTCACGACCAGCCTGACCCTGCGTGCCGGGCTACTGCATACCGGGCTACTGCCCGCCGTCTTACTTGATCAGCAAGCCAAGTGCGACGATGCACAGGAACCACAGGATCCCGGTGAAGATAGTTATCCGGTCCAGGTTCCGCTCGACCACGGACGATGAGCCCAGGGATGACGAGACACCGCCGCCGAAAAGGTCGGACAGGCCACCGCCCTTACCTTTGTGCAGCAGGACCAGCAAGATCATCAGCAAACTGGTGATGATCAGAACAACCGATACTCCGATTTCCACTGCTGTTTCTCGTCCCTCCAGGCACTGGCGCCAAGCTTACGCAACCACTTCACGGTACCGGCAGATCTTGGCAAATTCGCCGGCATCGAGGCTGGCCCCGCCTACCAGCGCGCCGTCGATATCGGGCTGGGCCATGATGGCCGGCATATTGTCCGCCTTCACCGACCCGCCATACAGGATACGCGCCCCGGAGGCCGCCGCGGCGCCGTGCACACCGGTGAGCCTCTCCCGGATCCCGGCGCAGATCTCCTGCGCGTCCTCGGGACTCGCCACTTTGCCGGTGCCGATGGCCCACACCGGCTCGTAGGCGATGACCAGCCCGGCGACCTGCTCCGCGGTCAGCCCGGCCAGCGAGCCGTCCAGCTGGGTCAGGCAGTGCCCGAGCTGGCCGCCTTCCTCGCGGATCTCGAGCGGCTCGCCCACGCACACGATCGGGGTCAGCCCGGCCCGGACCGCGGCCTGGGCCTTGGCGCTGACCAGCGCGTCGTCCTCGTGGTGGTACTGGCGCCGCTCGGAGTGCCCGGCCAGCGCGTAATGGCAGCCCAGCTTGGCCAGCATCGGCCCGGACACCTCGCCGGTGTAGGCGCCCTTGTCGTGCG
>Ga0163163_10005362_pt1 | contig 11079 bp, 10 predicted proteins | sample S65metaG_FD_119766 | JGI IMG/M metagenome (GOLD analysis project Ga0163163, IMG submission 119766) | Switchgrass rhizosphere microbial communities from Kellogg Biological Station, Michigan, USA - S6-5 metaG | ecosystem: Host-associated > Plants > Roots > Rhizosphere > Soil | place: USA... | reverse complement strand
GCGGTACGTTGTGCCGTTTACCGGTCCACATACTGCAGTAGTTGGTAATGCCGGATTGCATCCCACCGTAGTGGAACTGCCGGTGACGTTCAGCCCCAGGAACATTTGGTCTAAAAGCAGGAGGCCTGCCTGCTCGGCCGGTGTCTGCGCCGACACGGGTTTGAGATCGGCGCCGCTGCGAGCCGCCTTGAGCGCATCCAGCAACGGCTGGTTGTAGTAAACATCCGAGGTATTGATGTCGAAATTACCCCAGAGTTTTACCCCTCGGGTACCGACGTACCGGACGTCGAGCGTGAAATCCCGGCTGACATTCCGCGTCACCGAAAGCGTGAAATTCTGAACGTACGGAGTCGCGATGTTGCTGTTATAAACGGCAAGAGCCTGGTTCTGTTTCTGGACTTGAATGGGCTGCATCGGCTGCACCGTCGGAGGGACCGGAATGACGCTGGGCAGGTTCGACAGATTGAAGTAGCTCCCATCCGCCGGCGCGGTAGCCATCGGGTTGCTTTGAAACCCAGGATTGGACAGGATGAAGTTGTCGATCGGTTGTGCCTGACCCCCTCCGGAGTAGGTGATCTGGTATCCGCCGCGCACGTTTGTTTTTCCTTCTCCAAACCAGGGAACAGCCCAGGCGAAACCAACCGCAGGCCCGATGTTGTTCCAGTCATCTTTGTAGAGCGACTTATTCGGATTTGCCGTTTTGGGGCCGACAAACTCGGCGGTTGTTGCAAGGCTCAAGTCCACACCGTTGTCGGGTCGGAGCCAATTCGTGAAACTTCTGCCCGACACTCCGAACAAGGCCGCGCTGCCGTCAATGGGTGCGGTGCCCAGCCCGGCCCCTTCATAGGGCACACCGTAGTATTCGTAGCGCACGCCGAGATTCAGTGTCAGATTCGGGCGGATCTTCCAGTCGTCTTTTATGAATCCGGCAAATTCATTCTGAACAACGTTGAGAATTTTGCGGGGATTGGAGTTGTAGTCCTGCCAGGTCAAAGGCGTCGAGGAGTCTTTCAGATAATAGATCTGGCGGGCCTCGTTGACCGATCCATTTAGAAAATAAAGAAGCTGGTTTGCCACGGTCTGATTGTTTAATACCAGATTCGGAAAGGTCGTTGTGTTTTGGAACGCCAGACTGGGATAATTTCCTCCCCCACCGTTTGCTGAGGGTATCGGAGCCGTTGGTGAGGCCCAGCCTTTGGAGTAACCATGCCGGATGTCGACTCCAAATTTGAATGCGTGCCTCCCCTTTGTCCAGCTCAGCGTATCAGCATAATCGTAGAGAGGACTGGTGTTCCCCTGTTCCGCGCATCCGTTGTAAGCCGGGGACATGCAAATGTAATTCGACGCTGCGAAATTCGACGCTGCGACAGCATTGACACCGATGGATGACGGCACAAACGCGACAGGAAATCCGTTCGCCTGCACCAGCAACGACTGCGCGGCATCGTGAGCTTCCTTGTCCGCGGTCTGTTCCCATGCGGGAGAAATTACCAGATGGCCCATTCTTATTCCAAATCGCGCTTCGTTGAGCAGAGAGGCGGACAGCGTTGAGGTGAAATTCGCGGTCAACTCAAAAGGACGCAGCTGAGTTGTTCCATCGAATCCCGTTGGCCAGGTCGAAAGCGAATTGCCGCCGTCCGCCCACTGATAGCTGAAATTGAAGGCGAGTTTGTGCTTGGGGTTGAAGTTGTGATCGATTTTGGTATTGATCTGCTTGCGATCGGTTTCGGCATCGGTCCCTGCTCCAATGGCGAGCGAACCGGAACTGTTGGTTCCACGTGTCCACTGATGGATAGCCGTGTTGAGACCGTCGCCTCCGTCAAACCGGTCTGCTGCAGGCATCGCGTTCAGGTATTTCGAAATGAGGCCTGTCGGATCCAGGCCGGAGCGATTGGGATCCCAGAAGGAGCCGCTCAGTACCGCGTCGGAACAATCGGACTTCGTCGGAGTGTTGGCGAGCGGACCGAACACCGAGAAGTAATGCAGCTGACTGACGGCCGTTCCCGTGGGATTCAGTAAACCGATCAGCGGGTTTCCGCTGCTGTCCACCACTGGTGTTGTCGGGTTGTTGCCTGTCGCGACTCGCGTCGTCATGGAGTTGCCATTCTGCCAGCCATCGAAGTACCGGAAGATTCCATTCCTGGCGCACGGGGTCAGCACGACCGGCCGCTGAGTCGAACGCTGGTTCTCATCCCGCCATTCCCCGAGGACAAAAAAGAATGTTTTGTTCTTGATGATCGGGCCACCCATGCTCACCGTGAATTCGTTTTTGTTGGCCCAGTTCGGCACAGTGGCCACACCGGCGCCATTGACGATCGCGCTGTTGTTGGTCCAGGTGTTGGCATCCAGTGCGGAGTTATGGATGGTCCATACCCCGCTCCCGGTATATTTGTTCGTTCCAGAGCGTGTGGAGATCTGTACCTGACCGTTGCCGCGTCCCATCTCCGCATCGACGGGAGTGAGGATGACTCGCATTTCCGCGACCATGTCGGGATTGATCGTCGTGGCCGAAAAAATTCCATTCAGATAACGGCCATCGTTGACGCTCAGACCATCTCTTACGGTATTGACCATTCCGGCGCCGATGCCGGCAAAAGTTGTGGCCGTCGAGCCCGCGCCGCCCCGGACGCCGCCCATGGTGGTGATGAGATCCAGAACGTCGTTACCCAGCAATGGAAGGTCGCGCACCTTCGTTCCCGTAAGAACCTGTCCGATGGATGCGGAGGACTCGGCGATAGCGGTATCCGCTTGCGCCGTTACATCGACGGCCTGCGATGCCGTGCCCACCTGCATGGTGAAGTTGTAACGGAAACTCTCATTTGAACCCAGGTGAACATCCTTGATGGTCGACGGCCGAAAGCCCAGAAGTTCGGCGGTCAGCTTATAGGTTCCCGGAAGGAGACTGAGGAAGTTGTATGTGCCGGAATCGTTGGTCAGCACGGTCGTGGCAACACCGGTATCCGTGTTGGTTGCTGTAATCGTGACACCAGGAATATTCGCCTTTGTGGTGTCCTGAACGAATCCGCTCAGGGAAGAGTTGCTGTTCTGAGCGGAGGCAGGGTTTCCAAAAACGAGACACATCGACACAGTCAAAAGAACGAGCACTGCTTTCATAGGCCCCCTTGGGAAAATGCGCTATCCCAACGCATGTAAGTGTTTGTACTTAGTCTTTAACTTAATTTCACAGCGTTACATCACACGCGTTCATACGCTGTCAAGGCGATTAGCCGATTCGCGGTATCGCTGCCGCGCAACCCGGAAGTCCAGTAGCGGTGAGCCGGATGTTGTTGGCTATGATAAAAGGACGGGCGAATTGATAGCTTATGATTGCCCGGGGGAGACTGCTAACGGCCGAAGAAGTATTTGCGATGGCCGTGAATCAATGGATTCAGGGAAGGAACTTCAGCCAGGAGATTCCGCCTTGGATGCCTGTCGTCCGACACCGTAGCAAAGGAGAAGAAAGCAGTGAGCAGAGTACCAACCGGCACAGAGCTGGCCCGCCCATTCCTACCCGCGAAGGATTTTCATGTTTCCAAACAGTTTTACGAGGCACTCGGTTTCCAAAAGGTTCTCGATGCCGACGTCGCCATTTTCAATGCGGGTTCCGGTGGGTTTATTCTGCAGCCTTACTATCAGAAGGAGTGGGCAGAGAATCTCATGATGCAGCTCATGGTTGATGATCTCGACGCCTGGTGGGCGCATATCGTGAATCTGGATTTGGCGGGACAATTCGGCGTGTCGCCTCCGCAACCGCCGGCGCTCCAGCCCTGGGGACTACGAATCGCATACGTCACAGATCCGTCCGGAGTGCTCTGGCACTTTGCGCAGCGGCGCGAGGGCACGCTGCACGATCAATGAATCGAATAATTGCAGACAGCAGGTGTCCTCGGAATTCGAAATGGATAATCAAACCAGCCGCAGACTTCTGATCGAAATTCTTCAGCTCGCCTACTCCGGTGAGTTCGCGGCTTCATACGCTTACCAGGGACATTGGAATTCAGTTGAGAATCCCGAAGAAAGAAATCGAATCCGAACCATCGAGGAGGAAGAATGGCATCACCGCAAGCTTGTGGGTGAAATGCTTCGTGATCTGGGAGAACGCCCAGGCGCCTGGAAGGAATTCAAGGCGGTAATCATCGGCCGAACTGCCGGATTCCTGTGCCATGTTACCGGCTGGCTCGCACCAATGTATGGAGCGGGCAAACTCGAGAGCCGGAACGTGAGGGAATACGAAGTGGCTGCCCGATACGCTCGAGACTGCGGTCGTCGTGAATTTGCGGAGCCGCTGCTCACCATGGCGGAAGTCGAATGGGAACATGAAAAATATTTCCGTACCCAGGTCTTGAAAAGCGCTTTGGGTCGATGCCTTCCCATGTGGCAAACACCGCCTCCCAAGGAAATATTCGTGTGTCGTTCGCCGAGGCCGTTGCCTGAAGCAGTGGTAAACGGACTACGGCAGGAATTCTGCGTAGCCTATCGTTGATGCTTCGCGAAACTCGATCACGCTGCGAAAGGAGAAGCCATATGGATGTCGCGGTTACGACAGGCTACGGAATAGGCTGGGGGACGCTTGCTTTAATTAACGCGGGCCTGGCTCAGGGTAAAGGACGCAGCGGACTGGCATGGTTTTTCGTCTCATTGTTCCTCGGGCCTGTCGCAACATTCCTGATTCTGTTACTGGACCGCAAGACTGGGTGAATGGCGGGTACAGGTCCAGGCGTTTAGCGTTAGGGACTCAAGGAGGGGAAGTCACTGTGGTCAGGATAGCGTACGAGTGTTTTATGACTGCTGTGCAGTCCAATCAGCGGGCATCGCAATGATCGAGCGGCAGTGGGCGCTGAACTTTGCGCGCGAATGGATCGAGGCATGGAATTCCCACGATCTGGAGCGCATCTTCTCGCATTACACCGAAGATTTTGAAATGACATCGCCGCTCATCGTGGAACGAAAATACGAGCCGAGCGGGACTCTGAAGGGCAAGGCTGCGGTGCGGCCCTACTGGAGTCACGGCTTGACCGTCGAGCCGCCACTTCGTTTCGAGCTGATTAATGTTCTCGTCGCGGTACGAAGCATCACGATCTACTACCGCAGCATCGGCCGTCGCATCGTCGCTGAGGTGCTGGAGTTCAATGATCACGGAGAGGTTGTGCGCGGAGCCGCTTACTACTCGATTACGGAATAAGGGCCTTCGTATTGACCCAATAAAGCAATGATCCAACCTGTCGAAATGCGTACGATGTTGCCGATGGCGCTTCATGGCGGCGTTGTATCCACCACGACCGAAGTCTGGGAAATGCTCCGCGCCAGCCGGGCAGGCGATCTCGATCGAATCATTCAACTGGTCTCACAGCAACCGGAGTTGAGTACATGCCAATTCAACTACACCCCTCCCCTTCATTTCGCGGTTCGCGAGGGACATCTGCGGGTCGTGCAGGCCCTGATTAAACAGAAGGCGTTCGATCCCGGCTACAAGACCTACCCGTTCGGAGATACTCTTCTGACCATGGCTCAGGATCGCGGTTACGCTGAGATCGCCGCGCTTCTCCAAAACGCTCTCGCAGACCCGGAACTGACGCGAAAGTGGCGTGAAACCGGAAGGATCGACTATCGCCAGGATGACGGACAGATTCACTTCGACAAGATGGTGCATGAGGGCGATATCAAAGAAGTCGAACGCCTGCTCGGCGAACGGCCTGAGCTGGCATGCAATGAGTTGTCGTCGTGGGCCGAAGGCGTCCTCATGATGCCGGCACGAAGGAAAGACCGCCCGATGCTGGATCTCTTGATGCGTTTCAATGCGAAGGTCCCCGCTCTTTCAAAATGGGGACGGTTCTACTACTTCGTGCACGACGAAATTGCGGCGTTTCTTCTGGAGAGCGGCATGAGTCCAAATCACATGACCTGGCATCGGGTCACACTGCTCCATGACATGGCTCAAAGCGGCGACATCGCGAAGGCAAGGTTGCTGCTTGGTCACGGCGCGGACATAAACGCTGTCGATGAAGAATATCGCAGTACGCCTTTGGGCGTTGCCTCGCGTTGGGGGCAGAGGGCAATGGTGGCGTTTCTCCTTGAGCGGGGCGCGGATCCCAACAAAGCAGGCGCACCGTGGAGTACACCGCTGGCGTGGGTGCAGAAGAAGGGGCACAGCGGCCTTGCATCCGAGCTCATTGCAGCCGGCGCACATGCCAACTGAGAATCATATTGGCCGTCCAATGGCAGCATTGAGGGAGTTCGTGTGAAGTGGATCGTCCCGTACATTTGGATTGCTGGTGGACTGCAACTCCTGGTCGCAAGTTCGAATGTCTTCGCAGCGAAGATGTTTCGATACCGCGAAAGTCTTCGAACTTTACCGGTGCATTTGGCGGAAGTCTTCGTCGTGCTGGGACGAAGTGTAAGCGGCTTTCTGTCCGTCTTCTGGTGTGGCCGTCTGATCTTCCAACTGTTTTTCTACGATTGGGAATTGCGTCGACAACACCGGGCGTTTGACGTCCTCTTCCTGTTCGCATTTGCTTACCTGGTCGTCGTGTTCACAATCGGCGCATTGAGGGCAAACTTGTGAAGACGCTACAGAAAGAAAGGAAGCCCCGATGAATGGGCGAAGACCGATCTTCATTCACTATGTTCACGACATGAAACGTGCCTGTAAGTTTTACGAATCCGTTTTTGATGTTTCACCGTCGTTTGCGTCCGGGGGCTGGACCACGCTAAATTTTGGATCGTTTGAGCTGGCCCTGCATATCCTTTCACCCGGAGACATGGAAGAAGCGCCACTGCCTCATGCGGGGCTCAATCTGGAGGTCGATCGGATCGAGGCGATGCAGATGAGGATCGAAGAAGAAGGCGGGAAGATGATGGAGCTTCGCGAGGCGGATTCCCAGGTGCCGGATCGAGTCGCGACGTTCCGCGACACGGAGGGTAACGGCTTCGAACTCCGGCAGCATGTCGGGTTTCCGACCTGAGGTTCGAAGCCAACAGCAGACAGGAGTACGACCATGAATCACCGCGTTGTATCGCATGACGAATGGCTGTCCGCGCGGCGGCCGCTGCTTCAGAAGGAAAAGGAATTCACGCGCCAGGGCGATGAACTCAGCCGACAGGTTCGCGAATTGCCATGGGAAGCCGTTGCAAAAGACTATGTGTTCGAAGTCCACGACGGCAAGGAAACCCTCCCAGGTCTCTTCGCCGGGCGAAGTCAGCTTGTGGTCTATCACTTCATGTTTCATCCGGATGACAAGGCGGGATGCCCCCACTGTTCATTGCGAGCCGACGGCTTCAACGGCATCATCGCGCACCTCAATCAGCGGGACGTGACGATGGTCGTTGTCTCCAGGGCCCCGTACCGCAAGCTGGAGGAATACCAGAAGCGGATGGGCTGGAACTTCAAGTGGGTGTCTTCGGGCGGCACGGATTTCAATTTCGATTTCCAGGCGTCGTTCACACCGGAGGAAATGGAGGCGAAGCGAGCTTTGTACAATTTCACGCTGCGTGACCCGAAGGCTCGCGAACGCGAAGGTCACAGCATCTTCTATAAAGATGAGAGCGGTGCGGTATTTCATACCTACTCCTGCTACGACCGCGGGAACGACAAGCTGAACGTCCACTACCACTATCTCGATCTTGTGCCGAAGGGACGTGATGAGGGTGGCCGCGGTCCGTACTGGGTCCGTCGACACGACGAGTACAGGTGAGATGGGTTTATGTTTGCGAATCGCGAAGCGGCGGAGTATAGAACTGAAAAACCCTAAAAATATCTGTGGTACCCCTCACCCGGCCCGCTGGCGCGGGCCACCCTCTCCCTTCGGGAGAGGGATTTCTCCATAACATTTAGGCAGAGTGAACGTGGATGGCCAGCCGGTCTTTCGGATTGTTGCTGGAACGCGTGTACTTGAATTTGCCTTCGGGCAGGAGCAGTTTCAGCGCTGCTTCAAGGGAAGGTTTCAGAGCAGCAAACGTCGGATCGTTATTTGGGGCGAGCAGCCGATCGTTCGTGACAATCCACATTTCATCCATGCGGAATCGAAGACGTCCGCCGAACGCGGGATCGGACTCGAGCAGCTTGCAGGCCGCAAGGGCGGTCTTCAGGACAGAGGCAACGTCATTGCCGGACTTCTTTCGATAGTAGAGCAGGCCCATCCGCCCATCGGCCATGTCGATGCTGAAGTTTCCTTCCTGAGCCACGAGCAGGATTCCCGGTCCGTTGTGAATGTGGCTGTAGTTGTGGACATCAATGAGCAGGTGATGCTCGATGGCCTGCTTTTGAATCCATGAATGGAAAACGGGAATGAAGTCCCGCACCGGTACCGGAGCAGAACTATCCGCAAAGAGTTTGATGCCGATTCGTTGCAGTTCCATCAGGGTAGCTTGTTGCGCCGTTCTGCAAGAATGTCGTGGCCGGCATGGGCCGCCTCGATGAACAACTGCGCTTCTTCTACAATGCGGTGCGCCTGATCCTGCGTGTGTTCTTTCGGTGGGGACTCGTGACGTTTGAACAGGTATTGTGCGAATTTGCTTCCGGCATAGCGGTCGCCAAGAAGGTTGGTGTCATAGAACCGGGTGCGGAACTCGCTCACGACGCGTTCCGGCTCGTTGGGAACATCCATGAATTCCTCTTTGACGAGAGATAGCGCGGCCTGGAGCATCGCATCGTACGCATGCTCATCGGCACGTACATAGTCCCCGTCATCCAGGCTCAGCTGGCCTTCAAACACGAGACGCTCCGCCGCCACCATTTCAAACTGCGAGACGGATATCACTTCGCCCGCACACTCTCCCACGCCCATGTCTCCGATCGTGTAGACGCGGGGATCGCCCCAGTCGGAATAGAACGACGGGTCGGCCTCAAACGAAGGGACGTGGGTCAAATCTTCCAGCATCCGCGCCAGTTCGCGTTTGCCGATACGCTTGATGAAACTCTGAAAACTCTCCGTGTGCTGTCGCTCGCGCACAAAGCGTTCCGAAATTCGATCCACCACCTCCGGAATGCGCTTCGAAGGAATCGAAATCAGGGCAAGTCCGTAAGCGCCGGCGTTGTTCTGCCACTGGCCGCCCAATACCACCTGGAAGTGAGGGACCTTGCGGTTGTTGATATTCCGGCTCACGCCATAGAAACCCAGATCCGAAATGTGATGCTGTCCGCACGAGTTAAAGCACCCGCTGATCTTGATGCGAAGGTTCTTCACACTTTGATCCAGGTTGAATGACTTTGCGGCCAGACGCTTGCTAAGTTCCGCCGCAAGACCGCGCGACGAAGCAATTCCCAGTTTGCACGTATCGGTACCGGGGCATGCGGTGATGTCCACGATGGTGCCGGCGCCGGGTTCGTTCAATCCGATGCGCTGCAGTTCCTGGTAGAGGGCGACGAGATCGGCTTCGCTCACCCATCGGAAAAGCATGTTCTGTTCGACCGTGGTACGAACGCTGTCGCCACTGAACTGTCTTGCAATCTGCGCCAGTTCCCGCATCTGCCAGGAAGAGAGGTCTCCCAGCGGCACCGTGATGGACGCGACGGCATAACCTTCCTGCTTCTGGCGATAGACGTTTGTGGTGTACCACGCATCAAAGCCTTCGGGCCGCTTCTGTCCATTCAAATGGCTCGGAGCCTTGAGGGGCTTTTCGATATCGCGGTCCCGATTCACGAGATAGCTGGTCCACCGCGGATCGTGCGGCAGGATCTTTCGCTCTTCGAGCACCAGCCGGCGGAATTCGTCGATGCCTAGTTTTGCGACCAGAAACTTCACACGGGCCTGCGCACGATTCTTCTTCTCACCGAGACGCGCGAAGACGCGTGCGATGGCCTGGGTGATCGGAAGGAGTTCTTCTTCGGGAAGAAACGGATCGAAGAGTTTGGCATCGTGCGGCACTGCTCCGAGCCCGCCTCCGACGTAGAGTTCGAATCCGCGTTTTTCCTTTCCGTTTTCGATTTGCTTTACAGCAATTGCGCCCAGGTCGTGCATATTGACCAGGCCGCAGGCTTCGGCTTCGCAACCCGAGAACGCGATCTTGAATTTACGTCCGAACCCCTGAGCGTCCGGATGACCGAGCATGAATTTCGCCGATGCCTTCGCGTAAGGAATGACATCGAAAACTTCAGTCCTGCAAACGCCAGCCAGAGGGCAGGCGGTGACATTGCGTATCGAATTGCCGCAGGCTTCGCGGGTTGTGATGCCCACAGCGGCAAGCCGGCGCATCAGCGCAGGCGTGTCGTCGATGTGGACAAAGTGGAACTGGAAATCCTGACGTGTGGTGATGTGCAGGACGCTGTCGGAATACTCCTCAGCGAGATCGGCAAGTGTGTCCATCTGGTCGGGGTTCAGCCCGCCAAACGGGATTTTGATGCGCTGCATCCCCGGCGCGTCCCAAAGGGTATCGGGACCTTTGGTCAGGTCTGAGGTGTATTTCAGTTCCTGGGAACGAATTCCGTCGTTCCGATGGCCGTTGTCGTAACGCTGCCCGTAAGCGCCGCGTCGTAAACGGGTCTCCGCAAAGACTTTCTCGTCCAGCTTGCCCTGTTTGCGGAGCTGGATTTCGGTTTCAAAAGCGTTGATCTCGTCGGCCAGCTGCGGATCGATGCGGTCTGCGAGCGTCTCTTCCCAAGTAGGCATTCAAGAATTGTTTCTGGTTTGCGATACGTTGTCAATGCCGTCAGGCGCGCAGCACCAGGCCGGCATTCACCATCCCCGCTCCAGCAGCTGTGAAAAGCAGGATATGCCCCGGACGAATTCGACCGGACTCGATACCGTCGGCCAGCGCAATCGGAATCGTTGCAGCCGAACTGTTGCCGTACTTTCCGACAACGTTGATCGTTCGTTCCGGCGGAATACCAAGCAGCTTTCCCGTGTCGTCAATGATTCGGCTGTTGGCCTGGTGCGGAATCCACCAGTCGATCAATTCGGCGTGGAGTTCCGACATCTTCATGGCTTCCTTGCCCGCGAATGCCATGGCGTGAATCGCTTCTTTGAATAAGGACGATCCGAGCCGCATGGTCATCAAATGACGGCCTTGCATCAGGGCGTTCGAAGTGAGCGGCTCTCGGGTACCACCGGCAGGAATGCCGATGGTGTCGTATGCCGAACCATC
>Ga0163163_10005361_pt1 | contig 11079 bp, 10 predicted proteins | sample S65metaG_FD_119766 | JGI IMG/M metagenome (GOLD analysis project Ga0163163, IMG submission 119766) | Switchgrass rhizosphere microbial communities from Kellogg Biological Station, Michigan, USA - S6-5 metaG | ecosystem: Host-associated > Plants > Roots > Rhizosphere > Soil | place: USA... | reverse complement strand
GGAAATGGGCGGCTTGGCCGAGCGCGAGATCGCCGACGCCATCCAGGCGCTGACACGGCGCGATGCCAATCTGGCCATGCGCGTGGTCGCCGCCGATCCGACCATCGATGCGTTGCAGCAGGAGATCGAGGAAAAGGCCGTCCTCACCATTGCCCGCCGCCAGCCGATGGCGGTGGATTTGCGGGAAATCGTCGCGGCGCTGCGTGTCTCGAACGATCTGGAGCGGATCGGCGATCTCGCCAAGAACATCGGCAAGCGCGTCGGCGCGCTTGAGGGCGACTTTTATCCGAGCAAGCTGTTGCGCGGCGTCGAGCACATGGCCTCGCTCGTGCTCGGCCAGCTCAAGCAGGTGCTCGACGCCTACGCCAGCCGCGATTTGCCGAGCGCGCTGGCGGTCTGGAAGGGCGACGAGGAGATCGACGCCATGTGCACCTCGCTGTTCCGCGAGCTGCTCACCTACATGATGGAAGATCCGCGCAACATCACCTTCTGCATCCACCTGATGTTCTGCGCAAAGAACATCGAACGGATGGGCGACCATGCCACCAACATCGCCGAGACCGTGCATTACATGGTCGAGGGCAAGGCGATCGCCGAAACGCGGCCGAAGGGCGATACCACCGCGTTTGCCAAGGCGGCGTTGACCTAGAGGCCGCACCATGGGCGCACGCATCATGATCGTCGAGGACGAAGAGCCGCTGGCGCTCTTGCTTCGCTACAATCTCGAGGCGGAGGGCTACGAGGTCGAGACCATCGCCCGCGGCGACGACGCCGACACCCGGCTTCGCGAAGGCGCCCCGGACCTTGCGGTGCTCGACTGGATGCTACCCGGCCTGTCGGGCATAGAGCTGTGCCGACGGCTGCGGGCGCGTCCGGAGACCAAGGCGCTGCCGATCATTATGCTCACCGCGCGTGGCGAAGAAAGCGAGCGCGTCCGTGGTCTTGCGACCGGCGCCGACGACTACATCGTCAAGCCGTTCTCGGTGCCGGAGTTGATCGCTCGCGTGCGCGCGCTATTGCGCCGCGCCTCGCCGGAGCGCGTTGCCGATGTGTTGAGCCACGGCGACATCGAGCTCGACCGCGAGAAGAAGCGGGTGTCGCGCGCCGGCCGCGAGGTCGATCTCGGACCGACCGAATATCGCCTGCTCGAATTCCTCATGGAGCGGCCCGGCCGGGTGTTCTCGCGCGAGCAATTGCTCGACGGCGTCTGGGGCTCCGAGGTTTATATCGACGAGCGCACCGTGGATGTTCACGTCGGGCGGCTCCGCAAGGCGCTTAATCGCGGGCGCGAGGCCGACCCGATCCGAACGGTCCGGGGCGCCGGCTACGCGCTGGACGACCGTTTCGGGCGGTCTGCGGCGTAGCTGAACTGCTGACCTCAGCGCGAGCCACGGACACAGCGCAAAAAAAGCCCCGGATTCCTCCGGGGCGATAGTCCAGACGGTGAAAACCGGTTAGCCCTGCCGGAACGGCGGCTTGCGATTGCGGCGCTCGTTGGCCGGCTGGTAGGCGGCGCGCGAGTGATAGTTGCAGTAGGGCAGGCCTTCCAGCGGCTTGCCCCCGCAGAAGAAGAATTCGGTGGTCGCCGGGTCGCCGATCGGCCAGCGGCAGGTGTCCTCGTTGAGCTCCAGGAGCGTGCGGCGCTGCCCGATCGGGATAATGTTCTCGATCAGCTCGGGCTCGGGCTCCTGATCCATCTCATAGGCCAGGGCGAGCGCGGTGTTGCCGCGCGACATCGGGCGCTGCACGCGCATCATGTGGGAGCGCGGCTTGCGCGCCCGCGGTGCCGAAGAGGATGGCGACTTGGCGCGTCCGGAGAGTCCCAGCCGGTGCACCTTGCCGATCACGGCGTTGCGGGTGATGCCGCCCAGCTCGCCGGCGATCTGGCTTGCGGACAGCCCGTCCGCCCAGAGTTTCTTAAGCAGCTCGACCCGCTCGTCGGTCCAAGACATGAGCCTGTATCCCCCATCGGAAATGCCAGTACCGCTGGCAGAATCCGCCCTCGCAGTCCGGCGACAGGCCGAACTGGGCTCACTCACGCTGTAAAACACAGGGAACTGTTCGCTACGACATGTCGTACTGAATGTCGTACTGAACGGAGGTGACGCTACAATATGGCGAGAGTCGGGCGCAAGAGTCGGCGCGACTCACTTCCACATTTTCCTGTTACTTCGACTCGTCAATCCTCAGAAAAGTGTGGGCACTGTGGTTTTTATGTCATGGCGGACGACGGCGGGCATCCGAATACCGGCGTGTTGACAGCCAGCGGCCCGGAAATAAGATAGTCTCAACGTGCCGCCCGGAGAGGCGGCACGATTCATTTCGGGCTATTTTCGGTATCGGAGAGGGCGGTCGTGCCATCGCAATCGCATATGTTGCCAGCCTACGCGCGGGTAGACCTTGCTTTCGAGCGGGGCGACGGCGTTTGGCTGACGGCGACCAACGGCGACCGTTATCTCGATTTTGCTTCAGGCGTGGCGGTCAACGCCCTCGGCCATTCCCATCCGCAAGTGGTCGAGGCGATCACGGAGCAGGCCAAGAGGGTCATCCACGTCTCCAACCTCTACCGCATCCCGGAAGGCGAGCGGCTGGCCGAGCGGCTCTGCGCCATGAGCTTCGCCGACAAGGTTTTTTTCGGCAATTCCGGCGCCGAGGCGATGGAAGGCGTCATCAAGATGGTGCGGAAGTACCAGTCCGCCAACGGCCATCCCGAGCGCTACCGCATCATCAGCTTCGAGGGCTCGTTTCATGGCCGCACCCTGGCGACGCTTGCCGCCGCCAAGAACAAGAAGCATCTCGACGGCTTCGGGCCGGTCATGGACGGCTTCGACCAGGTTCCGCTCGGCGACCTCAAGGCGCTCAAGCTCGCCATCACGCCCGAGACCGCCGGCATCATCATCGAACCGGTGCAGGGCGAGGGCGGCGTGCGCTCGGCGCCGCCGCAGTTCTTCCGCGAGTTGCGCCAAATCTGCGATGAGCATGGCCTCTTGCTCGCGTTCGACGAGGTGCAGACCGGTATCGGACGGCTTGGCGAAATGTTCGGCTACCAGAAGACCGGTGTAACACCCGACGTCATGGCGCTGGCCAAGGGCCTCGGCGCTGGATTTCCGATTGGCGCCGTGTTGGCCACCGAGGAAGCGGCGAAGGGCATGACGCCGGGCACCCATGGTTCGACCTTCGGCGGCAATCCGCTGGCTTGCGCGGTGGGCAATGCGGTGCTCGACGTGGTGGAGAAGCCGGGCTTCCTCGATCACGTTCGCAACATCGCGCTGTTGTTCAAGCAGCGGCTCGCCGAGATCAAGGACCGCCATCCGACGGTGATCGCCGAGGTGCGGGGCGAAGGGCTTTTGATCGGGCTGAAGAGCCAGGTTCCGAATGGCGAACTGATCGACGCGTTCCGCGCCGAGAAGCTCCTGGCTGTCGGTGCCGGTGATAACGTTGCGCGGCTGGTGCCGCCGCTGATCGTCACCGAGGCCGAAGTCACCGAAGCCATCGCGCGGGTGGACCGTGCCTGCGCCGCGGTCGAGCGCGCCCATGAGGCGACCCAGAAGCAGGGGGCGGCCGGGTGAGCACCGACGGCATCCGCCATTTTCTCGACCTGATCGACATTCCGCGCAAGCAATTGCGCGACATGATCGATGTCAGCCGCACGATGAAAAAGAAACGCGGTAGCGCCGGCAAAGGTCCGCTCGCCGGCAAGACGATTGCCATGATTTTCGATAAGCCTTCGACGCGGACGCGCGTTTCGTTCGATGTCGGCATTCGCCAACTCGGCGGCGAGTCGATCACGCTGACCGGCCAGGAGATGCAGCTCGGCCGCGGCGAGACCATTGCTGATACCGCGCGCGTGCTGTCGCGCTACGTGGACGCCATCGTGATCCGGACCCTGGACCACAAGCAGCTCATGGAGCTCGCAGCATTCGCCACGGTGCCGGTGATCAATGGCCTGACCAAACGGTCGCATCCCTGCCAGGTGATGGCGGATGTGATGACCTTCGAGGAGCATCGGGGCTCGATCGGCGGCCGCACGGTGGCGTGGACCGGCGACGCCAACAATGTGCTGGCGTCCTGGATGCAGGCTGCCGACCGGTTCAAGTTCGATCTCAGGGTGGCAACGCCGCCTGAGCTCAAGCCCGAGAAATGGCTGCTCGATTGGGCTAAGAAGTCCGGCGCGTCCATCCACGTCGGCAGCGATCCGGAGGATGCGGTCAAAGGCGCCGATTGTGTGGTCACCGACACCTGGGTGTCGATGGGGGACAAGGACGGCAATCGTCGCCACAACCTGCTGAAGCCTTATCAAGTCAACAAGCGGCTGATGGCGAAGGCAGATCCCAAGGCGATCTTCATGCATTGTCTCCCGGCGCATCGGGGCGAAGAGGTCACCGACGAGGTGATGGACGGGCCGCAGTCGGTGGTGTTCGACGAGGCCGAGAACCGCTTGCACGCCCAGAAGGGCATCCTCGCCTGGTGCCTGCACGCTTCGGCGCGGTAACGGCGTTGTTCCTGCGGGGGTCGCCTTTCGGCCCTCACTTCCTACATAACGCGAAATGACACAGCCTCAGACTGACATTCCGGTGCGTGCGCCGGCGAAAACATCCGCTGATGACACCGTCCAGCCGTTCGACGTGTCGGCCCTCGATCTGCGCGGTCGCGTGGTCCGGCTCGGACCGGCGGTGGACGGGATTCTCGCGCCTCATAATTATCCGCCCCCCGTGGCCAAGCTCTTGGGCGAAGCCGTCGCGCTGACCGTGCTGCTCGGCACCGCCATCAAGATCGAGGGCCGCTTTATCCTGCAAACCCAGACCGACGGCCCAGTCCGCATGCTGGTGGTGGATTTCCGCAACCCCGGAAATGTGCGCGCCTGCGCGCGCTTCGACGCGGCGCGGGTGGCCGGCGCCATTGAGGCCGGCAAGGCCACGGCCGGCGCGCTGCTCGGTCGGGGTCATCTTGCCATGACCATCGACCAGGGCACCGACACGAGCCGCTACCAGGGGCTGGTCGCGCTCGACGGCGGCAGCCTTGAGGATGCGGCCCACGAATACTTCAAAAGCTCCGAGCAGATCCCGACGCGGGTGCGGCTTGCGGTCGGCGAGGAGATGTCGCCGGGCTCAGGCCATCGTTGGCGGGCCGGCGGCATGCTGCTGCAGTTCCTGCCCAAGGCGCCGGAACGCGCGCGCTTGCCCGATCTGCCGCCGGGCGACGCCCCGGAGGGCACGCCCGCGCATGTCGTTGCGGAGGACGATGCCTGGGTCGAGGGCCGCGCGATGATCGAGACGGTCGAGGACCTAGAGTTGCTCGATCCGTCACTGTCGAGCGAGCAGCTGGTTTATCGCCTGTTCCACGAGCGCGGCGTACGCGTGTTCAAGAGCGTGCCGATTGTGGCGCAATGCTCGTGCTCGCGCGACGGCGTCGAGGCCATGCTGCGGAGCTTCTCGCAGGACGACCGCGACCACATGGTCGAGAACGGCAAGATTTCGGTGACTTGCGAGTTTTGCAGCGCGAACTATCAGTTCGAGCCAGATAGTGTTCGCCCCGAGGCTGGGGGCGAATCCGGCGAGGCAAAGCCAGAGACATGAACTCAAGCGCGCGCCGGATGGCTGCGGTGATCGCCGTGGTGGCCGTGGCGACAGTGCATTCGGGGGTCGCTGCACGCGCGCAAAGCTGTCCGGCACCGCTCGCGGATGCCAAGCGCCTGGTGCTGGTCACAGCGCCAAACATGAATGACATGGCCGCAACCATGCGGCTCTACGAGCGCGCATCGGCAAAAGCGCCTTGGCGCGCGCTCGGCGCCTCGGAGCCGGCGATGATCGGCAGGGCCGGGATGGGTTGGTCGCAGTTTTTCTTGAAGTTTGCCCGCCGCGGCGAACCGCTCAAGGTCGAAGGCGACAAGCGGGCGCCGGCCGGCGTTTATCGGATCGGCCGGAGCTTTGGCGTCCTCGCTTCCTCGCGGCCGGATTATCTCCACGTCACGTCCGACACGATCTGCGTGAATGATGTTTCGTCGTCGGCCTACAACACCATCGCCTCGCGCGCCCGGGTCGGGCCCGCGGTCCACGCCGAGAACATGAGCCGGATACTGCCGATGTATCGCCGCGGGCTGCTGGTCGACTATCCGACCGACGCAAAGAACCAGGCCGGATCGTGCATCTTCATCCATGTCTGGCGCTCGCCAACGACCGGCACCGCCGGCTGCGTCGCAATGCCCGAGCCGCGGGTCGAGGCGTTGCAGGATTTCGCCGCCGGCGGCGCCGTGCTGGCGATCCTGCCGCGTGACGCGCTGGATCGCTTGTCAGGCTGCCTGCCCAGAGATTAGGGCGCGGGCTCATTAATTCAGCGGCGCTCTGAACGCCCGCTTCCTGGGATAAAGCCGACGATTTACCCTCGGTCATGACCCAACTGAGATATTGGCCACCATCTCCTGTTGCAGTACCGAAGCCGAGCTTCAGCCCCTATCAAAGCACTCGTTCGAGCCGCTACGATGCTTTCATCTAAAGCCCTAGGGGCTGTCATGAGGCGGCGGGAATTTCTTGGCGTTCTCGGGAGTGCTGCGACCACAACATGGTCGGTTGCCGCGCGCGCGCAACAGCCGTCAATGCCGGTAGTTGGGATCATCGGCGCCGGCTCGCGCCGCGGGTTCGAGGATCTTCTGGCGAGGTTCCGTGCGGGTCTCCGGGAGTTCGGCTACGTCGAAGGCCAAAACGTCGTGATCGAGTATCGCTTCGCGGAGGGCCAGTTCGATCAACTGCCTCGGCTTGCGGAGGACCTGGCTCGGCGAGGGGTCGCCGTCATGATCTCGACCGGCGTCGGTTCGTCGCTCGCAGTCAAGGGTGCGGGCTCGACCATTCCGCATGTCTTTCTCAGCCAGGACGATCCGGTCAAGCTGGGCTTTGTTGCGAGCTTGAATCGGCCGGGCGGCAGCGCCACGGGCGTGAGTCTGCTGACGGCCGAACTGATGGCCAAGCGAGTCGAGCTGACGCGGCTGCTGGCCCCGGGCGCGCCGATTGCTTATCTGATGAACCCGCCCGCTCCCGAGGCCGCGGGATACTTGCAGGAGATCGAAGACCTCGTACGTTCCCTCAAATTAACCCTCGTCATCCTCAAAGCCAGCAACCCGGGAGAAATCGACACCGCGTTTGCTGCCCTTGTTCGCCAACGGGCCGGAGCGCTCATCGTTAGCATCGACGGCTATCTCTTCAGCCGACGCGATCAGATCATCGAACTCGCGGCGCGCAACAAGCTTCCGACGGTCTACGATCGCCGCGCCTATGCCACGGCCGGCGGGCTCGTGAGCTATGGAAGCGACCTTGCCAGTGCGTTTCGCCAAATCGGCGTCTACGCGGGGCGGATTCTCAAAGGCGAGAAGCCCGCCGATTTGCCGGTTGTACAGCCGACCAAGTTCGAATTGGTCGTTAACCTCAAGACTGCCAAGGCGCTCGGCATCGATCTGCCGGCGCAGGTGCTCGCACTCGCCGACGAGGTGATCGAGTGAATTGCCAGACGGCAGTTATTGGCACGAAGTCGACATCATCGCGTGTCCGCTCCCACGTCCACTTTCAGGGGTACAGCAGACAACGATTTGGACGGTCAATGCCGCCTGGAATTCGCGCCCGATAGCGTGCGCTGCTGGATTACCGCGTCTCGCTCCGAAAGCCCCTCCTTCGCCACTGCTGCGGAATAGTCGAGACCGCCCCGCGTAAACACCGCCGTATCTTGGCGCCTACGCCGGCACGTGTCGCTTCAGGAAATTGCGCGCGCGGTTGATGGTGCGCGCCTTCAGCTCCGGCGGATCCTTCCAGGGGAACACCGTGATCTCGGCATTCGGCGCGAGCGAGGCGATGTCGATCGACACCTGAAGCGGATGCGCTACGACGTCGTCGGGCAGCACCAGCATGGGCGTGTGGCAAGACTTCGCGAAGTCGCGCGACACGCTGTACACAAAGTCAGGCCGCGCGCGGTACAGATTGTGCAGATACTTCTCGATGGTTTCCACAGAAACGTCGGGCCGGCGCTCGCGCAGCTCCTTGGCCCAGACGTCGCGGCTGGAGTCGTACATAAAGTCTGGTTTTTCCGGCCGGTGTCCGACCGGCTGGCTCAGCAGCGCGGCCGCGATGCGTTGCGGCGCGCGTTCCATCAGCTTCATTGCGAACGGTCCGCCGATGCAATTGCCGAAGAAAAAGAACTGGCGGATGCCGAGATGATCCATCACGCCGAGCTGATCGTCGGCGAACGCGCTCCAGGGATCGTCGACCGGGACCGGTCCGGTAGACTCGCCATTGCTGGCGTTGCGCTGGTCCATGGTGATAACGCGGAAGTCGTTCTTGAACTCCTCCATGATGTTGATCACCGCGTTCGGCCAGTTCGCGATACGCGAATTCAAGCCGCCGCCGGGCGTTGCCAGTAGCGGGAAGCCGGAGCCGATCTCGGCGTAGCGAATGCGGACATTGCCCTTCTCATAAAATCCGACCTTGGCCCCCGCCGGCAATCGCTGTACCGCTCCGGCTTGCGGCGCTTGTGCGAACACCTGCGGCGCCGCCGTCGCGGCGGCGACAGCAGCGCCGGTCGTCAGAATGGCGCGTCGGTTCTTATCGATCATCGGCCTCTCCCGCATTTTAGTTCAGCGTCGGCTTGCCCTGCGCGCTGTCGAGCGAGAACGCCGGGATCTGGATGTCGAAGCCTTCGCCGCCTGCCGTCACCATCCCGTAAGTTCCGGTCATGAAGCCGGACGGCGTCGGCAACGGCACGCCGCTGGTGTATTCAAACGACTCGCCGGGTTCGAGCGTCGGCGTCTCGCCGACGACGCCGGCGCCGCGCACCTCTTGCAGCTTGCCGTGAGCGTCGGTGATCCGCCAGTGACGGGTCTTGAGCTGTACGGTGGCGGGGCCGCGGTTGGTGATCTCGATGGTGTAGGCCCAGAAATAATAGCCGTTCTCCGGCGACGAGCGATCCGACAGGAAGCGCGGCGTCACCTGGACCTCTATGCCGCGGGTGGTTGCGCGGTACATCGATTGGGAACCCTTACTGGCTGGCGACCGGGCGACTTCATACCGCGCGTGGTGGCGGTAATTCAATGTTGGAAAACCCCGCGCAATGGTCACAATTCCGGTACGGTGACCCGGCAGGATGCCCACCATTCGGGCAACCCGCACCATTCGGGGATTTCCATTCGGCACGCTGCTTCAGGGCTTCGATCTAGATGGCTTCGATCGTCCAGGCTCCGATGATCCAGGCGCCGGCGGTCCCGGTGGCAGCACTGGCGCCCGGACGCGATCTGCGGCTCGATCTGTTTCGCGGGCTCGCGCTCTGGCTGATCTTCCTTGATCACGTGCCCAACAACATCGTCGCCTGGTTCACCATTCGCAACTACGGGTTCAGCGACGCGACCGAAATCTTCATCTTCATTTCCGGCTATACGGCCGCTTTCGTGTATGGCCGCGCCATGGTGGAGCGCGGCTTTATCGTCGCCGGCGCGCGCATCCTGAAGCGGACCTGGCAGATTTATGTGGCCCACGTCTTTCTGTTCGCGATCTACATCGCCGAGATCGCCTACGTCGCGTCGAGTTTCGAGAATCCGCTCTACGTCGAGGAGATGAACGCGCTGGACTTCCTCAAGACGCCGGATGTCACGATCATGCAGGCGCTGTTGCTCAAGTTCAAGCCGGCGAACATGGATGTGCTGCCGCTCTACATTGTGCTGTTGATGATGTTTCCGTTCGCGCTCTGGCTCTTGATCCGCAATGCGTCGCTGGCGCTCGCGATTTCAGTCGCGCTCTACGTGCTGACCTGGGAGTTCGGTTGGAATTTTGCGTCATATCCCAGCGGGCATTGGTTCTTCAATCCGATGGCTTGGCAGCTGTTGTTCGTGTTCGGCGCCTGGTGCGCGCTCGGCGGCGCGACGCGGCTCGCGCCCGCCTTGCGCTGGCCGGTCACGACTTGGCTCGCGATCGCCTACCTTGTGTTCGCGTTCGGCGTCACGCTGACCTGGTATTTCCCGCGGCTCGGCTTCCTCATGCCGCACTGGCTCGGCGAATGGATGTACCCGATCGATAAGACCAATCTCGACGTGCTGCGCTTTGCGCATTTCCTGGCACTGGCGGCGTTGACCGTACGCTTCATTCCGCGCGACTGGCCTGTGCTGCAATCGCTGTGGTTGCGGCCGGCGATCCTGTGCGGCCAGCATTCGCTGGAAATCTTCTGCCTCGGCGTATTCTTGGCGTTCGCGGCGCATTTCGTCATGGTCGAGTTCTACGGCGGAACCGCGATGCAAGTGGCGATGAGCGCGGCCGGCATCCTCATTATGATTGGCACAGCGGTGGTGATCTCGTGGTACAAGAAGGTCGAGGGCCGCGGCTCGGGGACGCCGAAGCGGCCGCCGGATGCCGACCTTGCCGGAGGCGAGGCATGAAGAAGTGGACCGCCCTGGGGCGAGCGGTCGCAATGGGCGCGATCTTGTTGTGCGGTGCGGTAGCGCCCGGCGAAGCCGCCGACATGTGCGCTGTGCCGGGCTATTTGCTGTTCGGCGATAGCCTTTTGAACCGCGTCAACGCCGCGGTCACCAAAGACAAGGAACTCAGAATCGTCGCGCTCGGCGGGGTCTCATCAACGTTGCCGGGGCCGGACGGCCCTAATTTCGCCTATCCGGCGCGCTTAGAAGCCGCCTTGGCGCGTCGTTTGCCGGGTGTCAAAGTCACCGTGACGACGCTGACCCAGACGCGCCAAACTGCCGCAGAAATGGCTGAAAGTATTGGCAAATTATTGCTCGACCAGAAGCCAAGTTTGGTGATATGGCAAACCGGAACATACGACGCGGTGCGCGGCACCGATCCGGAAGAATTCCGCGCAGCGGTCGCTGACGGCGTCGAAAAATTGCAGGCAGGTGGAGCGGACGTCGTCCTTGTGAACATGCAATACAGCCCGCGCACAGAATCCATTGTCGCGATCAACGCCTATGCCGACAGCATGCGCTGGGTGTCGCGCGAGCGCGAGGTGCCGGTGTTCGATCGGCTTGCCATCATGCGCCACTGGTACGACGCCGGGCAGTTCGATCTCTACAAGGCGACCAAGGACATGAAGACGGCCAAG